>WBZL01004615.1_pt1 | contig 11781 bp, 11 predicted proteins | sample 5204291 | NCBI WGS metagenome assembly WBZL01 (sample SAMN12344345, study PRJNA552823) | activated sludge metagenome | biome: Activated sludge suspended growth; feature: Nitrification reactor; material: Wastewater; isolation source: activated sludge from nitrification reactor of wastewater...
GTGCAGCTCGAGGGTCACGTCCCGGGTTCGTGGCGCGCACGTCTCGGCGAGCTCGGCCACCGGATCACGGCCACCCCGTCGTGGTCGAGCGACGTCGGCCACGCGCACGCGATCGTCGTCGGCGACGACGGGATGCTCGCCGGTGCCGCCGACCCGCGCACGCGGGTGGGCTCTGTTGCCGGGATGTGAAATCAGCCCGGTCGACGCGCTGACCGTCGGTCACACCGGCGCGCCGTACGACCGCCACGGCTAGCGTCCGGCCCATGCGTGTCGACACGAACTTCTTCTGCACCGTGCCCATGCCCGACGCCGGCGACCCGAACGTGCCGGCCACCAGCCGCCGGTACGGCAACGACGCCGTCGTCGCGTGCTACGAGAACCTGGTGGCGTGGGCCAAGACCTGCGACCAGCTCGGCTTCGACACGATGTGGCTCACCGAGCACCACTTCCAGTACGAGGGCTACGAGGTCCTGCCGAACCTGATCCTGTTCGGCCAGCACCTCGCCAGCCTCACGAAGGACCTGCGGCTCGGCCAGATGTTCAACGTGGTGCCGCAGTGGCACCCGCTACGCCTCGCCGAGGACTTCGCGCTCGCCGACATCGTCACCGGCGGCCGGATGGAGTTCGGTGTCGGGCGCGGCACCGTGCCGCGCGAGGCGTGGGCGCTCGGCACCGTGGTGGCGAGCGGCGACAACGCGATGTCCGCCGAGCACGACCGGATCAACCGCGAGGTGTTCGAGGAGTCGATGGAGGTCATCAAGCTCGCCTGGTACGAGGACCGCTTCAGCTACCGCGGCAAGCACTGGGTGTTCCCGCCCGACGACGTGCCCGATCGCGGCACCACCGTCCGCGACCTCACGATGATCCCCAAGCCGCTCCGCAAGGTCGACGTGTACCAGCCGATCAGCTCGCCCGAGACGATCGAGTACGTCCCCCGCGCCGGCCACAAGGCCGTGTACTGGCTCACCAACGCCGAGAGCCAGAAGCAGAAGTGGGACCGCTACGCCGAGATCCGCGAGGAGATCGGTTCGCCGGTCGGCCCGGGCGAGGACCGCTGCCTGGTGCTGAACGTCCACGTCGGCCGCACCCGCGAAGACGCGATGAAGCGCGGCGCCCCCGGGCACGACGAGTTCGTGAAGTTCCTGTCGCCCTACGGCCGCTTCAACAGCTATCGCAACCCCGACGGCACCAAGGTGCCCTTCGACCACAAGCCCACGGTCGAGGAGAGCAACCGTGAGAAGCTGCAGGTGATCGGTTCGGTCGACGACGTCGTCGACGCGATCGGCTTCTGGCGCGACCTGCTCGACCTGAAGCACATCTGTTTCTTCTTCGACCTGCCCGGGATCGGTCAGCAGGAGATGATCGAGCAGATGCACCTGATGATCGAAGAGGTGTTCCCGAAGCTCGGCGAGCCCGTCGAGCGGCGGCCGCTCACCGGCCGTCCGCTGATCTGAGCACCGAGGACGCGATGAGCAGCGTGCCGATCGGCAGCGACATCGACGTGGCGGCAGCACTGCGTCACCTGAGCCCCGAGCGCGGATGGCTCGTGCTGCCGGCGTTCGCCGAGCCGCACGCCCACCTCGACAAGGCCTTCCTCGCCGAGCGGTGCGAGAACGTCACCGGCGACCTGATGGGCGCGATCGATGCGATGGTGGCCTACAGCCCGCAGATCACCCTCGACGACATCGTCGAGCGGGCCGAGCGTGCCGCGCTGCTGATGCTCGCCAACGGCACCACCGCCATCCGCACCCATGCCGACGTGATGGCCGAGAAGGGCCTCCGCAACGTCGAGGCGTTGCTCACGGTCCGCGAGCGGCTCGCGCACCTGGTCGACATCGAGATCGTCGTGCTGTGCGGCTGGCCGTCGTGCGGCGAGATCGGCAAGGTGCACCTCGACCTGATGCGCGAGGCGTTGCGGATGGGTGCCGATCTGGTCGGCGGATGCCCGCACCTCGAGGACGACGGCGTCGAGGCGACCGATCTGTTCCTGCAGATCGCCGCCGAGTTCGGCAAGCCCGTCGACCTGCACACCGACGAGACGCTCGACCCGCGCAAGCTCTACCTCGACCACCTGTCGCGTCGCGTCGTCGAGATGGAGCTGCCCGTCCCGGTCACGGCGAGCCACTGCTGCAGCCTCGGCGTGCAGCCCGACGACGTGCAGCAGCGCATCGCCGAGCAGGTCGCCGCGGCCGGCATCCACGTCGTCGCGCTCCCCCACACCAACCTGTTCCTGCAGGGCCGCGACCACCAGGCGGCGATGCCGCGCGGCCTCACCGCGGTGAAGGCGCTGCGCGACGCCGGCGTCAACGTGGCGGCCGGCGCCGACAACCTGCAGGACCCGTTCAACCCCGTCGGCCGCGGCGATCCGCTCGAGACCGCCGGCCTGATGATCATGACGAGCCATCTGCTGCCCGGGCAGGCGCTCGACAGCATCTCGGCGGCCCCACGGCGGATGATGGGCCTCGGCCCCGCCGACCCGGCGGCCGGGGATTTCGTGGCGGTCCGAGCGAGTACCGTACGGGAGGCGATCGCGTTCGGTCCCGCCGACCGGGTGGTCGTCCGGCGAGGCCGGCTCGTCGCCGGGGAACTCCCTGCCGAAGCCCTGCGTGAGCAGGGATGACGCAGCTCCGGAGAGTTAACACACACGACACACGGAGGAAGCAGGACCGCCCACCCGCTTCCTCTACTGTCAGGGGGAATGATGACATCCACTGATGCCCTGCAGTCCGGTGCAGGGACGGCAGTAGGTTCCGCGTCACCGGCGCTGAGCTTCCGGAACGTTTCCATGGTGTTCCCCGACGGGACGCACGCGGTCGACAACGTCAGCTTCGACGTGCAGCCCGGCGAGTTCGTCACCGTCGTGGGGCCGTCGGGTTGCGGGAAGAGCACGCTGCTGCGGATCGCCTCCGGCCTCGAGCAGAACACCGGCGGCTCGGTCGTCCTCGACAAGTCGAGCATCGGCTACGTCTTCCAGGACGCCACGCTGCTGCCGTGGCGCACCGTGCAGAAGAACGTCGAGCTCAACGCCGAGCTGCAGGGCATGGACAAGGCGACCCGTCAGGCCAAGGCGAAGGACGCGATCGAGCTCGTCAACCTCGTCGGCCACGAGGGCAAGTACCCCAAGCAGCTGTCGGGCGGCATGAAGATGCGCTGTTCGCTCGCCCGTTCGCTCGTGCTCAGCCCGCGGGTCTTCCTGTTCGACGAGCCGTTCGGCGCGCTCGACGAGATCACCCGTGAGCGCCTCAACGACGAGCTGCTGCGCCTGTTCCTGCACGAGAAGTTCGCGGGGCTGTTCATCACCCACTCGATCCAGGAAGCGGTGTTCCTGTCGACTCGCGTCATCGTGATGTCGGCCCGCCCCGGCCGGATCATCGCCGACTACCAGGTGCCGTACGGCTTCCCCCGCAGCCACGACATCCGATACGAGGCCGAGTTCGCCGAGCTCTGCGGCAAGATCAGCAACGACCTGAAGGACGCGCACGCATGAACCCGCCGCCCACCGAAGTCGGCGTGCTCGGCGACGTCGAGGGCATCGGCATGCGTGCCGAGGCCGACGCGATGCTCGTCGAGGACTTCAACGCCGGCGATCGCCTCGTCGAGGAGCACACGACCAAGAAGCGCAAGGGCGAGAAGGTCATCAACTTCATCCCGCCCGCGATCACCTTCGCCGTGTTCCTCGGTGTCTGGTACGCCTACAGCGGCCTGAAGTACGACATCGCCGCACAGCGGATCAACACCCTGCCGTTCCCCCACGAGATCTGGAAGAAGGGCTTCCTCCCGCTCTGGGACGACACCAACGGCCTGCGGCCGATCCTCGAGTACATGTGGCCGACGCTCAAGGTCACCCTGATCGGTCTCGCGATCTCGATCGTGCTCGGCATCTCGTTCGCGGTGCTCATGAACTTCTCGAAGCACCTCGAGCGGGCGTTCTTCCCGTATGCCGTGGTGCTGCAGACGGTGCCGATCCTGGCGATCACGCCGCTGCTCACCCAGCTGTTCGGCTACGAGATGGGAGTCCGGCTGGTCGTCACGGTGTTGATCGCGATCTTCCCGATCATCACCAACACGCTGTTCGGCCTGCAGTCGACCGATCGCCTCCACCACGACCTGTTCACGCTCAACCACGTCAACCGGTGGACCCGTCTCTGGAAGCTCGAGCTGCCGAGCGCGCTGCCGGCGCTCATGGCCGGTGTGCGCATCGCCAGCGGTGGTGCGGTGATCGGTTCGATCGTTGCCGACTTCTTCTTCACGCAGGGCGACAAGGGCATCGGCTACTACATCCGCACCCGCCAGCAGAAGGCCGCCCAGCGCCCCGAGATGTTCGCGGGCACCATCATGGCCACGCTGTTCGGCATCGTCATGTTCCTGATCGTCGGTTGGGTCACCAACCGCGCCATCCGCAGCTGGCACGACTCCGGTCGCAAGCGCTGACAGATCGTCCACCCTCCGGTTCGCCTCCACGCGTGCCCGGACGAAACCCACCACACCAACCATCACGGGGGAGAACCTGATGAGACTGAGGAAGACTGCGGCGGTGCTCACCGCACTGTCGCTGGCCACGATCGCCGCCGCTTGTGGCGACGACGACGAGGGCAGCGAGGGCAGCAGCGAGACCACCGCTGCCGCCACCGAGACCACCGCCGCCGAGGGCGGCACCGAGACCACGGCCGCAGCCGGCGGCGACGCCGTCTGCCCCGAGAACCTCGTCATCCAGACCGACTGGTTCCCCGAGCTCGAGCACGGCGGCACCTATCAGCTGATCGGCCCGAACGGCACCGCCGACAAGGACACGATCTCGTACTCCGGCCCGGTGCAGGAGCAGTACGCCGTCGGCGGCCTGAAGACCGTCACGATCAAGACCGTGAGCTTCGACAAGGCCAACAGCAGCCAGCTGCTCGACGGCGACGCCGACATGGCCTACATCGGCTTCGGCGACGTCATCAAGGACTCGGCGGCGATCGACATGGTCACGATCATGAAGACCCTCGACAAGGACCCGCAGATGGTGATGTGGGATCCGGCGCAGTACGACATCCAGAAGCCCGAGGACATCGCCGCCACCGGCGCCAAGGTCCTCCACTTCCCGGGTGCGGCCTACATCGACTACATGATCGCCAAGGGCTACATGACCGCCGACCAGGACGACCCGAGCTACGACGGTTCGGACGCCAAGTGGGTCGCCGAGGCCGGTGCGGTCATCCAGCAGGGCTTCGCCACCAACGAGGTCTACAAGTACGAGAACGAGATCAACTGGAAAGACGGCGCTCCCGCCGACGTGAGCTTCTTCACCGTCGGTGAGATGGGCTTCGACAACTACCCGGCCTCGCTCACGATGATGAAGAGCCGCGCCGAGGAACTCGACGCCTGCCTCACGCTGCTCGTGCCGAAGATGGCCCAGGCGTGGGTCGACTTCTTCGCCGACCCGAAGCCGATCATGGACGCGATGATCGAGATCAACGTCGCCCACGACGGCTTCTGGGGCCTCAGCGAGGCGATCAACACCGCCGGTCTCGCGGTGCTCGAGGAGAAGGAGATCGGTGCCAACAGCGCCGACGGCACCTACTGCTCGCTCGATCCCGATCGCGCCCAGGGCATCTACGACACGGTCAAGGCCGTGTACGACGCCCAGGGTGTCGAGGTGGCCGCCGACGTGACCACGCTGTACACCAACAAGTACTGCGAAGGCGCCCCGGGTCGCTGATCCGAGGTTCGTCGAACTCACCAACCTGCCGCGAGGGGGCCGGGCGACCGGCCCCCTCGTCGCGTCCCGAGCCGGTTCGCTCAGCGCACGTAGGCGCAGAGATCGAAGGCGTTGCCGTCCGGGTCGGCGAGGTTGACGATCGACCCGTACGGCTCGTGACGAGCGGGACCGAGCACCGTCGCGCCGAGCGCCACCAGTCGCGCGGACTCGTCGTCGAAGTCGTCGAGGGTGCACACGAGGTCGAGATGGGTGCCCCCGGGCCGGTGCTCGCCTCGTTGGAGCCCGAGTCGGCGCACGCCGTCGACCGAGCTCAACACGATCCACCTGTCCCCGTCCTCGCGTTCGGTCTCGTGCAGATCGAGCGCCGCGCACCAGAACGCCGCGAGCCGATCGGTGCCGGGCGAGTCGATGGTGACGAGGTCGAACGAGACGGTCACGGCGGATCGCAGACGTCGGGTCAGTCGCCGCTCGCGAGGGCGAGCACCACCTGCAACAGCACGTCGGCACCGGCCTGCAGATCCCGGACCTCGGTGAGCTCGGCGACGTTGTGCGACAGGCCGTTCACACTCGGCACGAAGATCATCGATGTCGGGCACACGCGGGCGAGCATCTGCGCGTCGTGGCCAGCACCACTCGGCATGCGCAACGTCGAGTGCCCGAGCCGTCGCGCGGTGAGCTCGACCCGGTCGACCATGCGGGCGTCGAACTCGACGGGTTCGAAGCGGGCGAGCGTGCGCCGCTCGACGGTGACGCCCTCGTCGGCGGCCAACTGCTCGTACAGCGTCTCGAAGCGGTGCTCGGCCTGCTGCAGCAGGTGCTCGTCGGTGTTGCGCAGGTCGACCGTCATCGTCACCGTCGCCGGCACGACGTTGACGAGGTTCGGGACGAACTCGACCCGCCCGACGGTGGCCACCTGCGAGCCGCCCATCTGCCGGGCGATCGCCCGGACCCCTGCCGTGATCTCGGCCGCCACGTAGCCGGGGTCCTTGCGCAATCGCATCGGCGTGGTGCCGGCATGCGCCGATTGACCGGTGATCGTGAGCTCGGTCCAGGAGATCCCCTGCACGCCCGTGACGACGCCGATCGTGATCCCCTCGTCCTCGAGCACCGGCCCCTGTTCGATGTGCAGCTCGACGTAGGCGTGGGGTGCGGCCGCCGAAGGACACGGGGTGGGCCCCGCGTAGCCGATGCGGGCGAGCTCGTCGCCGAGTCGCGCACCGTCGTCGGCCGCACGCACGTCGAGCGCGTCCTCGAGCGCCAGCCCGCCGACGTAGACGAGGCTGCCGAGCATGTCGGGCTGGAACCGGGCGCCCTCCTCGTCGGTGAAGAACGCGACGGCAACCGGATGCCGAGTCGTCACCCCGTGCTGCTCGAGCGTCTCGATCACCTCGAGTCCGCCGAGCACGCCCAGGTTGCCGTCGAAGCGACCGCCCGTTCGCACCGTGTCGATGTGCGAGCCCATCATCACCGGGGCGAGCGTCGGATCGCTGCCCGCACGCACGCCCACGACGTTGCCGACGGCGTCGATCGTGATCGCCAGACCGAGGTCGCGCATCCAGCCGACCACCAGGTCACGTCCGTCGCGGTCGGCGTCGGTCAGCGCCAGCCGGGCGCATCCCCGCTCCCCGTTCGGGCCGTGCACGGCGCCGATCTCGCCGAGGGCGTCGAGCCGTCCGACGAGCCGGGCGACATCGATCCGCAGGTCGTTCGTCGGCGCGCTGGTGTCCACCGGTCGATCCTCAGCGACCGAAGTCGAACGTGGCGACCTCGCGCAGGCCTTCGCAGAACGCCTGCACGTTGCCCTCGAAGAGCTGCTTGCCGAGCTCCGCGTTCGCGGGCGTCGGGTCGCCGATGTAGCCGTCGTCGTTGAAGTCGTTCGACAGCCAGCCGAAGCTGACGCGCCCGCCGAAGCGGACGTACTTGTTGTCGGCGAGCTTCTCGGGCACCCGGCGCTCGGCGAGGTCCATCCGCACCAGCTCGGGCGCGAGGTGCAACACCACCGACGTCTCGTCGGTGCCGCCGTGGATGCCCATGCCGAGCTCGCCCGCGGGCGACTTCCCGCCCTGGTCGGCCGGCATGCCCGGGTGCGCGAGGAAGGTCATCAGCCCGTGCTTCAGGCGCAGTTCGCGGCATGCGACGTTGGCGAGCGCACTGTTGCCGCCGTGGCCGTTCAGGAACACGAAACGCTTCGCCTTCGTGGTGGCGACGCACCGACCGATGTCGTCGAGGACGGCGAGCAGCGTGGTGGCCGACAGCCAGATCGTGCCGGGGGCCCAGGCGTGCTCGTTCGACTTCGTGTACGACAGCGTGGGCAGCAACCAGGCGTCGACCTCGTCACCGACCTCGTCGATCGCCGCCTCGGCCACCGCGGTGGCCACGAGGGCGTCGGTCGAGAGTGGCAGGTGCGGACCGTGCTGCTCGATGGCGCCGAGTGGCTGCACGATGATGCTCCGCTCGGTGATGCGCTCCGCGATCTCGGGAGCGCGCAGATCGATGAACCGTCGTACGCGATGTGTCACACCGTGCATCGTACGGTCCCCCGGGTCGGGCGAGCAGAATGGCCGCGTGGGCGAACACGATGTCGACGCGGTGGTCATCGGCGCCGGGCACAACGGTCTGGTGTGCGCGGCCTACCTGGCGAGGGCGGGCATGCGCACCCTGCTCGTCGAGGCGCGCAGCGCCGTCGGCGGTACGGCGGCGAGCGAGGCGTTCGGCGGCGGCACCGTCAACATCTGCAACTGCGACCACATCACGTTCCGCACCACCCCGGTGATCGACGAGCTCGGTCTGGCCGCGCACGGGCTGCGCTACCTCGACGTCGACCCGTCGCAGACCAACGTGGCGTGGGACGGCTCGCCGGCATGGGTGATGCATCACGACGTCGACGCCACGATCGACTCGATCGCCCGGTCGCACCCGCACGAGGTCGACGGCTACCGGCGTTACCTGAAGGCTGCGATGCCCGCGGTGCGCATGGTGTTCGACCAGGCCAACGATCCCCCGTCGTTCGCCGGCATCACCCGCAAGGTGCTCGCCCGCAAGGGAGCCGGCGTGTCCACCCTGCTGCGCTGGAGCCGCCGCAGCGCCGCCGACGTGATGCGCGAGTACTTCACCAGCGACGCGCTGCAGGGCCCGGCGATGGTGACCGGCCCGATGGTCTGGGGGATCTCGCCCGAGCTGCCGGGTACCGGGCTCGGCGCGCTCACCTACGCGATGCGCCACGCCGGACGCGTCGGCCGTCCGGTGGGTGGCAGTGGCATGGTGCCGATCACGCTCGAGCGGGCGTTCCGATCCTTCGGCGGCGACGTCCGGGTCTCGACGAAGGTGACCGCGATCACCTGCGAGGGGCCGCGCGTGCGCGGGGTGGTGCTCGACGACGGCACCGAGGTCACCGCCGGTGTCGTCGTCTCCGCGTGCAACCCGCACGACACGTTCCTCCGCTGGCTCCGCGACGCCCCGCCGCAGGCGCAGCCCCTGATCGAACGTTGGCGCGGCACGCCCCACGACGAGGGGTACGAGTCGAAGATCGACGCCATCGTCGATCGACTCCCCCGGTTGCACGCCATGGCGCACCTGCCCGACGCCGGTCCGCACCCGCTGACCGGCACCGTGATCGTCGCGCCGTCGCTCGCCGACATGCATCGCGGCGCGGCGCTGATGCAGCGCGGCGAGGTGCTCGAGCGTCCCGGCATGTTCCTCAACTTCCCGTCGGTGCTCGATCCCGGCATGGCGCCCGCGGGCCGGCACGTGCTGAGCCTCGAGTGCATCTACACGCCGTACCGGCTGCAGGGCGGCTGGCCCGACAGCCGCGAACCGCGCCGCTGGCTCGAGCAGCTCGCGTCGATCGCCGAACCCGGCTTTCTCGACGGCCTCGGCGAGTGGCGGGCGATGACCCCCGACCGGTACGAGCGCGAGTTCCACCTGCCCGCCGGCCACGCCACGAGCTTCGCCGGCGGCCCGCTCGCGGCGCTGCTCAACCGGCAACCCGAGCTCACCCGGTACGAGACGCCCGTCGAGGGGCTGTACCTCACCGGCGCGGCCACGTTCCCCGGCGCCGGCGTGTGGGGTGCCAGCGGTCGCAACGCGGCCCTGACGGTGTTGCGGGGCCGCTGAGGCCCTACGATGGGCGCAGCCAACGGGGAGTAACCCCTCCAACTCGACGGTCGTCAACACGAGCTCCGGCTCCGGCGGTCGAGGCCCGACGTGTCAGGTTTCGACACGCCGGGTGGGTGAGACCAGAGGCACCAGATGCATGTCCGGTGTCGAAAGGAAACTCACCGTGTTCAACTCAGGCTCCCTCTCACTCGGGCGGCTGTTCGGCATCCCGTTCCAGCTCCACTGGAGCGTGCTGCTCGTCGCCCTGCTGTTCGGCTCGGGGCTCGCCGGCCAGTACGGCCCGCTCGGCGCCGCCTTCGCGCTCGTCGCGTTCCTCGCGTCGATCACCGCGCACGAGCTCGCCCACGCGCTCGTCGCCCGACGACACGGCGTGCAGACGATCTCGATCCAACTGTGGGCGCTCGGTGGGGCCGCCCGTCTCGACCGCGAGGCACCGACCCCCGGCGGCGAGGCCTGGATCGCCGCCGCCGGCCCGCTCACGAGCCTCGGCATCGGTGGCGCCTCGCTCGGCGCCGCGTTCGGCCTCGACGCACTCGGCGTCGACGGCGTCGGCCTCTCGATCCTCGCCTGGCTCGGCGTGATCAACCTCGTGCTCGGCGTGTTCAACCTGCTCCCCGGCGCACCGCTCGACGGTGGCCGCATCCTGCGCGCCGCCCGCTGGCGTCGCCACGGCGACCGGTTCCGCGCGGCACGCGAGGCGTGCAACGCAGGCAAAGCGGTCGGTTGGTCGATCGCCGCGATCGGCGCGGTCATGCTCGTCCAGGGTCGTCCCGGGCTGATGCTCGTGCTCACCGGCGCGTTCATCGCGATCAACGCCAAGGCCGAGATGCTCGCCACCGACGTCGCCGAACGCCTGCACGGCACCCGGGTGCGCGACCTCACCTGGTTCGGGATCGCCGAGGCGCCACGCGACACCGATGCCGACACGATGTGGTGGCAGCGCTCGCGGCTCGGCGGTGCCGGTGTGGTGGCGGTCACCCGCGCCGACGGGGTGCTCGAGGGCATCGTCGCCGAGGAGCAACTGCGGGCGCTGCCCGAGCTCCGGCGACCGCACGTGGCGCTCGCGCAGCTGATGGTGCCGATGTCGCGTGTGGCGAAGGCCGACCTCGACGAGGACCTGTCGGACGTGCTGCCACGCATCGACCCGATGGCACCGATCGTCACCGTGTGGCGTGAGGGCCGGCTGCTCGGCGTGGTGCCTCGCGGCCGGCTGCTCGCCCGGCTCCAGCCGGGCGGCTGATCACGCGTCCTTGACGCTCCAGTCGCGCTTCGCGACCGGGTCCTTGTCGCTCCACGGGAAGTTGATCCACAGGTCGGTCTTCTTCCACACGTAGTCGCACTTCACGACCGAGTGGCTCTTCTCGTAGAGGCACGCGGTGCGCACCTCGGACACCTTGCCCTCGCAGAAGTCGAGCACGCTGCGCAGCGTGTGGCCGGTGTCGGCGACGTCGTCGGCGATCAGGATCTTGAAGTGGCTCGCATCGACGAAGTCGGGCGCCGGCGGCAGGATGCGGGGCACCTCGAGCCGTTCGTCGACCCCCGTGTAGAACTCGACGTTCATCGTGTAGACGTTCTTCACGCTGAGCGCGTAGCCGAGGGCACCACCGATCAGCAGACCGCCACGGGCGATCGAGAGGATCATGTCGGGCTCGTAGTCGTCGGCGACCTGCTGTGCCAGCTCACGGGAGGCGGTACCGAAGATCTCCCAGGACATGATCTCGCGTTCGGAGGACACGGCAGCTCACTCGCTTTCGACGGGCGTGGATGGGGACGGGGGCTGAGAGGCCCAAACTAGACGATGGGTCCTGTCGGCGAGGAAAGCCCCGACGTCCGGGCGGGCCGTCAGAAGACGATGTCGCTCGGCCGCACCGGCGTGCGGGTGAGGTCCTTGCCGATCGCGTCGCGGATGGCCGCCACCACGGCCGGCGTGGCCGAGATGCAGGGCGGTTCGCCGACGCCCTTCG
>WBZL01004616.1_pt1 | contig 11778 bp, 10 predicted proteins | sample 5204291 | NCBI WGS metagenome assembly WBZL01 (sample SAMN12344345, study PRJNA552823) | activated sludge metagenome | biome: Activated sludge suspended growth; feature: Nitrification reactor; material: Wastewater; isolation source: activated sludge from nitrification reactor of wastewater...
TGCGGTCGGTGAGCTCGGCGACCGTGGCGTCGAACGCGGCGCTGGTGCCCACCGGCACGGGATCCGGAACCGACCAGTGCAACCAGTCATCGCCGGGAGCGACCTCTTCGTGGGCCTGGTCACAGACGGTCACCACCAACGCGGGCGCCGGGTCCACATCGTCCAGCGCCTGCGGTACCGCGACGCTCAGATCGAGACCGGCGCGCTCGGCGGCGGCGATCGCACCGGGATGCACTTGGGTCGAGGGGTGGGTCCCGGCGGACGCGGCGGGGTGGCCGGTGAGTCGACGCCAGAGCGCGGCGGCGAGCTGCGAGCGGGCCGAGTTGGCGCTGCACACGAAGAGGGCAGGGGCTGGGGCGACGAGGCGAACGGGGCCGAGGTCATCGAGCGCACCAGGACGGAGGTGCACGTAGCGGCGACGGCCATCGCCACTGGACCGGGACCGCTCGATCAGCCCGACGCCCTCCAGCACATCCAGGTGGTGGGCCAACAGGTTCGACGGCAGCCCGAACCGGCGACGCAGCTCGATCGGCGCTCGATCCGACGACGCCAGTTCGTCGACGATCCCGAGGCGCACCGGATCACCCAGCGCCGCGTGCCGCGCGGCGCGGGCTTCGAGGGAGGAAGGGACCGGGCTCGCCACGGGCGCGACCGTACCTCTCACATACTATTGAGTCAATTCTTCCTGAGTCTCAGGCCGCGACCGGGTCAGGACGCAGCGTCCAGTGCCTGGGCGCCAACGGCCGAGAGCACCCAACCGTCCTCGCCGCGCTCGATCCACCCGAGGTACTCGAGCTTCCAGGTGAGCCGGGCGACCAGCCCGGGCAGCCGGCCGCCCCACCGGTCACCATCGCCGTCGACGCTGATCCAGCACGCCGCGATGCCCTCGTCGGTGCGCGGTCCGCAATCGCGCAGCACCTGCAGGATGCGGCGACGGGACCCGGACAGGTGCACGGCCAGGGCCTCGGGGGTCGGCAACGTCGGCGCGGGACGCTCAGGAACCACCGGTCCTCCTCAGGTCATGCCGGCCGGGCGGCAGGCTCACACATTTACGGTGATCAATACAACCGCGCCGGACGACCCGGCATTCCGTCCGGCCGGTCACCCGCCGCGATGAGGGACCTGCCCCAGGTGGACCGCACCATCGACAGCCCCGCCGGGCAGGTCTTGGAGATAGGTGTCGCCTCCCTGCCAGATGCGGTGGCAGTGCTGGCATTCGACGGTGATCCAGCCGGTCTCGCCCACGACCCCGGTGCGGCCGTTGAGGCAGGCCGGACCGGCGGTGCCGCTGAGGGCGCCGTGGACGGCGCGGGCGCCGGTCCAGTCGGCCTCCCACCCTCGTCCCGTGCCCGTGGACCGGAGCGTGCCGAGCGGGTGACCGCAGCCTTGGCAGCGAACCGAGACCGGACCGCCAGAGGTCGTGGCTGGGAGGGGACCCGTCGGGTCCGTGGCGGGTTGGGATTCGGGCTCGGGCTCGCCCCTGGGCGCGGTCATGGTCGGCTCCTCACAGGGAGGTCTGGCTGACGAGTACGAGCGCCGCGTCGTGGATGAGCGCCTTGACCTCGCCGAGGAACGCCGTGATGTCGTCCTGGGTCTCGGAGGTGACCTCGAAGGTCATGTACGAGGGGGCTTTGCGGCGGGCGCCTTTGACGGTGGGGACCTCGAGGCGCAGGTTGACCACGTCGTAGGGCTTGTCCTCGATGAGATCCTCCAGGCGGGCGAGGAAGCGCTTGTCGCCGAACTCGCCCGCGATCTCGATGCGGGCCCGGGTGGTGACGTGGCTCAGCTGTTCCTGGGCATCGGCGCGGGACTTGAGGGCGTCGGCCCGTTGGTGCTTGCGGGCGGCCTCCTTCTTGACGGTGCGGAAGATCTGCCGTTCCCGTTCGATCCTCCAGACGGCGTCCATGGGCGGGAACGTGATGGCGCCGGTGGGGCAGACGTTGCCGCAGGTGGTGCAACCGACGGCGCAGTGCATCGGGTCTACCTCGACGGCGACCCCGTCCTGCATCTCGTACACGTTCCGCCCGCAGGTCACGTAGCAGAGCTGGCAACCGATGCAGGCCTCGGGATCGACGGTCGGTCGCCACGGGATCTCGTCGCGGGGGATGCCGTGCCACAGCTCGGGCTTGGTGTCTGACATCGGTCAGCGCTCCGTTCGGGGTGGCCGCCAGCCCTCAAGGAGGCGGGTGTAGTTGACGCGTTCGAAGGCATGGGGGTCGGCGACGTTGTCGAGCGCCATCGCACCGCAGGCGTCGGCCACGCCTCGATACCCCATCTCGTCGAGCCACGCCGTCAGGTCGAGGCGCATCTGCGACAGGTGCCCGGGCCCTCCCACGAGCAACGCGGAGACGCACTGGACGCCGCTGGCACCGCACAGGATCGCTTTGGCGGCGTCACGTCCGCTGTGGACGCCACCGGTCACGGCAAGGGAGAGCCCGACCCGGCCGTGGAGCAGGGCGAGCGCGTGGAGCCGGAGAGGGAGCTCGGCCGGGGTGGAGAGGTGCAGGTGGCGGTCGAGGTCGAGGGTGTCGGGGTCGACGTCGGGTTGGTAGAAGCGGTTGAACACCGCCACCCCCGCCGCCCCGGCGTGTTCGAGTCGTCGCACGAAGTTGGGCAGCGCCGTGTAGAAGGGCGACAGCTTGACGGTGACGGGGACGTCGATGGCGGCGACCACCGAGGCGGCGACCTGCAACTGGCGATCTTCGATGTCGACGCCGGTCTCGTCGAGGTCGGTGGCCAGGTCGTAGAGGTTGAGCTCGATGGCATCGGCACCGCCGTCGGCGAGTTGGCGGGCGATGTCGGTCCACCCTCCGGGACTGACCCCGTTGAGCGACGCCACGACGGGGACGTCGACCGCGGCCCGCACCCGGCGCAGGTGGGCGACGGTCGACTCGGCGCCGACGGGGAAGGTGCCCGAGTCGGGAAGGAACGATGAGGCCTCGGCGTCGTGGTCCATGCGGTTGTCGAAGAAGTGGTGCACGGCGAGCTGGTCGGCGACGACCTGCTCCTCGAACACCGACCGCAGCACCACCGCGCCGGCACCGGCGGCGACCAGGGCTTGCAGCCCGTCGAGGTCGTCGGCGAGCGGGGACGCTCCGACGATGAACGGGCTCGACAGTTGGAGGCCGAGCCAGTCGGTGGTGAGGTCAGCCATCAGAGGGCTCCTGGTCGGGGTCCGCGGGTGCGGCGTTGCCGGGGTAGCGGACCTGGGCGAGTTGCTCGTAGAGGGCGTGGCGGTCGCGCACGCCGTCTTCGGCGGCACGGACGAGTTGGGCGAACCGGTCGGGGTCCCGCAGTTCGACCATCCGGAACCGGGCCTCCTGCTCCATGTAGTCCCGCATCGGCACCGAGGTGGGGTCGGCGTCGATGACCATCGGCGGTTCGCCGTCGGCGACGCGTCGGGGGTCGTAGCGGTACAACGGCCACGCGCCGCTGTTGATGGCCCGCGCCTGCTGGGTGGGCGAGTGCACGAGGTCGTAGCCGTGGGCGATGCACGGGCTGTGGGCGATCACGAGCGACGGCCCCGGGTAGCTCTCCGCCTCTTGCAGGGCTTTGAGCGTGTGACGGCTGCGGGCCTGCATGGCGATCGAGGCGACGTAGACGTGCCCGTAGCTCATGGCGAGCAGCCCGAGGTCCTTCTTGCGGGTCTCCTTGCCCGCCGACGCGAACTTGGCCACGGCACCGATCGGGGTGGCCTTGGACTGCTGGCCGCCGGTGTTGGAGTACACCTCGGTGTCGAGCACCAGCACGTTGATGTCGCGGTTCGAGGCGAGCACGTGGTCGAGCCCGCCGTAGCCGATGTCGTAGGCCCAGCCGTCGCCGCCGATCGCCCAGACCGACCGGGGCGTCAACGAGTCGGCGAGCTCGGCCAGGGCTCGGGCGTCGGGACCGGGCACCGCGGCGAGCCGGTCCCGGAGCTCGGCGACCAGAGCCCGGCGACGCTCCAGGGCCTCGTCGTCGCTCGCGCCGGGAACGGACAGCTGCGCCACGAGATCCGCCGGCAGCGACGGCGCCAGCCCCTGGAGCAACACCTGGGCTCGCCGATGGCTGGCGTCGAGGCCGAGCCGCAGCCCGAACCCGAACTCGGCGTTGTCCTCGAACAGCGAGTTGCTCCACGCCGGCCCTCGCCCGTCGGACCCGGTGGTGTAGGGGGTGGTGGGGAGGTTGCCGCCGTAGATGGACGAGCAACCGGTGGCGTTGGCGATCACGAGGTGGTCGCCGAAGAGCTGGGTGAGGGCCCGGATGTAGGGGGTCTCGCCGCAGCCGGCGCAGGCGCCGGAGAACTCGAACGTCGCCGGCAACAACGCCAGGGTGCGGGGGTGGCGCGGGATGGCGGTGCGGGGGAGGTCGGGGATCTGGCGGAAGAAGTCGAACGCCACCCGTTCGCGGCCGCGGTGCTCCACCGCCGGCGCCATGTTGATCGCCTTGCGCTTGGGCCGGGTGCGGTCCTTGGCGGGACAGACCTCGACGCAGAGCCCACAGCCCGTGCAGTCGTCGGGCGCGACCTGCACCGTGTACGAGAGGCCTTCGAACTCAGGGGTGAACCCCTCGGGTTCGCTGCGGAACGACGCTGGCGCGCCCTCACCGTGGGCGGGGTCGAACACCTTGGTGACGATGGCGGTGTGCGGGCAGATCATCGAGCAGCGGTTGCACTGCACGCACAGGTCGGACTCCCAGATCGGGATCTCCAGGGCGATGGCCCGCTTCTCGTAGCGGCTCGTCCCCGTGGGCCAGGTGCCGTCGGGTGGGAACGCACTGACCGGGAGCCGGTCGCCTTGGCCTTCGAGGATGAGGCGGGTGACGCGCTGCACGAAGTCGGGGGCGTCGTCGGGGACGGTCGGACGGGCCGGTGGCGGCGCACTCGCGGTGGCCGGGACCGGGACCTCGTGCAGCTCCGCCAGGGCGGCGTCGATCGCATCGACGTTGCGGCGCACGACCTCCGGGCCCCGCCGCCCCCACGTCGCTTCCACCGACGCCTTGATGCGGTCGATCGCGGTCTCGGCAGGCAGCACGTCGGCGAGCGAGAAGAAGCAGGTCTGCATGATGGTGTTGATGCGCCGGCCCAGACCGAACCGGTCGGCGACCGTGGACGCGTCGATCACGAACAGGCGACAGCCCTTGGCGATGAGCCCGTCCTGAACCCGCCGGGGCAGCCGGTCCCACGCGCCGTCGAGGTCGCCCGGAAGGTTCACCAGCACGGTTGCGCCCGGCGCGGCCCGCTCGAGCACGTCGAGGCGGTCGAGCAATCCCGGGTCGTGCACCGCCACGAACCCGGCCTGGTGGATCTGATAGGTGGAGCGGATCGTGTCGGGGCCGAACCGCAGGTGCGACACGGTCATGGCGCCGGCCTTCTTCGAGTCCAACACGAAGTAGCCCTGGCACTGCAGCGGGGTGGTCTCGCCGATGATCTTGATGGTGGCCTTGTTGCTGCTGACCGTTCCGTCCGAACCGAGCCCGAAGAACACCGCCCGTCGGACGCCGTCAGGTTCGGTCGTGAAGGCCTCGTCGACCGGGAGCGACAGGTGGGTGACGTCGTCGGTGATGCCCACGGTGAACCGTCGGCGGGGCGAATCGGCGGCCAACTCGTCGAAGACCGCCTTCACCATCGGCGGGCCGAACTCCTTGGACGACAGCCCGTAGCGACCTCCGATGATGCGCGGCAGGCCCGGCAGGGCGGAACCGGCGACGGCGTCGACCAGGGCCGCGGTCACGTCCAACAGCAGCGGCTCGCCGGTGGATCCCGGCTCCTTGGTGCGGTCGAGCACCGCCACCGACCGAACCGTCGCCGGCAGGGCCTGGACGAAACCGTGCATCGAGAACGGCCGGTAGAGGCGCACCTTGACCAGCCCGACCTTCTCACTCCGGGCCACCAGGTGGTCGACGACCTCGTGCGTGCACTCCGCCCCCGAGCCCATCATCACCACCACCCGCTCGGCCTCGGGGTGCCCGACGTAGTCGAAGAGCCGGTAGCGACGGCCGGTCAGCGCCGCGAACTGGTCCATGGTGTCGGCGACGATCGACGGGCAGGCGTCGTGGAACGGGTTGGCGGCCTCCCGGGCCTGGAAGAACGTGTCGGGGTTCTGCGCCGTCCCGCGCACCACCGGACGGTCCGGCGACAAGGCCCGGGCCCGGTGCTCGGCGACGGCGTCGTCGTCCACGAGCGCGTCGAGGACCGCGTCGTCCACCGTTGCGATCTTCTGGATCTCGTGTGACGTGCGGAACCCGTCGAAGAAGTGCAGGAACGGCACCCGGGCACGAAGGGTGGCGGCGTGGGCGATGGCCGCCAGGTCGACGGCCTCCTGCGGGGATCCCGACGCCACCATGGCGAACCCGGTGCCCCGGGCGGACATCACGTCGGAGTGGTCGCCGAAGATCGACAGGGCGTGGGTGGCCAAGCTGCGCGCCGCCACGTGCATGCACAGGGCAGACAGCTCCCCTCCGATCTTGAACAGGTTCGGGATCATGAGCAGGAGCCCTTGCGACGCCGTGAACGTCGTCGCCATGGCCCCGGCCTGGAGGGCACCGTGCAGCGCCCCGGCGGCGCCTGCCTCGGACTGCATCTCGACCACGTCGGGCACCGAACCCCACAGGTTCGGACGCCCGGTGACGGACCACTCCTCGGCGTGCTCCCCCATCGCCGACGCCGGCGTGATCGGGTAGATGGCGACGACCTCGCTCAGCCGGTACGCCACCGCCGCGACGGCTTCGTTGGCATCGATGGTCGCCGTGTGTGCTTCTTCGGTCATGGCTGCCCCCTCGGAGGTGTGGGCTGGGCCAGAGACGAGCTCCCGGTCCGGACTCGAACGGTCGTCACGCCATGGTACGGATGATGATGGCGTCGCCCTGCCCGCCGCCACCGCACAGCGCGGCGGCACCGGTGCCGCCGCCTCGGCGGGCCAGTTCGAGGGCGAGGTGGAGGGTGATCCGGTTGCCGGACATGCCCAGGGGGTGACCGATGGCGATGGCGCCGCCGTTGACGTTCACGATGTCCATGGACACGCCGAGGTCGTCCGCGGAGGCGACGCCGACCGCGGCGAACGCCTCGTTGATCTCGAACAGACCGATGTCGCCGACGCTCATCCCGGCGCGGTCGAGCGCGGCCTTGATCGCCCGCGAGGGCTGGTGGAGCAGCGAGGCGTCGGGGCCGGCGACCTGCCCGTAGGCGATGATCTCGGCGATCGGTGTGACACCGAGGCGCTCGGCCACCTCCGCGGTGGTGATGACGGTGGCCGACGCGCCGTCGCTGATCTGGCTGGCGTTGCCGGCGGTGATGTGACCGGCCTTGTCGAACGCGGGACGGAGCCCGGCCAGCGACTCGACCGTGGTCTCCCCGCGCACGCCTTCGTCGTGGGCGATGACGAGGGCGTCGCCCTTGCGCTGGGGCACGGTCACGGGAACCATCTCGCCCTCGAACAACCCGGCCTGCTGGGCGGCATCGGCGCGGCGGTGCGAATCGAGGGCCATGGCATCCATGTGCTCGCGCTCGAGCCCGTGGGCCTGGGCGTACTTCTCGGTGCCTTCGCCCATGGCGCACTGGTCGAACGCGCAGTAGAGACCGTCGTACATCATCGAGTCGACGATCACGCCATCGCCGATGCGGTACCCGCCCCGGGCGCCCGGGAGGAGGTGCGGGGCGTTGGTCATCGACTCCATGCCGCCTGCGACCACGATCTCGCCGTCACCGGAGCGGATCCGGCGGTCGGCCTGGTAGATCGCGTCCATCCCCGACAGGCACACCTTGTTGACGGTGGTGGCGGGCACGTCCATGGGGATGCCGCCGTTCACGGCAGCCTGGCGGGCGGTGATCTGCCCGGCGCCCGCCTGCAACACGTGACCCATGTACGTGTACTCGACCTGATCACCGGTGACGCCGGCCCGCTCGAGGGCGGCGGCGATGGCGAACCCGCCCAGCTCGGTCGCCGAGAACGACGAGAGCGAGCCGGACAACTTGCCGATCGGGGTGCGGGCCCCGGCGAGGATGACGATGGGCGAGGTCATGGTGTGCTCCTAGATGTCGGTGGACGACGAGTCAGGTGTGGACCGGTCGGGGGTCGGTGGGTAGAAGCGTCGCTTCGCCCACAGGGCGACGTAGACGAGGGCGACGAGGGCCGGAACCTCGATGAGGGGTCCGATGGTGCCTGCGAGGGCCTGGCCGGAGGTGACGCCGAAGACGGCGATGGACACGGCGATGGCCAGTTCGAAGTTGTTGCCCGCCGCGGTGAACGCGACGGATGCGTTGTGGTCGTAGGGGAGGCCGAGTCGATACCCGGATGCGAAGGAACCGGTCCACATCACCCCGAAGTAGATCAGCAATGGGACGGCGACGCGGGCGACATCGAGGGGGTTGTCGGTTATCTGCTCTCCCTGGAGGGCGAAGAGCACGACGATGGTGAACAGCAGCCCGTAGAGGGCCACGGGCCCGATGCGGGGCAGGAAGGTCTGCTCGTACCACTCGGTGCCCTTGCGGGCCTCGCCGATGGTGCGGGTGAGGAACCCGGCCAACAGGGGGATGCCCAGGAAGATGAGGACCGATTTGGCGATCTCCCACATGGAGACGTCGAGGTCCGCGGTGTCGAGACCCAGCCAGCTGGGCAGGGCGGTGAGGTAGAACCAGCCGAGCACGCTGTACATCACGATCTGGAACAACGAGTTGATCGCCACCAGCACCGCGGCCAGCTCCCGGTTGCCGCAGGCCAGGTCGTTCCAGATGAGGACCATGGCGATGCAGCGGGCGAGCCCGACGATGATCAGGCCGGTGCGCAGCTCCGGTAGGTCAGGAAGGAACACCCAGGCCAGGGTGAACATGAGCAGCGGCCCGACGAGCCAGTTCAGCACCAGCGACAACGCCAGGGTGCGCCGGTCGGCGAGCTCGTCACCCATCCGGCCGTACCGGACCTTGGCCAGCACCGGGTACATCATCGCCAGCAACCCGATGGCGATCGGGAGCGACACGGTGTCGACCTTGATCCGATCGAGGGTGTCGTTCAGACCGGGGAACAGCCGGCCCAGCAACAGCCCACCGGCCATGGCGAGCCCGATCCACACCGGCAGGTAGCGGTCCAGGGTGGACAGCTTCGCGGTGACGACGTCGGCGTCGGCGTCCGTCGTGGTCATGAACCGGCCTGCGCGGCGTCCACGATCATCGGAGGATCAGATCCACGAGGCCGGACGGCCGGCGGCTGGCGGCGACGGCCGCGGCGATCAGCAGCACCCGGACTCGACCGGAGCGGCGGACCGGCCGAGGGCGACGGGCTCGGCCGCGGCCGATCCGGTGGCCGGGGCGCAGCACATGGCGGCCTCGCCCTCGGCCAGCACCTGGTTGGTGAGCTGGTCGGCGTCGCCGGTCTTCACGTACCACTCCCACTTGGCGCCGTCGGGGTCGGTGACCCAGGTCTCCACCTTGGTGGCGTAGCAGCAGATGGTGTCGTCGATGCCGGTGGTCTCCAGACCGGTGCCCGACAGCCGAGCCTCGGCCGCCTCGACCTCGGCGGCATCCTCGGTCTCGACGCCGAGGTGGTTGATGGTGCCGCCTTCGGGACCTTCGAACAGCACGAGCTTCAGCGGCGGGTCGGCGATGGCGAAGTTGGCGTAGCCGGGCTTGCGCTTGAGCGGCTCGGTGGCGAACAGCTTCGAGTAGAAGTCGACGGCCTGGTCGATGTCGGTGACGTTGAGAGCGAGTTGGACACGGGACACGGGATTCCTCCGGCTAGATTGATCGATGTTGGTCGATGCGTTCACCGTATCATCAGATCGACAGCTGTCAATATGTTTCGGACCAGCATGTTTCGGAGGCGTCCATGGACGTGCAGGCAACGGAGATCTGCTGCGCACCGGTCACCGCCGAGGTGCTGAGCGAAGACCAGGCCGTGGAACTGGCGGCCCTGCTCAAGGTGCTGGCCGACCCGGCCCGGCTCCGGCTGCTCTCCCTGGTGGCCGCCGCCGAGGGCGGCGAGGCGTGTGCCTGCGACCTGGTCGACCCCGTCGGTCGGTCCCAGCCCACCGTGTCGCACCACCTGTCCACCCTGGTCGACGCCGGGCTCCTCTCCCGGGAGAAGCGGGGCCGCTGGGCCTGGTACCGCCTGGTGCCCGAGCGCCTGGCATCGCTGCAGGCCGCTCTCGCCCCCTGACCCAACGCGTTCTGGCGTACCTGGGGCACGACGGGTGGACCTGAGCTACGCCGATTCGTACCGGGCCCTCGACCCACCGCGTTCTGGCGTACCTGAGGTCCGGGGGGTGGACCTGAGGTACGCCGATTCGTACCGGGGTGAGCGGGTGAGGGATGGTCGGGTTCCGGGCCGCGAGCTACGGGTCGAGCCGGAAAACGGGGAGGTTGCGGCCGTCGGGCAACGGCTCCCAGGCCAGGACCACGACGTCGTCGGCCCGCACCGTCGACGGGTCGCACTCGACCACGTTCGACATCACCCGGACGGTGCGGTCGTCTCCCCCGCCCGCGTCGAGGTCGACCAGGACCACCGCGTAGGGCACCTGGTCGGCCAGGCCGGGGTACGCGGGCCGGTGCTGGACGCTGGCCGCGTGGACGACGCCGGCGCCGGACGACGGGCGCCACTCGAGCGCCTCGTCGAGCAGACAGGTCGGGCACACCACGCGCGGGTAGAAGATCGGCAGGTCGCACGCGGTGCACCACTGCACCAGGTAGCGGTGCTCCCGGGTGGCGTCCCAGAACGGATCGGTGAGCTCGGTCGACGGAGGAGCGATCCGTTCCATCAGGCGATCCGTCCCATCAGAGCGTGGCCTCCGTGCCGAGCACCGCGGTGGACATGCACGACAGCACCATCCCCGACCCGTGGGCCACGGCGATCTCCGCCCCCGGCACCTGTCGGGGTCCGCACTCACCACGGAGCTGGCGGACGGCCTCCACCACCAGGAACATGCCGTACATGCCGGGGTGGGTGTAGGAGAGGCCGCCACCGTTGGTGTTGGTGGGCAGGGTGCCGCCGGGACCGGTGGCGGTGGACTCCACGAACGGGCCGCCCTCCCCCTTGGCGCAGAAGCCGAGGTCCTCGTAGTGCAGGAGCTGGGTGATGGTGAAGCTGTCGTAGCCTATCAGCACGTCGACGTCGGCCGGACGCACGCCCGCCATCTCGAAGGCCCGTGGTCCGCTGACCGCACCCGGGGTGGTGGTGAGGTCGGGCATCTGGCTGATCATGAGGTGGTCCTGGGCGGTGGCCGCGCCCAGCACGTAGACCGGCGGTCGGCGCAGGTGGCGGGCCCGCTCCGCCGTGGTCACGATGAAGGCGCCGGCGCCGTCGGTGACCAGGCAGCAGTCGAGCTTGTGCAACGGCGAGGCCACCAGATCCGAGGCCAGCACGTCGTCGACCGTGAGCGGATCGCGGTAGCGGGCCCGCGGGTTGAGCGCCGCCCACTCGCGGGTGCGCACCGCGATGGTGGCGAGCTGTTCGGGGGTGGTGCCGTACCGGCTCATGTGCCGATCGGCCGCCAGGGCGTAGGAGCCCACCGGCCCCTGCAACCCGTAGGGCGCCTCCCATTCGGCCCGCACGTCGGGCTCGCCCCAGGCCGACCCGCCGAGGCGTTGCGGCGGCGCACTGGCACCGGCCCGGGCCTTGGCCGCGGTGCGGCTGGCCCGGGGTGTCTGGGCGAAGACGACCAGCACGCACTCGGCCACGCCGGCAGCCACCGCGGCGGCGGCATGCTCCAGGTACACCTCGAACACCGACCCGCCGGTGATGGTGGAGTCCACGAAGCGCGGGTGGATGCCCAGGTACTCGGCGAACGCCATGGCGCCCATGTGGCAGATGC
>WBZL01004617.1_pt1 | contig 11777 bp, 11 predicted proteins | sample 5204291 | NCBI WGS metagenome assembly WBZL01 (sample SAMN12344345, study PRJNA552823) | activated sludge metagenome | biome: Activated sludge suspended growth; feature: Nitrification reactor; material: Wastewater; isolation source: activated sludge from nitrification reactor of wastewater...
CAGTGAACGAGATCCGCACCGGTCGAGGCGGCGACGCGAGCTGCAAACGTCGAAGCGTTGAGCTCGTGATCGAGGCAGAGCACCAGCGCCGCATCGAGCGCTGCGCGGACGCGCTCGTGTCGAGCGCTTCCGGCGCGAGGCGCGAGGTGAGGAGCGAAGTGCTCTGCGATGTTGCCTCGTGTCGCCGAGCCCACTGCGCTCCCGGCGAGGGTTCGAACGAGCTGCCGCCCGCGTCGACGTGTCTCCGAGGGCACTTCGCCCACACGCGGCTCCCGACCGAGTACGGTCACAGCCTCGATCAAGCGAGGAAGCAGGCGCAGCCGAGAGCTCACCGGAAGCAGGGGTACCCGGTCGGGCCAACGCTCGTCGGGTTCGGAGCCCCACAGGCGATCCGCGACGGACTCGAAGCGCGTGTCGCGGGCCACGAGGTCGAGCACGTTTTCGCCTCGGTAGAAGATGCCGCGCGGTCCCACCGACGTGAGGGCCGTGTCGAGCACGGGCTCACCCCACGACAACGCGCCGGCCGCCACCGGCGCATGACCGCGGCGCGCTGCGCTTTGCGCAGCCACTTTGCGCACGTCTTCGGCGAGGTACATGCGCGTCTTCAGGCCGGCGCGCTTGACGCAGCGGATCCGCCCTCGGCTCACGTACGAGTAGAGCGTCGCGCGCAGCACGCCGAGCTCGCGGCACGCGTGCTCGGAGTCGAGCAGCTCGATGGCTGGATTCATCAATCCATCTACCGTGACCGGTTCCACGCAGTCATCATAGCTGGATGATGAAAGGCGGAGAAAAATGACTGGACTATCAATCAATGTATCGTCCACGCCCGAGTTCGGAGCCCGCGCTGGCGACTACCTCCGGCACCGTCACGGTTTTCCAGAAGCGCTGTTCCAGCGCTTGGCGAGCGCGGGCGTGACCCGGCCCGGGATCGCGCTCTTGGACCTCGGCACGGGAACCGGGAGCTTGGCGCTCGGCTTCGCGCGCCAGGGGCTCGAGGTGACGGGTCTGGATCGTTCGGCTGCCATGCTCGGAGCGGCGCGGGCGCGGTCCCGCTCCGAAGGGCTCGACGTGCACTGGCTGGAGGCTCCCGCCGAGCGTACGGGGCTCTCCGGCTGCAGTTTCGACGTGATTACGGCCGGACAGTGCTGGCACTGGTTCCATCGGTCCGCAGCCGCAGCCGAAGTCCAGCGCCTGCTCCGGCCCGAAGGCGTCTTGGTCGTGGCTCACATGGACTGGGTCGGGCTTCCCGGCTCGGTGCTCGAAGCGACCCTCTGCGTGGTGCGTCGTCACGGGACCTTCCCGCCCCAGGCCCTCCTGGGCCAACACGCGACCTATCCGCTCTGGCTGGACGAGCTCGGTGCCTCGGGCTTCGAGGTGGAGAGCTTTTCGTTCGACGTGTTTTTGGAATACGACCACCGCTCGCTCCCGGGCCGCATGCGCGCCAGCGCGGCCCTCTGCGATCTGGGAGAGGAGCGGCTCGCCCGATTCGACGCCGACTACCAGAGAGAGGTTGGCCGGCGTTTTTCCGAGCCTTTCTCGGTGCCTCACCGCGTCTACGTCGTGCTCGCTCGGCCCTGAGAGCTTTTCCTGCGTCCTTCCGTTCCCGGCAGCGTCTTCCATACTGTGGACATCTTGCCCCCCACCCCGCCCGTCGCCCATGCGGTGACGCCCGTCTATCTGGCCTTTCGCGACGGGATCCGCCGCTACGTGTCGCGCCGGGTGCGCCCCGAGCACGTCGACGACTTGGTGCAGGACGTCTTGCTCCGGATCCACGAGCGCGCAGCCGAGCTCCACGACGAGGCCCGCTTGCCCGGTTGGGTGTTCAAGATCGCCCAGTCCGTGGTGGTCGACCACCACCGCCGGCGCCGCCCAGACCTCGCCCCGGTGGAGGACGCGGACTCAGCCGAGCCACCCGCCGAAGAAGGCGAGAACGTCAACGAGGTCGTCGCGACTTGGCTACGCCCCATGCTCGCGCTCTTGCCCGATGAATACGCGGAGGCAGTGGAGCTCGTCGACGTCCAGGGCCTCAGCCAGAAGGCGTACGCAGAGCGCGCCGGGCTCTCCCTCTCTGGGGCGAAGTCTCGCGTGCAGCGCGGGCGCCGCCTGCTCGAAGAGGTCGTCCGCGGTTGCTGCGACCTCGAGCTCGACGCGCGCGGAAACGTCATCGCCTACGAGCGACGCAACTGCGGCGATGGCTCGAACGGCGGTGGCTGCAAGACCTGCTAGGAGGAGCGTTGGCGCCGCTCGCGGGCGTGCGTGCTGCGAGTCCTGTCGGCAGCGCTGCCGGAGTAGCGGGCCGTCACTCGTACACGAACAAGAGCGGCCCCGGGAACAACCACGAGAGCCCTTCGCGCAAGCGATCGCGCCAGTTTTCCCAGTTGTGACCGTCGCGCGCCTCGACGTAGCGCACGTCCATGCCCGTGTCTTGCAGCATGGGCACGAGCGAGCGGTTTTCGTAGATCAGAGACTCGTACATGCCGCAGCTCACGAAGACGCGCTCGGACATGGGGATCGGGCGGGCACGAAGTTGGTTCACGAAGGCCACGACAGGGTCGAACAGGGGCCCGCGGTGGTTGCGATCGCCGATGTCGGTGAAGGCGAACGAACCGGACTGCAAGAGCAAGCGACCGAAGTAGCCGGGGCGACGCCACGCGGTGGAGAGCGCCGCCACGGCACCGAAGCTCGCGCCCATCAGGCAGCGCGCTTGGGGTCTCGCGTCGATGGGCAGGGCCCGCTCGAGCTGGGGGACGAGCTCGTCGGTGAGGAAGCGGGCGTGGCGCTCGTCGTTGGCGTACTCGACCAGCCGATCCGGGGAGCTGGTCATCGCCACGATCATGTCGGGGATCTCCAAGCGGTGGATCAGGTTGTCGAGGATCGTGCCGAGGGCGGCGTAGCGCAGGTAGTCGTGCCCGTCGTGGACCACGAGCAGCGGGTAGCGGCGCGTGCGCCGGAAGCGATACGGGAGATACATCTCCACGCGGCGCCGGCCGAAGGTCGGACTGTCGAGGATGAGCTCGTCGACCTTTCCGGGGCGCGTCTCCGCATCCGGGTAGATCCACTTCGGGATCTCGTAGTCTTCGCCGTGGGCCACGGAGTTGGCGCCGAACGGATCGCGAGCCCGATTGGGGTTCAGCGGGTCTTCGCGCCACTCGCCGTGCCCGCCGCGGACGACCTCGAGCTTGTATTCGACGCGGGAGCTCTTGGGCAGCTCGAGGGTCAGGTACCAGACGTTCGTCCCCTCGATGCGCGCCAACGACTGGGAGGAGGGCAGACCGAACACCCAGTGCTTCAAGTGCACCGCGTCGGCGTCGCCGCGGTACACGAACGTGATGGCGGGGCCCTCGACGATGGGGAACGAACGCCCCTGGAAGAAGGCGTCCGCCGCTTCGGGCGTGGGCGTGCGTTTCAGGACGTCGATGGCGCGATCGCTCATCCGGACCAGCCTTCCTCGACGTCCCCGCTCGCGCGCAATCGGTGGCAGCTAGCCCGTTTGATCTTGCCGTTCGATGCGAAGATGCGAGCGCCGTCGCCCAGCGCCACACAGGTCGCGGGGGCGATGCGGCGCACGAAGCGCGCGATGCCCTCGCGATCGTCGAGCCGGATGCGGTGACGTGGGTCGGGCAAGACCACCAGATCTTTCACGAGCCCGAAGCCCGAATCGAGCGCCTCGGCGATGCCCGTGCCGTGGGGGGGGAAATCGTGGAACAAGAAGATGCGCTCGGTCAGCACCATGGCGCCCGCGGCCGCCGCAAACCAGCGGAGGTTGCCCGCGAGGCCCACCAGATCGAAGAGCTTGAGCCGGTTCAAGAGCGACACCACGTGCCCGCCCATCACCACGATGGCCTCGACGCCCTCGAGCTCCCGCGCGATCTCTTCGCGGTGCTTGGCCACGCTGGGGCGCTCGCTGGGCTTCCACTTGGCGAGGAAGGCCTGGTGCGTCGCGCTGCAACGCTCGATGTGATCGCGGTCGAGTTGCTGGAGCCACTCGACGGACTCTTGCAGCTCTTCGGCCAATAGCTCGGGATCGACGTGGCGCACCGAGATGGCTCGCGCCGCCTCGAAGGCGTGGTCGAGTCGGATCCGGTAGAAGTCGTTGACCAGGCGCAGCCGCGCCTGCCTGGCCTTGTGCGCGGCAGCAAACTCCTTGTCGTCGGCGAAGACCTGCTCGGAGCGCGCGTGGAGCTTCAGGTTACGGGCTCCGACGCCGAGCGACGACACGAGCGCCTGATCTTCGCTCTCCCGCTCTTGCCAGCCCGCGGTGACCAGCGCCACCTCGCCGCGAATCCCCGCCGACGCCAGCGCGCTGCCCACGTCGGGCTTGGGCTGTTGCGGGCCGAGGAGGACGACCGAAGGCACGGCGCTCAGTTCGCCCACACTTTCACGGTCTGGCCCACGATGTCGAGCATGCGGCGGAGCTCGTCGTAGTTCTCGTGCTTCAGCCGCAGCCAGGCGTTCGCCATGTAGCCGGCCTCGACCGGTTGGGTCGGCGTGCCCTGCGGCGGCGTGTGGGCGTCGATGATGTACGGACCGAAGGCTTTGCCGATGGCGTCGAGCCCGTCGTAGCCGCTGATGCGGCCGTCCTGGCTCGGGCGGAGCGCGATCATGCCCGCGGAGAGCCGGCGCGAAGGCCGCTGGCTCGGGCGAGCCGCGCAAATGGCCATGGCCCACTCGCGGTAGAGGTCCATGTCGTTGCCCACGTTGTACAGATCCCAGGCGCGCACACCCGGCGGGCGACAGCCGATCTCCGAGAACTTGAGACCCTTCGGCCCCGCGAACCACTCCATGTGGGTGGCCGAAGTCTCGATGCCGAGCACGTCGATCACCTTCTGACCAAGGGCCTTCAGCTCGGCGTAGCCGGGCGCGCTGTCGATGCGATTGGTCGCCACGAACTGGGGCGAGATCCAGCGCTTGCGCATCGCCTCGAGCACGTTCGGGTAGTAGTGGGTCGCAAAATCGTGGACCACGCGTCCGCGGATGGAGAGCGTGTCGTAGAAGCCTTCGTGGCCCTCGATGAACTCTTCGACCGCGATGGACCGCCCCTGGCGGTTCATGCCGAGGGACGTGAGGGCAGCGCCCAGCTCGCTCGCGTGGTCCACCCGCACCGCGCCCGACGCGCCGGCGCCGTCGCGCGGCTTCAAGATCACCGGGAAGCCCACGCGAGCGACGAAGGCTTCGACCTCTTCGGCGCTGTTCGCGCCCGTCGACTCGGCGCAGGGGATGCCGCCCTCGCGCAAGGCCTGCTTCATCGCCGGCTTGTCGCGACACAGGAACGCGGTGCGCACCGAGGTGCCGGGGATGCCAGCCGCTTCGCGCACCTTGGCCGTCGGCATGATGTGCGCCTCGACCGTCGCCTCGAGGCGATCGACGTGAGCCCGGCTCTGCACGAAGCGAAGCGCGCTCAGCACGGCGCCTTCGTCGCACACGTTCTTCACCTCTTCGTAGTGCAAGAGCCAGCGCTTGAGGTCGTCATCGAGGGACGACTTGCTGCCTTCGCCGATGGCGGTCACCTTGGCGCCGACCTCCGCCAGCGCGCGCACGAAGAGCTTCTGGTTTCCGGGAAAGCGGGGCTCGATGAAGACGACGTGCATGCGACTGATTGCTCTAAACACGAAGGGAAAGGCCGCGGCAAGCGCGTTCTGGCAGCCCGACTCAGCGAGCGGCCAGGCGCTCGTACAAGAGCTCGTACTTCTTCGCCTGGACCTCCCACGAGAAGTCCTTCTGCATTCCGTTTTGCATGAGGCGACGCCATTGAGCCCGGTCGCGGTAGACCTTGAGCGCGGTTTCGATGCCCCAGGTGAGGCCTTGGGCGTCGTGCTGCTCGAACGGAAAGCCGGTCCCGTTTCCCGTGCGCGGATTGAAGAGCTCGACCGTGTCGGCCAGGCCGCCGGTCTTGTGGACGATGGGCACGGTGCCGTATCGCAAGCTGTAGAGCTGGTTCAGGCCGCAAGGCTCGTAGCGCGACGGCATCACGAACATGTCGGCTCCGGCTTCGATCAGGTGTGCGAGCTCGTTGGAGAAGCCGCGGTAGAAGCAGACCTGCCGGGGAAACGTGCGCTGCAGGGCTCCGAAGCGCTCCTCGAGTTGGTGCTCGCCGCTCCCGAGCAGGACGAATTGGAAGCCGTGACGCCGGAGCAGGCGCGGGAGCACGCTGGCCAGGAGGTCGAGCCCCTTCTGTCCCACCAGGCGTGACACCGAGCCGATGACCGGCGTGCCTTCCGCGTAGGGCAGGCCGAGGGCCAGGAGCAGCGCCTGCTTGTTCCGCTCTTTCCCCTCGAGACTCGTACTGCCGTAAAGATGCGGGATGAACCGGTCGGTCTCCGGGCTCCACTCCGAGTAGTCGACGCCGTTCAAGATGCCGACCACCGTCGAGGCACGCATGCGCAGGAACGAATCGAGCCCGGCGCCGTGTTCCGGCGACTGAATCTCTTGGGAGTAGCGCGGGCTCACCGTGGTGATGCCGTCGGCGTAGAGCACGCCGTGGAGGAGGAAGCTCACGCGACCCTCTTTCAGGTGGTCCTGATGAAACAGATGGGTCACGCCGCCGAGCCCCGTGTCTCCGACGACGTGGCCGGGGAACACGCCCTGGTATTGCAGGTTGTGGATGGTGAGGAGCGAACGCGCCCGACCGAGGTGCGCGTCTCGGGCGTAGACCGTCTTCAACATCATGGGTACGAGCGCCGTCTGCCAGTCGTGGCAGTGGACCACGTTCGGCGAAAACCCGAGCTTCTTCGTGGCCTCGAGCGCCGCGTAGGAAAGGACCAGGTAGCGCAGGTGCTCGTCGGCGTCGGCCGTGTAGATGGAGGGTCGCGAGAAGAGCTCCGGGCAGTGCACGAAGTTCACCTCGAGCTCGGAGCCGGGCACGAGCGCGCTGGCGATGCGCACGACGAAGCGGTGGGGCCCGAGTCGGAGCTCGAGCGGCGGGAGGCCCGGCGTCGGGAGCAGGCGTACCTTCCGCCGATCGATCTGAGCGTACGCGGGCAGAAAGATCCGCACGTCGTGCCCGAGCCGGTGCATGGCGAGCGGCAGCGCCCCGAGCACGTCCGCCAGGCCTCCGGTCTTGGCGAAAGGGGCCATCTCGGGCGTGATGTAGAGCAGCCGCACGACGGGCGAATATGCCACAGCGCGCCCGACTCTGGGTCCTCGGATTGTCGCGAAAACTACCCGTCTCGAAGGCCGCTCGCGCGCCAGACGCGAGCGGGTGAGCGCAGGCGGGCGAGGTGCGGAGTGGCGGCGCTCGTCGAAATCGGCGCCGCGCTCGAGAAGCCCGCGCTCGTGAAGTAGTCCTCGACCGCACGCCGGCTCGCGAAGTCCTCCCGCGCGCCTTGTCCGCGGGTCACGAACCAGATGCCGCCTCGCAAGAGGCGGGCCGCGGCGGCTACCGTGCGCCCGCCCTCCCGCGCGCGCAGATCGCACACGAACGCGCCTCGACCCCCGAGGGCGCGAGCCACCGAGCGTGCGACGCCCTCGCGCTGGCGGAGCTCGAAGTAGCCGAGCAGCCCCTCGGCCACGACCGCGGGTCGCTCGGCGCCCGCGAGCTCGGCGCTGAGCCGCGCTTCGAAGTCTTCGGCGAGGACATCGATGGCCAGGTGGCGAAGTTTGGACTTCGCGCGGGCGCGAAGCGCCGCGGGGACTCGCTCTTCGATGAGCTCACGCTTGGCGCGCACCATGTGAGGCAGGTCGAGCTCGAGGTAGTCGACCTCGCGATCCAGCGCCCAGGTCAAGCCGCGGCGCGAGAGGCCCGCGCCGAGCTCCACGATGCGGTCGGGCGCGAGCTCGTCCAGCGCATGCTCGATGGCTCGATGGCGAAGCTCGAGGTACTCGAGCATCGAAGGCAGCGTCGGATGCAGGACCGCGAGCCACTCGCCCGCCAGGCGGAAGGACCAGAACAGGCGCCGGCCTTCTTTCGTCGCGAAGAACTCGGCGTAGGGCAGGCCCAAGCGATGCCACGCATAGGCCGTGTAGAAGGCGGTGGGGGCGATCTCGTCGTGGGACATGGCAGTCGTTGCGGGTGCGTCGGAGGAAGACCCGGGCGTTGGGCGGCGTAGCAGGCTCCGAACGGTTCGTCAGCGCCCACCCGAGGTGTCGTGCACGATACGCCCAACCTTCCCCTGGAAGACGCCGAGATTGCCGCGGCGGCGCCGCCGCTCACGGCTGTCGTCGCCGGCAGAATCGTGCTCGTGCTCGGCGTCTTCAGCGCGCTCTTCGGGGTGCAGTCGCTGACGAACCTTCGCTTTCTCTCCTGGCACTGGGTCCTGCCCCTCTCGATCGTCCTCTTCGGAGCGGGCGCCCTCTTGTCGGGCTGGAAGCTGTCGCGTGGGCGCGGCTGGGCCAGCGTCGCGTCGTTCGTGCTCGCCGCCGTCATCGCGCTCGTCACCGCCGTCTTCAGTGTGTTGGCCCTGTCGTGGGGTTACTTCTCGCTCCTCACGCTGATGGTGGAGCTCGCCGCGCTCGTGGGCGGTCTCCTCGCGGCGCTCTCCATCGGCCCCTGCCAGCGTGCCGACCGTGCGCGGGCCGCCCTCGCCGGGCAAGGGCTCGAGCTCGGAGTCTGACTAGGCGCGTCGCGCCGAGCGGATGACGACGGGCTCGAGCGGTGCGTCTTTGCTGAACGGACCGCGGGAGCCCGTCTTCACCGCTTTGATGCGGTCGACGACGTCCATGCCCTGCGTGACCTTGCCGAACACCGTGTAGCCCCAGCCCGTGTCGCTCTTGGACTTGTGATCCAAGAAGGCGTTGTCCTTCACGTTGATGAAGAACTGTGCCGTCGCCGAGTGAGGGTCGCCGGTACGCGCCATGGCCACCGTACCGCGCAGGTTCTTGAGGCCGTTGTCGGCCTCGTTTTGCACCGGGGCCTGCGTGGGCTTGCGCTCGTAGCGTTCGTCATAGCCGCCGCCTTGCGCCATGAAGCCATCGATGACGCGGTGGAAGATGGTGCCGTCGAAGTGTCCGCTGTCGACGTACGCGAGGAAGTTCGCGACCGACTTGGGCGCTTTCTGGTCCTCGAGCTCGAGGGTGATGGGGCCGAAATTGGTGTCGATGACGACGGAGCTTGCCATGGCCAGGACTCTAGTCGCATCGCTCGTGGCTTTGGAACCGGCACGGTCTCGAGCGAGCGGATTCGGTGATATGACTCGGTTCGAGGTGTGACGATGCGGCGTGCGATGGTCTTGGTGTTTTCGTTCGCTTGGCTCGTGGCCTGTGGCGGCGAGAGCGAGTCGGGCGGCACCGGTGGCAGCTCGGGCGCCGGCGGAAGCGGCGGCGCGACGGGCGGGAGCTCGGGCACGGGAGGCGCGACGGGCGGCAACTCGGGCTCGGGTGGTGCAACCGGCGGAAGCTCGGGGTCGGGCGCTGCGTCCGGGGGCGCAGCGGGGGCGGGCGGCAGCACGGGGACCTGCGTCAGCGACATCGACTGCGTCACGAGCGTGTACACCAAGCTCGTGACGTCCGAGGCGGAGTGCTACTGCCCGATGTGCCCGACGGAAGCGCTCGGCAAGCAGGAGGCCGACGCGCGCGCGACGGCGTGGATCAAGTTCTGCTCCGCTTGGGAGAAAGCGAATCCGTGCCCGGTTCCGCCCTGCGTCGCGCCGCTGCCTCTCACCTGCGTTTCGGGCACGTGTGCTTTCAAGAACGACTGATCGGTGTCAGCTCGCCCGCGCCGCGTCTCGATAGAGCTCGAGGTGCAGGTGCGCGGAGCGGTCCCAGGAGAAATCACGCGCGCGTTCGAGTCCGCGGGCCGCGAGCTCCCGCGCCAGGCTCGGCTCGCGGACGAAGCGTTCGAGGGCGCGAGCGAGGCGCTCGCGATCGAGGGGCACGTGGAGCGCGGCGCCGCCCGTCACTTCGACCAACGCGGGCACGTCGCTCGCGATGACGGGCGTGCCCGTCGCGAGGGCCTCGAGGGCCGGCATGCCGAAGCCTTCGTAGCGCGAAAACTGGACCAACGCTTCGGCTCCTTGGAGCAGATCCACGAGGAACGTGTCGGAGACGTGGTCCGGGAAGAGCACGCGCGACCCAGCTCCTGCCCGACGCGCGACGACGTCGAGGGGTTCGGCCGCGACCACACCGAAGCGGCGCCCGCGGTAGAGGCGTTCGAGCATCACCAGGTGAACGTCCTTCGGGAGCGCCGCCGCGAGGAACGCGTCGAGCACGGCGCGATGGTTCTTACTGGGCGTATTCTGGCCCACTACCAGGAAGTAGCGCCCTTCGATGCCGAGCCGAGCGAGTGCGACCTCGCGCCGGGCAGCGCGGTCTTCGGGCGGCGCGAAGCGCGCCTCGACGCCGTGAGGGATCACGACGACGCGCTTGCCGGCGTCCGGAGCGCGGCGCCGAATGGCGTCGGCGGTGGCGCGCGAGATGGCGACGAGGCGCGTCGCTTCGTGGAGGGCGCGCTCGATCCCGTCGCGATAGAAGCGCGCCTTGAACGGCGTCGCCAGCGAGACGCCCTCGGCGAGCCCGGGCGCCTCGAGCCACATCAGGTCGTGGATCGTGACCACCGTGGGGCAGGCGATGCCGCGCCCGAGCAGGTTGAAGGGGGCGTGGAACACGTCGACGCCGCGCAGATCGACGAGACGCGATGGCGTGAACAGCGTGCGCAGGCCGTTCGCCGGCGCGGCGACGCGGCTCTCGCGCACGTTGGGCGCCTGCGAGAGCGGACGCGGCGCACGCGGGTCGACCCAGAGCGAGAGCGCGGACTCCGGTGCGAGAGCCGGGAGCCGATCGACCAGCGCTCGCACGTAGGCGCCGATGCCGCTCGGCCGCTCGCGCACGTAGCGGCAGTCGATGGACACGTGAAGCGACGTGTCCGTCTCGGGTGAGAGCGCCCGCGCGGCAGCGACCTCGCCCATCACGCCACCACCTTGAGCCGCCGCGGCCCCGCCTTCGGACCGGGCTCGGCCACGCCCAGCGGCGGCAGCATGCGGTGCACCGCGCCTCCCCACGCGACGTTCTCTTCCACCACCCGAGCACACCAACATTGCGTGCAGCCCTCGCGAACCAGGTTCTCGAACGCAGCCTTCGCGCCCAGGCGCACGACGTTCTGCCCACCGCTTCGGGCCACCTGACCGCAGTGGTAGAGGTTGCCCTCCGGGTCGAGCGTCGCGTTGATGATGCCGGCCGCACACGGCAGGCGCACGTCGCGGGGGAACTCGCGGAAGTGACGCAGGCTCGACCAGCGGTTGCCGACGGCCGGGTGCCCCGCGAGCTTCCTCGCTTCGAGCAGGCGGAACGCTCGGCGCACTGCGTCGGGCTCGGACTGGAACGGGGCGCCAGGGCGCGAAGAGCCCAGAAACAGGCTGTTTCGCGCGGGTTGGAACACCACCTGGAGCCCGAGCTCCGCGGCGCGATCCAAGAGCTCGTCGAGGCAGTCGAGGTTGTGCGCGCCGACCACCGCCGTGAGCTCCACCGCGGTGCCCAGCTCGCGCGCGGCGAGAGCGCCGCGCACGGCCTTGTCGTAGGCACCCGCACCACGGATCCGATCGTGAGCTTCGGGCGGTCCGTCGAGGCTCACCTTGAGCTTCGAGAGCAAGCGCACGGTCGCACGCCGCCTCGGCACCAAGATGCCGTTGCTGTTCATGTAGACCCGTACCCTGCGCGTCACCAGGAACGCGACCACCTCGTCGACGTCCCGGTGCAGGAGCGGCTCGCCGCCGTCCAGGGAGACGTGTCGCATGCCGAGCTCGTAGAGCTCGGTGAGAGCTCGATAGATCTGCTCGCGCGTCATCTCGAAGGGGAGCGGCGCGTGTCGATCGCAATATGCGCAGTCCAGATTGCAGCGGTGGGTCAGC
>WBZL01004618.1_pt1 | contig 11770 bp, 15 predicted proteins | sample 5204291 | NCBI WGS metagenome assembly WBZL01 (sample SAMN12344345, study PRJNA552823) | activated sludge metagenome | biome: Activated sludge suspended growth; feature: Nitrification reactor; material: Wastewater; isolation source: activated sludge from nitrification reactor of wastewater...
GCCATACGCCATGAGCGGGTTGGGCTGTGTCCACGGACTCTCGCCTTGCGGCAAAGGTTGGCCACCGCCGTAGGCCATCTTGTTTGGATAGTACGGACGCTCAGGCGCACTACTGCCGGGAGGAGGAGGCGGCACGGTCGGCGGATCCCGCCTACCGGGTGGCGTCGTCGGTGGCGTCGTCGGTGGCGTCGTCGGTGGCGTCGTCGGCGGCGTCGTCGGCGGCGTCGTCGGCGGCGTCGTCGGCGGCGTAGTGGGCATCGGCGTAGTACCCGGACCGCCGTAGAGCATCGCCCACGGCCCATAGTCCATACCCGTCACCTGCGTCCGTGGAGCCGCATACTGCGATATGCGCGGATTCATCGCCGACGCCAACTGCTGCGCCAAACCGCTGAAGCCAACGTAAGGCGTATACGCATAGGTCGGCGTCGTGTACGGCGAATAGGGGCTGTATGTGTTGGTCGGACCGGATACTGTCGCCGGGATGGCCATCGGATTTATGCCATTCGTGTAATTTTCCGGTCCGTTATCTTCCTTCACGATACCGCTTGATCCAGCTCCGCTTCCGCTCATTGGAACCTCCCGAGTAGGCCGGCAAAGTTTGATCGCGGCCCCATCATTTGCTGCAATCGCAACCGCTCCATAATTTTCGCGTTGCTCTGCACGTCGCCAGTCATGCCGCGCGGCGACGCCGCAGGCGCACTCTGCTGCTGTTGCTGCCCCATCCCTTGCGACGCGCCCTTCAGCAGCCCCTGCAGCGCCGTCGTGTTCAGCCCGCCAGCCGCTGCAGGAACGCTCGCGAGTTCCGCGGCCAGCGGTGACACGCCAGCCGTACCGGCGCCGAACATCGCAGCCGTGCCGCCGCCCATGCCGGCGACCGGCGCAGCAGCCGCCGCAGCGGGCGCGATGATCGAGGCGGTCGTCGGCGCGAGTGCTGCCGTACCAGCCCCGAACAGGCCAGCAGTCCCGCCACCAAGACCCGCCGCCGCGCCGGCACCAAGCCCTGCCGCCGTCCCGGCGGCTGCGGTGCCTGCAGCCGTAGCGCCCGCGATTACCTCCGGCGCTACCGCCGCAATGATTGCCGGTTCCGCTCCTGTCATGGCATCACCCGAAGAGCCCCGCGTTATACGCCCCAAGCCCGAGCGATCCCATGCCGAGCAACCCCTGCAGCGGAGACATACCGCCGAGGATCTGCGATGACGTAGTGCCAGCGCCGCCGGATGCGCGCGTCAGCCCAGACCCAAGCACATCCATCTGCGCGTATGGCGATTGCATCCACGACTGCCAGTCCTGCATCTGCGCGTTCAGCAGGTCTTGCTGATAATTTCGCAGCGCGTCCCCGCCGCCCATGAGCGCCTGAATCGCCTGCAAGTCGCCCTGCTGAACCTGCGGCGCCAACCCTGCCGCCTGCATCTGCCGGTTGCGCTCGGCGTCTACCGCGTTGCTGGCGCGGTTCAACTGTTGCTCTGCGATGTTCTGGTTCGCGTAGTAGTTCTGATTGAGTTGGCTGGATGTGTTCGCCGCCAGAGCATCCGCAAGCGCCTGCTCGTTGCCCTGCTGCGCTTCCAGTTGACCGCTCGATCCAAACGTCCTCGACTTGGCGTGCGCGCGGTCCAACTGCGCCGCCGTGCCACGACTGTATGCGTCCGCGATCTTCTTGTTGGACTGGGCGATAACTTGCTCCGTGTAAGGGTTCGCCCCTTGGTACGGATTCAACGTCGTCGCATAAGGATTGTCGAATGCGCCGCTCATAGTAAGCGAGAGCATCGTATTCGCGTCATTCCCTGCCGCCGTTCCATTAAGCGCCAGATTCGTCAGCATAGAATTCGCGAGCGCCTGCTGATCGTTCACTCCGGCCACCGTCTGCCCCTGGTATCGCGGGATCTCACCACTTGTCAGCGCGCCCAACTGCGCGACGTACTGCTCCCACGGCGCCTGCGTGTACTCCGGTGGCTTGAATTCGCTTACCGTGTTCTGTTCTCCACCGCCGCCCATAGCGCCTCCTACACAGTCGTTTCGTAGATGTATTGCTTTAGTGTCCACCCGGCCGCATCCCATCGACGCGGCGAATTCATTCGCAGCGCGCTCGCGCCATGCTTGCGCGCAAGCACTCGCAGGCTCTCCATTAGCTCGTCCTCGACGGCGGCGAGGCTATGCGGCTCGCCCCACAATGCGCGAACGAACAATCGCGGACCGTTGTGGTATTGCGGCCATACCTGCACGACGACGAATCCGATGCGCTCATCGCCAGAATAGATCAAGTACAGAGCCGACGCGCCGCCGCGGATTTCCGCGTACACGTCATCGGGAATCCAATCGTCGTGCGTCTTGTCGATCACGCGCAACAAGCCATCGCGCACCCACGCCCACACTTCGTGCAGGCGCCTCGGGTCAACAGGATGCAGCACTAGACGAAATCGACACGCAGATATCCGGGGCCGCCATCGCCGCCTGACGTTGATGCGCCAGACCCATTTCTTGACCCGCCGCCACCGCCGCCAGCGCCATAATCCGTCGCCGCGCACGAGCCGCCATTGATGCCGTTGTCAGTAGATCCCGCACCACCTTTCGCCCAAGGCGACGAGCCGCCGCCGCCGCCTCGTCCACTTCCCCCGCCACGCTCCCCGCCGAGAAACGATTCGCACGCACCGCCATACCCTGAGACGGACCCCGCCCCCCCGCCACCACCGCCCGAGCCCGCGCGAGCCCACAAGCCAACGTCAGCCCCGGTCAATCCATTCTGTTCTGCCGCGCCGCCGGTAGTCGTAATGCCATTAACATTCGATCCGCCGCCAGCACCTCCCGTCTTAACCGACCCACGAGAGCCGCCGGAGCCGCCTAGCAGCGTGTAGGTTACGGTTCCATCCGTGTACGTCGTATCGCCGCCTGCCGACCCGTCAGTATCTCCCGCAGCCCCGCCGGTTCCCTTCGCCCCTATCGTTACCGTGAGCGTCGCGCCAGCTGCAAGGCTGATCGGGTGGCGGTTGACGCGCTGCCCCGCGCCGCCGCCGCCGGCTCCATTGTTGCCAGCGCCAGTCAAATGCCCACCGCCACCCCCGCCGCCGGCTGTTGCGGTAATGAACAGCAGGACAGCATCCGTCCCGCTGTTTGTGTAACTACCAGACGACGTGAACTCCTGCGGTGGCGATGACACAGACCCGGCCCCTTCCATTTTTGCGACCCGCGCGCGCAACTCGCGCAACTCGCGGAATACGGACGCGAAGAAATCGCGTAACCATTGCGCCGCGTCCGCCGGGAAGAACTTCGCGAGCCAGCTATCCGGCGTAGTCGGCAACTGTGCGAGCTTGGGGAACCCGCGTAGATTGCTCATCGCTTCGCACTAGCCACCGCGTCGAGCCCAATGCCGGACAACTCGACCGGCCCACCAAACGACATTGCTACAGTTACATAGCGGTCTTGCAGCGTCCCGTCGAAGCAGAACTCCTCGGCATTCCAACTCGCCGACTGAATATGCAACGCCGCTCCGGCCACGATGTCGGCCTCACTCTTGCTGCCAACAATCGTGCAAACCGGGGCTATGTCCTGATCGTCACCATCGAAGACGCGGAACCTCGGCAGGACGCGGGAAACACGCACGCCGTCGCCGCCTACAATTCCTGCAATGACGGTCGCTACAGCACCACCATAATAAGCGGCGGCGCCACCTGGATACGTCGCATACCAGATACCAGACTTGCTAGCCGATGTTTTCCCGGTGAATAGTGTGGTCGTGTAGTCCGAGGCGACACCGAGAAACTTGACCAGATCCGATTGCGTCGATTTGACTACTGCCGTCGCGTAGAAATCCGTTCCGCTAGTGCCCGACGAATCAGTAGCAAGCGGCGCACATTGACTGAACTTGCCGGAGGCGATGTTGTACGCGATGCACTCACCTAGCAGATCCCCGCCGGTCGCGTCAAACGCCCAAATAATGACCGCATTCGTTTGGTCCACCACGGCCTGCACGGACTTAAGCCCGTCAATGGACGTTGCCGTTAGCGAACGCAATAACGTATGCGCTATCGCATCGCCAATCGGACGCAGCGCGGCACCGTCGAACTCATAGACATTAGTGCGATGGATGAAATAGAGCCTGTCATTGACTAGCGCCACACCATGCGCCGCCGCACATCCTACCTTGTCGGACACCAGTCGCCAGCCCCAGATGATCCCGTTTGCCGTGTCTCCGATGTAATCGCCAACGTAGATCGAGTCAGCCTTGAATGCGATGACGGAATCGCGCAATGCGACCGCAGCGGTAATCGGCCCCGGCGTGTCGTACAAACGACCGTTCGCAGCCTGCGTCGATAGGCTAGTAGCCCATGATCCCGTAGGGTTCTCGATCTGCGAACACCACCAGCCATCCGGCGTATCCGTGCCGTCGTCGTAGTTCAGAAGCATCACAAACCCAAGCTGCGACACAACAAGCTTCGCCTTCGGCGGCGATCCAGACAACGCAGCAAACGCGCCGGATGACGATGCCTGCACGGAATCCTGTTTGTTCGTGGCGATGCAGGTATCGCCGAACATAGTCCATGTCCATGTATCCGTGCTGGCCGAATAAGTCGCCGCCGAGCGATTCGTCGCCGCAGATGTACTGAGCAACTCGTAAATGGACCGCTTGTTGAACATGAACGCGCGGACGCTATCGTTAGGCAGTCGTACAATACCGCCCGCGACTGGATATACTGTAGCGTCGTAGTCCGCTACCTTGTTGGCGGAAACGTGCGGCGCAAATGTCGCATATGACCCGCGTTGCAGCGGCACGAAATTGTTAATCTGCCTCAACGCGCCAGGCGCTATGTCCCAATGCACTTCGCCGTCAGGCTGTAGCGTGATCGGGTACGTTTTCATGTCACTCGCACTTGCATTCCATTCGCGCCCCAGCGCGCCCGACGCCCTTCCGCCTTTACCGCCGCCAGAGCCTCTGCATATGCCGCCTGCCACAACGGCACGCGCGCGTCGTTCTCGATGTACGCGGCAGACTGCAACAGCGAGCCATACAGATACAGTTGCGGATGATCCGTCAGTATCCAGTTCGTCGCGGCGTCGCTGCTGAAGAACGTGATGCCGGCGTAATACTCAATCGTCGCGGTATATGTGCCAGCAGGCGGCGGTGCAAAACGAAATGTCTCGGCCCCAGCAGTCGTCGCGCCAGCGAGCGACACATAGACTGGCTGTCCACTAGAGTCCAGACGACTCATGTCGTCAGGCGCGCCAAGAGTGATGGCGACACGCGGCGAAGTGTTCAGGTGCATGGATACCAGCTCAAGGAAATCCGCCGGCGCCGCGACATACTCTGTTGCGATGCTGAACGCCGTATCGCGCTTCTGCAAACGTAGATGCCCGCGCAGGTCGCGCATCAACTGCTTGTGCGCGAGTGTGACGAAATCGACAATCGGAGTCGATAGGTCTGTGCGCCCCAGCCAACTCGCTATGGAGGTCTTGAGGTCACCGTAGGTCGCTAGAGCCATTACTGAGTCTCCACGCTGCGGGACATGACAAGCGCGAAAAAGCCGTCCGCCGTCCGCTGCAGCACATGAAGGCTAAACCGCGCCATCAACTTAGGCACCCACCACTCCAGCGGCTCAATGATTAGGTGAGCATTCCGCCCGTCGGGTAGCTTCTTGATCGCTGGCTCCGTTGACACAGAAAACAGGCCAATCGCCTTAGTCACGCGCACCAAGTCATCTAGCACGTTGTCGAGTAAATGCGGCTCGATATGCTCCAGCACGTCAATACACGCCACCATTTCCGTCGGCGTCGGCTCCCCGGACCAATCATGGACGGCTGGCTCGTAGTGCTGCACGCGAAACGGATGATCGACCAACCGATCACGCATCAGCGTTTGAGCCAGCCTCCCCTTCCCGGCGCCGTAGTCGAGCAGCTCAACCACGGCGTACTGATTCATCACTTTGGCGACGACAGGCGCGAACGCCTGCGACGCTACCCCATACTCCGGGTTCGCGTGCATCGCGCGTTGTTGCGCGCGGTACTCGTCGGAGATAAGCCGCTCCTGTCGCACGCCATCGGGAAGAATCAGCATCCGGTGTCAATCGGGCTTACCGCCCGCCTGTATGTCGCGTACCAAAGATCCGACGCCTCCTGCACCCGATACTCCGGGAAGCACGGCGTGCCGACCGTGTAGTGGTACAACTTCGCGTCGTCGCGCGGCTCGTACTCCATCGTCAAGTGATTCCACTCCGACGGCAGGTCGCCGATCTGGTCATCCTTCAACCACGAGAACCGATGCAACCATGACCCCGTGGACTCCGCGACCTTCTCGCGCGTGAGAATGCGGTTAGGCGAATACCCGCAGTTCCACAGCACTACACTTGACCAGTTCTTGCGCGGGTAGTCCTCGTTCTTGTTGCCGAGATACTTGACCGGATACTTGGTCTTGTAGTCGTGCTTGACCACTCGCGCGCCGAGATACTCCATAGGCAGATTGAACAGTTCCGCCACGTCCGCCCGCGCGATCATGTCGCCGTCAACGAACAACGCCTTCCCGCGATACCCGCACAACTCCGGCACCAGAAACCGCGCGTAGATGAAGTCGTTCGACCCATCGCGCCTCTCGCCCCTTACCGGCGTGAACGTCAGCCGGTGCGGCTCGCTGCAATGCTCGATGATTGATTGCGCGCAAACGTGATAAGCAACCGCTTCCCTTGGATCAAACCCGATGAAGATGCGATACGTTTCCATGATTTAACAGTTCCTCGAAAGGCCATGTCCCATCTGGCCGTTGGCGATGAACGGAAACGCTCGGATACCAGCGCATGGGACCATTCTTTGTCCCGTAGCGCCATTGCCCGCACTTATTGACGAATACATCACATCGCTTACCTAGCGCCCCCGCTAGGTGAATGACGGTCGTCTGCATTGAGATGACGCGATCAAGCGCCGCGACCATCGCGGCTGTGTCGTCATAGTCTTGGGTGAGCGTCCCGAATGTGTATTGCCGCAGGTCCACCTCTGGATGCTTGGCGCGGAATGAGGAAATTTCCTTTCCGGCGTCCTTGTATTCCAGCGAAACCCATACGGCATCGAACGCTCGAAACACCGGCAGCAACTGCTCAAGAGTCCACCTGCGGAAGCGGCTTGCGGTCCACGGCACACCACCGGACCATCCGATCCCGATTACAGGCTTCGACTCCTTAGCGAACAGAGCTTTCCACATCGCCACGCGGTCAGGATCAGGTGTGAGATATGGAGCACCAGGGAAACTCGCATCCGAGTTACGCACAAACTGGCCTAGCGCACCGATACTGATCGAAGCATCTAGCTCCATATCCTCTATCGGCCAACCCAAGCCCAAATCCCATCGCGTCCCGTACACCTTGGCGCCGGGAAACGATCTTGCAAACAACCCTTGCAACTTCGGCGAACAGTCAATGACGACTGAACGCGACATCTTGATAACATCAGGCACCATCGACGCAAAGCTAATCTCGTCGCCGAGCCCCTGCTCGCCGTAGACCACCAACCGCTTGCCCGGCGACCCATCCCAGACAGGCTCGCCCTTGTATTGATGCTTCCGGCGTGATTGGTCGAAGCCAACGATGGCGTTATATAGCGGCCATCCCTCGGCCCAGTTCTCCTGCGCCAGGCACGCGAGCCCTAGATTCCCTTTGGCCTTCGCGCTGTCTGGGTTGTGCTTCAACGCGCGGCGCGCCATCGGCTCTGCTTCGTCCCACCGCCCGGCGTTGACCAACATACAAGCCCATTGGTTATAGAGCGTCGCCTTCGCGTGGTCCGTTTTCGCCAACCCGGACGCGCGATGAAAGCACCTATCCGCCTCATCGAAGCGATAGATCTGCTCGGCTTCCATCCCGAGATTCGACCACGCATAGGGATTCGTCGGGTCCACTTCCGCGAGACGCGCCGCAAACTGGTAGGCCACGGCGTGCTTCCGCTGTTTGAACCAGACCTTGCTGCCGAGCGCCAGCGCCAGCGGATGTGAAGGGTCGTCGTCCGTTAGGATCCGATCAACAATCTCCCACCCGGCATCGAGGTCGCCTCCGTCGATGAGGCGCTCCGCTTCGCGGAGTTCGCGGCGTATATCCTCCCGCCGCCCTTTATCCGGTGTTGCTTGTGCGTCGTCTTGAGGTACGGGAACTCCCGGTTCAACACGTCGAACAGTCGCGGCCAATGCTCCTTCTTGTTGATGTTGAGACCGTATTCCATGAGCAGCTTGTATTCCACGGCTAACGGGATGCTGGCGTAGTGCCATAGCCCTTTCTTGATACCTGCGTTTGTTGCGCCTGAATTCGCAATTGCCTTGGTCGCCTCGACCAAAGGCTCCACGTCCTGCAGTTTCGTCACCGACAACTTCCCCGTAGAGTCGTCGTATGCGTTGTGCTCCGTAAGGCCCGTCTCAGGCCGGTACTCTGTCCACGTTTCCATGAGAGACACGGGCCGGGGTTGCCCCCGGCCCGCTATCCGTTACTGACAGGCTTGAACCTTGGCCGACGAGTTCGCGTTCCTTGCGACGAGCGTGAATTCCGCCCGCATCGAGGTCGCAACGCCGTCCGACGTTTTCGCCATGTTCTCGACGAACGGCTGCCGAAGGAACGCCAGCGACCAATACTCAGGATCGATCATCAACACGACGCTAGACCGGACGTAGCGATGCAGCCTCAGCATATGAATGCCAACCTCCGACACATACACATCGGCCGACGCCTGAATGACAGCGCGCACTTTGTCGTTCGGGATCTGAGTCGTCTTGGTCGTGATGCCAGAAAACAACGAGATCACCCCTTTCTGCGTCGTCTCGCACAAGACCACCGACGCATCGCCGCCGTCAGCCCACGCCAGTTGCAACGCCTCCTTGAACTTCGTCTCGGTAAGCGCGCCGGTCGTCGTGCCGTCGGTCGGAGCCGACACGACAAGCGTAGCGAAAGCAGCCGTCGAGGCGCTCGCCGTGGTCGTCGCGTTGACCGCGTTTCCGCCGTTGTTCGTCGAAGCGATCCATGACTCAATGGACCCGAGCGAGCGCCCGGTCGCAGCACCACCGGCCGACGACGCCTGATTGCGAACGATCGCGTACTCCATATCGTTCTTCAGTTCGCGCATCTGCTTCTTGCGCTGCCGAACCACGTCGCTCTTGCGGCCGGCCTTCGCCACCGCGTCCTGCGTGCCGGAAACCAGGAATTCTTTCGCGACGATCTGGCAGTAGTTGCCGGCGCGCGTCGGCGACACGATGGACGTGTACGACGCGATGTTGCCTTCGATTTGCCGGTTCGCCGCAGCCGCAACGAGCCCATCCAGTTCCCATTCGTGATAGGTCGCCAGCGCCTCAACCTTGTCAAAGTTCGTGAGGCAGTAAGTTTCCAGCGGCTCAAGTTCCCAGATCACATCTTCCAGATCCTCGCGGTTGCCGCCCGCGGAGCCCACGCCGTAGGTAATGGTGCTTCCAGTAACGATAGCCATGTCAGTTCCTTTCCGGGATCACTTGATCCCGAACTTCTTGGCGATTACCTCATCGAGTAGCGCTTTCTTCCGCTCCGGGGTTTTCGCCTGGTGGAGTTGCTTGACCTTCTCCCTGTACTCACCCTCAGCGGTCTGGCGCTCTTGCGCGACGCCGGGCTTGATGACGGGGGAAGCCTTTTGCATCTGCTGCGTTCGCTTCGCCGCGACCGCTTGGCGATAGCGCAGCCCGTCGCGGATCAGGAGGAATGCTTCCGCCGATCCAGCAACGAGCTTCATCTGTTCTTGTGTAGCGCCGACTGATCGGAGATGCGCTAGAACCTTGCCCTGCTCGGCCTTGAGTCGGGCTTCGTCTCGCAATTCCGGAGCGCGCTCATACAGGAGGCGGAATTGCGCCTCCGTATCGGCATCACTAATCGCAACGTCAACCTGCTGCGCCGCGTTCGCGATTTGCTGCCATTGTCCAACCGCCTGCTGGTAGCCTTCGCGCAGCGCCTGAAACTGCGCGTATGCAGGTTGATACCCAAGCGGATCGTCTTGGGCAAGTCGCACCCAATCGACACCGCCGTATTGCTGCAACGCGCGCTCGAATGAGCGAACGTCCGCCGCAGCATCAATCAGTTTCGGGTGCAGTTGAGCCTTGGCCGTTACCGCGGCCTTCATTTGCTCAAATTGCTCCCGGTCCTCCTTTAGCGCGCGCTGGTTCTCCGAGTAATCCCACCCTTGCTGTGCAAGATTGCGGGCTTCCTCGCGGGAGACTTTGCGCTTCTCGCCCTTGCGGTCGAGTTCGAGCCATTCGCCGTCCGGCTGCGCCTGCGGCTCGTCATCGGGTTGCAGATCCTCCGGCGCAAGTTCGCCATCATCCGGCTTGGCCGTCTCGGCTGCCGGTTCCGGCGCTTCCTGCTCCTGTGATTCTGCGAGTCCGAACTTCGCGGCGATCCTGTCGTCTAGCGATGGCGTCGCCGATTCACCGACTTCCTGCGGAGTAGTCGTGGTTTCCATAAATAAGGCCCGCTCGCGGCGGGCCTTGTCTGCGCCGGGAATTTGCCCGGCTGGTTATCGGCTAGAGTCAGCCGAAGATGCGGCGCAACTTGCTCCGCTGCTCCGCTATGTCAATCTCGCGCGCGGCAACCGCGCCCTCCTTCATTAGTCGCTCGAGATGCGAACGCGCGGCACTTGCCGCCGTCAGCAACCGCTTGAGGTGCATGACGGTTTCCGCATCCGATGACCGCGCCGCCTCGATTTCCTCGAGGATTCGCGCGCGATAGGCGTCCCACGCCTGCTGCCATACCTCGGCCGCTAGCACCTGCTCTGCGGCCTGCCCTAGCTCGCGGTCCTTGTATAGATTGCTCATGACAGCAGCAGCGCCTCTATGTCGTCCTCGTCGTCATCAATGCGCCGCAGGATCGCGCGCACGACAGACACCACTTCCGGTTGCGCGAGCCTGACAGACTGCCGCAGGATCGCGTTGAGCGATTCCCAATCCACGCGCATAGGCTCGATAGGCGCCGACACCGGCGCTATCGCCTCGGCCGGCACCGCTGGCTTCGCGCGGACCTCCCTCGCAGGAGCTATCTCCACGTCCTCGGCCGCGAGAGCCGCGATTACCGCCTCCAACTCCGTCCGGTCATCGACGATAACGTGCCGGTCGCCGATGACGTAGTACCGTCGCCTCGGCCGCTTCGCCGATCCGCCACCAACCGCAGGCGTCGGCGCAGGAGGCGCAGCCCCCGCCGCCCCCTCCCAATACCAACCAAGGAACGCCAGCAACACGCGCTAGGCCGGGTCGATTGCCGTCAACGGATCGCGCGTCGCCTGCGTAACCGCGGCAGTCCATGCCGGCGTGCTGTCGTCCTCTGCGTACACCGTCAGAGTGCCCGCCGCTAGCTCCGTCTTGTTCCGGATCGCCCGCAACGCATCGCGTACCACCCGCCCGCCGTCAGCACCACCGGCCAGCGACCGCCCGAGTAACTTGTCGGCTACCGCCGCCGTATCCACCGCCGTCAACGCGACAGACTCCCCGGGCAGCGCCGCGACAACCTGCCGCACAAGGTCGGCCGGGTCCGCGCTCGAAGCCGTGATATGCAGCGCCAGGTCGCCGAGCGTGTCGGTATGCGATGCCGTCAGCGCCAGGCTGTACCACCCACTACCGCGCTCCGTAACCGTCGGACTGATCGAGCCGAACGCGCCGCCGTCCTTGCTCGCCGTGATCGTCAGCGACGCGCCGGTCAGCCCGGAAACGTGGTCCGCCGACTGCGTCATAAACACCAGAAGGTTCCGCGCCGTCGATTGCTTGACCAGCATCAGACACTCCCGGCATTGACCACCCGCCCGCGAGAAT
>WBZL01004619.1_pt1 | contig 11769 bp, 7 predicted proteins | sample 5204291 | NCBI WGS metagenome assembly WBZL01 (sample SAMN12344345, study PRJNA552823) | activated sludge metagenome | biome: Activated sludge suspended growth; feature: Nitrification reactor; material: Wastewater; isolation source: activated sludge from nitrification reactor of wastewater treatment...
GCACAAACGCCTGAATCTGAGCCCCCCCCTGGGGACTCGGTGTGGGAAAACACCAATTCACGCTCAGCGCCCGAGAGCAAGGCCGCCGTGGCGACGAACTCCTCCTGCACCAGCACACGCTGGCCACGATCAAAGCCAAAGGCCTTTTCCCGCTCCGGATGCGCCAGAAAATCGCCCCAGCGGCTGGCCAGATAGAACCCATAGGGGGCGGGCAGGGTCGTTCCAAAATGCCGCAAAAAGGCTTCTGCATCCACTCGCAGCACCACCACCGCCACCACCGCTGTCCCCTGTACCACGGGCGCTGCCACGCTGAAGACCGCACGCTCTTCCTGCGGTACGCCGTCTTCGCGGTTGATACCGAACTCCGTGAAGTACACCCCGCCGCTGGTCAGGCGCGCTGTCTCGTACACATAAGGGAAATGGGCTTTTTCCTGCAGCGCCGCCCCGACCACACGCACAATGCGCTCGTCCGCCAAACGCTGTAGGTGCACGAGCTCCAAGCCATGATCGCGCAGGCCAATCAACTGAACCTGCAACAATCCTGGCCGCGCCAGTAGCTTGGCACGAAACATCTGGGCCAGCGTTTCCAGGCTCTGCGCCTGTGCAGCGGTTGGCACGGGTCCACCCGGCAATGGCAAGCCACCGGCCAGCATCGCGAGCATGGTGGCGTCACGCCCCAACTGACCAAACCCCGCTTGCAGGTGCGACGAGAGAATGCGTGTGGTGTCCAGCAAGGTACGCTGCGCGCGCTCGACCAGCATGTCGCGCGCAGCGGTATAGGTCAAGTAACCCAAAAGCAAGGCCGCCAGCAGGCTGAAGCTGGCCAACAGCAGCCCCAAGCGTTGCCCGATGTTGATGCGCATCATGGCTATAACCGTTCGGGCCTGTCGCCCGCCACAATGCGTTGCCACAGCCGCGTGCGCTGGGCATCGTCTTCCACTGGCTGCAACCAGACAATGGGGCCCAGCAGGCTTTCGCTGTCCAGCGCCGCCGGCTCCTCCAGCGTGTTGGCCAGCCCCTGGCGGCGTGTGAGTTCCAGGCTTACCGAAGGGTGCAGCATGTGGTTGACCCACTGCGCTGCCAGCGCCTGCTGCGCCGAGCGGCGCAAGACCGCCCAACAGTCCAGCCACGCCAGTGCCCCTTCGCGCGGCACCACATAGCCCACGTTGAACCCCGCATCGCGCAGCAGCTTGAGCTGTTGCTGACCGTAGTTGGCGTGCATCACCGCCACACGGTGCCGAGGGAACAGGTCCACCGACTCCTCAGGCAGCGAGTAGAGCGACAGCAGGTTGCGCCGCAATCGCACCAGGTGGCGCGCCAGAGGCGCGAGTTGGTCCTGGGCAATGCGAAAGGGCAACTGCCCCTGCTCCAGCGCCGCCAGCGAAAACGCATGGGTCGCACCATCGAAGGCCAAAACCTTGCCGCGCCAGCGCGGATCCCACAGTACGGAAAGCGACTGGGGCGGTGCGCTGAACTGCTGGCGGTCGTACACCAGCCCCATTTCTGAATAGGTGTAGGGCACGGCATAGGTCTTGCCGTTGCGCACAATGCCCTCGATAGGGCCGCGAAAACGTGGCAGCTGGCGCGCCACCTGGGGCCGGTCGGCCAGGGTAAGCTGCGCCAATTCGTCACGCGCCAACAAGGCCGCCAGTTCCACCGTGTTGGCCGCCACCACGTCATAGCCCGGTCCCCTGGAATCGGCCAGCTTGGCACGCAGCACCTCGTCCGAGCCGACAATGGTGACCTCCACCCGCGCGCCATGGCGTGCCTCGAAGGCTTGCACCCAGTCTGGATCAGCGTAACCCGGCCAGGCGAGTACGCGCAGCACTGGCACGGCCGCGTGCGCAGGGCCGCACCACAGCGCGGCCTGCGCTGCACCGACCAACACTGCACGCCGCAGCAGTCCATGGCTGGCTAGCACTTCCCCCGCCTCTCTTTCGTACATGTCCACCGTTGCGGTGTGAGACGATTACCCCAAATACCAGTGATTACGGACAGTTTACGCGGACAATCCCAGCCGTGACGATCCCCCAGTCTTTCATCCAGGAACTGCTCGCCCGCGTGGACGTGGTCGAGGTGGTGGGCCGCTATGTCGCGCTCAAGAAGGGCGGCGCCAACTTCATGGGGCTGTGCCCCTTCCACGGCGAAAAATCGCCCTCGTTCAGCGTGAGCCCGTCCAAGCAGTTCTACCACTGCTTTGGCTGTGGCAAGAACGGCAATGCCATCGGCTTTCTCATGGAGCACGCGGGCATGGGCTTTGTCGATGCCGTTCAGGACCTGGCACGCCAGGTGGGCCTCCAGGTGCCGGAAGACGATGTCTCGCCCCAGGAGCGCGAACGCGCCGCCGCCGCCCGCCAAAAACAGGCCACCTTGAGCGATGTGCTGGAGAAAGCCGGTGCTGCCTACCGCCGCCACCTGCGTGAATCGCCCCGTGCCGTGGCCTACTTCAAGGGGCGCGGCGTCTCGGGCCAGGTGGCCAAGCAGTACGGCCTGGGCTACGCCCCCGAGGGCTGGCGCAGCCTGGCCAGCGTGTTTCCGCACTATGACGACCCGTTGCTCGAAGAAAGCGGCCTGGTCATCGTCAATGAAGAAGACGGCAAGCGCTACGACCGTTTCCGCGACCGGGTCATGTTCCCCATCCGCAACGTCAAGGGCGAGTGCATTGGCTTTGGCGGCCGCGTCCTGGGGGACGACAAGCCCAAGTACCTCAACTCCCCCGAGACCCCGGTGTTCCACAAGGGACGCGAACTGTACGGCCTGTTCGAGGCGCGCAACGCCATCCGCGAACAGGGCTACGCACTGGTCACCGAAGGCTATATGGACGTGGTGGCGCTGGCCCAACTGGGCTTTCCCAACGCCGTGGCCACGCTGGGCACGGCCTGCACGCCGGAGCATGTGCAAAAACTGCTGCGCTTCACCGACGCCGTGGTGTTCAGCTTCGATGGCGACGCCGCCGGGCGCCGCGCCGCGCGCAAGGCGCTGGAGGGCGCCCTGCCCCACGCGGGCGACACGCGCAGCATCAAATTCCTGTTCCTCCCCCCCGAACACGACCCCGACAGCTTCGTGCGCGCCCACGGCAGCGATGCCTTTGCGCGCATGGTGGGCGACGCCATGCCGCTGAGCCGCTTCCTGATTGACGCCGCCAGCGACGGCTGCGACCTGGGCACCAGCGAAGGCCGTGCGCACATGGCCAGCAATGCCCGGCCTCTGTGGAGCGCCCTGCCCGACGGCGTACTCAAGCGCCAGTTGCTGGGTGAGCTGGCCGAGCTGGCCCAGCTCGACGCGCGCGACCTGCTGGACCTGTGGCAACGCGCCAACGCCCGCGAGGTACAGCGCAGCCCTGGCGCCACCCCCCACCCTGCGCGCCACACCCCCCAGGGCAGCGGCGATCTGCACCCCATGCCCAACGACCATGCGCCACGCCAGGCTCGGAGAAGCAAATCGGTGCCCCCGCCCTGGCCCGGCCCCTCCCGTATGCCGCGGGGTCTGCCCAGCGCCCGGATCGACCATGCGGCGCGCCTGCTGCTGTCGCACATGGACTTCATGGAACATCTCGGCCATGAAGACCATGCCGTGCTGTGCGCCCAGAGCGCACCCCACGGTCCACTGTTCACGTGGATCGAAGACCTGTTCCACACCACAGGCCCCCTGCCCTGGGCCGTGCTGCGCGAGCGTCTGCGCGACCACCCCTGCGAGGATCTGGCGCTGCGGGTAATGACCGGTGCCCACGCCCAGACCGAGGGCGACCTGAAAGAGCTGCGCCTGGAGCTGCGTGACCTGCTCAACCGCATGCTGGTGGAAGACATCAAGGCCGAGCAAAGCGCACTCATCGAACGCGCCGCACACGACCCTTCGGCGCTGGAGCGCTACCGCGCCCTGGAGCAAAAACGCAACGCATTGCTGGGCCATCCAGCCCGAAAAGCCTGAAAAAGCTTGAAAAACGCTCCGACCGGTATAATGTAAGGTTTGTCGGCAAGAGCGACAGCAGCACCTCCGGACCGGGCCACCGTGGCATCCACGCAATTGCAGCAACTGCAAAGGCCCACCCCACCGCAAGGACTGCACACCAAATGTTCGCCCACCCATCTTGCCCCTGAGGGTTTCCCCTCGAACCGCGAAGGCTCTGCCTTCGCCGTGCCTCCCGCGCCGGGAACCGTGGCGCTTGCGTTTTCTTTGTCTTCTTTTTGATTCTGAGGTTGTCCATGCCCGCTCAAAAGTCCGCGAAGTCGCCCAAGTCCACCCCTGGCAGCAAGGCCGCTTCCGCAACCGCTCCCAAGGCGCCCGCCAAAAAAGCCGCAGCCCCCGCCCAGAAGGCAGCCGCTGCGCCCCGGCAGGCACCTCAGAAAACCCGTACCGCGCCAGTGACCAAGACCGCAGCATCCAAGACCACCGCCACCGAAGTGAAGACCAAGTCCCCCCGTGCCAAGGCAGCCGCCGAAGCCGAGGTGACCGACGAAGCCGAGGCGCCCAAGAAGCGTCCGGGCCGCCCCGCCAAGGCTGCAGGCACCGCAGCCGCCAAGACACCCGCCAAGACACCCGCCAAGCGTGGCCGCAAGCCCAAGGCCGCAGCCGCCGAGGGCGACAGCGATGACACCGACCTGTCGGATATCGAATCCGAACTGGAAGGCGAAGTCGAAGAAGCGCCCGAGGCCGTCAGCGAGGTCGAAAAGGTCAAGCCTCTGCGCATGAAGATCAGCAAGGCCAAGGAACGGGCCTTGATGAAGGAATTTGGCCTGGACGAAACCGTGCTCTCCGAAGAGGACATGGCCAAGCGCCGCATGCGCCTCAAGACCCTGATCAAGCTGGGCAAGACGCGCGGCTACCTGACGCACGGCGAAATCTCCGACCACCTGCCCGACAAGCTGATCGACGCCGAAACGCTCGAAGTCGTGATCTCCATGCTCAACGACATGGGCGTGGCGGTGTACGAGCAAACGCCCGATGCCGAAACCCTGCTGCTGACCAACACCGCGCAGACGGCGGCCACCGAGGAAGAAGCCGAAGAAGCCGCCGAAGCCGCCCTGTCCACCGTGGACAGCGAATTCGGTCGCACCACCGACCCGGTGCGCATGTACATGCGCGAGATGGGCACGGTGGAGCTGCTCACGCGCGAAGGCGAAATCGAGATTGCCAAGCGCATCGAAGGCGGCCTGCAGGCCATGATGGAAGCCATCAGCGCCTCGCCGGCCACCATCGCCGAGATCCTCAACATGGGCGAGGAAATTCGCGAGGGCAAGATCGTCATCTCCACCGTGGTGGACGGCTTTGTGAATGCCGATGAGAACGACGACTACGTGGCCGAGGAAGACTTCGACGAATACGACGAAGCCGACGACGACGACGGCAAGGGCGGCAGCAAGGCACTGACCAAGAAGCTGGAAGAACTCAAGAACGAAGCGCTGCGCCGCTTCGACCGCATCCGCGAACTGTTCGAGAAGGTGCACAAGGCCTACGACAAGGAAGGCTACGGCACCCCCGCGTACATGAAGGCCCAGCACGCCCTGTCGGCCGAGCTCATGACCATCCGCTTCACCGCCAAGACCATTGAAAAGCTGTGCGACATGGTGCGCGGCCAGGTGGACGACGTGCGCAAGAAGGAACGCGAGCTGCGCCGCATCATCGTGGACAAGTGCGGCATGCCGCAGGAAACCTTCATCAAGGAATTCCCGCCCAACCTGCTGAACCTCAAGTGGGTCGAAAAGCAGGCTACGGCCGGCAAGCCCTGGAGCACCGTGATGGGACGCAACATCCCGCCCATCCAGGACCTGCAGCAAAAGCTCATGGACCTGCAGGCGCGCGTGGTCGTGCCGCTGGCCGAGCTCAAGGACATCAACAAGCGCATGAACGAAGGCGAGGCTGCCTCTCGTGACGCCAAGAAGGAGATGATCGAGGCCAACCTTCGCCTGGTGATCTCCATCGCCAAGAAGTACACCAACCGCGGCCTGCAGTTCCTGGACCTGATCCAGGAAGGCAACATCGGCCTGATGAAGGCGGTGGACAAGTTCGAATACCGCCGCGGCTACAAGTTCTCGACCTACGCCACCTGGTGGATTCGCCAGGCCATCACGCGCTCGATCGCCGACCAGGCACGCACCATCCGTATCCCGGTGCACATGATCGAGACCATCAACAAGATGAACCGCATCTCGCGCCAGCACCTGCAGGAGTTTGGCTACGAGCCCGATGCGTCCGTCCTGGCCGAGAAGATGGAGATCCCCGAGGACAAGATCCGCAAGATCATGAAGATCGCCAAGGAGCCGATCTCGATGGAAACCCCCATCGGCGACGACGACGACAGCCACCTGGGCGACTTCATCGAGGACAGCGCCAACACCGCCCCCGTGGACGCCGCCATGCAGGCGGGCCTGCGCGACGTGGTCAAGGACATCCTCGACAGCCTCACCCCGCGCGAAGCCAAGGTGCTGCGCATGCGATTTGGCATCGAAATGTCCACCGACCACACCCTGGAGGAAGTGGGCAAGCAGTTCGACGTCACGCGCGAGCGCATCCGCCAGATCGAAGCCAAGGCGCTGCGCAAGCTCAAGCACCCCAGCCGGTCTGATAAGCTGCGCAGCTTCATCGATTCGCTGTAAAAGCCACCCGACCTCGACACAACCCCGCCCCACAAGGAGCGGGGTTTTTTCTTGCAGCCATGGCGGCACCGTTCGTGGCACCTCTGCAACACTTTGCAGCAATCCAGCCCATTTGCCGCAGTGGCGCATGACTGGCAAGCGTTTTGAGCTATTAAACTTGTAGCAATTCAGCGCAAGGAGAAGCCCGATGAGCTCCAAAGACAACGCCTCCATCCATCAACTGTTCGAAAAGCTAGAGTGCCGCTACGCCCTGCGCGTGCTGTGGGCGCTGCGCGATGGGCATCCGCAGACCTTTCGCTTGCTGCAGGACAGCGTGGGCGGCATCACGCCCAACACGCTCAACACGCGCATCAAGGAGCTGCGCGAGGTCGGTCTGATCGACCATGGCAGCGATGGCTATGCCGTCACTGCCGCTGGCAGCGACCTGCTCAAGCGCCTGAGCGACGTACAGGCCTTTGCCAACCGCTGGGCCGCCAGCCGCAACAAGAAGTAAATTCTTGCACTGGCCAGCGGGCCAGCTTCAAGGTTTTTTCGCTTCCAGCGCAATATCCACGGGCGCTGGAAGCTATTTTTTTGATAGCACCAGGAGAAGCACCATGGCATACACCACCACCCCCTCGGGCCTGCAGTACGAAGACGCCGTGGTCGGCGAAGGCGCCGAGGCCACCAAGGGCAAGCAAGTGGCCGTGCATTACACGGGCTGGCTGTACAACGACGGCGTGCAAGGCGCCAAGTTCGACTCCAGCCGCGACCGCAACGACCCCTTCATCTTCGGCCTGGGCATGGGCATGGTCATCCAGGGTTGGGACGAAGGCGTGCAGGGCATGAAGGTGGGCGGCCAGCGCACGCTGATCATCCCCCCCGGCCTGGGCTACGGCGCTCGCGGCGCGGGCGGCGTGATTCCGCCCAACGCCACGCTCAAGTTCGACGTGGAACTGCTGAACGTGGGCCGCTGAGGCCCCGGCTTACATCTCCAGCCGCACCGGCGGCTGGGGCGGCGCAGGGCGGGTGATCCGGCTCACGAGCGCTGCCGCCAGCAGGCCCGCCGGCACCCCGAAGACGCCGGCCGAGATGGGCTGAATGGCAAACCACAGCCCATCGGCCAGCAGCCAGGCCGGCAGCAGGGCCTTCACACCGGCCACATGCGACAGCATGTAGTACACCGTCACCCCCAGGCCGCACAGCATGCCGGCCACCGCGCCCTGGCGCGTGGTACCACGCCAGAAGATGCCCAGCACCATGACCGGCACAAAGGCCGACGCGGCGAGTGAAAACGAGGCCGTGACCAGCGGCAGAATGTCCGAGGGCTTGAGCGCCGCCACGAACGCTGCGGCAATGGCCACCGCCAACAGCGCAAACTTGCTCAGAATCACGCGCTGCTCCAACGAGGTGCTGCGTGGCCGGGCCTGGAAGTACAGATCGCGCACCAGCGCGTTGCTGATGGTGAGCAGCAGGCCATCGGCGGTGGACAGCGCCGCTGCCAGCCCCCCGGCAGCCACCAGGCCAGACACCACGTAGGGCAACCCCCCCAGCTCAGGCGTGGCCAGCATGATCAGGTCGGCCCCCAGACGGATTTCGCCAAACTGCACGATGCCGTCACCGTTGACGTCCTCGATGGACAGCAGCGACGCATCCACCCGCGCCCACTGCGCGATCCAGCCGGGCAAATGATCAAAACTGCTGCCCACCAGGTTGTTCATCACTTCGAACTTGGCCAACACGGCCAGCGCGGGGGCGCTGAGGTACAGCAGGGCAATGAAGAACAGGGACCAACCCACGGAGGCGCGGGCATCTGCCACCGTGGGCGAGGTGTAGTAGCGCGTCAGCAGGTGCGGCATGCCTGCCGTGCCCACCATCAGGCAGAACATGAGCGCCAGAAAGTTGCGCCGCGACTCGGTGTAGTCCTTTTGCTCATCGGGTGTACCGTCGGGATAGCCCGCATAGGCCTGGCTGTGCGGCGGCAGGCCGCCCAGGGGTTGGGCACGGGCGTAGTTGTCGCGCATCAGGCGCGTCCAGCGCTCGCGGGCCACGGCGGCATCGCGCGGCAAGGCGGCCAGCTCGCGGCTGGCGGCAACAATCAGGCCCACATCCGCGTTCTGCGCCCGCAGATCATGGATACGTTCCTGAATGGCCTGGCGCTCCTCCTCCAGCGCCAGCTCCACGTTCTGCAAGCGGGCTTCATAGTCCCGGGCGCGCTCCAGGTAAATGGCCATCACCTGGTATTCGGCCGGCGACGCCAGCAACTGCGCCTCCAGGTCCGCAATCTTGCCGATCTGCTGGCCATACACCAGCGGCGCCACCGGGTTGCCCAACTGCTTGTAGGCCAACCAGGACACCGGAATCAGGAACGCCAGCAGCAGCACCACATACTGCGCCACCTGCGTCCAGGTGATGGCGCGCATACCCCCCAAAAACGAGCACAGCAGCACCCCGCCCAGCCCCAGCATGATGCCGATCTCGAACTGCACCCCGGTCAGGCGCGATGCAATCAGGCCCACACCGTAAATCTGTGCCACCACGTAGGTGAACGAAGTGAGCACCGCCGCCAGCGCCGCAATCACGCGCGGCCAGCGTCCGCCAAAGCGCACGTGGAAGAAATCCGGAACCGTGTACAGCCCCATGGCCCGCAGGTGCGGCGCCACCAGAATGGCCACCAGGCAAAACCCGCCCGTCCAACCCAGCAGGTAGGCCAGGCCCCCGGCGCTTTCGGGCGTGCCGGAAAAACCCTGCAGATACAGTGCGCCCGACAGGCTGATGAACGACGCAGCGCTCATCCAGTCGGCCGCGGCGGCCATGCCGTTGTACATGGGCGGAATGCGGCGCCCAGCCACGTAGTATTCCTCGGCGTCGGTGGTGCGGCCGTACACGCCGATGCCTGCATACACCATGACCGAGAGGAAAAGAAAGATCGGTCCGATCCACAGGCGCGACAAGCCCTGCGCCTCGGCCCAAGCCATCAGCCCCAAAAAGCACAGCACCCCAAGAACGTACAAGGCCAGGATGCGGTGCACGCGCCACGCATAGCCGCGCCCCGGCGGGGCACCGGACGACTTAGCCATGGCCCTTCGGCGGGGAAGAAGCCTGCGTTGCCTCGGCCTGCGCGTCCAGCCGCTCCAGCCGGTTCATGGCCCAGCCATAGGCCACCACGATGCCGATGAACACCACCACCCCGCCCTGCGCTGCGATCCAGTAACCCAGCGGCCAGCCCGCCACCACGATGCTGGCCAGATCACGCGCAAAGTACATGGCCACAAAGGACACCAGCACCCACAAGAGCAGCAGCACCGCCTTGAGTTGCAGGTGGCGCACATCGTGCAAGTCCGGTGGGAACAGGTGGGCCTGCTCCTGATCGGGATCTTGCGACGATGGTTGCATGCTGGGCTATCAGCTCGCGAGTTGCTGCCAGGTGGCGATCACGCTGTCGGGGTTGAGCGAGATGGAGGTGATGCCCTCCTTGGCCAGCCACTGGGCAAAGTCCGGGTGGTCGCTGGGGCCCTGGCCGCAGATGCCGATGTACTTGCCCTGCGCACGGCAGGCCTTGATGGCCAGGTGGATCAGTGCCTCGACAGCCGGATCGCGCTCGTCGAAGTCCTGCGCCAGCAGTTCCAGGCCCGAGTCGCGGTCCAGGCCCAGGGTGAGCTGGGTCAGGTCGTTGGAGCCGATGGAGAAGCCGTCGAAGAACTCCAGGAAGCGCTCGGCCAGGATGGCGTTGCTCGGGATCTCGCACATCATGATGAGCTTGAGCTCGTTCTCACCACGCTTGAGGCCATGCTGCGCCAGCAGCTGGGTGACGCGCTCGGCCTGGCCCAGCGTGCGCACGAAGGGCACCATCACCTGCACGTTGGTCAGGCCCATGTCGTTGCGCACGCGCTTGAGGGCCTCGCACTCCATGGCGAAGGCTTCGCCGAAGTCCGCGCTCACATAGCGCGCCGCGCCCCGGAAGCCCAGCATGGGGTTCTCTTCCTCGGGCTCGTAGCGGCTGCCGCCGATGAGCTTGCGGTATTCGTTGCTCTTGAAGTCCGACAGGCGCACGATCACCGGCTTGGGCCAGAAGGCCGCCGCAATGGTGGCCACACCCTCGGCCACCTTGTCCACATAAAAGGCACGGGGCGAGGCATGGCCGCGGGCCACGGATTCCACGGCCTTCTTCAGATCGGCATCGATCTGCGGATAGTCCAGGATGGCCTTGGGGTGCACGCCGATGTTGTTGTTGATGATGAACTCCAGCCGCGCCAGGCCCACGCCCTCGTTGGGCAGCTGGGCAAAATCGAAGGCGAGCTGCGGGTTGCCCACGTTCATCATGATCTTGGTCTTGACGGGGGGCATGGTGCCGCGCTGCACCTCGGTGACCTCGGTTTCCAGCAGGCCGTCGTAAATGCGGCCGGTGTCGCCCTCGGCACAGCTCACGGTGACCAGGGTGCCGTCCAGCAGCTTGTCGGTGGCGTTACCGCAGCCCACCACGGCCGGAATGCCCAGCTCGCGCGCGATGATGGCCGCGTGGCAGGTGCGCCCGCCCCGGTTGGTGACGATGGCGCTGGCGCGCTTCATCACGGGCTCCCAGTTCGGGTCGGTCATGTCGGTGACGAGCACGTCGCCGGGCTGTACCTTGTCCATCTCGCTGATGTTGTGCACCAGGCGCACCGGGCCGGTGCCGATCTTCTGGCCAATGGCGCGGCCCTCGGCCAGCACCGGGCCCGTGCCTTTGAGCTTGTAGCGCAGCTCGGCCTGGCCCTGCACCTGGCTCTTCACCGTTTCGGGGCGGGCCTGCAGGATGTAGAGCTGGCCGTCTTCGCCGTCCTTGCCCCATTCGATGTCCATGGGGCGGCCGTAGTGCTGCTCGATGACCAGCGCGTACTGCGCCAGTTGCTGCACATCGGCGTCGGTGAGCGAGTAGCGGTTGCGCAGCTCGGCGGGCACGTCGGTGGTCTTGATGAGCTTGCCCGAGGCAGCCTTCTCCTCGGGGGTGGAGAACACCATCTGGATCAGCTTGGAACCCAGGTTGCGGCGGATCACCGCCTGCTTGCCCGCCTTGAGCATGGGCTTGTGCACGTAGAACTCGTCGGGGTTCACGGCGCCCTGCACCACCGTCTCGCCCAGGCCGTAGCTGCTGGTGATGAAGACCACGTCCTCAAAGCCGCTCTCGGTGTCGATGGTGAACATCACACCCGCCGCGCCC
>WBZL01004621.1_pt1 | contig 11765 bp, 12 predicted proteins | sample 5204291 | NCBI WGS metagenome assembly WBZL01 (sample SAMN12344345, study PRJNA552823) | activated sludge metagenome | biome: Activated sludge suspended growth; feature: Nitrification reactor; material: Wastewater; isolation source: activated sludge from nitrification reactor of wastewater...
CCGAGTCGTAGGCCTCCCGGACGCCGGTCGAGAAGAACACGTAGAGGACGAGTCCGCTGCCGACGACGATCCACAGCAGGAAGTGGCTTATCGCCCCGAGGTGGTAGAACGGGTTCGACGACTCGCCGAACGCGCGGTTGAACAGCCGCTCGATGGCGAGGAAGATGGACTGGCCGGTGCGTTGGACGAAGGTCAGCATCGCGTGAGGTGAACGGCGCGGGCGCATGAAGCCCGCCGGGAAAGCCCGACCTCGGGCGGAGGCATGACGCCCGGGTCGGGGACGCGAAACGAGCCGACGTCGTGCGCATCCTGAACCGGGACGCGCGCGCACGACATGATCTGGATCACGGGGGCGCGTTTCGGCGCCCCGCGGGGGGCGTTCGGAGTCAGGCCGGGCGCTGGGCGGACGGCGGACCGCCGCGGCCGCGGCGGCGCGAAGCGGCGATCAGGTACCAGAGCGTCGCGATGACGATGGTCGCGCCCGCGAACAGTTCGACGAACAGTCCGTAGTCGAGGCGGTAGCGGCCGGAACGCGGGTCGTAGACCGTGCACAGCACGCGGACCCGCTCGAGGAGTCCGGCGATGTCGTCGCGCGGCGCTGGATCGCCCAGCACGAGTTCGCGCAGCGGCGCGACCAGCATCGGCAGTTCGAAGCGGTCGCCGTAGACCTGGCGCACGACGCGGCCTTCGCGGTCGACGATCGTCGCCTGCGTCAGGTGGTCGAACCCGCCGCCGGTCGACGCCCACTGGAATCCCAGTTCGCGGGCCAGCGCGTAGAGCGCTTCGGGGGCGGGTGTCGCGAAGGTCCAGTTCGCGTCGCCCACACCTTGCTTCCGCGCGAACTCGCGCATCGCGGCAGGCGAATCGAACGGCAGGTTGAAGCCGATCGTCAGCACGTGGAAGCCGTCGTCGCCCACGGCGGCGCGCGCGGCCTTGATCGCGTCGGCGAGGAACGCCGTGGTCACCGGGCAGACCTGGAAGCAGCCCGTGTAGATGAACGAGACGACCAGCGGCTTGCCGCGAAAGTCGGTGGTTCGGATCGGACGGCCGTCGGAAGTGGTCAGCGGGTGTTCGCCCAGCGTACCGCCGATCGCCTTCTGGCTGGCCGCGAGGGCACCGCGCGGGTCGAGGCTCGTTCCGGCTGGCAGCCCCTGTCCCTGGACCACCGCCCAGCCGATCAGGAACACGAGGCCGAGAAATGCGGCGATGAGCAGGCGTCGCGTGTGCTTCGGGTCGAGCGACGGGTCAGGCACGGAAGATCGGATCGGCGATCGCGGCGACGATCAGGAACGAGAGCTGGATGAGCGAGGCGTGGAAGCTCGCGAGCGCGCGCTTGCGAGAGGGCTCCAGCGCGAGTTGCGCCGCGCGGATCAGAAGCAGCGTACCGCCGGCGATGGCGAGCGCGACGTAGAACCACGACAGGCCGAGGAATCCCGGCACCAGCGTCGCGGCGACGAGCAACGCGGCCCCGGAGAACACCGCGCGGGCCGCGGCGGCGTCGCCCGCGACGACCGGAAGCATCGGCACGCGGGCAGTGGCGTAGTCGTCGCGGTAGGCGATCGCGAGGCTCCAGAAGTGCGGCGGCGTCCACAGGAACAGCACGACCGCGAAGGCGAGCGTGACCGGGTCCGGCGTCGCCGGGGCGACCGCCGCCGCGCCGGCGAGCACCGCGAAACTTCCGGCGAGGCCGCCGATCACGATGTTCCACGCGGTCCGGCGCTTGAGCCACACCGTGTAGACGACGCCGTAGGTGAACGCGCCGAGCGCGGTGTAGAGCGCGGCAAGCGCGTTGGAGCCGATCCACGCGAGCGCGACGCCCGAGCAGGCGACGGCGGCGATGACGACCGGCCACAGCGGGCCGGCGACGAGCCGCCCGGTGACGAACGCCCGGTGGCGCGTGCGCCGCATCGCGCGATCGAGGTCGCGCTCGACGTACTGGTTGAAGGCGCCCGCGGCGGCGGAGGCGAGCGTCACGCCGAGCACGACCGCGGCGGCGCTCCAGAAGGACACCGTGCCCGGGGCGATGGCGAGGCCCATGAGGGCAGTGGCGCCGATCGCGATCCCGATCCGGAGCTTGAACAGATCGAAGACCAGCCGCCAGCCGCTCATCGGCCTCGACGCGGGGCGTGCGACTGCTTGCGTGGCGCTCATCGGAGACTTCCTCCCTGGACGGAGCGGGAGCCGGTGGGAGAGACCCGGCCCGGGCGGCGCGCGCTCGCGCGCCGCCCCGGGTTGGCGGGAAGGCCGGCGGTCAGGACAGCGCCCACACCGTCGACAGGTACTTCCAGTTGACGAAGTAGTAGAGGACGAACGCGATCAGGAACACGAACGCGAGCACGAACGTCCCCGGCGCGACGAAACCGGCCGCCCCGATTCCCGCGTGCGACACCTGGGCCGGGGCGACCTTGGGCGGCGGCGCCGCACGGCCCTCGCGCGCGCCGACGAACTTGAATCCCGGCGTCTCGATGCGCTTGCCGAAGAACACGCTGCCCACGGTGATGAGGATGTAGGCGGCGCCGCCGAGGACCGCGGCGACACCGCAGATCGCGGTGAGCCCCATCATCAGGTACGCCGTTCCCGGGAACTCGTGGGCGAGCGCGTTGCCGGCGAACGAGATGTCCCAGTGCCGGCGTGGCACGCCCAGCGTTCCCGCGCCCATCATGAACAGCGAGAAGCCCATCATCCCCAGTCCGAACAGGTACGGCTGCCACTTCGCGAGCCCCGGGAACATGACTTCGCGCCGGAACAGCGTCGGGATCAGGAAGAACGTGATCCCCATGAACGCCATCGTCGTGCCGATGACGACCGTCGCGTGGAAGTGGCCGGGCACGTAGATCGTGTTGTGGATGATGAGGTTCAACTGCTCGGTGCCCATCATCACGCCCGAGATGCCGCCGAGGAACCCGAAGCCGACCAGCGACAGGAACATCGACGAGAAGGCCGGGTTGCCCCAGGGCGCCTTGCGCAGCCACTCGAACAGCCCGCGGTTGTAGCCCTTCTGGCGCTGCGCCACCTCGATCGACCCGGGAACCGTGAGGCCGTGGACCATCGACGCGAGCACCGCGAGGTACATTGCGTAGCTGGTGTTGAAGATCTTCCAGTTCGACGTGAGCCCCGGGTCGGCGAGCAGGTGGTGCGCGCTCGCGAGCTGCAGGAAGCAGATGTAGAGGAAGAACGCGACGCGCGACACCTTCTCGGACATCGGCTTCGCGCCGAACACGATGCCGGCGATCGCGTACCACACCGCGACGTGCGCGGCCATGTTGATCTGCTGCGCGCTGTGCCCGAATCCCCAGAACACGGTCCGGTACATCAGCGAGTCGATGTGGTTGATCACCCCCAGCGACCAGAGGAAGGTCGGGACCAGGATGATCGCGCCCGAGGCGATCGTGAACACCGCGATGATGGCGGCGGTCACCGCCCCGAAGGTCACGATCGACACCGAGCCGACGTAAGTGCGCTCGGCGCGCCCGATGACGAGCGTGCCGAAGAACACGAAGCAGGCGATCAGCGCGCCCACGGCGAACACGATGAGGCCGAGGTAGAACGCGGGATGCGCGCCCATCGGGGCGTACGAGGTGAACATCACCGACGAATCGCCGCGGAACACGGCGACGTTGTTGATGAGCGCGCCGATGATCATCATCCAGAACGCGACCCACGCGATCCTCGGCGTCGCGAGGCGGCACTTGAGCAGCACGCTCGACGCGAAGTAGAGGACGGCGATCTCGAAGAAGATGATCCAGTACACGAGCATGTTGAGCCCGTGCGCGGTGAGCACCAGGTAGAACCAGTCGGCGGGCAGCAGGTGGACCGCCGGCCAGCGCGTGAGCGTCACGAGCAGCGCGAGAACCCCGCCGACGAGGAGCGAGACGACTCCCGCCACGGCGTTCCACCGGATCAGCTTCTCGGCCTGCTCGTGGTAGACGAGCCCGGTGGACGGGCAGGTGCGAAACATGCGGTTGACGGCCATGGTCATCCCCTCACTTGGCCTTCACGACGTAGAGCCGGCTCGCCATCGTGTGATGGTTGATCCCGCAATACTCGTTGCAGATGATCGAATAGGTGCCGGCGCGGTTCGGCGTGACGGTCATCACGTGCTCGTAGCCGGGGTGCACCTGGACGTTGATGTTTTCCGGCTGCAGCGAGAAGCCGTGCAGCCAGTCCATCGACGCGAGGTGCAGCCGGTAGGTCTTGCCCTCCTCGAGCTCGATCATCGGCCACCAGCTCCACAGGCGCGCGACCAGGTAGACGTCGCTGCCGGCGGGCGGCGCGACGACCGGGATCTTCTGGTCGGTCTCCTCGCGCACCTTGTACTTGTCGACCATCGCCTGAGCCTTGGACTGGAACAGCTCGGGGGTGGTCCGGTAGGCCTCGTTCGAGAGGTTCTGCTTACCGAACACGTGCCAGTACGGCATCATGAAGAACATCACCATGCACCAGGCGAAAGCGATGGCGATCCAGGTGCCTTCGACGCGGTCCAGCGGCTGCTTCCACCATGCGGTGTCGGTGACGGGGGCGATGGCGCTCATGCGCGGGTCTCCTGTCCTGGGTCGGTCACTTGGCGATCGGGATGCCGACGATTTCCATCACGCCCCACACGATGTAGAGCACGGTGGGCATCGCGACGCCGATGAACAGCAGCAGGAACGGGTTGTCGAGCATCTGCTGCATCGCCGGGACGGGCTCGTCGTCGAGGTCGTTCGCGGGATCGTTCGCGGTAGTCATGGGGGCTCCCAGGGGTCGGCGGGGCACCGGCGCCTCGCGATCGCGAGGAACACGGCGGTGCGGCCGATTCTCGGTTTGGCGCACCGGCCGCGACATTGATGCCCATCAAGGATCGGGGTTCACCCCGGTTTTCGTCCCCGACCGGGGTCAAGGACGCCGCTCCGGCGGACGCTAGAATGGCGCCATGGATGCGACTGTCGCCTTCGGATCCCCCGCGCTCGCGCGCGACCTGCGCGAGGCCGGGTCCCGGCGCGCGGTCGCCGCCTGGCTCCTCGCCTGCTGCGCGCTCGTCTTCGCCATGGTGGTGGTCGGCGGCGTGACCCGCCTCACCCACTCCGGCCTGTCGATCGTCGAGTGGCAGCCCATCGTCGGCACGCTGCCGCCGCTCGACGAGGCGCAGTGGCAGGACGCGTTCGGCAAGTACAAGCTCACGCCGGAGTACCGGCTCGTCAACCGGGGGATGTCGCTCGACGAGTTCAAGGGCATCTTCTGGTGGGAGTACTTCCACCGGCTGCTCGGCCGGCTGATCGGCGCGGCGTTCCTGCTGCCGTTCCTGGTCTTCCTCGTGCGCCGCCGCATTCCCGGGGGCTACGGCCTGAAGCTCGCGGGCATCTTCGTGCTCGGCGGCCTGCAGGGCGCGCTGGGTTGGTACATGGTGCAGAGCGGACTGGTCGACGACCCGCGCGTCTCGCCGTTCCGGCTGACCGCGCATCTGGGCCTCGCGATCCTGATCTTCGGCGCGATGCTGTGGGTGGCCATGTCGCTCCTGTTCGCGCCCGGGCCGCCGCGCGACGACCCGGCCGCGCGCTCGGCGCGCCGCTGGGCGACGGGAACGGCGGTGCTGGTGTTCGCGATGATCCTGACCGGCGGCTTCGTCGCCGGCATCCGCGCCGGGTTCGCCTACAACACGTTTCCGCTGATGAACGGCAGCGTCGTGCCGCCCGAGATCCTGATGATCGAACCGTGGTGGCGCAACTTCTTCTGGAACATGGCCACCGTGCAGTTCGATCACCGGCTCGGCGCCTGGATCCTCGCGATCGTCGTTCCGGTCGCCTGGTGGAAGGTGCGCGCGGCCGGCATCTCGCCCCGCGCGGGTCTCGGCGCGACGCTGCTCCTCGCGATGCTGGCGGTGCAGATCGCGCTGGGCATCGCGACGCTCGTGAACGTCGTTCCGCTGACGCTCGCTGCAGCGCACCAGGCGGGCGCGGTGCTCGTGTTCGCGCTGGCGCTCGCCACCGCGCACGCGACGCGGCGCGCGGGCGCGGAACTCCCGAATCGCTCCGGTTGACGGGCATCAAGGCGGCACAGGCCGGCCGGCCGTTCCAATCCACGGATGTCCTCTCCCCCGACCGAACACGCCATGACCGTCCGCCACGAAGTCCTCGACGTCCGCGGCATGCAGCCGCCGGAGCCGATCGAGCGCGTGCTCTCGACCATCGGGGACTTCCGGCCGGGCGACACGCTGAAGCTCGTCATCGACTGCGAGCCGCATCCCCTTTTCCGGATCCTGAGGCAGAACGGCTACGCGTGGCGAGCCGAGCCGGGAACCGACTCCCGCTTCGCGATCACGATCTGGGCGCACGAATAGGCTCTCGCGCAGGTGAACCGGGCGATGGCCGTCGACCGCGCAGCCTGGATTCGCGAGATCGCGCATGCTCCTGAAGCGCTGCGCCCGCTCGCCCGCGACCGCGCCCGGGAACTTCTCGACGCGATCCTCGAAGGCGAGGTGTCCGGCGTCGAGTCGGGAGCCGTTCTCGCCGCGATCCGCGCCAGAGGCGAGTCGCTCGACGAGACACTGGGCTTCGTCGACGCGCTGGTCCCGCGTGTGGCGCAGCTCGCGTTGCCGCACGAGCGTTCGCGGCCGGTCGTGCTCCCGAGCTACGACGGGGCGCGCCGCGATGCGAACCTGACACCGCTCCTCGCGCTTCTGCTCGCGCGCTACGGCGTGCCGGTGCTGGTTCACGGCATCGACGTCGCGGGTGGCGAGGCCCCGGGCGACGCGCCGGGTTCGCGGGTCGGCAGCGCCGAGATCCTGGAGCGGCTGGGCGTCTACCCGTCGCGCACCGCAGCGGACGCGCAGGCGAGGCTCGAGCGGGGCAGCGTGGCGTTCCTGCCGACGTCGGTGCTGGCGCCGTCTCTCGCCGGATTGCTCGCGGGCACGTCGTTGCCTGGCGCGCTCGCGTTCGGTCGCTCGCTCGCGAAGCTCGTCGCCCCGTTCGGTGGCGCCGGCGTGCGCGTGGTCAGCGTCTCCCGCCCGGACCAGCTCCCGCGAATGCGCGACCTGCTCGCGTCGATGCGTGCGGACGCGCTGTTGTTGAGCGGCGCCGAAGGCGAGCCGTTCGCGAATCCGCGCCGCTGCCCGCGCATCGAGCAGTTTCGGGGCGGAAACGTGGTGCGCGCCGTGGAGGCCGACGAGGAAGCCGCCGGCTATCCGGCCGGCCTGCCTTCCGCGGCCGACGCGGAGGCGACGGCCGAGTGGACCGCCGGGGCGCTGGCGGGATCGCGCGCGGTGCCCGAGCCGATCCTGGTCGAGATCGGGATGCTGCTCGAGGCGACCCGGGAGAAGTAGGGTCAGACTCGATCGACCAACAAGACCCAAGGGGTCTGACCCCATGGGTCCGGGCTGCAATCGAGTCTGACCCTAGGGATCGGCGGCGAGGACTTGGGCGGGCGCGAGAGTGGCGAGCGATTCCGCGACCGACACCACCTCGCCCACGACGATCATCGTCGGCGGTTTGAGGCCCTCTGCGGCGACGCGCGCGGGGAGCGTCGCGAGCGTGGCGCGGACCACGCGCTGCGTCGGCAGCGTGCCGTGCTGGACCACCGCTGCCGGCGTGTCCGGCGCGCGCCCGTGCGCGACGAGCTGGCGGCACAGTTCCGGCAGCCCGGCGAGGCCCATGTAGACGACCACCGTCTGGCCTGGCCGCGCGAGCGCGGACCAGTCGAGCGCCATCGTGCCGTCGCGCAGGTGGCCCGCGACGAACGTGAGCGTGTGCGCGTGGTCGCGATGGGTGAGCGGAATGCGCGCCGCCGCAGCGACGCCGCACGCGGCCGTCACGCCGGGCACGATCTCGAACGGAATGCCCGCCGCGGCGAGCGCCTGCGCTTCCTCGCCGCCGCGGCCGAACACGAACGGATCGCCGCCCTTGAGCCGCACGACGACGCGGGCGCGCCGCGCGAGATCCACGAGGCGCGTGTTGATGTCCGGCTGCGGAAGCGTGTGGTGTCCGCGCTCCTTCCCCGCGTAGACGAGTTCGGCGTCCGGGTTCACGAGCGAGAGCACGTCGGGTCCGACCAGGTGGTCGTAGACGCACGCGTCGGCCGACGCGAGGAGGCGTGCGGCCTTGAGCGTCAGCAGTTCCGGGTCGCCGGGACCGGCGCCGACGAGGTAGACCGTGCCGGGCGTCCGCGGATCGTCGCGACCCGGACCGACCGGCCCCCTCGCGATCCGGTTCGCGGCCTCCGAACCCGCGCCGTTCGTGCGCACGACCGGTCGCCCGACGAAGCCGCCACCGTCCGGATGCCGGTCGCGAGCCAGCCCTTCAGTCCGAATGGGTATTGCCATGGGCTGATTCTCGGCGCGGTCATCTCCCGTGCCATTGATGGGCGTCAAGCTCGCGTGACGCGCATCGGCTTGATTCAGATCAAGTTTCGTCGCCCGTGCTGCAGCGCGGGAGAGGCCGCGACGCCCAGCCCGCCACGTGCTTGAGGCGCATCAAAGCATTCGGGCCGGGGGAAACCCATATTCGCCGTGCAGGATCACCCATGAGCCGACCCGGAATCCCGCCAGTCATCATCGCTGCCGCAGCCATCGCCTTCGCTTCGCAGGCCGCGATGGCCGGCGAGCCGAACGCGACCCGGCAGCGCGAACTCTCGCGCCTGCTCGTCCACGAGTGCGGCGCCTGCCACGGTATGCAGTTGCGCGGCGGCCTTGGCCCGGCGCTCACCCCCGGAGCCCTGAAGGACAAGCCTTCCGAGAGCCTCGTCGCCACGATTCTCTCCGGCCGCGCCGGCACCGCGATGCCGCCCTGGCAGCGCTTCCTGTCCGAGGACGACGCGCAGTGGCTGGCCGCGAAGCTGGTCGAAGGGGGCGTCGATGCGGTGCGTTGAACGATTCTCCGCAGTTCTCGCCGCGTTCGCGCTTGCTGTCGCGGCCCAGGCTGCCGATCTGCGCGGCACCGGCGACCTCGGCGTGGTGGTGGAGCGCGCCGCCGGCCGCCTGCAGATCGTCGACACGACCGCGCGCAAGGCGCTCTCGCGCGTCGACGGCCTGGGCGATCTCTCGCACGCGTCGGTCGTGTTCTCGCGCGACGCGCGCTACGCGTTCGTCTTCGGGCGCGACGGCGGCCTCACCAAGGTCGACATCCTCGAGGCGCGCATCGTCCGCCGCGTGATCCAGGCGGGCAACTCGATCGGCGGCGCGGTGAGCCAGGACGGGCGCGTGGTCGCGGCGCAGAACTACGCGCCGGGCGGCATCAAGCTGTTCGACGCCGACACGCTCGAACTCCTCGCCGACATTCCGGCGACCTCGGGCGCCGACGGCAAGCCGTCGAAGGTGGTCGGCCTCGCCGACGCGCCGGGCCGCCGCTTCGTCGCGAGCCTGTTCGACGCGGGCGAGATCTGGGTGATCGACGCGCGCAACCCGCGCGCGCCGGCGGTCGAGCGCCACCGCAACGTCGGCCGCCAGCCCTACGACGGACTGGTCACGCCGGACGGACGCTGGTATCTCGCGGGGCTCTTCGGCGAGGACGGACTCGCGCTTCTCGACCTGTGGCACACCGAGCGGGGCGTGCGGCGCGTGCTGCCCGACTACGGCCGCGGCGAGGAGCCGCTCCCGGTCTACAAGATGCCGCATCTGCGCGGCTGGGCGATCGCGGGCGGCTACGCGTGGCTCCCCGCGATCGGCCGCCACGAGGTGCTCGTGGTCGACACGCGCGACTGGCGCGAGGTCGCGCGCGTGCCGGTGGCCGGGCAGCCGGTGTTCGTGATCGCGCGGCCGGACGCGCGGCAGGTCTGGGTCAACTTCGCGTTCCCCGACAGCGCCCGCGTGCAGGTCATCGACGCCGAGACGCGCTCGGTCGCGGCGACGCTCTCGCCCGGACGCGCGATCCTGCACATGGAGTTCACGCCGCGCGGCGAGGAGGTCTGGCTGTCCGCGCGCGACGACGACCGCGTCGTCGTCATCGACACCGCCACGCTGGCGACGGTGGCCTCGCTCCCGGTGGCGGGTCCCTCGGGCATCTTCTTCACGTCGCGCGCGGCGCGCATCGGGTTCTGACCGTGACCGCCGGGACTCCCGCTGCGCCGCTGTCCGATCTCGAGCGGAGGCTCGTCGACGGCTTCCAGCGCGACTTCCCGCTGGTCGCGCGCCCGTGGTCGGCGATCGCGGCGCGGCTGCGCACGACCGAGCCGGAGGTGACGCGGATCGTGTCGCAGCGGCTCGCCGACGGCGTGCTCTCGCGCGTGGGAGCCGTTTTTCGGCCGAACGTGATCGGCGCCTCGACGCTGGCCGCGATCGCGGTCCCCCCGGAGCGGATCGACGCCGTCGCGGCCATCGTCTCGTCGCGCCCGGAGGTCAATCACAACTACGCGCGCGAGCACGAGGTCAACCTGTGGTTCGTCGCGACCGCTGCCGACGCGCAGGGTCTCGACACGGCGCTCGACGCCATCGGCGCCGCGACCGGGTTGCCGCTCATGCGGCTGCCGCTCGTGCGCGACTACTGGATCGACCTGGGTTTCCCGCTCGACGGCGCGTCCCGGAAGGCGGCACCCGTCCGGATCGCGCGGCCGGTGGCGCCGCTCGCGCTCGATGCGCGCGAGCGCGCGCTCGTGCACGCGCTCGAAGACGGTCTCGCCGCGGAACCGCGGCCGTTCGCCGCGCTCGCCAGGCGCGCCGGCGCTTCGGAGGACTGGGTGCTCGGGCGCATCGCGGGATGGCTCTCGCGCGGCGCGATCAGCCGGTTCGGTTTCGTGGTGCGCCATCGCGCGCTGGGCTATGGCGCGAACGCCATGTGCGTCTGGGACGTCCCCGACGCCGCGGCCGACGCCGCGGGCGGGGCTCTCGCGCGCGAACCCGGCGTGACGCTCGCCTACCGCCGCGCCCGCGCGGATGGCTGGCCGTACAACCTCTACGCGATGATCCACGGCCGCGAGCGCGCCGCGGTCGAATCCCGTCGCGACGCGATCGCCGCGGCGACCGGCCTCGACCGTCATCCGCACGCCGTCCTGTTCTCGACCCGCGCGTACCGGCAGCGCGGAGCGCGCTACGGCGCGCCCGCTCCGGACGCCCTTCCCTTTCCGATGTCCGCTTGACCTTCCACGCCGGCATCCGCCGGTCCCCACGATCCGAACCGAGGAGCACCGAACGTGAAACGCAGCCTCTCCAGCGCACTCCTGGCAGTCGCGAGCCTGTCGCTCGCCGTCGCCGCGGCCCACGCCCAGCAGGCCAGTCCGCACAAGGAACTCACGCAGCCGGAAACCGCCTACCAGGCCGGCAGTTCGCCGCTCGGCGCGGTCGAGATGCACCAGGACGTCAATCCGAAGGCGCCGGCGATGTCCAAGGCCGAGTTCGACACGGCGCGCCAGATCTACTTCGAGCGCTGCGCCGGTTGCCACGGCGTGCTCCGCAAGGGCGCGACCGGCAAGCCGCTCACGCCCGACCTCACGGTGGAAAAGGGCAGCGAGTACCTCAAGGTGTTCATCAAGTACGGCTCTCCGGCCGGCATGCCCAACTGGGGCACGTCGGGCGAACTGAGCGACGAGAAGGTCGACCTGATGGCGCGCTACATCCAGCAGACGCCGCCGCAGCCGCCCGAGTTCGGCATGAAGCAGATGAAGGAGACCTGGAAGGTCATCGTGCCGCCGGAGAAGCGGCCGAAGAAGAAGCTGAACAACTTCAACCTCGACAACCTGTTCTCGGTGACGCTGCGCGACACCGGCGAGATCGCGCTGATCGACGGCGACTCCAAGGAGATCATCAACATCGTCAAGACCGGCTACGCGGTCCACATCTCGCGCATGTCGGCGTCGGGGCGCTA
>WBZL01004622.1_pt1 | contig 11764 bp, 4 predicted proteins | sample 5204291 | NCBI WGS metagenome assembly WBZL01 (sample SAMN12344345, study PRJNA552823) | activated sludge metagenome | biome: Activated sludge suspended growth; feature: Nitrification reactor; material: Wastewater; isolation source: activated sludge from nitrification reactor of wastewater treatment...
CTGGGCGCAGATCGATCCTTCATGACGGAGATCGCACCGGGATGGCAGGTGCTGGGCGCCAGCACCATCGGCGCCTCACACCACAAGCAGGCTCTGCCCGGCCAGGATGCCTTCATGGCCGCCGAGTGCGGGGGCGGGGTGCTGGCCGTGGCTGTCGCCGATGGCGCGGGCTCGGCCAGCCACGCCCAGGTGGCCGCGGGGAGGTTCAGTCCCTCCCTCCAGGCCACGATGGCAAGGCCGGCCACGCCGGCGTCGAACTCGGCCGTGAGCCCGTCCGACGCCGCCACCCGCCGGCCGAGAGAGCTCGCCAGCGGCAGAGCGACCGGGCCGCCCCGTGGGCGCTCGGCTTGCGGGTCCGGCAGGCGGCCGCGGTCCACCTTGCCGTTGGGCAGGCGGGGCAGCTCGGCGAGCAGCACCAGGCTGCCGGGCACCATGTAGGCGGGCAGCTTAGCGGAGAGCGCGCTGCGCATCTGCTCGGGGTCGAGCTCCGCTGCCGCCGCGCTGCCGAGCCAGGCGATGAGCCGGCCGTCGCGGGCGCCGGCCACGGCTTCGCGCACCCCGGGCTGGTCGAGCAGGGCGGCCTCGACCTCGCCGAGCTCGATGCGGAAGCCGCGCAGCTTGACCTGGTGGTCGATCCGGCCGAGGTATTCGAGCTCGCCGCTCGGCCGCCAGCGCGCCAGGTCCCCGGTGACGTAGCTGCGCTCGCCTGGCGCTTGCCCTCGCGGGTCGGGCACGAAGCGCTCGGCAGTGAGCCCGGGGCGGCGCAGGTAGCCGCGGGCAAGGCCGTGGCCAGCGAGCAGGAGGAGGCCGGGCACGCCCAGGGGAGACGGAGCTCCCGCACGGTCGAGCACCCAGGCCCGCGTCCCGCTCAGCGGGCGGCCGATCGCCGGCTCGCCACCGCCGCGGGGCACCAGCGACCAGGTGGAGTAGGTGGTGTCCTCGGTGGGGCCGTAGAGGTTGTAGAGGCGGCGGGCGGCGGTCTCGCGGTAGACGGCGTCGGCGAGGCTCGCCGGCAGCGCCTCGCCAGCGAGGCAGACCACCTCGACGGAGGCCGGCAAGCCGCGCTGGCGCACCAGCTCGGCCATCGCCGACGGCACGGTGTTGACCAGCCGCGGCGCGCTCGCTGCGGGGAGGTCGGCGATCGCCAGCGCGTCGGCGACCAGGATGACGCGACCGCCGCGGCAGAGGGGCATGAAGAGCTCGAAGACGGAGAGGTCGAAGCTCACCGAGGTCGCCGCTACCACGCCGTCGAGGTCGCGTTCGGCGAAGTGTTCGCGGGTCCAATCGAGCAGCGCCGCGACGCTTCCGTGGGGGATGGCGACGCCCTTCGGTCGGCCGGTCGAGCCCGAGGTGTAGAGCACGTAGGCGAGGCTGGCTGGCGCGAGCTCGTGGGCCGCGGCAGGCCGGGTGCCGGCGCCCGGCGGATGGGCGAGGTCGAGCCGCCGCCCACCCGGTGCGGCGAGATCGGCTGCCAGCTCGCCGCGGGTGAGCAGCAGCCGGGCGCCGGAATCGGCCAGCATGCCGCGCAGGCGTTCGCGGGGGTAGGCCGGATCGAGGGGGAGATAGGCGCCACCGGCCAGCCAGGTGGCGAGCAGGGCGGCGACCAGGTCGGGCGTGCGCTCGAGACAGATGCCGACCCGTTCCTCGGGCCCCACGCCTTGTTCGGCGAGCTCGCCGGCGATCGTTCGTGCCCGGCGGTCGAGCTCGGCGTAGGTCCACACCTCCTCGCCCCACACCAGCGCCGGGTGCTCTGGCTGGCGCCGGAGGACGGCTTCGAAGCGTGCCGGCGCCATGACGCCGGAGGCGGCCGTCCCCGTGTCGTTGAAGGCGCAGCTGACCTGATGCTCCTCGGCCGGCGTGAGCCAGGGCAGGGCGCGCCAGGCGCGCTGCGGCCCCTCGGCAACGGCTTCCAGCACGCGGCCGAGGCCCAGGGCCATCCGCCTGGCGGTGGTGCGATCGAAGAGGTCCGCGTCGTACTCGAGCTCGCCCTCGAGCCCCGCGCTGGTGACGCGTCCGAACCAGGTGAGGTCGAAGCGGGCGACGCCGCTCGGGATCCCCAGGTGGCGCACGGCGAGCCCCGCCAGCCGGGGGACCGCCGGTTCCTCCTCGAGCGAGAGCATCGCCTGGAAGAGCGGCGAGCGGCTGGTGTTTCGCCCCGGGTCGACCGCCGTCACCACCTGCTCGAAGGGCGTCTCCTGGTGGTCGAAGGCGGCGAGGCTGGTCTCGCGCGTGGTGTGGAGCAGGCTTGCGAAGCTCTGCGCCTCGGCGAGCCGCAGGCGGATCACCAGGGTGTTGACGAAGCAGCCGATCAGGCCCTCGAGCTCGGGCCGAGGCCGGCCGGCGATCGGCCAGCCGAGAGTGATGTCGTGCTGCTCGGCGCGGCGGGCGAGGAGGACGGCGTAGGCGCTCGCAGCGACCATGAAGAGGGTGGCACCGTGCCGGCGCCCGACCTCGCGGAGCCGCTCGACGGTGGCGGCGTCGAGCCGGAGGGGCACGGTCCCGCCACGGCGGCTGGGTCGCGCCCGGCGGGGGCGGTCGGTCGGCAGGTCGAGGGGCAAGGCGCCGGCGAGCTCTCGCCGCCAGTAGGCGAGGTCGGTCTCCAGCCGGGCCGCCGCGAGCTCGCGGCGCTGGCGCGCGGCGAAGGCGGGGAACTGCAAGGGCAGGGGCGTCGCGGCCACCTGCTCGCCGCTTGCCGCGGCGCCGTAGAAGCGCGCCAGCTCTGCCGCGAAGACCCCCATCGACCAGCCATCGCCGGCGATGTGGTGGAGGGTCCACAGCAGCAGGTGGTCGACCGTGCTCAGCCGCAGCAGGGCGGTGCGCAAGAGCGGCCCGCGCCCGAGGTCGAAGGGGCGAGCGGCCTCTCTGGCTGCCAGCGCCAGGCGGAGGGGAGCGCGATCGCCGGCCGCGAGGCCGCTGAGGTCGATCACCGGCAAGCGGGTCGGCCGGTAGGGCTCGACCCTTTGCCAGGGCTCACCCAGCCGGTCGACGACCACGGCGCGGAGCATGTCGTGCCGTTCGACGATCCGCGCCAGGGCTGCGGAGAGCGCCGCGACGTCGAGCCCTCCTGTGAGCTCGAGCTGGGCCGGCAGGTTGTAGACCGCGTTCGGCCCTTCCATCTGGTCGAGGAACCACAGGCGCTCCTGCGCGAAGGAGAGCGGCCAGAGGCGCCTGCCGTCGGCAGCGCGGCGCCAGCGGCGGAGGCGCGCCGGGCCGTCGGCGGCAGGCGCCGTGGTGGCGCCGAGGGCGGTCTCCCCGAGCTCGGCGAGCTCGTCGGCCAGCAGGGCGACGGCCTGCGGCCCGCTCGCCCGCAGGGGAGCGCTCAGCACCACGATGCCGTGGCTGGCGGCGTGGCGCAGCAGCAGGCCGCGGGGCCGCGCCACAGCGTCGTCGGCAAAGGCGGGTGCCAGGGCGCCCGCGGCCAGGGCCCGGCCGACGAGCGGGCGATCCGCGGCGGTCAGGGCGCCGAGATCGACCACCGACAGCGCCGTCTCGGCGGGTGGAGCGACGTCTTCGCGGCCTGGCCGCGGCACGAACGGCAGCACCGTGGAGCGCGGCGCGAGCGGCTGGGGAGCTTGGGTCGCGAGGATCGCCGCGAGCCCCTCGACCGTCGGGGCTTCGAAGAAGCGCCGCAAGGGCAGGCTCACCCCGCTGCGCTCGCGCAGCCGCGCCATCACCCGGCTGGCGGCGAGCGAGTGGCCGCCGAGGGAGAAGAAGCTTGCATCGCGGCTGACCGTGGCTGCGCCGAGCACCTCGCCCCAGACCTCCGCCACCAGCTCTTCCCACGGGCCCTGCGGCGGCGCACCGCGGCTGGCGACGGCCTGCGGCCGGGGCAGCGCCTTGCGGTCGATCTTGCCGTTGGGCGTGCGCGGCAGCGACGGCAGCACGACGAGGCGCGCCGGCACCATGTGGGCGGGAACCAGCTCGCCGATCCGCCGGCGCAGCTCGGCCTCGTCCGTTGCCGCCGGTGCCGTGAGATAGCCGATCAGAGCGCGCTCGGGCCCGTCGCCGAGCACCAGGGCGATGGCTTCGGCGGCGCCGGTCGCGGCGAGCATCGCCCGCTCGACGTCTCCCAGCTCGATGCGAAAGCCGCGGACCTTGACCTGGTGGTCGCGGCGGCCGAGGAGCTCGAGATTGCCGTCGGCGCGCCAGCGCACGAGGTCGCCGGTGCGGTAGAGGCGCTCGCCGTGGCCGCCGGCCAAGCCGTCCGGCACGAAGGCGGCAGCGGTCAGGGCCGGCCTCCCGAGGTAGCCGCGGGCGAGGCCGAGACCGCCGAGGAGCAGCTCGCCGACGACCCCCGGGGCCGTTGGCCGGCCGGCAGGGTCGATGACGAAGCCGCGCAGGGTGGCGAGGGGGCGGCCCAGAGAGGGCTCCTCGGCGGCCGTCCTCACCGGCGTCCAGGTGGCGTAAGTGGTGGCCTCGGTCGGGCCGTAGAGGTTGAGCACCGCGGCCCGCGGGGCCCGTTCGGCCAGCCGGCCCACCAAGTTGGCCCGCAGGGGCTCGCCGGCGAGCCCAACGGCGCGGACGCCGGAGGGGACATCGCCCAAGGTGAGCAGCTCGGCGAGGACGGAAGGGACGGTGTTGATCAGGCGGACCAGGCTGGCGGCCGGCAGCTGGGGCAGGGCGAGGGCGTTCTCGGCGAGGATCACCGTGCCGCCGCAGGCGAGCGGCGCGAAGATCTCGAAGACCGAGAGGTCGAAGCAGATCGAGGTCGAGAACAGGACCCGCCCGAGGAGCTCGCGACGGAAGGTGTCGAGCGCCCAGCCGATGAAGGACGTGGCCGCGCGGTGGGGAATGGCGACCCCCTTGGGGGTGCCGGTCGAGCCCGAGGTGTAGAGCACGTAGGCCAGCTGCTGCGCCGTGCGCTGTCGCTGGCGGGGAGCAGGTGCCTCAGACGGCGCCGGGTCGAGCGCTTGCCGGTGTTCCCAGCCTTCCTGCCACCACAACCACTGGGCGCCCACCGGATCGACGCCGGCGGCCAGCTCGCGGTCGGCGATGACGATCGGGGCGGCCGAGTCCCTCAACATCACCTGCAGCCGTGCGGTCGGATAGGCCGGGTCGAGAGGGACGTAGGCGGCGCCGCTACGCAGCACGGCCAGTACGGCGCTCAGCAGCGGCAGGCCGCGGGGCAGCAGCAGGCCGACGCGGGTCTCGGCTCCCACGCCGGCGGCGCCGAGCCGGGCGGCGAGGCCCGCCGCTCCGGCGGTGAGCGCCCGGTAGCTCAGCCAGCTCTCCTCGGCGACCACCGCCACGGCGTCGGGGCTGCGCTCTGCCTCGGCCCACACCAACTCGTCGAGCATGGCGTCCGGCGCCGGCGCTGCCCCGGGGCCGTTCCATTCAACGAGCAGCTGCTGGCGCTCGCTCGGGCTGAGCACCGGCAGGGCGCTGAGCGGCGTGGCGGGTGCGCTGGCGAGCGTTGCCAGCAGGCCGCTCCAGAGGGCGCTCCAGCGGCGGATCGTGGTGGCGTCGAAGAGGGACGGGTCGTAGCGCCACGAGAAGCTCAGGCCGGTGCTGCTCTCGGCCGCCATCAGCTCGAGGTCGAAGGCCAGCGGCCGGCGGCAGAGAGGCAGCACGCCGAGTGTCCAGGCGCCGCGGCGCAGGGTCTCCGCAGGGTCCTCGACGGCGAGGGCACCGAGGTGGCCGCCAGCGCTCCCAGGGGCGGACTGCAGGCTGAAGAGGGCCTGCACGAGGGGGTTGCGGCCGGCCTCACGCTCCGGTCGCAGGCGCTCGACCAGAGTGGCGAACGGCATCTCCTGGTTGGCGAGGGCGGCGGCCACGGTCGCGCGGTCGCTGGCCAGCAGCTCGGCGAATGTGCAGCCGGGAGCGATCCGCGCGCGCAGGGCGAGGGGGTTCACGAGGTAGCCCACCAGACCGGCCCATTCGGCGCGCCCGCGGCCCGCGGCCGGGGCGCCGACGAGCAGGTCACGTTCGCCGGTCAGCCGGTAGAGGCAGGCCTGGAAGGCGCTCAGCAGGACGACGAAGAGAGTCGTCTCGCTGCCAGCGGCGAGGGCGCGCAAGCGGTCGGTGAGGGCACCGTCGAGGCGCGTCAGCTGGGCGAGGCCCCAGCCCGCCGGTGGTCCCTGGCGCGGATGGTCGGCCGGCAGGCGAAGGGCCGGCAGCTCGCCAGCGAGCTGCTGGCGCCAGTAGGACCACACCCGTTCGCCCGTCGGCCCGGCCAGGCGGGCCGCCTGCCAGCGCACGTAGGCGCCGTAGCTCGGCGCCGCGGGCGGGTCGTAGGGGCGGCCCTCCTGCGCAGCCTGGGCCGCCGCCGCCAGCTCATCGACCAGGAGGTCCAGCGACCAGAGGTCGACCACCAGGTGATGGACCACCAGCAGCAGGACCGTCCGCTCTGCGGAGCGGGGTAGCAGCCAGGCACGAAACAGCGGCGCGCGGCCGAGGTCGAAGGGGGCGAGGGAACGCTCGCTGGCGAACTCGCGCACCTGCGCCTCGCTCCAGGTGCGGGAGGCGACCGGCTGGAGGAGGCGGCGCGCGGTCACCGCCGCGGCCTCGGCGATCACCTGGCGGGGGCCGGTGGTGGTCGTTTCGACGTGGGCCCGCAGCTCCTCGTGACGGCTGACCAGGGCAACCAGCGCCGCCTCGAGGCTCGTCGGATCGACCGTGCCTTCGATCACCAGGGCCAGGGGGATGTTGTAAGCCGGGCTCCGCGGCTCCGCGTGCTGGCTGAGCCAGATCCCCAGCTGACCGGCCGAGAGCGGACCGGCACCAGGAAGGGTCGGCGGCGGCGCTTCTGCCAGGCTCGGCTGCGCGGCGGAGGGCTGCCCCGCCTCGCCGACGATTCGCTCGAGATCGGCGAGGCTCGCCGCCAGCAGCTCGGCGCCGTCCAGGACGACGCCGGCCTCGCGCTCGAGGGCGTGCGCGAGCTCGATCGCCGCCAGCGAATCGAGGCCGAAAGACGCCAGCGGCCGGTCCGCGGCCAGCTGCGCCGCCGGTCGCCGGAGCTTTGCCGCCAGGGTCGCCCGCAGGCGGCTGAAGAGGCTCGCGGCGGCGTCCGTCGGAGGGGAGGCCTCTGTCACCACCGGGCTTGGTTCTGGGGTCGGCTGCGCGTCGTCCGGCCACGCTGCCAAGGTCCGCAGCTTGCCGGTGGCCCATAGCTGGCGGCAGAGGAAGCGCTGGATCTTGCCGCTGGTCGTCTTCGGGATGGAGCCTTCTTCGATCAGCACCACGGCGTGGGGTGCCACTTCGTGCTCCTGCCCCAGGGTTTCGACGATCCGCCGCAGCAGCTCACCCGCCGCCACCTCGGCCTTGGCCTTCACTTCCTGCACCACCACCAGGCGCTCTTCTTCGCCGACGTCGACCGCGAAGGCGGCACCGCAACCGGCCCTCAGGGCCAGGTCCACCCCCTGGACGGTGAGCTCGAGGTCCTGCGGGTAGTGGTTGCGGCCCCGTAGGATGATCAAGTCCTTGCTGCGACCGGCCACGAAGAGCTCGCCGTCGGCCAGGAAGCCGAGGTCGCCGGTGCGCAGGAAGGGGCGGCGACCCGCATCGTCGAGCCTGGCCCCGAAGACCTCGGCGCTGAGCTCGGGGCGCTGCCAGTAGCCGGCGGCGACGCTTCTGCCGCGGACCCAGACCTCGCCCACCTCGCCGGGCTCGCACCGCCGCGTCGTCCCCGGGCGGACGATGGCGACCTCGGTTCCCGGCACCGCGCGGCCGGCGCTGGCGAGGTAGCGCACCTCGTCGGCCCCCGGGAAGGCCGGCACGGCCCGGTTCTGGCCCAGCTCGGCGGTGCGGAAGGCGGCGGTCCGCGGGCTCGCGGCCTTGGCGGTGCTCGTCACCATCAAGGTCGACTCGGCGAGGCCGTAGCAGGGCAGCAGCGCGGAGCGGTGGAAACCGGCGGGGGCGAAGGCGATGGCGAAACGCTCCAAGGTGGCCGGGCGCACGGGTTCGGCGCCGTTGAAGGCCACCTGCCAGGAGCTCAGGTCGAGGGTCGCCCGCTCGGCCGCGCTGCTGCGCGCCACGCACAGGTCGAAGGCGAAGTTGGGCCCGCCGCTGGTGTGGGCCCGGTAGCGCTCGATCGCCCGCAACCAGCGCATCGGTTGCTGGAGAAAGGCCGTGGGCGACATCAGCACACCTTCGGAGCCGCAGTAGAGCGGTTGCAGCACGGCGCCGATCAGGCCCATGTCGTGGTACATCGGCAGCCAGCTCACGAAGGTGGACGTCTCGTCGTGGCGGCAGACCCGGCGGATGATCTCCTCGTTCGCCATCAGGTTGGCGTGGGTGACCATCACCCCCTTGGGCGCCGAGGTCGAGCCGGAGGTGTACTGCAGGAAGGCGACCTGCCGAGCGGTCGGCGGTGTGGGCCGCCAGGCGGCATCGGCGTCCGGCAGGTCGTCGACCGCCAGCCAGGCGAGGTGGGCGAACTCGTCCAGGCCGCTGGTGGCTGCCGCCAGCTGCCGGGCCAGTCGCGCCGAGGTCAGAACGGCCGCCGGCGCGCAGTCCCTTACTACGCTGGCGAAGGGCGATTCCAGCCGATCGGGCCGCGGCGGCCGAACGGGCACGGCGATCAGCCGCGCCGCCAGGCAGCCGAGGAAGGCGGCGATGAAGTCGAGGCCCGGCGGCAGGGCCAGCACGATGCGGTCGCCCGGCGCAGCCGTCGTTCCCAAGCCCGCCGCGATCCGCCGGGCCGCGGCCGCGAGCTCACCGTAGGTCAGCCTCTCGGCTTCCTCCTCGCCGTTGCGGAGGAACCGATAGGCCACTCGCTGCGGTGACGCGCTGGCCCGCCGTGCGAGGACGCTGAGCAGAGTCTCTTGGGCCGGCAAGGAGGCTCCGTCCTCTCAGCGGTGGGCGCCGGCCAAGACCGCGAGAGGCAGAGGCCGCGGGCACCGAGCAAGGCATCGAGTCGGCCCGGCAAGGCTCACCGTGTGAAGGTGAGTCGCCTGGCCAATAGGTGCAAACATCGCTATGATCATAGAAGTGAAGTTCTGATCCGGTCAATCTCTGAGGAAGCAGACGTTCTGGAATGGATAGTGAGTCTCATCTGGGGGATTGGGAGTATTTCTCGATGCGTAGAAGTTACCGAAAAATCGAAGGCTCTAACATGAACACCTAAGATGAGGTCTGCGATGGGTCGCCACTTCCTCAGCGTCCAGCCTCTGAGCACCGACGCTCTGCTCTCCATCATCGAACGTGCCGCAGCGCTGGCGGTTGGCGACAGCGAGCCAACGCCCTCGCTCGCCGGGCGGGTCGTCGGCATCTACTTCCGGCGAGCCTCGACCCGCACCCGCACCTCCTTCAGTGCCGGAGCTTTGCGACTGGGCGCCCAGATCGTCAGTTTCGGGCCCAACGATCTCCAGGTCACCACCGGCGAGACCCTCGAAGACACGGGACGGGTGCTCGCCGGCTACCTCGATGCGCTGGTGGTACGCACCAACGACAGCATCGCCGAGATGGAGGCCCTGGCCGCCCAGGGTGCGATGCCGGTCATCAACGCGATGAGCGAGAACGAGCACCCGACGCAGGTGATCGCCGACCTTGCGACCCTGCGCGAGGCCTTCGGCACGCTGACGGGCCTGCACGTGCTCTACCTCGGCGAGGGCAACAACACGGCGGCGGCGTTGGCGCTGGCGATGGCCAAGATCGCCGGGACCAAGCTCACGGTGGCCTGCCCGCGCGGCTTCGGCCTGCCCGCGGAGGTCACGGCCGCCGCCTTCGCGACGGCGGCCGCGCACGGTGCCGAGCTCGTGCTGCTCGACGACGCGGCACAGTTGCCGGCCGGCGTCGATGCCGTCTACACCACGCGTTGGGAGACGATGGGGGTCAGCAAGCCGATCCCCGATTGGAAACCGATCTTCAGGCCCTTCGCCGTCGACCAGGCGTTGATGGCCCGGGTCTCGAAGCCGAAGGGCACGGTGTTCCTGCACGACCTGCCGGCGGTGCGCGGCCAGGAAGTGACGGACGAGGTGCTCGACGGCGGGCAGAGCCTCGCCTTTCGTCAGGCGCGGTTCAAGATGTTCGGTGCGATGGCCGTCCTCGAGTGGTGCCTGGCCTGAAGGGGCGGACGGTCTGCGCGGCCGCGAGTTCCCCGGCGCGGTGGGCGCCGTCGCCTAGCCGTCCGGCACCACCTCCGAGGCGGGCCGCCATGCGCCCCGCCAGCCGCGCGCTCGCGTAGGATCCACTCCAATGAGCAGGCTCCTGCGCTCCCGTGGGCTCGCCCTCGGCTACCTCGCCGCCGGCGCCCTCGCCATCGCCAGCCACGGCGGGCCGCTGGCCAACCCCTGGCTGTACCTTGTCGCGAAACCCCTGCCGCTGGCCCTGCTGCTGGCCGCGGCGCTCGCCGTCGCGCGCGCCGAAGGGGGGCGCTACCCCTGGGGGATCGCCACCGGCCTGGCCTTCTCGCTCGCCGGCGACGTTCTCTTGATGCTCCCCGGCGACCTCTTCGTCCCCGGTCTGCTCGCCTTCCTGCTCGCCCACCTGGCCTATCTCGTCGCCTTCACCGCCGGCTGCCGCTGGCTGCCGAGGCCGCTGCCGGCGGTGGCCTTGGCGCTGGTCGCGCTGGCGGTGATGGCCTTCCTCTGGCCGGGCCTGGGGCCGTCGCTCCGGCTGCCGGTCGTCGTCTACGTTGTCGCGCTTTCGACGATGGCGGCGCAGGCGATGGGGCGAGCCGGGGCCCTGGGCACGCTGGCGGCGCGTGCCGCCGCCTGGGGGGCCGGGCTCTTCGTGCTCTCGGATGCTCTCCTCGCCGTGGGGCGGTTCCGGGCGCCCTTCCTCGGCAACCATGCCGCCGTGCTGGTGACCTATTTCGCGGCCCAGTGGCTGATCACCAGCTCGCTACCTGGCACGGCGGCGGCGACCTCGCACGCGGCCGCCGGGAACCGATAGACTGCCCTTCGATCATGCAGCTGCCGCCGGGCATCACCAGCCGCCCGATCACCGCCGCGGACGCGGAGTTCCTCTGCACCCTCTATGCCTCCACCCGTGAGGAGGAGCTCAAGGTGGTGGACTGGCCCCGCGAGCGCGTCGAGGCCTTCCTGCGCCAGCAGTTCGAGGCCCAGCACCACCACTACATGAACCATTACGTGGGCGCGCAGTTCAACCTGTTGCTCGCCGCGGGCGAGCCGATCGGCCGCTTCTACGTGGCGCGCTGGGCGAGCGAGATCCGGCTGATTGACATTGCGCTGCTACCGGCCTGGCGCGGCCGCGGAACGGGCACCGCCCTGGTGCGCCAGCTGCTGGCCGAGGGGGAGGCGAGCGGCAAGGTGGTCTCGATCCACGTCGAGATGTTCAACCCCGCTCTCCACCTCTACGAGCGGCTCGGTTTCGAGCACGTGAGCGACTACGGGGTCTACCGCTTTCTGCGCTGGACGCCGCCCGGCCTTCAGGTGAACACGGCTTCGTAGCGCATCTCGCCGGTCTCCGGTCCGAGGGGAACCAGGAACAGCTCGAGACGGCCCAGCGCCGGGTGTTCGAGGGGGTAGATGCGCTGCGGCAGGAGCGGCTGCGTGGGTCCCTTGAAGAGCAGGGCAAAGGGCTTGCGCTTGGCGCCTGGCACCGTCTCGCTGCCGAGCGGCCGAGCCTCGGCGAGGCGGAAGGCGAAGTCCGCCGGCAGGCCCTCCAGGGCGACCGTGAAGGGCTCCTCGAGGTGGGGCAGGAAGGCTTCACGGGAGAGTTCGTCGAGCATCGCGCTACCTCCGTCGGAGTGACGCCGCAGCGTAGAGCAAGCCTCCCGAGGAGGCAAGGCCCGCCGGCGAAGGCACCGGCCCCGACCGGATTCCCGGCCGGGGCCACGGGCAGCCTCAGAGGTCGAAGGTCA
>WBZL01004624.1_pt1 | contig 11760 bp, 6 predicted proteins | sample 5204291 | NCBI WGS metagenome assembly WBZL01 (sample SAMN12344345, study PRJNA552823) | activated sludge metagenome | biome: Activated sludge suspended growth; feature: Nitrification reactor; material: Wastewater; isolation source: activated sludge from nitrification reactor of wastewater treatment...
GTCGAGCATTTCGCGGTCGCCGTGATGTGTTTCTTCAGAAAGCTGGGTCCGGTATTCTTTCCGGATACGGGTCATCTTATACTCGATCACATCATTTTGCTGGAGTTCGAAGCGGTTGAGGAGTTCACCGATGGCAATTTTGAGACGAAGTGATGGGCCTGCGTTTTTATACCAGTCGAGGAGAGATAACCGAGTAAAATGCCGCATGGCTTCCTTGAAATGTCCCTGATCGAAGTGGAGGACGGCCAGATTCAGGTACACGAACCAGAGATAATACTCATTCGATGTAATCCGTTGCTGTTCGCGGAGATCTTCAAGAATGGAGATCGCCTTGGCAGGGTCCAATACTGAATAGTTAATCACCAGCGCATTATAATAGAAGAAGAAATATTTATCGAAGAGTAGCTGATTGAACTCTTCCATCGCCAGACGAAGCTGTTCGGCCCATTGCAGACTCTGCCGCAGCTTATCTGTTTTGAAGAGCGTATTCACGATATACGTCAGCATCTGCAGCTTGGTCTCGTGGTTATTGCGGTTAAAGAGATTGTCGCGTTCAAACTCTTTGAAGGTCCGCAGCAGATATTTCTCCAGCGGCGCGTACTCGTGTCGCTGCAGCAGTACCTGACTAACGGCACGGTAGATACGAAAACGTAAAACGGGACTATATTTCAGATCGCGGTCTTTGATAAAATCATCGATAGATGTCTTGAGCAGATCCAGTACCGGATTGCGTTCCGACGAGAAGTTCTGTGTTGTTTTAAGACGATACGTCACCACCGCCAGCAGATCGTCGATCGCGCGGATGTCTTCCAGTTGCCGGCGGTTCTGCTTACGCTTCTCGATGTATTCCTCCGGATCGATCTGCAAGGTTTCATGCGACAAACGGATATACTCTCCATATATAATATCCAGTAATTCGAAATTCTCGATAGAAGCAGCACTGCGTTCGGCTCGCCGCAGATAGTAGCGGGCCTCATCGAGCAGGTTACGGCTGAAAAAATGACGATACAAAGCCAGCATGTGACAGGCATGGATGAAAGCATCATCATCATAGTGAAGGACCGACAAACTCTTGTTCAGATCAGAAAGCAAACGATTGCGAAGCCGGTACCAGGCATTCTTCGACTCACCGGGATAATGCTTTTTCAGAAACGTTTCCTCCGGCTCCTCCTCCTCTGTACGACGGAGAAAATCAAACAAACGAAGATCCTTCCGATCGAACTGCTGCTGCGTGCGGGCAGCGAAGAGTTTGTAGAAGCGCACCTGCTCCTTATTCATGGAGCGGATAAGACGGGGAAGATGGTCCATTGTGCCGGATTTGGACGCGTAAGATAATCAAAAATTTAGTTTTCACACACTATATTATATCCGTAGCTTTGATTTACTGTTTGACACCACGCTATATGAAACGACTGCTCTACCTACTTGGCCTGCTCACGGTGCTCTGCGCCGGGACCCTTCGGGCGCAGCCGCATTTGCGGATCCAGTCCCTTCAGAACTGGCCCGACACAGCATGGCATAATCTGGTATTACCGGTTGGAGCAGTTGTAGAGAATATCGGAACAGCGGCTTATTATGGTCCGATCCAGGTTATCCTGAAGACAGACCCTACTACCTTTTCATACCTTTACTTCAACATCTCATTTAACGTTTCCCTGTTCCCCGGCGACACCGTCCATCTGGTCCCGCCAGCGGGTTATCTATTTGACAGTGCGGTATTTAAACCCGGAAACAACGTAGTGGTGGTATGGCCACATAGTGCACAAACGAACGTACTTATCGACAGTTCCTATACAGGTCTCTACTTCGATGTCGCCTCCTTTCAGGGAATCGACCAGCCGGGTGGACTCCCCGATCTGCAGATTTACCCCAACCCGGCCAATGAAATTGCCAGGCTGAAAAGTCCGCAAGTCGTAGTTGAGCGCGTAAGAATAATGGACCTTACCGGCCGTGAAATCAAAGGACTTGATGGCGAAGGACGCCACGAGATGGAACTCCCGGTATTTGATCTTACGGCAGGCATTTACCTTATCGAGGTATATGGCGGAGGCGGAGAACGGTCCTTATACAAATTACTCCGAAATCAGCCCTAATCCTATTCAATAACAAAAACCCAAAATCAGTAAACAGTAACTATTCCTCATCTTTCCGGTTTTACTAGCCGTGGCGGTTGCACACAGAGACCAGCCACGGCTTCTTCATTTGTAAGAATACAGATGGTACGGATATACAGATTGCTTTCCGTAAGTTCTACTTTTCACGCTGCGCCCTGAAGTGTGCCGAAGGTTCTACATCTCTGGCTGCGCCCTGAAGTGTGACGAAGACTCAACTTCAGGGTATGGATGAACGGATTGATTAGGATGGTACAGATTTGAGCCGCAGAATCTGTTTTTCTGGCTGCGCCTTGGTGTGTGTCGAAGGCTCTACATCTCTGGCTGCGCCCTGAAGTGTGCCGCAGGTTCTACATCTCTGGCTGCGCCCTGAAGTGTGCCGCAGGTTCTACATCTCTGGCTGCGCCCTGAAGTGTGACGTAGGTTCTACATCTCTGGCTGCGCCCTGAAGTGTGCCGCAGGCTCTACTTCAGGGGATAGTTGCAGATGTGATGCTATGATAAACGGATTGATTAAGGATAAGCAGATTTAAAGCAATTGAATTGTGTTGCAAGCAAAAAGACTTTAGCGATACGCAGGTACCCTCCGGCACGTGAAAACGGAAGTGAACGGTTTCAAGTTTTTTATGGAGACCGTTCAACGTTTGATTTACTAAGAATATCCATCACACGGATAAAAACCAATGAACAACGTTTATTCATAATTCCGGCAGCTGACCTAGCCGAATCAGATTCCATTCATTTTAGATCCGGTATTAACCATGCTAGCTGGGTGATTACCTGGGACGAAGATGTTAGTGGGAGGTTAAAGGAGATTTCTGAATAAGCCTTTGGTTAAAAGGGCAGGCTACATAAATATAATTAATTTAAATAAATATTTATTTATTCTATCATTTATACTTAGTAAGTACATTCCATTTGGAAGGAACCCTACATTGATTGATGAAATTTCCGTCTGTTGGCTGAATGATTTTTGTTCGATAAATACCTTCTGTCCATGAACATTGAATATTTCTAAATCATAACTCCCAGGTTCAATATTAGAAGCAATTATGTTAACAATACTATTGGTTGGATTTGGAAAGATAACGAATTTGTTTTCGTCCCCTATCATTGAATTTCCAACAGTTGTAATCTGATAGCAACTGGATGTATCTATGCAGCCATTTTGAGTGATAATCACAGAATAACTGCCATTTCGAGTCGCATTAAAGGTCGCTGATGTAGCTCCCGGTATAAAAATGCTATCGCAATAAATCCATTGATAAGTAGCATTATTAGCCAAAGCAGTAAATGAAATTCCATTTAATGTCACCGAAGTATCAACTATGATTGATGTAATGACTATTGTATCTGTATTTAAACAAGAATTTATATCGCTTACAGTTACGTAATATGTTCCGGATTGATTGATCGTTATTGTTTGACTAGTATTATTGGTAGACCATAAGTAGCTACTAAAAGCGGAACCTGCATCTAAAGAAATAGAGCCTCCATCACACAACGCCCCGGATGGAATTATATTAACCGAAGGAAGATTGAACAAAAATAACAATATCGAATCAACGCCTGTACAACCATTGGAATCTGTTACCGTTACTGAATAATTCCCGCCTATATTGGCAGATATTGATTGAAGAGTATCAGATGTTGACCAAGAATAGCTATAATAGCCACTCCCGACACTTAAAATAGTTGCGCCGCCATCACAAATCGAATCATTGCCGTTAATGGTGGGAATGGGATTACTAAGAATTGAAATATTAATAGTGTCAAAACCCGTACACCCGTTTATGTCAGTGACGGTTACTGCATAAAGCCCCCCTGCAGAAACAGAAATTGTTTGAGATGTGGAATTATCTGACCATAAATAGGAACTAAAGCCAGCACCGGCACTTAAATTAGTTGATGTTCCCGCACAAATCATTGTTGATCCACTAATAATTGGATTATTGATACAATTTGTAATTTGAAAAGAGTCAGTAAGAACAGCACTCCATTGAAAAAGTTCATCTTGAAACTGTATGTGAAAAATATGACTGCCATTTATCAATCCTGATGTACTAATTGTATCAAATAGATTATGCTGAGCTTGAGGTATTGCAAAATTTTTTAAGGTCAAATTTGCGGTATCATTATCGAACCAATATCTATAATTCGAAATTTTATATTGACCAGAAGGATTCAATATAAGTTTAAAAAAGTTTTTACTAAGGATGGAACTCCATGTGTCGTTGTTATCTAAAAAGCGTACATTAAATGTGTGTAATCCATAACTTAAATTGGAAACCGGTAATGAAGGCGATAAGGAATATTGATATTGGGAAGTATTGATAAAACTATCGACACGATTCACATAATCATCATCAAACCAGTATTGGCATTTTGTTAAGTAATTAGCCCCGGGAGGTAATATATTTTCCTTGTAAAAAGTCTTTGATATTACAGAAGACCACTTTGAAAGAGTATCTTTAAAGCGAACATTTAGTACATGCAGTCCGAAAGGTAAATTATATGTTGGGATAGGAGAGTTAATGTTTAACACTTGCTGTGGAACTATGGTTGTAATTATCGCATTTGCATAATCATCATCATACCAGTATTCATATTCTGTAATTGCAGCACTTGCCCCTACTAGAATTGAAGTATAGGCAGCTCTCCATCCTGATCTGGTAATTGTATCATCTGTTAAAAACTCAATAAATAAAGCTCCCCCCGTGGAAGTTATTGATGGCGGGAGACTGTTTCCGGTAAAAGTTCCCAATAACGGAAAGCTATTATCCAAACCATCATAAACATTAACAAAATCGCCAATGGTATCAATATTGAATACGGTGAAATCCAAAGTAACAGAGAGTGCATTGGCAGGCAAAATTAACCATGAACATTGTGAATTGTTCGAATAGTTGGAAGTGTCACTTCCATCTGTAAAACTGCCTGAAGAAGTTGTGAATACATTTCCCCCATTGCAGAATGTTGGAACAACAACGGAGGTATAAGTAGCCTCCCAACCTGAATTTGTTATGGCGGAATCAGAGATAAAGCGCACTAGCATAGTTCCACCAGAAGAGCTTATACTCAAAGGCAATGTGCTTCCGGTAAATTTCGCTAACACGGGAGAAGTAATTAAACCTCCATCATATACAATAAGAGTGTCAGAAATGTCTAGTTCAAAGGAATTAAAATTTAACGTTATACTTGTTGCACCACTTGGTTGAATCTTCCATTTACAATTCGTATTGTTATTATAATTTGAACCTGCACTTCCATCACTAAAGACTCCGGAGCTTGCTGTTAAAACAGTAGTAGAAATACAAGTTGATGTAGAAGGGGTATATGTGCAAACAAAAGAATAGGGGTATTTCCATGAATCGATTGTAGGGATTCCTGATAAAACAATATAATAATTCCCAGCTGGAAGAGTAGTTCCAATATTTAAGTAGCTTTTCCCGTTGCTATTAAGCGAAAAAACATTAGAGCCAGTTGAATTAAAAATATTTATTGAAAATATTGGTGTTGGAATATTATAAATTTCCAAAGATAAAATTCCAGTAGTGGGCATTAAAAAATTATAACAATCTTTATCTATTGGGGGAGCTGATAAAGGCTGATAAGTAATATTTCCACAATTTAATTGGCCGCTTGAAACGAGATATGCTCGTGAATTTAAATAACTATTCGGTTCATCCATACCGAGAATAATTTCTTTCACTTGCTTAGTAAGTTCTGTATGCCATGGAAATGAAGACATTGTATCAGGCATTTCAAAAATGTCAGCCGAGACTGGTCTATAATTGTTTAGATTTTGACTATATGTTGTTACAATCCCGTCACTATTACCAATATTAGACGAATATTCTCCAATACCAATTAGACATGAATAATTAATGTCAGCGGGAATATTTCTATAATTAAGCCCAGGAATAGTTGCTCCAGAAGCATTACCATCACAATCAACATCGGCATTATAAAAAGAAATCGGTATAGTAGGAATTGGGGTGAAAAATGACTGATCATTCATGTAATCAAGTTCTTCTAAGCCGCCAAAGAGCAACACACCAGGAGCGGTCGAAAATGCTTCAAATGGATAGTAATAAGAATAAAAATAATTGGTCCTTAAGTCTCTTATTGCTTCAGATCTAAGATCATATCCTTCGTTAATTGCATATAAATAGTTTAGTCCGAAGGGTAACCCGGAGCCGAAATCACTTCCCCCATGTGGTGTACCGATTGTGCACAATTTTGAAACATGCTTTTTGTTATCGGCTTGATTCCAATTAGGTTCTTGTAAATAAACACGTGCCGCTAACCCTCCCATACTATGGCACACCAGCATAACTTTATCCTTACCAGTAATGGAGAGTACGTGTTCAATCGCCTTTTTAACGGCATATCCTTGTTTAAAAGCACCAGCTTGATTACTAAGAAAACTAGGGTTATATGGATAACTACCATCCGGATTATTTTCAAAATTAATGGTATACATATCACAGGGCAATGAATCTAATGTATGGCCCGTCTCTTCGGTAAAGTCATGAAAATCTGCAAATAATTCAGCTGTTGTATTTGATGAATCATAATTCAAACAAAAATCCATTTTGCCACCATAGGAGTAGCCATAAGTGTTTTGCATGAAAGTTATCAAAGTATCCCAAGTGGTATTATTACCGTTATATCCATGTATGAAAATAATAGGATATAGAAGATTCTGTTGTGCCCAAGCGGTGGCAATATTTAATGTGGGAGAAACAGTAAGATTATTGTTTGTATTTGTTTCAGTTATGGTGTTTTGATTATTGAGATTGATCAATAAATAAGTATTTCCAAGATTTACATTATAAGGTATTGGATGTTTATACTTTACAAGCGTATTTTCTCCTGGCCCTAATTCCTGCAGCGATACCTCACTCAATAAATTAGCACCACTAAGTGAGCCGGAAGTTGAAAGATAAATGCCAGTATAAGTTTTTCCTGCAGTTACTACTCCGGAATTTGTGACAGTAAAAGAAACCTCCAGATTTTCTCCGATATGAACTGTTAAAGGTGTCACGGTCAAACTTCCAGTAACTACTTCCAAATCTTGCGCATTTGATTTTACAATGATCATTGCAAACCAAACCAATAAAATGATATATTTTTTCATATACTACATGGCTTTATAAAGAGATTAATGGTCTTGTGCCCCAACCTGAATGTTGATGATTAAATTCCCGTTGGCATCAGTAGTATTCGCAATATTTTTAAATTGTATATGTGGGTTAAACGGAACTGAACCTTCTTTCCAAGGAAATGCACCACCATAAATTCCAATATCAGTGCCATCATTGCCGCCATTTATGTATGGAGACCCCGACACTAGATGAAAATCGGAATTATATTGCCAAGTTCCGGTGTAATTAGTAAAAACTGAAGTAATCAATACCCCGAAATTATTTGAGCTACCTTGATTCCCATAAGAGTCCACTCCATTCACCCCTCCATTAATATTGTTATAAAACAGAGAATTATTACAAGTGTTGTTGACACTATTGCTCAAAATGTTGTTCTCCACCCTGCAACTATTGCAATAAAGAGGATATTTATAATATGCAGAAGAATTATAATATAATAGAATGTTGTTTTTTAAAACGGAATTTTGCGCTTCTACCTTTGATAGAAAAATGTTATTTGCAAAATAATTACTCATGCATGTACCCATCCTTATCGAATACCAATTTGAACAAGTATAACATGCATCAAATCCATCAATAATTGATTCTGATATAGAAATATTCTTTGTTCCTGCACTATCGCTACTTATTCCGCCTTCAATAAAGCATCGTGTTATCGTGTACCCATCCACAACACCCTTAAACCTAATTTCACCATTATTCACACTATTCGGAGAATGGAAGTATATTCCCGATATACACCCCTGTGAGGCACCATTAAGTAATATAAAGTATCCATTGATTATAGTTCGACCCGTTGCAATTGTCGAATCAGGATTGTGTCCAACCCCAATTATTGTTAATGACTTACCAATCTCTGTTGTAAGATTAAAACTACCAGCTGGGATATAAATCGTATCTGTATTTTGGGAATTCACTATTGCGGTATCCAAACTACTATAAAAAGTAAATGTGCCGTCATGTTGCACTGCAATTACACTTTGACTTATCGCTTGCGAGGTTATGATTGTTAGCAATAAGGTAATAAAGAAGGTCCTTTTCATTTCTGGATATGATTAAATTATAACAAATATAATACAATTTTACATATATAATTTATTTAATTGTCTGTCTCCATATTGTATATTTGTGCTAGCTAGTTGAATTACATTCAGAGTATTAAGTTTATTGAAAGCATTAAACCAACAACCTTATGAAAAAACTACTTATCATTACTGCCTTCATGATTGCATTTCTAAGTTCGGCGAATGAAACCTACGCCCAATGCTACGCAAACGAAATGACAAGTCTTTCGGTAAATAAAGACGACAATTGCGAGTCAGTCGAATTCTATCACTACAATACTGTTTCTATTTACGTATATCGCAACGGTACAAAGCAAGGTAAATTTCGATTTAAATGGAGGAAAAACGCTACCTCACAATGGGCCAATCTTCCTATTGAGTTTAACATAGATTCAATTAATGGAAATTTGTACACGTCATTCTTTAAAGCCACCAATAATGGTGAATACCGTTGTATCTTTTATGAAACAGGTACTGGATGTAGAGATACATTATATACAACAATAACAGTAAACAAAGCGCCCAAACCTGGTATAGGTTTCGATTATACCTGTTATGGAGGATTGTTTACAATAGAGGATGCACGAAACCCTTCTGGAGTTGGCAATAGCTATGCCCAGGATAGTGGTGGGGGATATTGGATACCTTGTAATAAAACTATTCCAGCATATTGTAATGGTTGTGTTTACATTACCCATTTAGGAGGCCCTCAGGTGAAAGTTACCAATTCTCTTGGGTGTTCAGCGACTACATTTTGGTCTGGCTCTATTTTTAATTCGTTTCCTCCCGTGTATACCATTACCGCCTCTCAGAATCCCATCAGCCCGGGCCAATCAACGGTGCTAAGTGCATCCAGCAACTACGCGGTGAGTAACTACAAATGGTATCGCACCGGCAGTTCGATAGTTTTGGGCACAGATAGTGTTTATACTGTCACTTACCCTGACACAGGTAAATACAAGGTTCGCATCCGTAATTCAAATGCCGCAGGAGCCTGTTTAGTGAATAAATTTATTACTGTATCCGGTTCTGCTGCTGCTCGAATTGATGATGCTGTTTATAATGATGAGCTTATCGTCTACCCGAACCCGGCTTCCGATATCATTCAAATTTCAGGTCATGAGGGAAATGTGGAGATAATTGATGTTTTGGGTAAGGTCATTCTAACTGCAACGAACACTGAACCTACGTTCACTATAAATATAAATCCACTTCGCCCCGGCGTTTATCTGCTTCGCTCGGCAGATAAAACAGTCCGATTCTATAAACAATAATCCTATTTCCGCCCCGGAACGAATAAGTAATCCGGGGCGAACTTTTTCTCTATTCAATCATCTCTTTATGAACAGGTTCTCAAGTTTCTTCGTAGGTTTAATTGTTCGATTCTTAAGATGACTTAACATTTTCAGTGACCCTGCACATCGCCGAACCACCTACCTTTGCAGTGGCGACAAAATTTCTTTCCCATGCGTACACTCATCATCGGCGATATTCACGGCTGTTCCGGAACTTTCCGGAAAATGGTGCAGGAGGAAATGCAGCTGCAAAAAGATGATCAGTTGTTTCTGCTGGGAGATTATATAGATCGCGGGCCGGATAGTAAGGGAGTAGTTGATTTTATTCTGGAATTGCGCCAAAAAGGTTTCCAGGTGCGTACTCTGCGCGGTAATCATGAACAGTTACTGATCGAATCAGCCAACAGCAAAATGGTACAGGGTATGTGGCTGAATAACGGCGGGGTTACTACGCTGGAGAGTTTCGGGATTAAGAGCGTATTGGAACTGGATCCGGTGTATCAGCAATTTTTCCTGAAAACAGAATTTTATGTGGAGACAAAGGATTTTATTCTGGTACATGCCAGTCTCAATTTCAAAGCCGAGGATCCACTGCAGGATAAAATGGCGATGATGTGGCTGCGGGAGTACAAGGATGAAAATAATTATATGAACGGCCGTATTCTTATCCATGGACATACACCTAAAAAAGGAGTGTTCATCCGTAGTCAGGAGTTCAAAAGTCCGTTTAATCTGGATGGCGGTTGTGTGTACAAGGATATCTCTTCGATGGGTAGTTTATTCGGACTTAGTTTCTATGAACAGAAACTGTTTGAAGTGCCTGTTGTGGATGCAGTGAAAAGCAAGTTGGAGAACCTCTAAAATAATTATGGTTCTCAATGGCATATTTTTTATACCTCCTGCGTCGATCAGGCTCTATGTATAGTTATTTGCTAACTTTAATCTATAAATAAAACTCACGATGCTGTCTTCTGATCTTCCCCGCTTCGACAGGACACTGGCTATGCTGGTGATGCTGCAAACACGTCGTGTTGTGAAAGCTCAGGAGATGGCCGATCGATTTGGTGTGAGTTTACGAACCATCTACCGTGACGTTAAATCACTCGAAGCAGCAGGGGTCCCGATTATCGGAGAGGCGGGAACGGGTTATTCGATCATGGATGGGTATCGCCTGCCGCCTGTGATGTTTACCAGAGAAGAAGCCGGATCGTTTGTGGCTGCAGAGAAGTTGATGCAGAAGTTTACGGACACCGGCATGGGTCGCTATTTTGAGAGCGCTATGAACAAAGTGAAAGCAGTTTTGAAAGGCAATGAAAAGGATTGGGTAGCGGCATTGGAGAAACAGGTTTGGATGGAACCCGGAAACGAACTCTTCAATAAAGAAGTACCCAATGCGCTGGAAATTTTGTTTACCGGAATCGCCGAGCAGAAACAGATTTTCATTGAATACCGGTCTCTCTCTTCAACAACATCAGAACATCGCAGTATTGAACCGATCGGAATTTTTCACGAGGGCAATCATTGGTACCTATACGCCTGGTGTCATCTGCGGAATGATTATCGCCAGTTCCGCACCGATCGTATTCTTTATATCAGAAATACAGAAGTCCCTTTTGCGAAACAGCATGGTAGTATTGATGAACTGCGTGAAAAAGAAAAATCTTCCTGCGAACCGGTGCGTGTGGTGCTCAGTGTGAATAGAAGTATCTTACGTTACATCAATTCCAATAAACATTATTACGGTTTCGTTTCGCAGGAAGAAAAGGAGGATGAGGTGGAGATGGTTTTTCTCACTGATCCAACAATGGAAGGTATCGCCCGCTGGTTTATGATGTTCGGTGATCAGGCAAGAATTCTGGAGCCTGAACAATTAAAACAAAAAGTAAAGCAGATGGCAGAGGAGATCAGTGCGAACATAAATGCTTAACATTTTATCGGCACTTTCTCGGGAAGATTATCCCCTCAGGCAACGTTATTCTTTAGGTTCTCGCAGATCCCGATAGCTATCGCATTGGCGTTAAGCTAAAATCCTCAGTTTATCTACCATCGTGTCCCGGTTCCTAACTTCATAAAGAGTAAAGTTGGCCAATTTAGAGGCAACATTTAAGTCAAATTGTATT
>WBZL01004625.1_pt1 | contig 11760 bp, 9 predicted proteins | sample 5204291 | NCBI WGS metagenome assembly WBZL01 (sample SAMN12344345, study PRJNA552823) | activated sludge metagenome | biome: Activated sludge suspended growth; feature: Nitrification reactor; material: Wastewater; isolation source: activated sludge from nitrification reactor of wastewater treatment...
CGGCACCGTGATGCTGCACGTGCACCCGACGATCAGCGTGGTGTCGGAGAAGCAGAAGAACATCGACCTGGGGTCGCTCGGCCAGTACCGGCTGCCACTGGCCGCCAGCACCGTCAACGAGACCGACTCCATCGTCCGCGTGGCCGACGGACAGATCGTGGCGATCGGGGGCCTGATGCAGCAGGAGGTGCGCGACGGGCGCAGCGGCGTGCCGGGCCTCAGCGAGGTGCCCGTCGTGGGCGGCTTGTTCCGCCAGACCGACCAGCTCGACAGCAAGCGCGAACTGGTCATCCTGATCAAGCCGACGGTGGTCAAGGAGGATGGCTTGCCGCCGGTGGCCGAGCCGCCGGCTCCGGCCCCCAAGCGCTGAGCGCGGCAAGATGGCAAGGCCCGACCGCATCCGCATCGGCGATCTGCTCGTCCAGGAGCAGCTGATCACCGAGGCACAGCTGGTCCAGGCGTTGACCGACCAGAAGAGAACCGGTCGCAAGCTCGGCCGCGTGTGCATCGAGGCCGGCTGGGTCACCGAGGTCCAGGTGGCCAAGGCCGTGGCGCGCCAGCTGCGGGCGCAGTTCGTCGACCTGTCGCAGCACAGCGTCAGGACCGAAGTGGCACGGCTGCTGCCCGAGGTGCAGGCGCGGCGCCTGCGTGCGCTGCCGATCGAGGACACGCCCGCCGCGCTGCGCGTGGCTCTGGCCGACCCTACCGACATCGCGGCCTTCGACGAGGTGGCCCGCCTGACACGGCGCGAGATCGAACTCGTGGTGGTCGCCGAGTCGCAGCTGCTGGCCACCCTGGACCGCGCCTACCGGCACGGCGACGAGATCGCCGGGCTGGCCCGCGAGCTGACCAGCGAGCTGGCGCTGGCGGAATCGGACATCGGCGATATCCTGGGACTGACCAGTGCGACCACCGAGGACGCGCCGGTGGTGCGGCTGCTGTCCACCGTGTTCGAGGAGGCCCTGCGCCTGCGCGCCAGCGACGTGCACATCGAGCCGCAGGAGCGCGTGCTGCGCATCCGCTTCCGCATCGACGGCGTGCTGCACGTGCAGACCGAGGCCGACGGCAAGGTCGCCTCGGCCGTGGCGCTCAGGCTCAAGCTGATGTCGGGTCTGGACATCAGCGAGAAGCGGCTGCCCCAGGATGGGCGCTTCAATGTCAAGCTGCGCAACGGCGCCGTCGACGTGCGCATCTCCACCATGCCCACGCAGTACGGCGAGTCGGTGGTGCTGCGGCTGCTCAATCCCAACTCCGGGCTGCTGGGCCTGGACCGGCTGCAGCTGCCGGACTTCGTGCGCCGGGCCATCGAGCGGGCGATCGCCAGGCCCAGCGGCATGCTGCTCGTCACCGGCCCCACGGGCAGCGGCAAGACCACCACGCTGTACGCCGCGCTGGCTGCCTTGAACAGCACCGATCGCAAGATCATCACGGTGGAGGATCCGGTCGAGTACCGGATGCCCGGGCTCAACCAGGTGCAGGTGCAGGACAAGATCGACCTGGACTTCGGCCGGGTCCTGCGTGCCGCCCTGCGCCAGGACCCCGACGTGATCCTGGTCGGCGAGATGCGCGACCGGCAGACCGCCGAGATCGGCCTGCGGGCGGCGATGACCGGCCACCTGGTGCTGTCGACCCTGCACACCAACGACGCCATCAGCACGCCCGTCAGGCTGGTGGACATGGGCGTGCCCGCGTACATGGTGGCGCTGTCGCTGCACCTGGTGCTGGCCCAGCGGCTGGTGCGCCTGGTCTGCCCCCACTGCGCCGAGCCTTACCGGCCGACCGACCAGGAGGCCCAGTGGCTGCGCCAGCATGCCGGCGACGCCGTGCTCGACGCGCCGCTGCGCGCGGGCCGGGGCTGCCCTGAGTGCAACGACAGCGGCTACAGCGGCCGCGCCGGCGTGTACGAGGTGCTGGAGATGACCCAGGGCCTCGTCGACGCCTTGGCCCATCCGCAGGGCAACCGCTTCGCGGGGCTGGCGCGCACCGCGCTGGGCGGACGGACCCTGGCGCACGATGCGCTGCGGCTGGTTCTCGACGGGCGCACCACGCTGCAGGAAGCCATGCGCGTCGGTGCGCAGCTCGACGACTGACCCGACCGGCCCGAGCCATGCCGTCGTTCGCCTACTCCGGCCGTTCCGCAAGCGGGCCCATCCAGGGCGAGCTCGACGGGGCCAGCGCCGGTGCCGTGGCCGACCTGCTGCTCTCGCGCGGCATCACGCCGCTGAGCATCGACCGGCGCGAGACCAACGACCGGGCCTCGCCGGCCTCCGCCGCGGCCGGCGCGGCACCGTGGTCCCGCGGGCGGGTCCGGCCCGTCGAGCTGATGCTGTTCGCGCGCCAGCTGCACACCCTGCTGCGGTCGGCGGTCCCGATCCTGCGGGCGCTGGCCGGACTGCAGGAGTCGGCCACGTCGGTGGTGATGCGCGACACCCTGGCCGCCGTGCGGCGCAGCCTGGAGTCGGGCATCGAGCTGTCGATGTCGCTGGCCCAGCACCCGCGTGTGTTCGGGGCGTTCTTCGTTTCCATGGTGCGCGTCGGCGAGCTGACCGGGCGCCTGGACGAGGTGTTCCTGAGGCTGTTCAAGCACCTCGAGTTCGAGGGCTTCATGGCCCAGCAGGTCCGGTCCGCGCTGCGGTACCCCACATTCGTCGTCGCCTCGCTCGTGGGAGCCATGGGGGTGATCAACCTGATGGTCGTGCCCGCGTTCGCGCAGGTGTTCAAGCAGTTCGGTGCCGAGTTGCCTTGGGCCACGCGGGTGCTGGTGGCCTGCTCCGAGTTCACGCTGGCCTGGGGCTGGGTCCTGGGTCTCGGCGCGGTGGGTGCCTGGCTGGGCATCCGGCAGTGGCTGGGCACGGCCACGGGTCGCCTCGCCTGGGACGGGCTGCTGCTGAAGCTGCCGCTGGCCGGCAAGATCGTCCGCAAGGCCACGCTGGCCCGGCTGGCCCGCAGCTTTTCGCTGGCCCTCAAGAGCGGCGTGCCGATCGAGCAGGCCCTGACCGTGGCCGCCGCGACGGTGGACAACGCGTTCATCGCGCGTAAGGTGGAAGGCATGCGCGAGTCCGTGGAGCGCGGCGAGAGCATCCTGCGCGCAGCCGCCGCATCCGGCGTGTTCACGCCCGTGGTGCTGCAGATGATCGCGGTCGGCGAGGAAACCGGGTCGGTCGACGAGCTGATGGACGAGGTGGCCGAGCTGTACTCGAGCGACGTGCAGTACGAGCTGAAGACGCTGTCTTCGCAGATCGAGCCAATCCTCGTGGTGTTCCTCGGCGCGCTGGTCCTGCTGCTGGCGCTGGGCGTGTTTCTGCCGGTGTGGGATCTCGGTCGCACGGCGTTCAAGAAGTGAGCGTGCCCCGCCGATACGCCATGCAGGAGATCTCCCTACAACACCCCGCCCACTGGCGTCCATGTCCACCTGCCCGGCCTTCGAGTCCTCGCATCGCCCGCGCCCAGCGCGGAGCCTCGCGCTTCGAGTTCGGCGTGGTCGTGGTCGTCGCGGGCGTGCTGCTGACGCTGGCGCTGAGCAGCCTGGGCCCTTGGCAGCAGCGCCTGCGGCAGTGGCGTCTGGAACAGGCCTTGAGCACGGTCAGGGCGGCCGTGATCCTGCACCACGCCCGCTGCGTGCAATCCGGCACGCGGCCATGCATCGTGACCCTGCCGGACGGGCAGCGGGTTGCCGATATCCACGGCTATCCAGCGGCATCCGAGGACGGCCTGGTGCGGGCCGCGAGCCTGGGCTCGCTCGAAGTCAAGTGGCGAGTCTGGGAGCAGCACGGCCTGCCGATGCTGACCGTCTACGTGCCCTCGCCGGCAGGCGAGGGATGCCAGTTCACCTACGTCCAGGCCCCGACATGGGGCGCCGAGCCTGGGATCGATCATCAGCGCGCCCCATGTCCCTGACCTTTCCACGGGGGAGTTCATCATGAACCATCGACAGGCCGGCTTCACGATGATCGAATTGATCGTCGTCATCGTCATCCTCGGCATCCTGGCGGCGACCGCGCTGCCCAAGTTCATCGACATGCGCGGCGATGCGCAGCAGGCCTCGGTGGACGGCGTGGCCGGCGCTGCGGCCTCGGCGATGAACATCAACTTCGCAGGTTGCGCGCTGACCAAACATGTGGTCACCGCCAACAAGTGCGTCAAGATCGACGCCTGCGCCGACGTCGGCACGGTGCTGCAGGGCGGTGTGCCCTCGGGCTACACGGTCGGCGGCACCGACCCCGGCACGACCAACGGGGCGACGTCGACCTGCACGGTGGCGGCCGGCGGCGCGACGGCGAACTTCGTGGCGGTCGCAGCCGGCAATTGATCACGACGGGGACGGGCCCCCCGCCCGTTCCCGCGAACTGCGGGAGCGCAGCACCGCTTATCGGTGCTTGCGTCTCGCCGCAACCGTCCACCATGGCCGGCGGACGCCTGCCATGCTGCGCAACCCTTCCATTCAGCCGCACTCGCGCCCGGCCCGCAAGGCCTGGCTGCGGCTGCTGGCGATCTGCACGATCGGACTGGTCGTCTCGTCCGGCGCTGCTGCGGCGACCTACACCAGCGCATCCACCACCTACCGAGCGATCGACTCGTCGACGCACACCAAGGTCGGCTATCTCACGACGCCGTACAAGTTCAACGGCGCCTCGGGTTGCGGCACCTCGCCGCCGGTGCTGGACGACACCCTGAGCGATGCGATCCCGATTGGCTTTCCCTTCGCGTTCGGGACCGGCACCTACACCACCGCCTACATCATGACCAATGGGCGGCTGCAGTTCGGCAACACCTTGTGCGGCGCCGGCACAGCCAGCATCGGGCCGCCGCAGACCTACCCCTACGGGCTTCCCCACGCGTCGATGAACCGGGTCATGAAGATCTTCGGCGTCGACCTCGATCCCACGAACCTGGCCGACAAGCCCAACTATCCCAGCAGCAGCAAGAAGACCCCCTGCGCGAGCAATGCCACCTGCTACATCAGCTACGCCACGATCGGCACGGCGCCGACGCGCCAGTTCGTCGTGACCTGGAAGAACGTGCCGGAGTGGGTGACGGCCAGCAACACCAGCGGATCCTTCGACCTGCAGATCCTGCTCAACGAGGACGGCAGCTTCGTCTACCAGTACGGCAACATCTCCCACGGCGGCACGGGGACGGCCGAGGTCGGCTGGCAGCTCACCACCAGCGACTACCAGGTGCTCAAGTTCGGTGCCGCGTCCGAGCCTGCCCCCTTCACGGCCATCGCGTTCTACATTCCCTCGACGCTGGCGAGCTGGCTCTTCGACGAAGGGGCGTGGGGCCCCGGGGCGCCGGGCCACGTGCGTGACAGCGGCACGCGGGCCCTGCACGGTATGGCTCTGGGCGGGGCGCAGACCGTGGCGGACGGCAAGCTGTGCCGCGGGGGAACGGTGCCGCTCAACAAGTCGGCCGGCGCGGTCGACGCGGTCCGGCTGGGCGCGTCGTTGTCCGATGCCGCCCTGAACCTGCAGGGCACCGGCTCGCTGGCGTTCTGGTATCGCTCCGAAGCCGCCTGGTCCAGCGACGACGATGCCCAACTCGTCGATGCCACCACGACCGGCGGCGAATGGTTCTCGCTTGCCCGCCGCGACAAGGGCAAGCTGGCGTTCGTCGTGACCGACAGCCGGGGCGACACCCAGGTGGTCGAGACCGCGAAGTTCTCGTTCGCGGCACAAACCTGGGTGCACATCGCGATCGCCTGGAACTACAACGCCGACATCGGCAGCAACAAGGACAGCCTGATCGTCTACGTCAACGGGTCGCCCACCACCGTGACCTTCACGAGCGCGGGAACAGTGGCCGACAGTGCCGGCCACCTGCACCTGGGTGACAGCCCCTCGGGTCTGGCGCACGACAAGGGAACCGTGAACTCCGGCGACGGCGTGTTCGACGAGGTGCATCTGTTCAACTACGTCATCGGGCCGACGCAGGTCGGTGTGCTGATGTCGGCCACGCGAACCTGCGTGCCGCTGCGGGTGCACCACCTGGAGATCCAGCATCCCACGGGGTCCATGCTGACCTGCACGCCGACGGAGGTGACGGTCAAGGCCTGTGCGGACGCCGCCTGCGGCACGACCTACACGCAGGGGCTGTCGGCCACCCTTTCCGCGAGCTCGGCGGTGCCGGTGGGCTTCAGCCCGGGGGCCACTTTCGTCATCGGTGCGGGCGCCGCCACCGCCAGCGTCGGCGTGCACATGGCCAGCGTCGGGTCCGCCGTCCTCGGAGCAGGGGGCGTCAACATCGAGGTCACGGCGCCGCCCACCTGCAACTTCGGGTCGCCGACGTGCACGTTGACGGCGGCGGACGCCGGATTGCTGATCAGCATCGCCGACCATGCGTCCGACTCCGACGCCACCGTGCGCGTGGGCGCCGTGCGCAAGTCCGACCAGGCGCCGGTTTGCGTGCCGGCGTTTGCCAACGTCACGCGCAACATCGCATGGGCCTGCTCCTACCGCAACCCGGGCAGCGGCACGCGCGCGCCGCTGCTGGCCGGCGTGGCTCTCAATGCGACGGGCAATTCGGCGGCCGCCTGTGACGCCGGCGGACGCACGCTGCCGGTGACCTTCGACGCTGCCGGGACCGGCAGCCTGCCGTTTCGCTATGCCGACGTCGGCCAGATCGACCTGTCGGCGCGCTACACGGCGACCAGCGGCGCGGAAGCCGGACTCACGCTGCAGGGCAGCGCCTCGGTCATCGCCGCCCCGGCGGCGTTCTCGGTGGCCGCCGCGGCAGGTCCGTGGACAGCCGGGCTGCCGTTCTCAGCCACGGTGACGGCATTGAATGCAAGCGGAGCCGTGACCCCGAACTTCGGCCGCGAAGCGGTGGCCGAGAGCGCGCGGCTGTCGTGGGTGCGCCGCAGCCCGGCCGGTGCAGGTGCCGTCGATGGTGTCTTCACCGGCGCGCTGGGCTCTTTTGCAGCGGGGACGGCCACGGCGTCGGACCTGGCCTGGACCGAGGTGGGGACCGGCGACCTGCTGGCCCGCCTGTCCAGCGACAGCTACCTCGGCAGCGGCCTGACCGCGACCGGCAGCACCGGAATTGGCGGCGCCGTGGGGCCGTTCCGGCCGCATCGCCTGGCGACCGTCACGACGCCGGCGTGCGGCACGTTCAGCTATGGAGGCCAGCCCTTCGGCGTGACGGTGACTGCGCGCAACGCGTTCGGCGGCATCACCGCCAACTACGACGGCAGCGCGGCCACGACGCCGAACTTCGCCCGTGCCGTCACGCTGCTCGATGCCAGCGGAACGGGAGGCGGCAGCCTGAGCGGATCGGTTGCTGCATCGAGCTTCCGGGCGGGCGTGGGCAGCGGCAGCGCGACCTACGCCTTCCTCGACAAGCTGACGGGTCCGAGGACCGCGCTCGTGCGGGCGCAGGACAGCGACGGCGTCGGTTCGAGCGGCGGGACCGAAGGGACCATGGGCACACGCAGTGGCCGGCTTCGCCTGAGCAGCGCCTTCGGCAGCGAGAAGGCCGACCTGATGATGCCGGTGCTGGCCGAGTTCTACAGCGGCGCGGCCTGGGTGATCAACGCCGCCGACGCGTGCACCACGGTCCCTGCGGCGTCGGTGGCGCTGAGCAATCGGCGAACGTCGACCGGCATCGCCACGACGGCCTGGACCAACACCACGGGTGCGATCGCCATCACCGGCGGCTACGGGACGCTGCGCCTGTCCCCGCCGTCACCCGCGGCCACCGGCACCGTCGACGTGGCGCTCAACCTCGGCAGCGGCACGGCCGACGCGTCGTGCCTGGCCACTCATCCGGCCAGCACCGGCGCGGGCGTGGGCTGGCTGCGATCGCGCAACGGCAGCTGTGCCGCGACCTGGGACCGCGACCCCTCGGCGCGCGCGGCCTTCGGCGTCTTCAGCCCGGAATCCAATCGGACCGTGCATGTTCGCGAGGTCTACTGACCGCCATCCAGGCCGATCCGACCCGGCCCGACGCCGACGGTGCCGGCGCGCGTGGCTGGCCGCGGCGCAGGGCAGTGCGGCGCCGTCGCGAGGCTTCACCGTGATCGAGCTCGTGGCCGTGCTGATGCTGACGGCGGCCATGGCCGTGGTCGTGCTGCCGCGTCTGGACGTGTTGAGTTCGATGCGCGGTGCCGCCTGGCGCGACCAGGTGCTGGCGTCGCTACGCCACGCGCAGAGCGTCGCGTCGAGCCGCCGGCGGCTGGTGTGTGTGACGGTGGTCACGGGTACGGTGTCGGTCAAGGTCGCCGCGACCAACCCGGCCCTGTCGTGCCTGCTGGAGCTGGCCGGAGCCGACGGCAGCCCGGCGTGGGCCAGCGATCCCCAGGCGCCGGCCACCACGGTGTCGCCGGGCGGCACGCTGTACATCCAGCCCAGCGGACGCATCACGATGGACGGCGATCGGGACAGCGCCGCGCTCGACCGCACCATCGCCATCGACGGCGAGAGCAGCATCGTGGTCGTGGGCGAGACCGGCCATGCCGAGTAGGTCCTCCCGACGGCCGGGCGGCCAGCGCGGCATGTCGCTGGTGGAGCTGATCCTGGCCATCGTCGTCATCGGCGTCGGCGTCTCCGGACTGCTGTCGGTGTTCTCCCTGGTCGTCGGCCGCAGTGCCGATCCGATCATCCAGCTGCAGATGCAGTCGATCGCCGAGGAGATGCTGGAAGAGATCGCCCTGCATCCCTTCGCGACGGCTGCCAATACCGCGCCCGCGGGCTGTGCGCGGGACAGCTTCAACGACGTCGACGACTACCAGGGTTATGCCACCAGCGGGCGCATCTGCACCGTCGACGGCACCGAGATCCCGTCGCTGGCCGGCTACTCCGTCGACGTCACGGTGCAGCCCGGGTCGCTCGGCGGCGTGGCCGCGGCACGGTCGATCGTCGTCACCGTCCGTCACGGCGACTCGACCCTGACCTTGCAGGGCTGGAGGACCGACTATGGCAGCTGAACGCCTGCGGTCCGGATGCGCCGGCTTCACGCTGCTGGAGACCATCGTCGTGATCGTGCTCGGATCGATCGTCGCGGCGATGCTGACGGTGTTCCTGCGGCCGGCCGTCGACGCCTGGGCGGCCTCGCGCTCGCGCGCCGAGCTGGGCGCCCAGGCGGCGCAGGCGCTGCGCCGGATGCAGCGCGAGGTGCGCAGCGCGGTGCCCAACTCGATCCGCGTGCCGGAGAGCTCCTGCTTCGAGCTCGTGCCCACCAGCGCGGGGGGGCGCATGCGCCTCGGTCCGGACACGGCCAACGACAGCGCGGCCGGTTGCAGCCCGGGGCCCGACTGCGCCGCCCCGTTCGATCCTTCCCAGGCCGTGACGGTGTTCGATATCCTGACGCCGCTGCAGCAGAGTGCCGCGCCCGGCGATTTCGTCGTCGTCGACAACCAGGGGCCGGCCGACGTCTATGGCGGGACCAACCGGGCTGCCATCGTGGCCATCGGCGCGCCTCCGGCGGCGACCCAGGGGCAGTATCGCGTCACGGTGTCGTCCACGTCGTTTCCCCCGGGACACGACAGCGGCCGCGTGGTCATCGTCCCGGCGGCCGAACAGGCCGTGTTCTACACCTGCGTGGGAGCCGACGGGACGCTCGATGCGCGCGGCAACGGCCGGGGGTCCCTGCTGCGTCGACATGGCTACGGGTTCGTGCCGGCAGCACCGACCACCTGCCCCAATGCAGGGGCGGTGATGGCGCGCAACCTCGTCAGCTGCCGTTTCGTGTACGACCCCAACCAGGGGGCCACGCAGCAAAACGGGTTCGTGTCGATGCAGCTGGAATTCGCGGTCGCCGGCGAGCGCGCGAGTCTGGTGATGGGGGCGCACGTCGCCAACGTACCATGACGCGGCGCAACGGACGGGAGGGCCGGTGCCCGGGCCTGGCACCCGGCTCGCCCATGGCCGGACCTTCGGGCGCGGGCCGACTTGGTGGCCACCAGCGCGGACTGGGAGCGATCGCCGCCATGGTGGTGCTGGTGGGCCTGGCGGCACTGGCCGGCGCCATGGTCCGCCTGGGTGTGGGCAGTCATGCCGCTCGTGCGCAGGACCTGCAGGCGGCACGAGCGCTGCAGACGGCGCGGGCCGGCGTGGAGTGGGGTCTGTACCAGGCCTTCAAGGGGGCCTGGACCGCCTGCACCGCGGCCAGCCAGACGCTCGACCTGGAAGCCAGCACCGGCATGCGCGTGACCGTCAGCTGCGCGGCGCGCTCGTTCAACGAGGGCGAGGCAGCCAGCGGGACGCCGCGGGTGGTTCGCACCGTGACCATCGACGCCACGGCCTGCAACGGCACAGGCGTCTGCCCGGACGCGGCGGCGTCGACGCGGCAGGGCTACGTCGAGCGCCGCGTGCAGGTCGTCGCACTGGGGCCCTGACATGCCTGGCCCGGGCACGGGTCTCTCGAGCCTCACCCCCGGCGTGCCGGCGCGGAGGTGCGTCCAAGAGAACCTCGTGCATCGACGCACGGGTGCAGAATCCCACTCCATGAGGCAAAGCCAATGCCAGCTTCACTGATGGCTTGGGCGCGCGCGGTGCACGTGCTGCTGCTGGTGGCCGGGTGCGCGTCGGCGCATGCCGGGCGCCTGACGGTCCAGCTCAACTGGAAGCACCAGTTCGAGTTCGCGGCGTTCTACGCCGCCGAGCAGCAGGGCTACTACAAGGCTGCCGGCCTCGACGTGGCCCTGCGCGAGGGCGGCCCCGGCGTCGACGCCGTGCGCGAGGTGGTCGAGGGCCGCGCGGACTTCGGCGTCGGCACCTCGGCGCTGGTGGTCGAACGCCACCTGGGCAAGCCGGTCGTCGCGCTGGGCTCGCTGATGCAGCACTCGCCCATTGCGCTGCTGGCGCTGCGCGCCAACGGCGTCAACAGCATCCACGACCTGGCCGACAAGCCCGTGGCGGTGGACCCGCACAGCCGCGACGAGATCGACGCCTACATGCGTGCGGCGGGCATTCCGGCCTCGCGCATCCGCTTCGTCGACCAGACCGACTGGACCCTGGCGTCGCTGGAGGCGGGCCGCGAGGCGGCCAAGGTCGTCTATGTCTCCAACGAGCCGTTCTTCATCCGCGACCGTGAGCACCACTTCGTGTTGCTGCGTCCGGCATCGGCGGGCATCGACCTGTACGGCAACATCCTGTTCACCACCCGGTCGGTGCTCGAGCGCGATCCGGCCGCGGTCAAGGCGTTCCGGGAGGCCACGCTCAGGGGCCTGGCCTACGCGCTGGCCCATGCGGACGAGCTGGCCGACCTGATCGTGGCCAGGTACAACTCGCAGGGCAAGTTGCGCGAGCACCTGTTGTTCGAGGCCTCGCAGCTGCGCGAGCTGACCCGGCCCGACATCGTCGAGCCGGGCTACATGAGCCTGGGTCGCTGGAAGCACGTGGTCGCCGTCTATGCCCAGCAGAACAAGCTGCCCGCCGACTTCGACCTGGAGGGTTTCATTTACGAGGACCGGCCCCGCGCGACCCCGCCGTGGGTGTGGCAGATCCTCGTCGCGGCCCTTGCCGGGCTGGTGGCGACCACCGTCGTGGTGCTCAAGTTCCGCCGCCTCAACGCGGAACTCGAGTCGCGCGTGGCCCTGCGCACGGCGGAACTGGAGGCCTCGCGCGACGAGGCGCAGCGGCTGGCGCGGGCCAAGAGCGAGTTCCTGGCGAACATGAGCCACGAGATCCGAACCCCGTTGAATGCCGTCCTGGGGTTCGCGCGCATCGGGGTGCGCGACAGCGACGGGTGCTCCGGCAGGGATACGTTCTCGCGCATCCAGAACGCCGGCGAGCACCTGCTGGGGGTGATCAACGACGTGCTCGA
>WBZL01004626.1_pt1 | contig 11756 bp, 10 predicted proteins | sample 5204291 | NCBI WGS metagenome assembly WBZL01 (sample SAMN12344345, study PRJNA552823) | activated sludge metagenome | biome: Activated sludge suspended growth; feature: Nitrification reactor; material: Wastewater; isolation source: activated sludge from nitrification reactor of wastewater...
CGATGAGGCGATCGGCCAGCTCGCGGGCGTCGTCGAGCCCGGTCTCGGGCAAGAGCAGCGCGAACTCGTCGGTGTGGTAGCGGCCCACGAGATCGAACTGCCGGATGTCCTTGACGACGCGCTGGGCGAGGAACGCGAGCACCTCCTCGGCCACCGTGGAGTCGTGCTGCTCGATGATCTCGGCGAAGCGATCGACGCCGAGCACCAGGCACGCGAGCGGGCGCTCGTAGCGGCGCGAGCGCTTGAGCTCGTCCTCGGCGAGCACGAGGAACCTGGCGCGGTCGTAGAGCTCGGGCCGGCTGCCGCCGCGCGTCATGATGGCCACCTCCTCGCGCAGCTGCAGGCGCTCCTGCTCGGCCTGGAACTCGCGCCGCTGCTGCACCAGGCGCTGGCGCTGCGCGGCCACGGTGATGATGATCGTGCTCAGCAGGAAGAACTGGTTCATCAGCACCACGCCGGGGTCGCGCAGCGGCGGCCCCAGCACGAGCGGCAGCATGTAGAACGCATAGATGAGCCCGTCGAGCAGCAGCGCCATGCGCAGCGACCACAGGAACATGATGCCCACGCTCAGCACCAGGAGGTTGAGGCCGGCGTAGTAGGGCGACTCGAGGCCGCCCTCGAGCCACACGATGGCGGCGATGCTCCAGCCCGCGGCGAGGTTGACCGAGAACGCCAGCCCGTCCACGTAGCGCTCGACGGCGCGCGGCCGCTGGCGGCACAGCGCGTAGATCCCGAGCGCGTAGGCGATGACGAGCCCGCGCAGCACGCCGGTGAGCCAGATGTGGTCGCGCACGAACAGCCAGTCGAGGATCCAGAACGCCCCCACGAGCAGCGAGCCGAGGCCGGTCTCGAGGCGCAGCATGGCCGCGTTGCGGGCGTCGACCTTGGCCTGGAAGTCGAGGAACGCGCCGAGCAGCGCCTCCATGGAGGGGAAGCGATCGGCGGGGTCGCGCGACAGCCCGCGCATGACCACGCGGTGCAGCCACTTGGGCACGCGGCTGCTCTCGGGGGGCGGCAGCGGCTCGCTCTCGAGGATGGCCCTGGCCACCTTGTTGAAGGTGCGGCCGGGGAACGGGCGGCGGCCGTAGAGGGCCTCGTAGAGCGCCACGCAGAAGCTGAACTGGTCGCTGCGCGCGTCGGCGGGGAAGCCCTTGTGCTGCTCGGGCGACATGTAGGCCGGCGTGCCCATCACGAAGCCGGTCTTGGTGAGGCTGCGATCGACCTCGAGGGCCGCGTCGTCGCCGGTGGCCTCGGCCTCGGCACCCTCGACGTCGGTGGCCTCGGCCTTGGCCTCGGTGAGCGGGTGCTCGGCGACCTCGCTCGAGCGCTCGTCGTCGTGCGGGGGCAGCGGCGCGTCGTCGCCGTCGATCGCGGGGACGTGGGCGCGCGGGTCGTGCCAGCGGGCGAGGCCGAAGTCGAGCACCTTCACGCGACGATCGGTAGTGACCACCACGTTGTCGGGCTTGAAGTCGCGGTGCACGATGCCGGCGGCGTGCGCCGCCCCGAGCCCCTGGCCGGCCTGGCGGAAGGTGTCGAGCACGTCTCGCCACGAGCGCGGCGCGGCCTTGAGCCACTTGCGCAGGCTCAGGCCCTGCACGTACTCCATGGCCACGAACACGTCGCCGTCGACGCGGCCCACGTCGTGGACCTGCACGACGTTGGGGTGCGAGAGGCGAGCCATGGCCCGCGCCTCTCGCATCATGCGGCCGTAGGCCTCGCGGTCCCGCGTCTCGCGGGTGTGCAGCAGCTTGATGGCCACCTTGCGATCGAGCTGCTCGTCGAGCGCGGCGTAGACGACCCCCATGCCTCCCGAGGCGATCTCGTGGAGCACGGTGAAGCGACCGATGCGCTCGCGGGGCCCCGGCGCTCGAGCGTCGCGCTCGCCCTCGGAGGGGTCGCCCACGAGGACGGCCGACGTGGCGACCGGGGCCGAGGGATCGGGGGGCGGGCCCTTGAGCACGTCGGAATCGCGGCGCGGCGACGAGGGATCGATGCTCCCCGAGACGGCCGGCTGCGAGCGGATGTGTTCGGTGCTCACGCGAAACGGCGGGGAGTGTCTCACCGTTGACGCGCGTGTCACAACCAACGCGGGGCTCGGTTGCGCGCATTCGATGTTCGGCTGGGCGCTCGCCCGGCGTGCCGCCGCGACTTCAGTCGAGACCCGACATGCGCAGGCGCGGGATCATGGGCGCCGTGGCACCGAACGCCAGGAGGGCAAGATCGTCGTGCAGGCGAGCGGAGTGCTCGGCGGGATCGCCCGGGTAGAGCACGGCGCCCCAGGTGCCGGGCGCGGGCAGCCGGGCTCGCAGCGCGACCGCGAGCTGCTGCGGGGTCGCACGCGTGGCCCACAGCCACGTGGCCGCGCCGGGGCGCACCACGGCCGCGTAGATGCGTGCGATGGGCCCGCGCGCCCACTCGTGCCAGGCCCACACCACGATCAGCGCGCCGATCGCCACCAGCTCGACGACGGGGGTAGGGGAGAGCAGCATCACGAGCACCAAGGCGAGCGCGGCGAGCAGCGGGCGCGCCTGCTCCCATCGCACGCGGCGGTCGTGCAGGGTCGCGTCGGCGAGCGCGGCGGCGGCCTGCTCGAGGGAGGGCCGCGGCCGCGGGCTGCGAGGGGGCGGCAGCCGGTCGTAGGCCCGGGCCCAGCGCTCGGCCATGCTCGCGTAGAGGCTCACCACGCCCGGCGCCACCTCGGCCGCGCGCGCGAGCACCCGCAAGAACCCCGTGGGGTCGGCCGCGGCGCGTCGCCCCAGCCGCAGGCCCAGCTCGGCCTCGGCGGGCGCGCGCAGGCTGGCGCCGAGCACCATGAACCGGTGCAGCTCGGGCCACTCGGCCACCGCCTCGCGCCACGCGGGCAGCTCCCCCTCCAGCAGGCGCCGGTGCAGCAGCGCGCCGTCGTGGTGCTCGGTGTCGTGGGCCGAGACCACGTCGACGTAGCACGCGACCAGCTCCTGGTAGCGCGCGGGCAGCTCCCACACCGCGGCGCAGCACACCTCGAGCAGCAGCGGCCCAAACCCGGGGCGCGCCGCCTCGACCTCGGTGCCGGGCGCGAGCAGGCGATCGACCGCGTCGCCCAGGCGCCCGGCCTCGAGCGCCGCCTGCACCTCGCGCTCGAGCGCCTCGAGGCGCTCGGCCGCTGCGGCTGCGCGACCGCGTCGATCGGGCTCGGGCTCGGCACCGCCGGCCCCTGCGTCGAGCTCGGCCGCCTCGTCCCCGTCGCGCTCGCGGTGCTCGGCGAGCTCGAGCTCGAGCGCCGCGATCACGGCCTCGACGTCCTCGTCCTCGGCGGGCGCGTCGACGACCCGCGCCTCGGCCTCGGCCTCGAGGTACGCGGCGTCGCCGGGCTCGTCGCCCGCGTCCTGCGGGGCGCCCTCGGTCGGCGTCGCCTCGCTCACCTGGCGCAGCAGATCGAACCAACGCTCCTGCTCGCGCAGCCGGTCGTAGGCCTCGCGGATGCGCCGGAATTCCGCCGGGTGCCGGTCGGGCTTCCACACCTTCACCTTGCGCAGGTAGGCCCGGCGGAGCTGCTCGTGGCTGGCCCCCGGCCGCACGTCGAGCAGCACGTAGGGATCGTCGGTGTCGGGCAGCGTGATGGGGGGCTTGCTCACGGCTCACCCCTGCTTGAACCGCTCGACGAGCCCCAAGAGCTCGCCGCGGCGGCGCTCGATGGTCGCGGGCACCTGCTCCTCGAGCGCCAGCCGGAACGCGCGCATCGCCGTGCCGAGCAGCTCGCGCGCCGGGCCGCGCAGCTCGGTGTAGAGGCTCTCGGCCCGCGCGAGCGCGGTGGTGTTGGGCAGCGCCTCGCGCGGGTGGAACTTGAGCGTGCGCATGGTGGCGCGCGCCGCCTCGACCTGCTCGACGCTCATGCGCCCCGGCGCGCGCTCGATGACGAGGCTCTCGGTGTGCCCGGTGCTCACCACGGTCATGTCGACCTCGAGGATGCCGTTGAGGTCGTAGGAGAAGCGCACGTCGATGGCCTCGTCGCCGGCGGACGCGGCCGGGATGCCGTGCAGCGTGTACTCGCCGAGCTTGGTGTTGTCGCGGCACAGCGAGTGCTCGCCCTGGTAGACCTCGACGCGGATCTGGGCCTGGCCGTCGGCGGCGGTCACGAAGCGCTCCACGCGGCTGGCCGGCAGCACGGTGCCGCGCTCGAGGATGGGCGAGAACACGTCGTCGAGCCGTCGCCGCCCGTGGCTCTCGATGGTGGACACGCCGAGCGAGAACGGGGCCACGTCGGTGGCGACCATGTCGCCGAGCTGCTCGTCGCCGGCCTTGAGCGCCACCTGCACCGCCGCGCCCTGGGCCACGGCCTCGTCGGGGGAGACCGAGCGCAGCGGCGCGCGGCCGAACAGCGCCTGGGCGATGTCGGCCACCGCGGGCATGCGCGTGGCGCCGCCGACCAGCACCACCTCGTCGATCTCCTCGGGCGAGACCCCGGCGTCCCGCAACGCGCGACGGATGGGCGCGTGCAGGCGCTGGAGCACCGGCTGCCACAGCGCCTGCGCCTCGTCGCGCTCGAGGGCGAGCACGAGCGGCTCGGCGCCCGAGGGCGAGCCCACGCGCGCCAGGGTGGGCCCTGGCACCGGCACCTCGATCTCCACCCGGCCGTCTTGCGAGAGCCTGCGCTTGGCTCGCTCGCACGCCTCCCAGAAGCGCGCCCTGGTGGGCACGGTGGCGCGAGGGTCGATGCCGAAGCGCTCGCGCGCGCGCTCGGCCAGCGCATCGACCATGAGCGCCACGAAGTCCTCGCCGCCGAGCACCGCGTCGCCGGCCGAGGCCTGGATCTCGATCACGCCCTCCATGATCTCGAGCACGCTCACGTCGAACGTGCCGCCGCCGAGGTCGAGCACCGCGATGCGACACTCGCGATCGCGGTGGTGCAGGCCGTAGGCGAGCGCGGCCGCGGTGGGCTCGTTGATGAGCCGCTCGACCGGGACGCCGGCGATCTCGCAGGCGTCCCGCGTGGCTCGCCGCTGCAGCTCGCCGAAGTAGGCGGGCACGGTCACGACCGCCTCGTGCACCGGCGCGCCCAGGGCCGCCTCGGCGTCGCGCACCAGCTGCCGCAGCACCAGCGCCGACAGCTCCTCGGGCCGGAACCGGTGGCTGCCGCAGCGGTGCTCGCGGTCGGTCCCCATGTCGCGCTTGAAGTTGCGGAACGTGCGCTCGGGGTGGGTCATCGCGCGGGCGCGGGCCGGCGCGCCCACCAGGATGGTGCCGTCGTCGTCCAGGCCCACCACGCTGGGGGTCTGCCGCTCACCCAGCCCGTTGGGCACGATCTCGGCCCGACCGTCGCGCAGCACCCCCACGAGCGAGTAGGTCGTGCCCAAGTCGATGCCGATGCGGACGCCCGTGCCTGCCACGCGAAGCACGAGGGTAGCACCAGGGCGCGAGGGGACGCGAGGATCCCGGAATGCCGCCACGCACGGCACGCGGTGCCGCGGGTCAGCCGCCGGCACCGACGGGGTATGCCCAGGTGCTGCGCCCGGTGGCGTCGGGAATCTCGGCGTCCGCGCTGCTCCACATGATCGGGCTCGTAGCGGGCCGTCAGCTCGGATCGATGACCAGCTCGAAGGCGCCGTCGTCGTCCGAGACGGGCCGGCTCAATCGAAGGAAATACTCCCCCGGCTCCAGGTCGCCCAGGCCTCCGTCACCGAGGCCTCCGATCTGGTCCCGCGTGCCGATGTACGCGAACCGTTCGGGGCAGCCACCATGGCATCCCACGATCTCGAGCGTGGCATCTTCGGGAAAGTCGAAGTCGTACGAATACCAGAACGAGGTCGGCGCATCGAGCCGGAACCTCCGCGAGGTCCACATCCGCCCGTACTCCGGCCCCTTCACGTCGGGCTCACCGCAGCTCAAGTTGCCACGAAGCACGAGCAACCCCGTCTCGGGGTCGGCCGTGATCGGCTCGCCGTCGCACTCGAGCAGCGGCATCCACCACTGGCTCTGCTCACCGATGGGCATGGTCTCGGCCGCCGCGGCGAGCTCCTCCTTGGTCTCGCCGAAGGCCTCGTGGAACGCAGCGTCCTCGCTCGTCACACGCGCGAGCGCATCGAAATCGCGAAGGGCTTCGACAGGATGTCGATCCAAGAGGATGGCCATCGCGTGACCCGCCTGAAACGCTTCGACGCCTCCTACTTGCTCGCGTCGTGGAATCGATCGAGCACGTGCAAGGGTCCAGCATCGTTGCCAGGTTGATCAGAGCCAAACATGACCGCGAGCCCCTCCTCGAAGACTGGGCTGAGGCGACCACGCTCGGGATCATGACTACGGAGCGCATGAACGATTTCATGGGGAAGAAATGGAATCGTGGTAAACACATTGCCTTCGGGACGGGTCGAACAACCCGTCACCGAGTCGATGGGTGACCCCACGCATCCAGCATCTACGAAATCCCGATCCCCGATCGAGTACTCGACGACCCCCCTCGCCTTCGAGCAACAACGCCTCCCGCACGAGCGCCGCGTGCCGGTCGAGCGCCTCGAACGTCCCCCCGCACACCTGCATCCCGGGGTCGTCCATCCGCACCCGAACCCTCGACCCCTCCCACGCGACCGGCGGGAGCGGGAGCGGTTCGGGCGCGCAGCCGGACACCGAGACCAGCCCCCATCCGAGCCAAGCGAGCGCGCGGAGCCCGTCGGTGGAGAGGTGAGGCACCGGGCTCACGAAGCAGGTCTAGCACGCCCGAGCACCCAGGTCGGCTCTGGAGCGGCGTGCGCCGCCCGTGACGCCCATGGCGCGTGCCTCCCGGACTGGACCGCCACGACCCCCCCTTGCCAAGGCCCCCGGCCTGGTCTAGGGATCGCCCCCCAACCAACCCTCCTTGCTCCCGCCTGCGTGCGGGGGCCGAACCCCGTCCGAAAGGAGAGCCCATGGCCCAAGCAGCAACCGCCAAGGGCGTCGTGCACTCGGTGTCGTCCAAGCGAGGCACCCAGCGCGAGTACGAGTCCGTCACCATCCTTCGCCCCAGCACCGGCAAGCCGGAGATCGCCGCGCTCATCGAGCGCATGCAGGGCACGTTCGTCGAGTACGGCGCGCGCCTCATCAAGATCGACAGCTGGGGCACCCGCATCCTCGCGTTCCCCGTCGAGCACGAGCGCAAGGGCATCTACCTCTACTGGCGCTACCTCGGCGGCTCCGACATCGTCCGCGAGTTCGAGCGCCTGATGGGCCTGTCCGACAAGGTCATCCGGTTCTACACCGTGAGGATCGACGAGGACGTCGACCCCGACGCGCGCCCCAGCGAGGTCACCGAGGAGCTGCTCGACGCCGCGTCGGAGCCCGGCCCCGATCCCGAGGAGCTGGCCCGCAAGGCCGCCGAGGAGGCCGCTCGCCGGGCCGCCGAGGAGGCCCCGATGCGCGACCGCGACCGCGATGACGACGACTACGACTACGGCGGCGACGACGACGACGACGAGGAGGGCGACCGATGAACGACGACATGCGCGACCGTGACCGCGGGGACCGTGGCGACCGCGACCGCGGGGATCGAGGAGATCGTGGGGGGCGCGAGGGTGGCAGCAGCCGCCGCAAGCGCTTCGCCATGGTCGCCGACAAGAACCTGGTGCTGGACTACAAGAACCCCCAGCTGCTCAAGAACTTCCTCTCCGACCGCGGCAAGATCGTGCCGGCCCGCATCTCCGGGCTCACGGCGCGTCAGCAGCGGCAGCTCACCAAGGCCATCAAGCGCGCGCGCATGCTGGCCTTGCTGCCCTACACCTCGTAGCCGCAAGAAGGACGCCTCGTCACCATGATCAGCGTCATCCTCAAGAAGGACGTCGACAACCTCGGCCGCGCGGGCGACATCGTCCGCGTCAAGCCTGGCTACGGCCGCAACTTCCTCATCCCCCGCGGCATGGCGCTCCTGGCCACCCGCGGCAACGTGGCCCAGCACGAGCACCACAAGCGCGCCATCGAGGCCGAGCAGGCCCGCGTGCGGGCGCAGCACCAGAAGCTGGCCGACCAGCTCAAGTCCACCTCGGTCTCCATCGCGCGCAAGGCCGGCAAGGACAACAAGCTGTTCGGCTCGGTCTCCTCGCGCGACATCGTCGAGGCGCTCGCCATGCAGAACCTCGAGGTCGATCGCCGCCTCGTGCAGCTCCCCGACCCGATCCGCGACACCGGCACCTTCGAGGTGATGGTTCGCTTCAGCGTGGACATCCAGGTCCCGCTCAAGGTCAACGTCGTGGGCATCTAGCCCGGGCGCGCCCCTGGCTCGCCTGCGTGCAGGCGAGCGCTCCCCAAGGAGGGCCGGTCGGAAACGACCGGCCCTTCGTCGTGTGGGCCCCCGTCGTTGACACGGCGCCCGGCTGCCCCCCAAAGTGGTGAGCATGGCTTCCATGAAGGTACGACCCACCCCGCGCCCCGGCGGGCCCGCGCTCGTGCGGCCCACGCTCGGCACCGCGGCCCTCCTGCTCGGGCTGTCCGGCCCCGCCTGTGGCGACGACGGCGAAGACGAGACCACGGCCGACAGCCAGCCGCCGATGATCGAGTCGGACGGGCCCATGCCCAACCCCACCACCAGCGAGTCCGTCGGCACGACCAACCCGCCGCCCATGCCCGCGCCCACCTCGGGCGAGGACGAGGGCACGAGCACGGGGGCCGACGGCAGCACCACCATCATCCCGCCCATGCCTCCGCCCACCACCACCAGCGAGGGCAGCAGCAGCGACGGCGGCTCGGAGGGCAGCACCACGGCCATCCCGCCCATGCCTCCGCCCATGCCTCCGCCCGACGGGGGCGCCGCTCCCGACGACCAGGAGATCTAGGCCCGTGCGCCGCTCCCTGGTGCGTGCACGCAAGGGTCGCCGCGCTGCGCGACCCGAGGCCGTGGTGGCCGACGCGTGGCAGCAGTGGATCGCCGAGAACCTCGTGCGCGGCGTCGACCCGGCCGAGCTCGTCGACGGGCTCGTGGGCGGGGGCGTGCCGCGGGGGCTCGCGCGCCGCACCGTGGCCGAGCTCGCGGCCTCGCCCGCGCTCGCGGTGGCGCGCACGTGCGATCGTCGGGCCCAGCAGCTGTCGCAGGTGGCTCGCCTGCTCTCCGTCGTGGGCGAGCCGCTCGTGCTCGAGCGCCGCCCCGCGCCCGCGGCCGACGAGCTGTTCGCGCGCTACTGGGCCGGCTCGCGGCCGGCGATCTTCACCGACGTGCTCTCGCGCTGGCACGATCGCTGGACCCCCGAGCGGCTCCGCGAGCGCTTCGGCGACGTGGTGATCGAGGCCTGCGTGGGGCGGGCGGGCGACTCTCGGCCCGACGTCCACTGGCGCGAGCTCCGGGTGGAGCTGACGCTGCGCGAGTACGTGGACCGCGTGCTCGCGGCAGGGCCCACCAACGACCTCTACCTCATCGCCAACAACCGCAACACCGCGCGCGGCCGCCTGCGCGCGCTGTGGGACGACGTGGTGCTGCCCGCCGGGTGGTTCGACGAGCCGCGGCTGCCCTACGGCTCGGCGCTGTGGCTCGGGCCCGCCGGCACCATCACGCCGCTGCACCACGACACCTCGAACATCCTCTTCTGCCAGATCCACGGCCGCAAGCGCATCGTGCTCGCGCCGCCGTGGATCGAGGCCCTGCTCGCCTCGGCCGACGGCGTCTACAACCGGCGCGACCCCGAGGCGCTCGCCCGCGAGCGCCTCCCCTCGATCGACGTGGTGGTCGAGCCCGGCCACGCGCTGTTCATCCCCGCCGGCTGGTGGCACGACGTGCGCGCCCTCGACGTCTCGGTGAGCCTGGCGATCAATGCGTTCGCGCGGCCCAACGCCTTCGCGTACGCACCGGGCGGGCTGCGATAGACCGATACATCATCACCCAGACCGACGTGGTTCAAACGGGCCTGCGTCATGAACGCCGAGGTGGCGGCACGACGCCCTTGCGTGATAGGCTGTGGGTCATGGACGGTTGTGGGAACACGGCCTGTGGGCACGAGGTCCCGAGCAACGTCGAGCGGTGCCCGCACTGCGGGGCCCTGCTCGAGGTCCCGAACGTCCGCGCCGCCCGCCAGCCTCGGGAGAAGGATGCGCTCCACGAGCGCTACCGGCGGGCCCGCGAAGACTTGCACACACGCGGCGGCTCAGCCACCGCCGACGCGTTCGAGCGGGCGCTGGCGGGCTCCTCGGCCGTGATCATGCGATCGCTCGGCGAGATCGTGCGGCTCACCAGCAGCGAGGACGAGCTCTACTCGACCTACTACAAGCTGCTCGATGCCGGGCAGCGCAGCCTCGATCGCAGCTGGGGCCTGCGGCGCGCGCTCGCCGAAGAGGTGCTCTTCCACGGCTACAAGCAAGAGATCCGCTTCGCCATGCTCACGCTCGATGGCCGAGGCCCCTCCAAGTACGGTGAGTACGGCGTCGTGCTCGAGCCCGGAATGATCGCCGCGCGCGCGACCGTCTTCGAGGAGAACGGCGTCGTCTTCATGATGAGGCACGATCCGACGTTCGAGCAGATGTCGCGCGGGGATGTTGCTCACGGGCATCGCGCCACCTGGGACGATCGCGCCATGCTCTGCATCGCCAAGCTCGCCCCACACCTCGAGGCCGGCACCGACCCGGCCGCCTTCCCTGGGCTGCTCTTGCGGTCGGGCGCGTCGCTCGAGGGCGAGGACGACTTCGTCGAGGTCCACGTCTACGGGCCCATCACCGTCCGTACGATCGCCAAGGTCGTCCAGCTCGAGCCCGACCGAAGCGACGCCGAGGCCATCAAGCGCCGCGCCTGGGTCGAGAGGCTCTCCTCGTACGGCGTCGCCCTGGAGGTGCTGTGATGGACGCGATCCTCTCGGGTCGCGCGGGCCGGGCGGTCGTCTTCGATGGAGAGCGCTGGCTCTCGGTCGATCTCGACCGCGACGCCGAGCCCCGGCGCTGCTCCGCAGGCGACGCACGCTTCCTCTTGAGCGACGCGCGCGACATCGTGCGCATCTCTCACACCTCGCTCGAGGCCGTGCGCGACCGCCTCTCGCTCGCCCGCGACCAGGACGACGCCCTGCAGCTGGCGCTGTTCACCCTCGACGGCGCGCTCTCGGTCGAGACCAGGCGCGAGGCCGTGCGGGAGCTCCAGCGCCAGCTCGCTCGCCCCGAGATCCGCGGGTTCGTGCGCGATATCTTGCTCTCGCACCCTGCGCCCGCAGCGGCCGACCTCGCCGGGGCCACGACGCTGGCCCTTGGCATGCTCGCCCCTCGCGTCTTGGCGCTGCTAGGGGAGGTTGCCCGGGGGCAGCCGCGGATCGCTGCGGTCTGGAGCGCATGGCGTGCCCTCGCCGAACAGGGCGCCTTCGGCGACGAGGACGAGCGCGCCGACACGTGCGCGGCCTTCGTGCGGGCGGGGTTGTTCCGCGCGCTCGTCATGGGGAACGAGGTGGCCCTGGAGTCGGCCCTCGCGCGGCCCGAGCTCGCCTTCGTTGCCCGCGTCCGCGAGAAGCTCGAGGCGTGGCGCCGTGCCGTGCCCCCCGACGAGCGCCCTTCCAAGAGGAGCCGCTACGAAGCCCGCAAGGTGGCTGTGCTCGAAGCGCGAGACGAGCCACCCAAGATCAAGATCACCGTGCTCGATACCGCCACCACGGTGCTCGACCTTCTGGGCGACCGCATCAAGCTCACCGAGTCGGAGTAGCCGTCACCGTGCCTCGAGCTCGGCGAGCTTGGCGTCGAGCCGCTCGATCACGCGATCGATGCCGCCCTCGCGGTGCAGGCGGGCCACCTCGTAGCGGTGGTTCTTGGCCAGGCTCACGCCGTCGGTGATGATGTCGCGCACCGTCCAGCGCTCG
>WBZL01000315.1_pt2 | contig 11754 bp, 7 predicted proteins | sample 5204291 | NCBI WGS metagenome assembly WBZL01 (sample SAMN12344345, study PRJNA552823) | activated sludge metagenome | biome: Activated sludge suspended growth; feature: Nitrification reactor; material: Wastewater; isolation source: activated sludge from nitrification reactor of wastewater treatment...
AGAAGCTGCCGTAGGCGGTAAAATGCAATAAAGACCGGATGGCCGTCATGCTGACCAAAGCCCAACCTGCCCCCAGGATCAGCAAGGCCCTCGACGGGCGGTAGGCCAAACCAAGAAAACCATACACCGCTGCCGACAACACGGTGCCCAGGAAAATACCCCGCACCACACGGCGAATATTGGTTTCACGGTCGTATCCGCCGCTGAAGAAGACGCTCAGGATCCAGATGGCGGTGTATAGCGGAAAATTGAAATAAGTGACCAGATCGTCGTAATAATCCGGATTGTGGAAATGGTAATTGGCCCAGAACTGTTTCAGGGTCACCAGGCCGGCAAAGATCAGCAGGGCGTCCAGAATGGGCAACCGGGCGCGGTGGAAGAAATTGCCGATCACCGTGATGACGGCCCTGAGGTATACCGCGGTTTGCAGCATGAGCACGAACAACCGGGCTCTTTCTCCCCTGAAGTGTTTTTGTGCGAAAATGATCATGGCCTGGTAAAAGATCCGGACATAATTCAGGGTGCCTTTTTTGGTGCTCTCGCCCTTGAAATGGATGATTTTGACATCGGGAAGGAAATAGTTCTGATAGCCGGCCTGGATCAATCGGTAGGAAAGGTCGATGTCTTCGCCGTACATGAAGAAAGATTCATCCAGTAAACCCGACTTCGCCAGCGCTTCGCTCCGCATCAGCATGAAGGCCCCCGAAAGGATATCGGCTTCATGCGGCTCATCCATCGGCAAATAGCCCAGGTAATAGGTGTTGAACCACTTCGACCGGGGAAACAGCCGGGAAAGGCCCGCAGTTTTGCAAAAAGCGACCCATGGGGTAGGGAAGCCCCTTCTCGATTCCGGCAGGAATTGACCGGATCCGTCAAGCATATGCACCCCCAGACCGCCCGCTTCCGGATGCCGGTCCATAAAGGATAAACATTTGGAAAAAGTATCTTCTGCAACAATGGTATCGGGGTTGAGGAGCAGGATAAATTCGCCGGAGGCCTGGCGGATGGCCTGGTTGTTGGCCCTGGCAAAGCCCGGATTGTCATCGTTGGCGATAAGCCTGACCCAGGGAAATTTCTCGCGGACCAGGTTCGCGGATCCGTCTGCCGAGTTGTTGTCAACCACCCAGGTCTCAACCGCCAATCCTTCCGAAGCCTTGCGGACGGAATTCAGCGCCTGTTCCAGGAAGTATTTGACATTATAGCTGACGATGACAACGGAGAGCTTCATCCGGCCGGGAAAAGTTAATCAAGCAAAAATGGGCATTCCCCCTCCGAACTGCTTCTCGCAAGGGATTGGCAAAGTTAGGTAAAACCGTCAATTTTTGCATTTTATCACAATGAGCCCCGGGTTTTGCTCGATAACGCGTTGAATGATGCGGTTCGTTTCCGGGTTCCCCTTCCGGTACCGGACCGCATCCCTGAGGTTTTCCTGGGTAAAAGGGTCGTCGGCGGATATGTACCCGTAGCCGCAGTAATTCCCGTTCTCAACCAGAACGACGGCCTTTTCACCGGGATCCCTTCCCTGGTCAATGAGGAAAAAGTCCTCTTCGAATACGGTGCGCAGCGATACCATTGCGGCATGCGCCCGCTCATTGTAGGCATCTGCGGATTCCGCCTCAACGCACGCGCCGCCGCATTGGTGGAGATGATAATGAAAACAGGCTCCTTTCCCGGATTCCAGCCCGCAGTATTTGGAACAGAGCTCAAACCGCTTCAATACGGATTCCAGGCGCCCTTTGGCACGGGTCAGGGTAGGGTATTCGGACACCAGGTTCAGCTTTTTCCGTTCTCTGGCGCTGGTCCTTCCGAATCCGAAACACAGGTAGCCGGCAGTATTGACGTAGTGGTGGATGACAAACGGGAATTGTTTTTGCCGCTGCGCCCGGTTGACTTCCGGGTGAAGGGTCTTGATTTCATGCGATTCGAGGAGCAGGGCCACCATTTCACTGCCGGTCACTTCGCAGGAGATATGGTGGACCGCGGCGTGGAGTTTCAGGGCCTTATCCGTCTGGTCGGTGAAATGCTCGGCGATCCGCTTCCGGATATTGATGCTTTTGCCGACATAGATTACGGTGCCCGTTTGATCATGGAGATAATAGACCCCGCAGGTGTCGGGCAGGGCGTGGATGTCCTCCAGGTTGAGGTGATTGGGAAATTTGGATTCCCTGATGCCCAGGTTGACCAGCGTGCTGATCTCCGATTCTGCCCGTTCTTTGGTCAGGATCCGCTCGAAGAGGTCGGTGGTGGCCAGCGCGTCGGCCATGGCCCGGTGGCGGTCGTCCACCCGGATGTCAAAATGCCGGATCAGGTTGCCCAGGCTGTAAGACCCCAGGCCCGGGAAGACCTTGCGGCTCAGCCGGACGGTGCACAATTGCTTGCGGGTGAAAGCGTACCCCAGGCGGGCGAATTCTTCCTTGAGAAAGCCATAGTCGAACCGGACATTGTGCGCCACAAAAATGGCCCCTTCCGTCATCTCCACCACTTTTTTGGCCACTTCAAAAAAACGCGGCGCACCGGCTACCATTTCCTGGGTGATGCCGGTGAGCTGAGTGATGCCGTACGGGATATAACATTCGGGGTTGATGAGCGTTTCAAACTTGTCCACTATTTTTTCACCGTCGTGGAGGACTATGGCAATTTCCGTAATTTTATCGCGGGAGGCCCGCCCTCCGGTGGTTTCCAGGTCGATTATGGCATAGAATTTCTCTTTCATAAAAAGATAATGATGGCAAAAGTACATCTTTTTGTTTTAATAGCAATTTTATTCCAATGGAATTGTGGAAATCAGGCGGTTAAAGCGAGTGACCGGCCGTTGGAAACCCAACCGTCGGTCGGCGGGAGCCTTCTGACCGGCGCTGAACGGATGGAGGAATACCTGCCCCTGCTCGAAGGGAAGAAGGTCAGCCTGGTGGTCAATCAGACTTCCATGGTTGGAAATACGCACCTGGTGGATACCTTGCTGGCATTGGGCATCCGGATCCAAACCATTTTCTCGCCCGAACACGGGTTCCGGGGTGAAGCCGATGCCGGCCAGAAAATTGCCGATTCCAGGGACCCCGAAACGGGCATTCAGCTGATCTCGCTGTACGGCGCCAAACACAAGCCCGCCCCCGAAGACCTGAAAGGAACGGATCTGCTGATCTTTGACATCCAGGACGTCGGCGTCCGCTTTTACACCTATATCTCCACACTGCATTTTGTGATGGAGGCCGGAGCCGAGCATCACCTTCCGGTGATGGTACTGGACCGCCCCAACCCGAACGGCCACTATGTGGACGGGCCGATGCTGGATACCGCTTATCGATCGTTTGTGGCCATGGACCCCGTGCCGGTCGTTTACGGACTGACCATCGGGGAATACGCCCGCATGGTCAACGGCGAAGGCTGGCTGGCCGGCGGTGAAAAGTGTGACCTGACGGTTATTCCCTGCCTGAATTACACCCATCAGACGGCTTATGAGCTGCCGGTGAAACCGTCGCCGAACCTGCCGAACATGCGAGCGATCTACCTGTATCCGTCAACCTGCTTTTTTGAAGGCACCACCGTCAGCGAAGGCCGCGGCACCAGCCAGCAATTCCAGGTATACGGGCATCCGGATTTCAAGGGCGGCAATCATGTTTTCCTGCCCCAGGCGAAACCCGGCGCCATGAACCCCAAACACAAGGGACAGCTTTGTTACGGTTACGACCTGACCAAACTGGATCCGGATTCCATCCGGGCAGAGAAGAAGATCAACCTCCATTATCTGGTGGATTTTTACAGGGAATTCCCCGACAAGGATAAATTCTTCCTGCCTTCCAACTATATCGATAAACTCGCCGGCGGTACGGCCCTCCGCGAGCAGATCCTGGCCGGAAGAACGGCCGATGAGATCAGGGCCTCCTGGCAAAAGGACCTGGAAGCCTACAAGGCGGTCAGGAAAAAATATCTGTTATACCCTGAAAGCTAAAAGAACAACCGAAGGGCTACGATAAAGGTCATGCCGATCATAAAATACCGGAATTCCCTTTCCGGCAGCAGCCTGACGATCCGCATCCCGGCCCAGGCCCCGATCAAAATAGCCGGAAAGGTGACCAGGTCGATCGGCAGGGATGACCAGGTAATGGTTTTCCATACAAAAATGTGCAACGGGACCTTGAAGAGGTTGATGAGCAGAAAAAACCACGCGCCTGTCCCCAGAAACTGATTTTTTGGCAAGGCTATGGCCAGCAGATAAACCGTCATCACCGGCCCGGCAGCGTTGCCGATCATGGTACTGAATCCGCCCAGCAGGCCGAATACCGACCCGAATACCCACCCGCTGGTCAGCGCGGCGGACAGCGGCCTTCTTTCCTGAATGATCATGAGCGCCAGGCTGGCGATGATCACCATGCCCATCATGCGCTTGAACAGCTCGTCGTTGATGTAAATGCCCACCACCATCGCCAGCAGGATCCCTGCGGCAGCAGCCGGGATAAGGCGCCAGATGAATCGCCAGTTGGCGTCGCGGTTGTAGAATTTCACCGCCATGACGTCAGCCATGACCAGCATCGGCAGGACGATCCCGGTGGAAGCCTTGCCGCCGTATATGCCCGCCATGAGCGGAACGGCCAGCATACCCGCGCCTTTGACCCCGCCTTTTGCCATGCCGATCAGGGCGGCGCTCAAAAAAATCAGCATCCATTGGGAACCCGTGACGGAAGAAAGCGATTGAATGATCATGGGGCGCAAAATACGAACATTGGGACAGTAAGTGCTTGTTGCCACTTGTTCATTTTGCCAAACCCTGTATCTTTGCCGCCTAAAATTAGCCGCGATGTCGCTTTCCACACGATACAACCCGCAGGATACCGAAAGTAAATGGTACCGGTACTGGATGGAGAAAAATTATTTCCATTCCGTTCCGGATGACAGAGAGCCCTTTTCCATCGTTATCCCGCCGCCCAACGTTACCGGTGTGCTGCATATGGGCCATATGCTCAACAATACCATCCAGGATATCCTCATCCGGAAAGCCCGGCTGGACGGCAAGAACGCCTGCTGGGTACCGGGCACCGACCATGCTTCCATCGCTACTGAAGCGAAGGTGGTGGGCATGCTGCGCGAACGCGGCATCAAAAAATCGGACCTTTCCCGCGAAGAATTCTTCAAATACGCCTGGGAATGGAAAGAAAAATACGGCGGCATTATCCTCGAACAACTCAAAAAACTCGGCGCTTCCTGCGACTGGGAACGGACCCGCTTCACCATGGAGCCGTCCTTGTCAAAGGCCGTTATCCATGTGTTCAACGACCTGTACCGGAAAGGAAAGATCTACCGCGGACTGCGGATGACCAACTGGGACCCTGCCGCGAAAACGGTATTGTCCAACGAAGAGGTCATCTATCAGGATGAGAACGCCAGGCTCTTCTACATCAGTTACCGGATCGAAGGCTCGGATGACTCGGTGGTCATTGCCACCCAACGCCCCGAAACCATCATGGCCGATACGGGACTTGCCGTCAACCCGGACGACCCGAGATACAAACACCTGCACGGCAAGCGGGTCATCGTTCCGCTGGTCGACCGGCCGGTACCGGTCATTGCAGATGCCTATGTCGATATCGAATTCGGAACAGGCGCCCTGAAGGTTACGCCGGCCCACGATCAGAACGACTACGACCTCGGGCAGAAATACCAGCTGGAGGTGATCGATATCCTGAACGAAGACGGCACCCTCAACGAATCCGCGCAGTTTTGCGTGGGCATGGACCGTTTTGAGGCCAGAAAGAGCATTGTCAAAGAACTGGAAGCCCGCGGCCACCTCGTCAAGGTGGAGGATTATCGCACCCGCCTGGGCCGTTCCGAACGCACCAATTCCGTGGTAGAGCCGCGCCTGACCCTGCAGTGGTTCCTGGATATGAAGGATTTCGCCAAAACGGCGCTGGAAGCGGTCAGCAGCGGAGAGGTTCGGTTTTTTCCGGAGTCGCTCTGGAACATGTACTACAATTGGCTCAACGAGGACAATATCCGCGACTGGTGCATCTCCAGGCAGTTGTGGTGGGGACAGCGCATCCCGGCCTGGTATTGTGAAGATCAGATCTTCGTTGCCGAATCGGAATCGGAAGCACTGGAAGCCGCCAGAAAGGCCACCGGCCGCCCTGAACTGACCCTGCAGGACCTGAAGCAGGATGAGGATGTGGTGGATACCTGGTTCTCCTCCTGGCTGTGGCCGATCTCCGTTTTTGACGGTTTTGAAACCACGGAAGAACTCAAATATTATTACCCGACCAATGTCCTGGTGACGGGTTGGGACATCATGTTCTTCTGGGTTGCCCGCATGATCATGTCCGGTTACGAATGGTCGGAGGAATTGCTGGGCAGCGAGCACGTTGCCGCAAGAGGCCGTCAACCCTTCAGCGATGTTTATTTCACCGGCATGGTTCGGGACAACAAGCGCCGGAAGATGAGCAAATCGCTCGGCAATTCCCCGGATGCCTTGAAGCTGATCGAGAATTACGGCGCCGACGGGGTCAGGTTCGGCATGATGGCCAGTTCGGCCGCCGGAAATGATATCCTGTTCGATGCACCGTTTGATCAGGCTACCGGCGAGATCCTGAACGAGAGCAAACTTTGCGAGCAAGGCCGCAATTTTTGCAACAAGATGTGGAATGCACTCCGCCTGATCAAAGGATGGGAGGTGGTTGAAGCGCCCGTGAACGATGAAACGGCCCAGATCAACCGGCTGGCTGCCGAATGGCTGGACAACAAGCTGACGGAACTGATCGGCCGGATGGACAAGATGTTCGAATCCTACCGGTTGTCGGAAGCCATCATGGAACTGTATAAGTTCACCTGGGATGATTTCTGCTCCTGGTACCTGGAGATGATCAAACCGGAATACGGCGATCCAATTGATGCAGGCACCCTGGAAACAACGCTTGGGCTGTTCGAGAAGCAGCTCACCCTGCTGCATCCTTTCATGCCGTTTGTCACCGAGGAATTATGGCACCAGCTCTATGCGCGCGAAGCTGGGGACGACTGCATCGTCAGCTCCTGGCCGGCAGCCGGCGCATTCGATGAAAAACTGATCCAGGCGGTCGAATCGGCCAAGACCATCGTAACCGGCATCCGCGAAATCCGGAACGACAAAGGCATCAAGAACAAGGACGCCGTAAAGGTTGTCGCTCAACCCGGCCCAGGCATCAGCAGCCTCCTCGGCCGCAACGGCCTGAAGGAAATGATCTCCAAAATGGCCAACCTGGAATCGCTGGAATTATCGGATGAAGAACCCGCAAATGCCGTCTCCTTCCTGGCAGGTACCGATAAATTCTACGTGGTGCTGGAACAGGAAATCGACACGGAGGAGGAGTGCCAGCGCCTTCAGAAAGAACAGGAATACCTGGAGGGGTTTGTCCGTTCGGTAGAAAAGAAATTATCCAACGAAGGCTTCGTGGGCAAGGCTCCGGCCGCCGTTGTAGAAGCCGAACGCAAAAAACTTGCGGACGGGCAGACCAAACTGAATAATATACTGGATACCCGCCGCGAATTGGGCTGCTTGTAACCATGGAGCCGGGACCCGCTAACTTCGATCCCGGTAACTGAGCGGAGTCGAAGTTAGCGGAGTCGAGATCAGAACCAGCCGGCGCCCAGATTCCGGAACGGCCAGGGAATGCCGGCCAGGAGCAATACGAGCCCGGCCAGGTAGAAAAGCGCCAGGATTTTGAAGCCCTTGGCATCGGGCGCTGAGCGCTTGGACCGGCTGTAACCCATCGTGATCAAGGCCACGGCCAGCGCCATCAGGGTCACGTGTTCCACAGAGAAAAAGCGGGTAACGGGATCCTTCATCATATTGGCGCCGAAGGCCACTTTAGGACTGACAAAATAGAGGATGACACCCAGCAGCAGCTGCAAATGGGTGACGATGAGCGCGAAAAGCGCCAGCCGCTGCTTTTTGGGCTCAAACGGCGATTTTTTCTGCCATTTGTTCCAGGCTTGGACGATGGCGGCAACGATCAGCAGTAAAATGACCCATCGTAATCCCGAATGGGCCTGGCGAAGAATAACGTACATGCGTTTTTTGCGGGCTAAGATAGTATTTATTCCCGCAGAAATTCAAACTCATCCTTCCGGGTAAGGCGGACCATGACGGAAGGCTCACCGTGGGCTTTTTCACCCTGCCTGAATTTGGTCACATAATCCACCGCTTCGATCACATCCGAGCTGACAGCGCCGAAATGCGACGGCAGCGTACTGCCTTCCCTCCAGGCGTAAATTGAGGCGATCGGCCTGCCCAGAGCGCCGATCAGGTCCCGGCAATACTCGTCCTGAACGACGCGGAAAGCTGCCGAACGGCCGTTCACCAGTACGTCAACCGGAAGCTGCCTGACCTTGTCGAAAAGGATGGTCAACGGCCTGACATGGTAGACCAGCAAGGTCTCGATCCGGGGGTGAACATGGGCTACATACTCCTTCAGCATGTCCACAGAATTGACCAGGATTTCAAGGGAGGCAGATGGCCGGAAACGGAGCAGCCGCTTCAGGGCCACAGGGTCAGATACATCGCAGCCGATACTCCATAGGGTGTCGGTAGGGAACAGGATAACGCCGCTGTTTTCGAGTGTGGCGACGGCGCCTGCGAGATCGTAGTGTTGAACCATAGAGGTTTCATTTGTAAACATTGTCCACATAGCATGCTTGTTTGAATAAGGGCGTTTTCCTGGAATCAGGGGATACCCTGACCGGGGTAACCTACGTCCCGGCGGGTATTAAAGATTGTTCACCGGGGCTGTAGGTTGTACAGCCTCAGGCTTCCTTCCATCCATCAACATGAAGAGTTCGGCTATTCAGGATCGGCGGGGATCCGTTATGCCGTCATAGGGAGTGAACCTTGCTGCTGCCGGTCGAAATCGAGGGGGATGACTTAATGTCGGTCAATATACCATTTCTGGAAATAAAATTCGCCGGCAGCCGATTCTTTAAAACTTTCGTTATATTGTGTGTTAGTCTTTATGTCAAAATTCTCATTATAAACTCTTTTTTTTGCGTAGTATTGTTCTGGATTGCAATTTTCATACTTTCACATGAGAAAACGTAAAATCTTGAGCTCTGAAAACGCGTTCACTGAATACCTGAGTTGCAACAAACATCCGGCTATGATCTGGAAGAACATCCGAAATCAAAATCCCTGGAATACCGGTTTTTTGCGCCTGTTTTTCCTGGTTTTAATCCTCCCTGCCGTCGTCCCGCTCTGGGGCAGGCATATCATCGGAGGAAATATCACTTATGAATGCCTGGGCAATAATACCTACCGGTTTGTACTGACCATGTACCGCGACTGCTTTTGTACGGATTGCGCCGATTTTGACCCCATCGCCCACATCGGCGTTTATCGTTGCGGCGGTTCCATCAATTGCAATAACCTGGGGCAGAACAGCACCTTCCGCACCGTTGACGTACCCCTGTCCGGTACGCCCCGCAACGTGGAACGGCCGGATTATCCCTGCCTGATCCCGCCGGATGTCTGCGTGGAAGAAGCGTCTTATATCTGGCAAATGGTGCTGCCGCAATCCGCTGAAAGTTACCATATCTCCTATCAGCGCTGCTGCCGGAACATTACCATCAGCAACATTATAGCCCCGCAAAACGCAGGCGCCACCTATACCATCGAAATTACGCCGACAGCCCAGCAGGTGTGCAATAACAGCCCGGTATTCAACAGTTTCCCGCCGACCGTTATCTGCGCCAACCAACCGTTTACCTACGACCACTCGGCTACCGATCCCGACGGGGATTTGCTGGTTTACGAATTCTGCAGCCCGCTGCTCGGCGGCGGCCCCATCCTGGACGGCTTGTCCTTTTCTTCCTGCGACGGCGCCGCGCCCGACCCCGCCTGCCCGCCTCCATACGACAATGTCAGCTTCAAGGCCCCGGCCTATACCCCCGCATTCCCCATGGGCGGCGATCCGCCGGTCACCATCAACCCGTTCACCGGCATCATATCCGGTACGCCCACCACGCTGGGCCAGTTCGTGGTAGGGGTCTGCGTGTCGGAGTACCGCAACGGTGAACTGCTCAGCCGCGTTTTCCGCGACTTCCAGTTCAATGTGGCCAATTGCGATCCGACGGTGGTTGCGGACGTCAAAGAGGACAAGATCATTGACGACCAGGAATTCCTGATCCAGTCCTGCGGGGAATACACCATCAACTTTGTCAACCAAAGCTACCAGCAGAACTTCATCAAGAGCCACCGCTGGGAGTTCAATATCAATAATTCCATCCAGACCTTCACCGACTGGAGCCCGACGGTCACCTTCCCCGGTGTCGGTAGTTATACGGGCCGCCTGATGGTCAACCCAGGTCAGGATTGCGGCGATACGGCTTTTATCTTCGTCAATATTTTCCCGGAAATAGACGCGGATTTCAAGTTCGAATACGATACCTGCCGCGCCGGCCCGGTGAAATTTACCGACCTGTCCACAACCGGCTCGTGCTGCCTGACCCATTGGGGGTGGGACTTCGGGGACAATACCGCCTCAACCGAGAAAAACCCGTCGCACCTGTACCGTCAGCCCGGCAATATCCCGGTTACCTTGTCGGTGCGGGATACCAATAAATGCGTCGATGAGATTACCAAGGTGATCCCTTATTTCCCGGTACCGTCGCTCATCATCATATCGCCGAACACCTACAACGGCTGCGCGCCGGCGGATATCTTCTTCGACAACCTTTCGTTCCCGATCGATGAGACCTATTCCATCCTGTGGGACTTCGGCGACGGCGGCACGGGGACGGACATCAGCCCGTCCTATACCTATATGGACCCCGGCACCTATTCGGTCGGGGTGGAGATCACCTCGCCGATCGGCTGCATGACCGATACCTTCTTCAAAGACCTGATCACCATTCTGCCTGCGCCCGAGGCCGGGTTTTCCTACACGCCGGAAGATCCCAGCAACCTCGATCCGAAGGTGTTTTTCAAGGATGAATCGACAGGCGCCAACGGCTGGATCTGGGATTTCGGCACTGGAGTGCGCAGTTCGGTGCCCAATCCGATGTACACCTTCCCGGATACAGGTATGTTCGAAGTCCAGCAAATCGTGGTTCATCCCAGCGGCTGCCGCGATACCCTGAGCAGGATTATCGATATCAGACCCGAAGTGCGGTATCATTTGCCGAACGCCTTTACACCGAATAACGACGGCACCAACGACGTATACAAAGGCGTCGGCATATTGCCCGGCCTGCGCAGTTTCAATATGACCATCTGGAACCGCTGGGGTGAAATGATCTTCGAAACCGACGACCCGGACGAAGGATGGAACGGCCTCAAAAACAACTCGGGCAAGGAGGCCCCCAACGGCATCTACCTGGTCATGGTGAGTTATACCGCGCCCAGGGGGGAAACCTATTACCTGAAAGCCTACGCCACCCTCATCCGCTGACGGCGGCAAATGCGCAGCGCCGTGATAGAAAAAAAGGAACAAAAGGTTTGGTCAAATAAAAAATAGCTTTACCTTTGCACCGCTTTAAAAAGGACCTAAACATTCAAGGACAATGGACGCAATTAAATTTGTTCACGAACAACTGACCGCCGAGCGGAAGTTTCCCGCTTTCCGCCCCGGTGATAACGTCACCGTGAACTATAAGATCATAGAAGGCGACAAAGAGCGCGTACAGGCTTTCCGCGGTGATGTCATCCAGATCAAAGGTCAGGGTGCAACCAAGACTTTTACGGTTCGCAAAATTTCCAACGGTGTAGGCGTTGAACGTATTTTCCCGTTCAGCTCCCCGAAT
>WBZL01002227.1_pt1 | contig 11751 bp, 13 predicted proteins | sample 5204291 | NCBI WGS metagenome assembly WBZL01 (sample SAMN12344345, study PRJNA552823) | activated sludge metagenome | biome: Activated sludge suspended growth; feature: Nitrification reactor; material: Wastewater; isolation source: activated sludge from nitrification reactor of wastewater...
GAACCGTCCATCGACGCGCTGCCTGCAACGCATCACCCAAGAAGGGAATCCGTCATGAGCAAAGACACCCTCCGCATCGGCTGCGCCTCCGGCTTCTGGGGCGACAGCGAGTTCTCGGCCGCCCAGCTCGTCGAGCAGGGCGGCATCGACGTGCTCGTCTTCGACTACCTGGCCGAGATCACGATGTCGCTGCTGATCCGCGCCAAGGTCAAGGATCCGGCGCTGGGCTACGCGCCCGACTTCGTCAGCACCATCAAGCCGCTGATGAAGCAGCTCAAGGCGCGCGGCATCCGCGTCGTCGCCAACGCGGGTGGGGTGAACCCCTCGGCCTGCCGTGAAGCCCTGGTCGCCGCGGCGCAGGCCGAGGGCGTGGATCTGAAGGTTGCCGCCGTGCTGGGCGACGACCTGATGCCACAGGTGGAGGCCCTGAAGGCCGCCGGCACGAAGGAGATGTTCTCCGGCGCGCCCTTCCCGGCCAAGGTGATGAGCGCCAACGCCTACCTCGGCGCGTTCCCGATCGCCGCTGCGCTGGCCGCCGGCGCCGACATCGTCGTCACCGGCCGCTGCGTGGACAGCGCGGTGACGCTGGCGCCGCTGATCGCGCACTTCGGCTGGACTGCCGACGACCTCGACAAGCTCGCGCAGGGCAGCCTGGCCGGGCACCTGATCGAATGCGGCACCCAGACCACCGGCGGCAACTACACGGACTGGCAAAGCGTGCCCGGCTGGGACGACATGGGCTTCCCGATCGCCGAGTGTCGCGCCGACGGCAGCTTCGTCATCACCAAGCCGCCGGGCACCGGCGGGCTGGTGTGCCCTTCGACGGTGGGCGAGCAAATGCTCTACGAGATCGGCGATCCGCGCGCCTACATCCTGCCCGATGTGGTGTGCGACTTCACCGGCGTCACGCTGACGCAGGCCGGTGCCGACCGCGTCGAGGTGCGGGGCGCGCGCGGCCGGCCGCCCACCGACCAGGCCAAGGTCAGCATCACCTACGCCGACGGCTTCCGGGCGATGAGCCTGTTCATGATCGGCGGCATCGACGCCGGCGCGAAGGCGCACCGCGTCGGCGCGGCGATGCTGGCCCGCATGCGGCGCAAATTCGCCGAGCGCGGCTGGCCCGACTTCACCGAGGCCAGCATCGAGGCCGTCGGCGCCGAGGACACCTACGGCCCGCAGGCCAGGGTGTGCGCGCGCGAGGTCATGCTCAAGGTGGGCGTGCGCCACCCGCTGAAGGACGCACTGGAGCTGTTCTCGCGCGAGGTGGCGCCGATGGCGCTGATGTCGTCACCCGCGATCACCGGCTTCACCGGCGGGCGGCCGAAGGTGCAGCCGGTGGTGCGGCTGTTTTCGTGCCTGGTGCCCAAGTCACAGCTCACCACGAGCATCGACATGGGCGCGCAGAAGGTCGCGGCGCCAGCGCTGGCCGGCGTGCGCTTCGACGCCGCCGCGCTGCCCGCGGTCGGCGGCCCGCTGCCCGCCGCCGATGCCTTTGCGCGCGGCAGCCGCAGCGTGCCGCTGGTGCAGCTGGCCTGGGGCCGCAGCGGCGACAAGGGCGACGCGGCCAACATCGGCATCATCGCCCGCCGGCCCGAGTACCTGCCCTACATCCGCGCCGCGATCACCGAGCCGGCGGTGGCGCGCTGGTTCGCACACCTCGTGCACGGCGAAGTGCGCCGCTACGACCTGCCGGGCACGCATTCGCTCAACTTCACGCTGCAAGAAGCGCTGGGCGGCGGCGGCATCGCGTCGGTGCGCATGGATTCGCAAGGCAAGGCCTACGCGCAGATGCTGCTCGACCACCCGGTGCCGATTCCAGCCGAACTCGCCCTGTGACCCTGACCCCTCTTCTTTCGCCGACATCGGAGTGAACCCATGACCGCGATGACCTCGCCCACCGGCCGCACCACGGCTTCCTCGATCATCCAGTCGCGCATCCGCGACATCCAGGAGGCCGCTCGCGGCGTCACCAAGCAGTACCCGCGCAGCTACATCCTTCAGTGCATCAAGGAAGACCGCTTCCCCGACGAACTGTGGCGCGAACTCGGCAAGTTCGGCCTGCTCGGCCTGTCGATCCCCGAGGAGCACGGCGGCTCGGGCGGCGGCGTGCTGGAGATCACCGCGCTGAACGAGGCGCTGGCGCTCGCCGGGGTGCCGACGCTGTTCCTGGTGGTCACCGGCCTGGGTCGGGTGCCGATCGTGCGCCACGGCACCCCCGAGCAGATCGCCCGGTACGTCACGCCCACCTGCACCGGCGAGAAGAAGATGTGCTTCGCGATCACCGAGCCCAACGCCGGCACCAACAGCTTCGCGATGACGACGCTGGCCACCCCCAGCGCCGACGGCGGCTGGACGCTCAACGGCCAGAAGGTCTTCATCTCCGGCGCGCGCGACGCCGACTTCATGCTCGTGGTCGCCCGCACCACGAAGGCCGGCGAGGTGAAGTACCGCACCGAGGGCATGTCGCTGTTCGTGGTGGACATGAAGACTCCGGGCATCAAGCTGCAGCAGCTCAACATCCAGGTCGAGACCGCCGAGCGCCAGTACATGGTGTTCTTCGACAACGTCAAGCTGCCCGCCGACGCGGTGATCGGCGAGCCCGGCAAGGGCGCCAAGCTGATGTTCGAGGGCCTGAACTCAGAGCGGCTGCTTGCCGCCGGCGCAGCCATCGGCCTGGGCGACTACGCGTTGTCGAAGGCCGTGGCGTACGCCAACGAGCGCAAGCCCTTCGGCAAGCCGATCGGCAGCTATCAGGCGCTGCAGCACCGCATGGCGCTGGCCAAGGCCGAACTGGAAGCGGCGCGGCTGATGACCTACGACGCCGCCGACCGCTTCGACAACGGCGAGGACGCCGGCGCGCATGCCAACATGGCCAAGCTGCTCGCCTCGCGCGCCGCGGTGGCGGCGATCGACGCCACGCTGCAGGTGCACGGCGGCTACGGCTTCGATCGCGACTACGACGTCGTCACGCTGTGGCCGATGATCCGCCTGCTCGAGATCGCGCCCATCAACAACGAGATGCTGATGAACTACATCGGCGAGCATGTGCTCGGGCTGCCCAAGTCGTACTGAACGGCATGTCGAACCGTCGGGCACAGTCCTCTGCCACAGCGGCAGCCACCGTCGGCCAGCATCGGCAGGCGCATGCGTCGGCGCTCCTGCCGTTCGGCATCGCCGAGACCTGCAGCCGCGTCGGCATCACGAAGCGCGCCATCAGGCACTACGAGTGCCTGGGCCTGCTGCTGCCGCGGCGCATCGGCGGCGCGCGCGTCTATGGCGCGACCGAACTTCGCTCGCTGGAGCTGCTGCAACGCTTCAAGGCCATGGGGCTCACGTTGAAGGAGTGCAGCAGCGGCCTGAAGTGGTTCGGCCAGCCGACATCCGGCCATCAGTTCGATGACGAAACGGATCTGCCCGCGTTCGTTCGATCGCTGCAGCGCCGCCGCCAGGCGGTCGATTCAATGCTCGCCGAGCTGTGCATGATCCGCGATGCCGCCTCGGCAGCGCTGGCGGCCGGCAAGACGGCCTGAGAGCAGGGCCAGACGTGCAGCAGCACCTCCTGGCTGCCGGCGGCCGCAAGCTGGCAGCGTACGCCTGGGGCCGGATCGACCACGAAGCTCCGGTGATCGTCATGATGCACGGCGGCCTCGATTGCACGAGCACCTGGAAGGACCTGCCGGAAGCCATCGCACGGGCGAGCGGGCTTGCGGTGTTGTCCTACGACCGCTGGGGCTACGGCGGATCGGAACCCTATGTCGGACGACGCGAACGCTCCTACCGGTTCGAGGAGTCGGGGCCGGTGTTTGCCGAGGTGCTGCGCCACTTCGGCATTCGGCAGGCCGTGATCTTCGGCCACAGCGACGGCGGCGCCATGGGCATTCTGGCCGCTGCCGCCCACCCGCACGTGGTGCGCGGCGTGTGCGCCTGTTCACCCACCGTGGCGCTGGACCTGCCGATGGTGCAGGCCATGTCGTCGGCGCGCCGGGCCTTCGAGCACGGCGGCCTGCGCGAGAGACTGGCGCGACATCACGGCGACAAGACCGATGCCATGTTCTGGGCCTGGTACGAGCCCTGGGCCGACGAGACGGCGATCGAATGGTCGATGGCGGCGCAGGTGGCCGAGGTGCGCTGCCCGGTCGCTGCGTTGTTCGGCCAGGACGACGAGTACGGCTGGCGAGCCAGCGCGCGGCTGTTGGTGGAGCACGCCGGCATGCCGCTGGAGGTGAGCGCGTTGCCGGGCGTCGGCCACGATCCGCAGCATCGGGCGCGGGCCCGAGTGCTCGATGCGCTGGGCCGCGTCGGGACCGCAGCGGGTATCGACATCAAGCGCTGATTTGGCTTGGGCTTGCTAGAATTCAGGCCGCGCGCGGCACGTCGCCCGCCAGCGTGATGCGGTGCATCACGCGGCGGAAACCGTGGTAGTCGTTGATCGGGTAGTGCTGCGTACTGCGGTTGTCCCACAGCGCCAGCGTGCCGGGCTCCCAGCGCACTCGGCAGGTGAACTCTTCCTTCCTCTGATGCGCGTGCAGATACTGCAGCAGCGGCGCGCTCTCCTCCTCGGTCATTCCGACGAAACGCACCGTGTGCGCCACGTTCATGAACAGCGCGCGGCGCCCCGTCTCGGGGTGCAGCCGCACGGCCGGATGCTCGGCTTCGTAGACACGGCGTTCGCTGCGACCGGCCTCGGCGATGCGGTCCTCGCGCGTGCGTGAGGTATCGGCCTTGGCCGAACTGTTGACGCAGCGCAGGCCGGCCAGCAGGCGCTGCATGCCCTCGGACAAGGCTTCGTAGGCGGCGGTCTGGCTGGCGAACAGCGTGTCGCCGCCCTGCGGCGGCACCTCGCGCGCCAGCAGCAGCGTGGCCATCGGCGGCTGCTCCAGGTAGGCCGTGTCGCTGTGCCAAACGCCACCGAAGTTGACGCGCTCGTGCTCGAGCTTCTTGACCTCGATGATCGTCGGGTAGCCGTCGAGGCCCCTGACGAAGGGATACTCCACCGGCGTGCCGATGCTGGCGGCGAAGGCCAAGAACTCGCCGCTGCCGAGCGCCTGGCCGGGCATCACGATGACGCCATGCTCGAGCCAAACGCGCCGCAGTTCGGCCGCCTGCGCCGCGGCCAGCGGCCGGCGCAGGTCGAGCCCCGTCACCTCGGCGCCGACCGCGCCGGCCAGGCGCCTGAATTCCATTGCGGGTGCTGCCATCGTCGCGTCGCCATTGTTCGCGGTCGTTCGCTGTCGGGGGTCGCTACAAGTCGGCCCGCCCGTTCAGCAGCTGCCTTGCGATGGTGCGCCGCTGGATCTCGGCCGTGCCGTCGGGAATGCGCATCACGCGCGCGAAACGCCAGCCCTCTTCGATGCGCAGCTCGTTGGTCAGCCCCATCGCGCCGTGCACCTGGATGCTGCGGTCCATCACGCGGCCGAGCATCTCGGTGCAGAAGGCCTTCACCATGCTCACCTGCGCGGTGGCGGCTTCGCCGCGGTCGATGCGCCAGGCGCAGTTCTGGATCATCGACTTGGCGGCGTAGATGTCCATCGCGCTGTCGGCCAGCATGAACTGGATCGCCTGGTGCTCGGCGATCGGCACGCCCTGCGTCTTGCGCACCTTGGCGTACTCCAGCGCCTGGTCCAGCGCCCAGCGCGCCAGCCCCAGGCAGGTGGCCGCCATGCCGATGCGGCCGGCGTTCACGCCGTCCATCGCCACCGCCAGGCCGCGCCCGACAGCGCCCAGGCGGTGGTCGTCGGCCACGCGCACGCCGTCGAGTACCACCACGCCGGTGTCGCCACCCAGATGGCCCATGGTGTTGATCAGCCGCGGCACCGAGAAGCCCGGCGTGCGCGTGTCGACGAAGAAGCCGGTGACGCCGCCCTGGTGGCGCGCCGCGGCCTCGGGGTCCGTCACCGCGAACACCATCGCATGGTCGGCGTAGGGCGAGTTGGTGATCCACTGCTTGGTGCCGTTCAGCACCCAGTGCTCGCCGTCGCGCACCGCGCGCGTCTTCATCGCGAACACGTCGGAGCCGGCGTCGGGTTCGCTCAGGCCGAAACACAGCGTCTTGTCGCCGCTGGCGATGCCTCCGCGGTACTGCGCGAGCACAGCCGGCTCCAGGTGCCGCAGAACCGGCGACAGGCCGTTGGTGAAGGGCGACGGCAGCACCACCGTCTGGATCAGCGGCCGGCCGGGCCCGAAACGGTGGTTCAGCAGCTCCTGGATGTGCGCCATCGCCTGGGCGCCCAGGCCCGCACCGCCCAGCGCTTCGGCGCCGAACAGGTTGTAGTAGCCCAGCTCGGCCGAACGCATGCGGATGCGGCGGCGCAGCGCCAGCACCTCGGGCACGAAGCGGCCATCGGGCTGGAACAGCGTGCGTTCGCTGGCCAGCGCGGCGCGATGCTCGTTCTCGAGCGGCAGCACCTCGCGCTCCACGAAGCGCAGCACGGCCTCGCCGATGGCCCGGGTGTCGGTGTCGACTTCGAAGTCCATCGCGGCCGGGCTCTCAGGCGGGCCTGAACTTGGGCAGCGTGATCTCGTCGGTGACCGCTTCGAACGCGACCGCCACGCGCTGGCCGATGCGCACCGACTCCACGTCGTCGGTGACGATGTTGGTCATCATGCGCGCGCCCTCGTCGAGGTCGACCACCGCGACGACGTAGGGCGCGTCGGCCTTGAACGCCGGGCCTGCCGGGCGGCGGGCGACGGTGTAGCTGTAGATGCTGCCGCGGCCGCTGGCGTCTGCCCATTCCAGCGCGTCGCTGTGGCAGTGCGGGCACAGCGCGCGCGGATAGAAATGGTGGCGGCCGCAGTCGCGGCAGTGTTTGAGGATCAGGCGGCGCTCTTTCAGCGCGGCCCAGTAGGGCGCGCTTTCAGGATCAACGACGGGCAAGGGCTTTTCGTACATGATGCTCACTACGGCGTGTCAACGCGTCGAGAGGATGCAGGTGGCCCCGCTGGACAGCGTGCCGCCGGTGCCGTGCACCAGCGCGGTGGCGGCATTCTTGACCTGGCGCACGCCGCACTCGCCGCGCAACTGCCGCACGGCCTCGATCAGCAGGAAGATGCCGTACATGCCCGGATGCGCATAGGAAAGCCCCCCGCCATTCGTGTTCATCGGAAACACCCCGCCCGGAGCCGTGCGCTGGCCCGACACGAAGGCCCCGCCCTCGCCTCGCTTGCAGAAACCCAGCGCCTCGAGCGTGAGCAGCACGGTGATCGTGAACGAGTCGTACAACTCGACGACGTCGATATCGTCGGGGCGCACACCCGCCATCGCAAAGGCCTCGCGGCCGGCGATCTCGGCAGCGGTCAGGCGCGCCAGGTCGGGCATCGCGGCGATCGTCCAGTGCGTGTGCGCCTCGCCATAGCCGCGCACATGCACCGGCTTGCGGTGACCGATGGCACGCGCATGTTCGGTCGTGGTCACGACGACGGCACCGCCGCCGTCGGTGACCAGGCAGGCGTCGAGCAGGTGCAGCGGGTCGGAGATCATCGGGCTGGCCAGCACGTCGTCGACGCTGAGCGGCCCGCGCATCGTCGCTGCCGGATTCATCGCCGCCCACTTGCGCGTGGCCACGGCAATCTCGGCCAGTTGCGCCGACGTGGTGCCGTGCTCGTGCATGTGGCGCATCGCCGCCAGCGCGTAGCCGCCCACCGGCGTGGGCATGCCCCATGGCGTTTCGTACTGCATCGTCAGCACGGAAGGGCGTCCGGCGAGGTTGCGGCTGGCCTCGCTGCGCTGCAGGCTGCCGTAGGTGATCAGCGCCACTTCGCAGCGGCCGGCCTCGATGGCGGTGGCGGCATGGGCGACATGCGCCTCGAACGCCGAGCCGCCGATGTTGGTGCCGTCGACGAAGCGCGGCGTGATGCCGAGGTACTCCGACAGCGTCACCGTGGCCAGCTGGCCCGGCCCGGGCACGCCCCACATGCCCGCGGTGAGCAGCCCGTCGACCGCACGCATGGGAATGCCGGCGTCCGCCAGCGCATCACGTGCACACAGTGCCTGCGCCTGCAGCACCGACATCGGTGACGTGACCTTGCCGTCCTTCAGCGGCAGATCGGCCACGCCGACGATCACCGCCTCACGTTTGCCCATGCACCAGGTTCTCCATCACAATCGCGCCCATCTTGATCGAACAAATGTTAGGTTGAATTGTATGGCACCCAATACCCCTCGGCAATCGCCGCCGCTCACAGAAGCGATCGCGCTGGTGACGGGCGCCACCGCGTACATCGGCCGCGCGATCGCTCACGAGTTGGCGCGCCGGGGCGCGCACGTGGTGGTCAGCGGTCGCAACGCCGCGGCCGGCCGGTCGGTGGCCGAAGACATCGTGGCCGCGGGCGGGCGCGCCGAATTCGCCGCCGCGGACCTCACCGACCGCGGCGCGGTGCAGGCGTTGGTCGATGGCATCGCGCAGCGCCACGGCCGGCTCGACGTGCTGGCAGCCAGCGGCGCCGGCGCCAGCAGTGACTCGCTGGCCTTCAAGCTCTTCATGGACATGAGCGGCGAGGACTTCGAGACCTACATCCGCTCGCACTGGCTCGCGCGCGCGCACGTCATTCAGGCGGCGGCGGCGGCGATGCGCCCGAACAAGTGCGGCAAGATCGTCGCCATCGGCACCGACGCCGGCCGCGTGGCCACGGTGGGCGAGTCGTTCATCGGCGGCGCCACCGGCGGCATGATGCAGATGTGCCGCGTGCTGGCACGCGAGCTCGGCCGCGACGGCATCCGCATCAACGCGGTGGCCATGAGCTACATCGCCGACGCCGAGCCGCGCTGGGGCGGCGCCTCGCCGGCCTTGGCCAGCCATGAACGCGGCATGCTGCAGCAGTTGAAGAAGCGCATGCTGTTCCCGGTGCACTGCGCCGACATCGCGCACGCCGTGGCCTTCTTCGCCGGGCCGGAGTCGGACGCAATCACCGGGCAGACGCTCAGCGTCAACGGCGGCCTGAGCACGCCGGGTTGATGTCGCTCAGCCGCCGTGCGCGCCCTTCACGGCCGCGCGGTCGACGGCGCCGTCCGCGCTGCGCGGCAGCCGCTCGACGAAGACCACGTGCTTGGGCTTCTTGTAGCGCGCGATGCGAGCCGCAACGAACTCGATCAGCTCCTCGGCCGCAACGGCCGCGCCGGGCCGGGTTTCGCAGACCGCCTTCACGGCTTCGCCCCACTGGGAGTCGGATACGCCGAACACCACGGCGGCGGCCACGGCCGGGTGCTCGGCCAGGGTGCGCTCCACCTCGGCCGGATAGACGTTCTCGCCGCCAGGCTTGATCAATTCCTTGGCCGGCGATCGCCCCATGTACCAGAGGTCGCCGTCGTCATCCAGCCGCCCCATGTCGCCGGTGTGGTGCCAGCCGTTGCGGAAGGTGAGCGCGTTGTCGGCCTCGCGCTGCCAGTAGCCGCGGAACACCATCGGCCCACGCACCACGATTTCGCCGGTGGTGCCCGCTGGCACGGGACGGTCCTCGTCATCGACGATGGCGACGACATGCCCGTCCACCGGCCGCCCGGCGCAGCCGGGGCGATCGGCAAAGCGGGCCTTGGACACCGATCCCGAGGTCTCGGTCTGGCCATAGCCGACCCAGAAGTCGGCATGCGGGCACGTCGAGGCAAGACGGGCCAAGGTCTCGGGCGCCTCCAGCCCGCTGACCACGCGCAAGGCCTTCAGCGCCGACCCAGCCGCCGCTGCCGCGTCCAGAACGCCGGCCAGCATCGGGGGAAACGAGCCCAGCACACTGCCGCCTTCGCGGTCGATCGTCCCGACCACCGCCTTCGGGTCGAAGCGGGCCATCACCCAAGTCGAACCACCGGCCGCCTGCAGCGCCAGCCACATCGCCACGCCGGCGATGTGAAAGAACGGCAGCACGCCGATGTGCACGTCCTGCGCCGTCAACGCCCAGCCGCGCGCCGATTGAGCCGCACCCTCCAACAGCCCGCGATGCGAAAGCAGCGCACCGCGGGCTCGCCCTCCCACGGCCGCGGTGTGAACGATCAACAGCCCGGCATCGTCGTCGATGGCCGCCGGCGGCACGGCCGCGTCCAGGTACAGAGTCGCTGCCGCGCGCCACCCAGCCGACGCCTCGCCGGTGCTGAAGGTCTGCACACCCGACAGGTCTGCATTCGCCAACGGGGCCTGCAGGTCCGGCGCCGCGAGCACCACGCGGGGCGCGGTGTCGGCCAGCACGTACGCCACCTCGTCGGCCGCGAGGCGCCAGTTCACCGGCACGACCATCGCGCCCAGGCGCGCAGCGGCACCGAACAGATCCAGGTACAGCGCACTGTTGTGCGCCACGATCGCGATGCGGTCGCCCGTGTTGACGCCGGCAGCGGCCAACCCGGCGGCCAGCCGGCGCACGCGCTCGGCGTACTCGGCGTGGGTGACGCGCAGGCCATCGGCCACGTAGGCCGTACGCTGCGCGTGCAGCCGGGCGTTGCGCTCGATGCGATCGAACAGGGTGAACGAGCGAAGGCTCATGCAGCGTTCTCCTTGGGCGTTTGAGTCGACACCGCTGCATCGGCACGGGCCGCAGGCATGGCGGCGCCGAGGAAGTCGATCAGGCTTGCGGTGAACACGTCGTTGGCATCCCCGGCGACCATGTGGCCCGCCTTGGCGAGCTCGACAAAGCGCGCCTGCGGAAACGCAGAGCAGAAGCGTGCCGCTCCGGCGGTGGTGATCACATCGCTGCGGCCGCCACGGATCAGCGCCAAAGGGCCCGCATATCGAGCCAGCGAGCGCGCCAGATGGTCCGGATCGTTGCGGTGGCTGTGGTTCTCGTCGTTCATCAGGCGCGGATCCCAGTGCCAGACCCAGCGCCCGGCGGCGTTGCGCCGCAGGTTCTTGCCGAGCCCGCGCGGATGGGCCTGGACCGGCCGGCCACGATAGGCCGCGATGTGGCGCGCGGCCTCGTCGAGCGACGCGAACCCGTCGGGATGGGCGCGCATGAAGTTGACGATGCGATCGACCCCCGCCGATTCGAGCCACGGGCCCACGTCCACCAGCGCCAGCGCAGCCACTGCCGGCGCGTCGGCCCGGCCAACCAGCGCCATACCGATCATGCCGCCCAGCGACGCGCCGACGATGGCCAGCGGCGAACCCAGTTCGCGACACAGCCTCGACACGTCCGCCGCCAGTTTGTCGATGTGGTATTCGCCCTGCGGCGACCAGGCCGACTCGCCGTGCCCCGGCAGGTCCAGCGCCACCGCGTGCCAGCCGGCCCGCGCCAGCGCCAGCACCGTGCCCTGCCAAGCGTGGCGGGTCTGGCCACCGCCGTGCATCAGCAGCACGGTGGGGGCTTGCTGCCGCCCCGCCACGTCGGCGACCCAGCAGCCGCCGTCGAAGCCGGGAAACTCGACGCGCCGCGCGCGCCCCATCGGCTCGTGCGCTTCAGGTCGCGGCGCCAGAGCTGACCTCCTGCTCGAAGTTGCCACCCCCGGCGTTGCGCATCCACGATTCGAAGGCCGGGTACGTCTGGGCGAAGGTCGCCAGCATCTCGCGTCGGGGAACGTCGGCGAAGGTGCCGCGGTCGCGGATGTACTCCATGTGGCGGCGGCCGTGCGCGTCGAACTCATGGAAGATCGAATCGGCCGCGCCGTCGAACTCGAGCGGCTTGACGCCCGCCTTCTGGCACAGCTCGAGATTGAACGCCGGCGTGGCCTTGACCCAATGACCGTCGATGAACAGCTCGGCGAAGCCGTGAAACGCGAAGACGTCGGTCTGCATCATCTCGCGCAGCCGCGGGCTGGTCAGGTGGTTGCGCACGTCGGCA
>WBZL01004627.1_pt1 | contig 11750 bp, 12 predicted proteins | sample 5204291 | NCBI WGS metagenome assembly WBZL01 (sample SAMN12344345, study PRJNA552823) | activated sludge metagenome | biome: Activated sludge suspended growth; feature: Nitrification reactor; material: Wastewater; isolation source: activated sludge from nitrification reactor of wastewater...
ACCTCCAGCGCCGTCGGGTCGCCGCTGAACCTGAAATAGGACGACTGGCCGGCCTTGCCGGTTGCCGTGAAGCAGACCTGGTAAAGGGCCCCTCCGTCGGCAACGGTCACGCCTTTCAGGTCGTTGTCTATCCAGACGAAGGTCAGGATGCCTTCCTTGGTGCGGTGGGCGCCGAAACTGTCAGGGCCGAGGTAGGGTAATCCGAAATTCCGGACCTCTTTGAAGGTGAGCACCTTGGGGTCCCAACGCATGGTGTATTGCATGGACAGCAACATGCTGAAATTGGCTGCGCTCACAGTGATGCAAACCTCCTGACCCGGGCTTGTTTTAGCATAGCTGCCCGAGAGCTTGAGCGGAGGCTGGCTGACCGCCACCGGTGAATTGGATGCAGATACAGCCTGATCGGCAGCCTGCGCGGGAGCGACCGTTTGTTCGCGGTCATTGTGAGCGGATTCTCCCTTACAGGAAAATAAAAGCAGACCAACGGTCAAAAGCCAAAAATAGCGCATAGTTTACGGTTTTGTGGACAAAGGTATTAAAGCTGCATAAACAGATACAGTAGACGCCGAAAATTATGCCGGTCACTCCTGGATGCCTCGGCCCCGGCGGATGCAGAAGCGGCAGCTGCAGTGCGCGGATTGATCCTACAAAAGAAACATAAGAAAAAAAAACTAATATTTTTTATTTGTAAATATGTAACAAAACAAGGCGATCGTCGCAGCCTGCGAATTTAGAAGTATGCGAATAATTTAATTTGAAAATAAACTGATTTATAGGTTTTTATGCCGGAAATTTGGTTTTTTTTTGAATTAGGCGAGTAAAAAAATGCGGTGTTTGCTATGTCACAAATAATAAAAAATGGCTTAGATTAGTTATCGCAGGCTCCCTTTCTTTGCATCATACAAAGCGGGTCAGGCAGGCAAAGGCTTGAAAAGATCCGAAAAGAACAGATCATTAGCTGCCGTAAGGCGCAAATATAGGAATTAATTGGGTGAGTGTTTGTTCATAGAATTTTATACCCCCGAGAGAATCGGGGGTTTTTTTCTCACCTGATCAAGAGATTTTTGTGTTGTTCATAGTGTTTGTATTAAAGCCTTGACGCCCCCGTCAAGGCTTTTTTTGTTTGCGCATCTCCGCCTATTCCGGTATCTTTGCTTGCTGCGTGTTTCCCGCGTCAACTCACGGAGAGCACCGGTGTTCTGAATAATCCTGCACACATGTCTTTGAATCTTGAACAAATGCGGGAAGAGTACCTGCAATCCGAATTATCGGAGAAATCCCTGCTCAACGATCCCGTTGAACAATTCAAAACCTGGTTTGAACAAGCCCGTTCCGCCGGGTTGCCGGAACCCAACGCCATGACCCTGGCTACCTGTACGCCCGATGGAAGGCCGTCCGCCAGGGTGGTATTGCTGAAAAATGTCGATGAAGCAGGTTTTGTGTTCTTTACGAATTATCAAAGCCGCAAATCCGTTGAACTGGAGGAAAACCCCCACGCGACCCTGCTGTTCTCGTGGCTCGAACTGCAACGCCAGGTCCGGATCGAAGGCATTTGCGAACGCATCAGTGAAGCGGAATCGACCGCCTATTTCCAATCCAGGCCGCGCGGCAACCAGATCGGCGCCTGGGCATCTCCCCAGAGCCGGGTCATAGCCGACCGGGCGCAACTGGAGCAAAAAATGGCCGACCTGAGCCGCCGGTTCGAAGGAGTCGATCCGCTGCCCAAACCCCCGCATTGGGGCGGTTTCCGGGTTATTCCTTATCGCATCGAATTCTGGCAGGGTAGGGGAAGCCGCCTGCACGACCGCCTGGTATACGAGCCCTCAATAACGGGTAAAGGCCAATGGACTATAAGCCGTCTAGCGCCCTGATCCTTTTCTCTCGTCCAAAAACAGCATAATGGAACCTGAAATATTCATCAACCTGCAACGCCGTGTAAATCAATACAAAGAGGTATTGGCGAATACCGTTAAATACCGCGAAATCTGGCTTGCCAGCCTCCGGCAGCGGATCGTCGATACCCTCGAAGCTGTAATTAACGGCGTCGGCCTGGAAGCTGAGGTAGAGGTTCGCTCCGAAATGGATAACCTGGAAGCGGTAGTACTTTCGCTTGGCGCTATGAAAAGCGGTATGGCGGAAAGGGTGAATGAATCGGTCCGCCGGGATCTGGTGAAATACAACGGCGCGCTTGTTTATCAGCAACTGTTCAACGGTAAGGTGATCGTCCTGATCAATTACCCCTATATCGAGAATTACGGCCAGCCCCGCCCACCCAAAACCATTGCCATTTACCGGCCGGAAGAGCTTCGCGAACCTTATTTTATCCGCCACCTGGAGGAATTCATCCAGGAAGTCACCAATTGGGAAGATTTCGACGATGACGAACCCAACCAACGGATCGGTTTCCATTTCAATTTCCCATCAGGCGGAGAACCCGATGCCGACACCCCCACCGACAAAACCTGACGCCCCTCTCTCTCACTCCCTCTCACCCTCTCACCCTCTCTCTCACCCCCTCACCATCCCAATATGCGGTATGCCGTCCTCCAGATATTCCTCCCCGACCGTCTTGAATCCGAAGGACGCATAAAATCCGATGAGGTAGGCTTGTGCGGAGATCTTAACGGGGGCCTTCCCGTACAGACTTTCGATATAAGCTACCGATTCGGCCATTAGTTCCCTCCCGTACCCGAACCGGCGCGCCTCCGGGGCAGTAACCACCCTGCCGATGGAAACGTACCCTTCGTAGGATAATCCGGGCGGGATGATCCTGGCGTAGGCCCAAAGCCTGCCGTCGGGATGATACCCCAGGATATGATGGCAAAGCAGGTCTTTGCCGTCGGCATCCAGGTAGGCGCACGCCTGTTCGACCACAAAAACCTCCTGGCGCAGGGCCATGATCTGATACAGCCTGCCGGCATCCAGCAAATCAAAAGGAAGGCATTGAAATCGGAGTGCCGGTCGTTTCATGGTCAAAAGCGGTAACAGGGAATATTCTTGCCTCTTTTTCCGATTTTCCGGCTTCGGCCACCTGAATTTCCCTTGCTTTCGCCGGGGAAGGGCGGCACTTTGACGGCAAAATAGAAATCGGCGCCGTTGAATTTGCTGCGGGTGAGCGTTCCGCCGATCTTGTCGGTTCCGATGACGATGAAGCCCAGCCGGGCTGCCAGGCCGATGCGTACCTGCTGCCAATTGTAGAGCGATACCGGCAAGCTCAGGCTGCCCCAGCGGTGTTCAAACCTTGGGGTTACGGCCAGCATGCTGCCCCGCGTGATGGCTGCTTCCTTGAACGGCGCCGGCTGGACCAGCATGCCGTTGACATAAAAAAGTTCGTTCACCTTCACGTCAGCCTGCAGGGCCAGCCGGGTGGGTAATTTCAATTCAAAGGAATTGGCCTGAAAGGAGGCCAGCGAATCGCCGAGGATCTGCCGGCTGAAGGTGCGGACGATCTGGTCGAACTCTTCGACCGACTCGAATTTCCGATAATCCTGCCAGCTCAGCACCCGTTCGCCCTCGGCTTTGGCCAGGTGTTCCTGGGCGCCTTTGTCGAATCTGATCCGGCCGATATCGAGGACGGACAAGCCGAACTGGCAAAGGTAATTTTCACCGTCCTCATCGATGGTGTACACCATGCCAAGGTCGATCCCGAAGCCGGCGCCGCTGACTTTCGGGTTCCAGGCCTCGTTTTGGTAGGCGTTTTCGGTAAAACCGAAGGCCAGGTTGGGCGAAATGCCGCTGACGGAATTTTCGGGTAATTTGGACACCGACATCGTTGAGCGGCTGTCAAAATAGGCGCCTTCATATCCGGCGAGGTGTTTGGCGGTAAATCCCAGTCCTAATCTGCCGTTGGCGGTGTAGGTTGTGAACACATAATTCAAACCGATCTCGGTAAAGCCCGCCGCCCCGGAATGAAAGTCTTTCACCGGGAACGGGTCGAATTCAGCCCGGTTGAACCAGGGATAATAGCTCAGTTCGTTTTCCACACCGAATCCGCTGGCGACAAGCCGGAATGCGGTCATCAGGCCCAGTGCATGCCGGTCGTTCAACCGGACAAAAAAGGACGGGCCCTCGATGGCTGCGTTGGCAAAGGCGAACCGGTTTCGGCGGTCGTCGTAAAAATCGATGACGACCTGATCCGGCCGGACCACATCATCGGCTTCCAGCAACGGCCTTGCGACCAGGTCATCCTGGTTGGCGACACTGAGGAGATCCCTGAGGTTGGACTTTTCCGCAAAGGCGTAATTATTGCCGAAAAAGATGCCGCCGCCGAATAGCTGCACATCCCATCGGAGCGGGGAGGCGGCATAGGAAGCCGGATTCAGCCGGATGCCGCTGATGCCCGCATACCTTTCAAGGCGCCAGCCCAATTGTTCCTGGCCCCACAATTGTACGACGAAGAATAAACACAGGGGTATGACACTAAAACGCTTCATGATAAGTAGAATAATAGTTGCAAAATCGGGCTGATCCCGGTAGCTGATATTCAATTGGGGTGCCATGCTAATCAATAGAAACAGGCAATCGGATGGCTTGCCTGTTTTTCAAGCGTGTCGTTTTCCCACAGTGTGAAGGCGAGTAGTCAAACCCTGGTCCAAAACCGGCTTGCGAACAGTTGCGCTGCGCACAGGGCCGGCTTTGCGGGCGTGGTTGTTGTGTCAGGGTTTATTGCTGATCGACATCTTTCCAAGCCTGGAAAGGAAGTAGACCTCAAAAATAGTATAAAAAAAATAAACCCCCAGAAAGGGCAGAATAAATAATTTGGAAGCGGGGTTGAAAATCTTCATGTACCCGAATAATATTCCGAGCGCCAGCATCATCTTCAGCATGGTAAATCCCATGACCACGGTGGTAAACAGGGTTTTATCCGGGCTTTTGGCGGCGCGGTAGCCGATATGATAAATGGCTGCCGACAGCGCAACGAAGAGCCCCAGGCTGATCCAGGCCAGGTCTGAAAAAGATTGCAGCGATTCCATTTGCCGGCTGCCGATGATGAGCAGTGCGGTAAAGGCAGACAAAAAGCTGAGTTGCAGGTAAAAATTTTTTGCCGGCATTATTTTTTGGTCATGAAATCCTTAAGGGTTAAATAGAGCGCTGCGAATACGGCCAATAAGGAAAGGATTGCGGTGAAGACTTTGCCGGTTTGGAAATGCTCGTCCAGTTTTACGCCAAGAAAAGCGCCGGCCAGTATGATCAACCCCATTTGAACGGCCATGCCGGAATACTTCAAGTAACCTTGAGCATTCCGGCCGGCATCTCCGTTTCTTTCATCCGGGAGTTGCTGATCTTCCTTATTTGGCTTCGGCAACTTTTCCGGCATTGGAAGAAGAGCTTGAAGGATTGCTTTCTTTTTTGAATCCGGAACCGGACAGGACGCTCTTTCCTTCACCCATGGTGCAGGCGACATTGAAAACAGCGCCGGATTGGACGATCAATTTGTTGGTGGTGACATCGCCGCTCACGGCGGCGCTTTCACGGATATTCAGCAATTCGGCTACCTGGATCACGCCTTCGAATTTGCCTTCGATGACGGCGTTCTGGCAGCGAATTTCGCCTTCAACAAAGCCGGTGGGGCCGATAATGACCTTGGCATCGCAAAAGAGTTTTCCTTTGATGTTGCCGTCCACCCGGAAATCCGTTTTGCAATGCACGGACCCCTCAACCATGGTTCCCTGAACCAGGCTGTTCAAAGCGTGTGTAGTTGACGCCGGCAGAACGGAGCCGTTCTTGCTTTTGTTGGCGCTCTCTTTTGTAGTTTCTTTCCCAAACATATCCATTTGTTTTAGTTGGCGCAAAGGGGATAACAACGCCGTTATTCACTTATATGCCGGTTAAAACGGCTCAACAATGTTACGTATTTTCTGCGAACGGTGCAAATTTCCGAAAAATTCCCGGGGATTAAAAAGATGTGAGCTGTTTGGGTTGCCGGATAGGCTTGCAGCGGTGAGGAAACCGCTCGGGGAGAAATGGAACAGCCGGCAGTCAGGTGCAGGAAGCGGGCCTGGTTCGGCCCCGTATTTCCTGCCGGAAACTGCCGGCTGCGAGGTGATCAGAAGTTGGGGCAGTAGACCCCGCGGCGAACAGGGCCGCATATCTTGTAAGTGAGTGCAAATTCAAAACCGCCGTTGGCGTTGCTGGCAGGGCGAAGCGGCGACACATTGATGTCGTAGCTGAAGCCGATGCTGAAGCTGTCATAATCAAACCGGGTGGACAGGATGGCTGCATCCGTCAACACGCCGGATTCGATCTTGTTGGAAATCCGGGTCCACAAGCCGAGCTGGAAGGCCTGATAGTTGAATTTCGACTTGTTGAGCAGGAATTTGAAGCTCGTACCCGCGTTGACCTGGAAAGACGGCCCCTGGCTCATGACGATCACGCCCGGCACGAGGCCGAACTTGTTGCCCGCCAGGAATTCACCGCCGGCATGAAAGGTGAACCGGCTGTAGAGGTCGTCCACACCGTCGCTGCTGAAGGACTGGTTGGCCCGGTTAAGGTGGTGGAAAGAACCGCCGAAGTAAAGGCTGTTGTCTTCGTCAAACACCATGAACCACAGCAAGCCGGCTGCCAGGTCGGCAAAGAGGAAATTGTCCCGGTCAAAGTTTTCCATGGTCGGCAGGTTGGGGTCGTATCCGCCCCGGCCGTCGTGTTGGGTCCCCCAGCGAAGGTTGAGGAAGTCGATGCTGCGCTGGGCTACGCCTGCTTCGGCGCCTACGACGAGGTAATTGGCGTCTGTCCGGCCGCCGCCCATCCGCTTGCTGTATGCCATGGACAATTTACCGGTAAGGGTGGCGAAATTGGCTTCCCCGGCACGGTCGCCCCAAAAAGTCCCGCCTACGCCGAAATAATCATAACGACCGACCGGAAGGCGCTGGTCATAGGATACGGAATAGGTACTGAACGCATTGTTCCGCAGGACGCTGGCCCACTGGTTGCGATAATTGGCCGTCAGTCGGATATTGCAGTTCATCACGCCGGTCATAGCCGGGTTGAGATTGAGCGGCGACAGATAGAACTGCGAAAAATGGATGTCTTGACCGTGCAAGCCTGTAAGGAACAAAGCCAGCGCGCAAGTCATCATCAGGGACTTGAAATTTTTCATAATGTTGGTAAAATTGCTTGACAAACAAAACAGTTTTTACGAGCCACAAGTATACAGAATCCCGTTCATATGGCCTGTATAAATTTATTGTAAATGACAAAAGGCTGCCAAAAGGCGCAGATGCAATGAAAAGGGTGTCTTTTAAGAGTAGTTAACTTTAACTGAGATGCGGGCATTCGCTAAAACGCTGCTTGGAGAGGAATTATTTTCCCGGCTCAAAGATAATGGATGTCCTTTAAATGGACAATATCCCGGCTTAAAATAATACCGCCAGGCGCTATTTTCCTGCAATGCCCGCTCGATGAAACGAGCGCAAAATTGAAAAGTATCCGGTTGCCGGGTTTTCAGTCGTAAACCGTAAGCCGTTAAGTCGTAAGTGGTTGACAACCGCATCCCCCGTAGGTCTTAGCTCCCAAGAGCGGCAGCGGCCAGCATCCACCACGCCGGGGCGTGGCAGCATCAAACATCCAGCATCCAGCATCCCCCGTCCGCCATAGCTCCTCAAGAGCGAAGGCGGGCAGCAACCAGCAACCACCACGCCGGGGCATGGCAGCATCCAGCATCCAGCATCCAGCATCAAACATCCAGCATCCAGCATCCCCCGTCCGCCATAGCTCCTCAAGAGCGAAGGCGGGCAGCATCCAGCAACCACCACGCCGGGGCGTGGCAGCATCCAGCATCACCCCTCCTCTCCCTCCTCAAACTTCCACTTCGCGCCATACTCCTCCACCAGGATATTGTCGTAGTGGTCGGCTTTTTCGAACAGGTTTTTGAACAGCAGCAGGCCGGTTTCCACGTTCAGGTACCGGTCGAAGATGAGCAGGGAAAGGATGATGTCCTGTTCCTTGACGCTGAAGGTGAGGCCTTCGAGGTCGTAATTTTGCCGGAGCAGGAATTCATAGATCGGGCCGATATTTTCCTGTGGCAGGGTGCAAAGGTAGGCGTCGCCGGTGATCAGGCCGGTCCGCTCGTGGTAGGCGATGAAGATCCGCGCGCTGCCCTGGCGGATTTCCCAGGTGTCGGAACCCCGGCGGGAGAGTTTGACATCGTGCCCCGCTTCGGCCAGCATCCCTTCGATGGTGGCGGCAATGCCGATGGGTTCGTATTCCTCCACCTGACTGGGCAAATGGATCATGGAGCCGCAATGGGGGCAATAGCTGCCGTCGGCTTTGTCTTCAAAAACGATATTGGAGCACGAGCGGCAGCGGGTTGCCGTTTTTCCGGTAAAGGCGCCGAATTGATCCAGCGTCAGGGCCAGGTATTTTGCAGGCAGTGAAAAACCTGTATTGTTGCCTTCTTTGACAATAAAGGTATTGACCCCGATGACATTGCCTTCCTTGTTGACCAGCGGACCGCCGCTGTTGCCCGGATTAAGGGCGGCGTCATTCAGGTAATACTGGATATCGTTGATCTCGTGGGATACGTTGGAAATGATCCCCAGCGTGGTGGTGAATTTCAGGCCGAACGGGTGGCCGATGGCCAGAATGGGATCCCCCTCCACGACCGTCGTTTTATTTTCCAGTTGAATCTCAGGCAATTCGATTCCGGGAGGGACTTCCAGAAAAGCCAGGTCGAACCGCGGATCGCTGTAAATGACGCGGGCCAGCGTCTTTGGGAACAACCTCCCTTTGATAACGACTTCCCGGTTGCCGGAAACGACGTGGTCGTTGGTGACGATCAGGTTAGGGCCTTTCAGGTAAAAACCCGTTCCGAGGCTGGCAGGGGTAGCGATTTGAATGATGACGTCGCGGTAGCGGTCAATTACTTGCTTCATTATTCGGTAGCCCGGTTAAAGATATTTTCCCTGGTAGGGTCAGGCAGGGCAAAAATAAATTTTTAAGGCGGATTAAAGGGTAAGTTTGACCGAAAAAATGAAGAATGGCGGCGCTTGTCCCGTATCACCTGAACAACTTCAACGTTCCAGCTTTTTTCGGATCCCGTTGAAATAGGCCGGAGCGCCCAGCAACCGGCTGCCGTACCAGGAGAAATATTCGCCGTCCACCAGCAGAAGGGATGCTCCCGGGCAGTGATCGCGGATTTCTTCGAAGTGCTTTTCCCGGAAAGGGTAGGGTTCCGAAGATAAAAATACGGCATCGGGAGCGGCGTCCTGAAGGTCGGTTCCGCTGATTTCCGGATACCGCATACGGTTTTTGAACGCATTGTCAAACCCCGCCAGCCTAAGCATCTCATCAATAAAGGTATCGGCGGCAGCGGCCATAAAAGGGCTGCGCCAGATCAGGTAAGCCACCTTCATGCGGTTGAATTCCGGAAAATCAAGGCGGGCAAACGCTTCACCGATCCGACCTGCCAGATCAAGCGCTTCGGCTTCTCTTCCGGTTATGGCCCCGATACTGCGGATCATGTTCAGCGCGTCGGGCAGGCGCCTTATATCGCTCATCCAGACAGGGTATTTCCCCATCAGGGCCTCGATCTGCTCCCGGTCGTTTTCCTCCTTGTTGCCGATGATGAGGTCCGGATCCAGTTCGGCTATCCGGTCCAGATGGAGCTGTTTGGTACCCCCGATCCGCCGCTTGCTGCGAAACCATTTTTCCGGATGAACGCAAAATTTGGTGATCCCCGCCACCTCGTCGTCCAACCCCAGATCCGCCAGCAATTCCGTCTGGCTGGGCACCAGGGAAACGATCCTTTCCGGTCGCTCCGGAATCGGGATTCGGCGGCCCATCTGATCTGTGAAAACTGGCATTTTGTGCGTAATAAATTGTAAGTAGGAGATCGGACTTCCGGTGGCGTTCAGCGAATCTTGAGCCCCCGACCTCCCCCGTCCGCCATAGCCCCAGGCGACGGCGGGCAGCCTCCACCACGCCTCAGCGTGGCAGCCTCCAGTATCCAGTATCCAGTATCCAGTATCCAGTATCCAGTATCCAGTATCCAGTATCCAGTATCCAGTATCCAGTATCCAGCCTCCAGTATCCACCACGCCTCAGCGTGGCAGCCTCCAGCCTCACCACTCCAAACCCGGATACGCCCGCTGCAAAAACTGCATTTCCGCCAGAATATACCCCAGGTGTTCGGAATGGCGGCCTTGTTTGCCGCCGGATTGCATCCAGGTGCCGGCTGGTATTTCGAGGGTGGCTTCGGTGAGGATGTCGCGGATATATTTTTCTACAGCCGGTTGAAGGCGTTCAAGGTGAGGGGAGATGCCCGCCTCTGCCATTTCCCGGTCGAGGTCATCGGGGGTCCACAATTCGCCGGCGTACGTCCAGAGGTCTTCAAGGGCTGTCTGCATGCGCGAACGGCTTTCTTCGGTACCGTCGCCGAGCCGGATGGTCCATTCCGAGCTGTATTTGCGGTGATAGGCGATTTCTTTCAGCGATTTTTCGGCGATGGCGCGGATCTGCAGGTCGCCGCTGTTGCAAAGATCCTCGTGGAGGGCGAAGTTCCAGGCGTCAAACAGGAATTGGCGGATGATGGTATGGGCAAAATCGCCGTTGGGTTGTTCGACCAGTAAGGCGTTGCGGAAGGCGCCGGCATCCCTCAGGAAAGCCAGGTCGTCCTCAGTTTGACCTTTGCCGGCTGTCTGGGCCGCATATTCCAGCCAAAGCCTGGCTTGTCCGATAAGGTCCAGCGCAATGTTGGTCAGGGCGATATCCTGTTCCAGCACAGGGCCGTGGCCGCACCATTCACCGAGCCGTTGCCCCAGGATGAGGGCATTGTCGCCCAGTCGCAGCAGATAGTCATATAAACGCGTAGATGGAACCATGCTGTTCGGTCTGAATATTATTCCAAACGGATCGCGGCGCCACTAGATATGGTCAACCTCGTCCGGGAGTTTGTAAAAAGTGGGGTGGCGGTACACCTTGTCATTGGCCGGATCAAAAAACGCCTCTATTTGGTCAGGGCTGGAGGCAGTAATATGACGGGATTCCACCACCCAAATACTGATCCCTTCGCCGCGGCGGGTATAGACATCGCGGGCGTTTTCAATCGCCATTTGCGCATCGGCTGCGTGCAAACTGCCGACGTGTTTGTGGCTCAACCCGTTTTTACTTCTGATGAATACTTCCCAAAGCGGCCAGTCTTTTTTCATTTGATTCATTATTATCGAAAGATCAAGAAATTTCACCACAACCCCATGTTACCGGGTATTTTTGTCAAACAGGCAAAGATGTGGAGCAGGAGTAACAACACCTTCATCCGCTCTCACCCTCTCACCCTCTCACCCTCTCCCTCTCTCACCCTCTCACTCTCTCACTCTCTCCCCCTCACCTCATAACTACGCCACCCGAGCCCGTTCTTCCGCCCGTTGCTTCCGTTTTTCCGCATAGGCCATCGCAGCTTCCCGCACCCAACTCCCTTCCTCGTGGGCCTGTACGCGCGCTTTCAGCCGTTCCCGGTTGCAGGGACCGTTGCCTTTCACGACGTTCCAGAACTCATCCCAATTGATCGGGCCGAAATCGTAATGGCCTGTTGATTCGTTCCATTTCATATCCGGGTCAGGCACCTGAATGCCGAGGAAATCGGCCTGTGGCACCGTCATATCCACGAATCTTTGGCGCAGTTCGTCATTAGAGATCCTTTTGATCCGCCATTTCATGGATTGTTCGGAGTGGGTGGATTCCTTATCGTTGGGGCCGAACATCATCAGGGCGGGCCACCACCAGCGGTTGAGGGCGTCCTGGGCCAAAGATTCGTG
>WBZL01004628.1_pt1 | contig 11747 bp, 9 predicted proteins | sample 5204291 | NCBI WGS metagenome assembly WBZL01 (sample SAMN12344345, study PRJNA552823) | activated sludge metagenome | biome: Activated sludge suspended growth; feature: Nitrification reactor; material: Wastewater; isolation source: activated sludge from nitrification reactor of wastewater treatment...
GAGTCAGAAAACAGTCGTCGTCGGCATGTCGGGCGGGGTGGATTCCTCCGTCGCGGCCATGCTTCTCAAGCAGCAGGGCTGGAAGGTCGTCGGCCTCTTCATGAAGAACTGGGAGGACGATGACGACGAGGAGTACTGTTCCTCGCGCCAGGATCTCATCGACGTTGCCGCGGTGTGCGACATTCTCGGCGTCGACCTGGAGGTAGTGAACTTCTCCGCCGAGTACAAGGAGCGGGTGTTCGCCGAGTTCCTGCGCGAGTACCGCGTCGGCCGCACGCCCAACCCCGACGTGCTGTGCAACGCCGAGATCAAGTTCAGGGCCTTTCTCGACCATGCCCTGGCGCTGGGCGCCGAGAAGATCGCCACCGGACACTACGCCCAGGTGCGAGAGGTGCCGACCGAGATGGGCCGCGAGTTCCAGCTGCTCAAGGCGGAGGACGGCACCAAGGACCAGAGCTACTTCCTCTACCGGCTCAATCAGGCGCAATTGTCGAAGACGCTGTTCCCGCTCGGCGAGGTCTACAAGCGCGAGGTGCGCAAGCTGGCGGAGCAGGCCGGCCTGCCGAATTTTGCCAAGAAGGATTCGACCGGCATCTGCTTCATCGGCGAGCGGCCATTCAAGGAGTTCCTCGAACGCTACATTCCGCGCCGGCCCGGCGAGATCCGCACCCTCGATGGTGGCAAGCTCGTGGGCGAGCATCACGGCCTGATGTATCACACGCTCGGCCAGCGCAAGGGTTTGGGAATTGGCGGCATCGCCGGCGGCGATCGGGGCGGGCAGGGCGAGGGCGAGCACGAAGCCTGGTACGTGGCGGGCAAGGATATGGAGAAGGATGTGCTCTATGTCGTGCAGGGCCACGACCATCCGGCGCTGCTGACGGACCGGCTGAAGGCCGTCGACCTGTCCTGGGTGAATGGCCGGCTGCCGCACACGCACTGGGTGTATACGGCGAAGACGCGCTACCGCCAGCCGGATGCGCCCTGCGAGGTGGAAACGGTGAGCGCGGAACGCTGCGAGGTGATTTTCGCCCAGCCGCAGTGGGCGGTGACGCCGGGCCAGAGCGTGGTGCTCTACGATTCGAAAGTGTGCCTCGGCGGCGGGGTTATCGAGTAGGCGCCGTATTCCGGCGGCTGACTTTCTTTCAGGCCTGGGGAGCGGTTTCGGCGAACGACGGCCGCGCCATCAGTTCGCCGTAGAGGCGCGCCATGTTGGCGTGCCGCTCGCGCCACTCGATGTCGGGGAAGCGGAAATCCAGATAGCCCAGGGTGACGCCGAGGGCGATGTCGGCCAGCGAGAAGGCATTGCCGCTGCACCAGGCCTGGTCACCGAGTTCCTCCGCCATCATTGCCAGCGCGCGGTCGATTTTCTCGCGCTGGCGCGCGATCCACGTGGCGCTTTGTTCCACCTTGGATCGCTTGGCCTCGAGGAAGGCCGCCACCGCGGCATCGAGCACACCGTCGGCGAGCGCCTCCCAGCGCTTGACGCGAATGCGTCCGCGGCCTGAAGCGGGCAGCAGGCGATTGTTGGGCGTGACGCCGTCGAGGTATTCGACGATGACGCGAGAGTCGAACAGCGTGCTCTCGTCGTCGAGAATCAGCACCGGAACCTTGCCGAGCGGATTCAGGTTCGGCACGCCGGTTTCCTCGCTCCAGGGATTGTCGAGAACGAGTTCGTAGTCGATCTTTTTTTCCGCGAGGACGATGCGCGCCTTGCGCGCATAGGGACTTGTCAGGGAGGCGATCAGTTTCATTTTGAGCCGCTGTTTTATGTGCGCGGCGATTATAGCATCGCGCCCTGACGCGATCGTGACGCATGTCATGAGGCGGCGGTCGGTTCGCCCCGCCATGATAAAATCCGCCTGACATCAATCGGTTCCCGCACATGACCCTGACCCCGCTGACCGCCCTTTCCCCGCTCGACGGCCGCTATGCCGGCAAGGTCGAGGCCTTGCGGGCGCATTTTTCGGAATTCGGCCTGATCCGCAACCGCGTGCGCGTCGAGGTGGCCTGGCTCAAGGCGCTGGCGGCCGAGCCGCATTTTGCCGAGATCCCGGCTTTTTCCGCCGACACGGAGACGGAACTGGACGAAGTGGTATCGGCCTTTGCCGCCGCCGACGGCGAGGCCATCAAGGCCATCGAGGCGCGCACCAACCACGACGTCAAGGCGATGGAGTACTGGCTGAAGGAACGCCTGTCCGACAACGCCGAGGTGATGGCGGTGGCGGAGTTCATCCACTTCGGCTGCACTTCCGAGGACATCAACAACTTGTCGCACGCCCTGATGCTGCAGGATGCGCGCGAGGCCAACCTGCTGCCGGCGCTCGACGGCCTCATCGCCCGGCTGGCGGCGCTGGCGCACGAGCATGCCGAACAGCCGATGCTCTCGCGCACCCACGGCCAGCCGGCCAGCCCGACCACGCTGGGCAAGGAGATGGCCAATGTCGCGGCACGCCTCAGGCGCGCGCGCGCGCGCATCGCGGCGGTGTCGCTGACGGCCAAGTTCAACGGCGCGGTGGGCAACTACAACGCGCACCTGGCGGCCTATCCGGCCTTCGACTGGGAGGCCTTCGCGCGTCGCTTCATCGAATCCTTCGGCCTGGAGTTCAATCCCTACACCATCCAGATCGAGCCGCACGACGCCATGGCCGAGCTGTTCGACGCCATTGCCCGCGCCAACACCATCCTGCTCGACCTGAACCGCGACATCTGGATGTACGTTTCGCTCGGCTACTTCAGGCAGAAGCTGAAGGCCGGCGAGATCGGTTCCAGCACCATGCCGCACAAGGTCAATCCGATCGACTTCGAGAACTCGGAAGGCAATCTCGGACTGGCCAATGCCATGTTGCGCCATCTTGCCGACAAGCTGCCCGTGTCGCGCATGCAGCGCGACCTGACCGACTCGACCGTCCTGCGCAACATGGGCGTGGCCTTCGGCTACGCGCTGCTGGCCTACGATTCCTGCCTCAAGGGCCTGGGCAAACTGGAAGCCGACCCGGCGCGCCTGCGCGAGGACCTGGCCGATTGCTGGGAAGTGCTGGCCGAGCCGGTGCAGACGGTGATGCGCCGTTACGGCGTGGAGAATCCCTACGAGCAACTGAAGGAACTCACGCGCGGCAAGGGCGTCACGCGCGAGGGCCTGCATGCCTTCATCCAGGGGCTGAAGATTCCCGCGGCCGAGAAACAGCGGCTGTTGGCCATGACGCCGTGGAGCTATGTCGGCAAGGCGGCCGAACTGGCCAAGAGGGTCTGAGCATGAGCTTCGCCGAGAACCTGAAGAAGATGCCCGGCGTGGCGCATCTGGAGGCGATTCGCCTGCTGGATGGCGAGGAAGTGGTTGGGACCATCGAGCACAAGTCCGGCCAGGTGGGGTCGCTGACGCTCTACAACCACCTCGCGCAGATCTACGGCGCCATCACGCCCGATGCAGCGCGCGCCGGTTTGGAACTCTTCGCCGAGCATACCGAGGACGCCCGCAGCAACCCGGGCAAGCATCCCAACATCGACCGCCTGCTGAAACTGGCAGAGGAGGGGCGGACGTTGCGCGTCAAGCACGTCTTTTACGCCTGAGCCCGGGCGGCGCCACAAACAAGAAGGCCCGCCAAAGCGGGCCTTCGCCGTCCTGTGGCGGCTGACTTTCAAACCACGGCTTCTTCCTTGGGCTTTTGCGGCTTGATGAACTGCTCGCGCGAGACGCCGAGCCACATCACCAGCGGGCTGGCCACCAGCACCGAGGAGTAGATGCCGAACAGGATGCCGATGGTCAGCGCCAGCGCGAAGTAGTGCAGCACCTCGCCGCCGAAGATCAGCATCGACAGCACGGCCAACTGGGTGCTGCCGTGGGTGATGATGGTGCGGCTGATGGTGCGAGTGATGGCGTTGTCGATGACCTGCGGGATCGTCGCCTTGCGCATCTTCCGGATGTTTTCCCGCACCCGGTCGAACACCACCACCGATTCGTTCACCGAGTAGCCGAGCACCGCCAGCACGGCGGCCAGCACCGGCAGCGAGAATTCCCACTGGAAGAAGGCGAAGAAGCCCAGGATGATGATCACGTCGTGCAGGTTGGCGATGATGGCGGATACGGCAAAGCGCCACTCGAAGCGCATCGCCAGATAGATGATGATGCCGATCACCACCAGCAGCAGGGCGATGGCGCCGTTCTCCGCCAATTCCCGGCCGACCTGCGGCCCGACGAACTCGACACGCTTGAGTTCCACGCCGGCTTCGGCCTGCTGCAGCACGCCCATGATGCTGCTGCCCAGCGCGGCCGAGTCCTGGCCCGGCTTGAGCGGCATGCGGATCAGCACGTCGCGGCTGCTGCCGAAGTTGACCACCTGGGTGTCGGTGTAGCCGGTTTTGGACAGGGCGTCGCGGATCTGCTGCGTGTCGGCGGCCTGCGGATAGCTGATCTCGATCAGGGTCCCCCCAGTGAACTCGACGCTGAAGTTCAGTCCTTTCGTCGCGAGGAAAATCACCGCGGCCAGGAAGGTGATCAGCGAGATGACGTTGAACACCAGCGCATGACGCATGAAGGGAATGTCTTTCTTGATCTTGAAGAATTCCATGATTATTTCCAGGAAACGTTGCCGATCGCCAGCGTGGTCAGCTTGCGCCGGCCGCCGTAGACCAGGTTGACGATGCCGCGCGAGACCACCACGGCGCTGAACATCGAGGTCAGGATGCCCAAGCAATGCACCACGGCGAAGCCGCGCACCGGGCCGGAGCCGAAGATGAGCAGCGCCAGGCCGGCGATGAGCGAGGTGACGTTCGAGTCGAGAATGGTGCCGAAGGCGCGCTCGTAGCCGGCGGTGATGGCCGCCTGCGGCGTGACCCCGTTGCGAAGTTCCTCGCGGATGCGCTCATTGATCAGCACGTTGGCGTCGATGGCCATGCCGAGCGTGAGCGCGATGGCGGCGATGCCCGGCAGCGTCAGCGTTGCCTGCAGCATCGAGAGCAGGGCGATCAGCAGCAGCAGGTTGGTGGATAGCGCCACCACCGAGATCAGCCCGAACAGCAGGTAGTAGACTGTCATGAAGACGGCGATTGCAGCGAATCCGTACAGCGTGGAATTGAAGCCGCGCTCGATGTTCTCTGCGCCGAGGCTCGGGCCGATGGTGCGTTCCTCGATGATTTCCATCGGCGCGGCGAGGCTGCCCGCGCGCAGCAGCAGGGCGACGTCGTTGGCTTCCACGGTGCTCATGCGGCCGGAGATCTGCACGCGGCCGCCGCCGATCTCGGTGCGGATCACCGGGGCTGTGATGACCTCGCCCTTGCCCTTCTCTATGAGCAGGATGGCCATGCGCCGCCCGACGTTTTCCCGCGTGACGTCCTTGAAGATGCGCGCGCCGGCGGAATCGAGGGTGAGGTGCACCGCCGGCTCCTGCGTCTGGTTGTCGAAGCCGGGCTGGGCGTCGGTGAGGCGGTCGCCGGTGAGGACGACCTGCTTCTTCACCAGCAGCGGCGCGCCGCTGCGCTCGACATAATATTCCGTGCCGACCGGTGGCTGGCCCTTGGCGGCCTCGTCCATGACGGCCGGATTCTGGCTGTTCTCGTCGTCCACAAGGCGGACTTCCAGAGTGGCGGTGCGGCCGAGGATGTCTTTCGCCTTGGCCGTGTCCTGCACGCCGGGCAGTTGCACGACGATGCGGTCGGCGCCCTGCTGCTGGATGACCGGCTCGGCCACGCCGAGTTCGTTGATGCGGTTGTGCAGGGTGGTGATGTTCTGCTTGAGGGCGAATTCCTGGATGCGTTTCTGCGCTTCCGGCTTCAGCGTGGCGGTCAGCTTGAAGTCCGCACCGTCCTGCACTTCGGCCAGCAGCAGGTCGGGCTGGCCAACCTCGATGGCGGCGCGCGCCTTGTTCCGTGTTTCGGCGTCGCGGAAGCGGATGGCCAGCTGGTCGCGCTCGCGCACGATGCCGGCGTGGCGCACGTTCTTGTCGCGCAGCATGGAGCGCAGGTCGGCGCCGGTGGCGTCGAGCCGCTTGCTCAGCGCCCCCTTCATGTCGACCTGGAGGAGGAAATGCACGCCGCCGCGCAGGTCGAGGCCCAGGTACATGGGCAGGGCGTGCACCGACGTCAGCCAGGCAGGCGAGCGGGACAGCAGGTTGAGCGCCACCACGTAGGTGGCGTTCTCGGGATCCGGATTCAGCGCCCGCTCGATGGTGTCCTTGGCCTTGAGCTGGGTCTCGGCGTCGCCGAAGCGCGCGCGCACGCTGTTCTGATCGACGAAGATGCCGCTGTGGGCGATGCCCGCCGACTTGAGCGTTTCCTCGACGCGGCCGAATGTCTTCATGTCGACCTTGACGGCCGCCTTGATGCTGGAGACCTGAACCGCCGGCGCCTCACCATAGAAGTTGGGCAGCGTGTAGAGCAGGCCGAGGGCCATCGCCGCGGCGATGAGGAGGTACTTCCAGAGCGGGTAACGGTTCATGTGTCGGTGCGGGGCGGCATGACCGCCCCGTTGCGCAGCGTGAAAGGAATCAGAGCGACTTCAGGGTGCCCTTGGGCAGGATGGCGGTGATGGCGTTCCTCTGCACCGATATCTCCACGTTTTCGGCGATCTCGACGCCGATATAGGTTTCACCCATCCTGGAGATGCGGCCGGCGATGCCGCCGTTGGTCAGCACCTCGTCGCCCTTCTGCATGGCTTCCACCATCGCCTTGTGCTCCTTGGCACGCTTCATCTGCGGGCGGATCATGAGGAACCACAGGACGACGAACATCAGGATGATGGGCAGCATGCCCATCAGGCCGCCGGTCGGGTCGCCGCCGGCTGCGGGCGCGCCTTGCGCCCAAGCATTGGAAATCAGCACGTTTGTCTCCGTGAAAGGAATTGAAAAACCGCGAAATTATAACAGCTTGGCCATTGCACCCACCTGATTTTGCCGCAATGCCCGGAATTCGGCGACATAGTCGTCGAGCCGGCCGGCGGCGATGGCGTCGCGCAGTTCCGCCATGAGCTGCTGGTAGTAGAACAGGTTATGCAGGGTGTTCAGGCGCGCGCCGAGGATCTCGTTGACACGCTGCAGGTGGTGCAGATAGGCGCGGGTGAAATTGCGGCAGGTGGCGCAGGGGCAGGTCTCGTCGAGCGGACGCGTGTCGGTCGCATGGGCGGCGTTGCGGATCTTTACCGTGCCGCGGCGGGTGAACAGCCAGCCGTTGCGGGCATTGCGCGTCGGCAGGACGCAGTCGAACATGTCGATGCCCTGCTGCACGGCATTGACCAGGTCCTCAGGCGTGCCGACTCCCATCAGGTAGCGCGGCCGGTCCGGCGGCAGGATCGGCGCGGTGTGCGCAAGGATGCGCTGCATGTCGGCTTTCGGTTCGCCCACCGAGAGTCCGCCGATGGCATAGCCGTCGAAGCCGATTTTCTGAAGTCCTTCGAGCGAATCGTCGCGCAGGTCCTCGTACATGCCGCCCTGGACGATGCCGAACAGCGCGTTGGGATTGTTTCCATGCGCGCGCTTCGAGCGTTCGGCCCAGCGCAGGGACAGCTGCATCGACTTCGCTGCCGCTTCGCGCGTGGCAGGGTAGGGCGTGCATTCGTCGAAGATCATGACGACGTCGGAATTCAGCGCGCGCTGGATGCGCATGGATTCCTCCGGTGTGAGGAACAGGCGGTCGCCGTTCACCGGCGAGGCGAACTTGACGCCCTCTTCACTGATCTTGCGCAACGCGCCCAGGCTGAAGACCTGGAAACCGCCCGAATCCGTGAGGATCGGGCCGTCCCAGCCCATAAAACGGTGCAGGCCTCCATGGGCGGCGATGACTTCCAGCCCCGGACGCAGCCAGAGGTGGAAAGTGTTGCCGAGCACGACCTGCGCGCCGAGGGCCTTCAGCTCGTCGGGCGCCATGGCCTTGACCGAGCCGTAGGTGCCGACCGGCATGAAAGCCGGTGTGTCTATTGCGCCGTGAGCCAGGGTCAGTTTGCCGCGCCGCGCCGCGCCATCGGTGGCAAGCAACGAGAACTTCATGATGCGTCGTTCCGCGAAATGAACATCGCATCGCCGTAGCTGAAGAAGCGGTAGCGTTCTGCAACCGCATGCCTGTAGGCAAGGCGAAGATTCTCCATGCCTCCGAAGGCCGACACCAGCATCAACAGCGTCGATTTTGGCAAATGGAAATTGGTAATCAGCGCATCCGCCGTGCGGAAGCGGAAACCAGGCAGGATGAACAGCCCGGTTTCGCCGGGACCGGCGATGATTTCGCCTTCCTGTGCTGCGGCTTCCAGCGCGCGCAGGCTGGTCGTGCCGACGGCGATGATGCGTCCGCCCCGTGCGCGAGCCTTGGCCAGTGCAGCGACCGTTTCAGCGGGAATGACGAAGTGCTCGCGATGCATCTGATGGTGGGCGAGGTTGTCGACCCGCACCGGCTGGAAGGTGCCGGCGCCCACGTGCAGTGTCAGCCAGGCAACGGCCACCCCCCTGGTGCGCAGGGTCTCGAACAGGGCCGCATCGAAGTGCAGTCCTGCCGTGGGCGCAGCGACCGAGCCGCGCTCCCGCGCATAGACCGTCTGGTAGCGTGCCTCGTCTTCATCCTCGGCCTGGCGCTGGATGTAGGGGGGCAGCGGAAGTTTGCCGTGCCGTTCGACGAGATCCACCAGGTCGTCGGGGCCGGGAAAGCGCAGCAGAAAAAACTCGCCGTCGCGCGCCACCACCTCGATGTCCAGCGCGCCTTCAAGAACGAGCCTGCTGCCGGGTCTCGGCGCATGGCTGGCGCGCACCTGGGCCAGCGCCTCGTGCCGGCCGACGGGACGCTCGATCAGCACCTCCACGCGGCCGCCGCTGTCTCTGACTCCACGCAGGCGGGCATGCAGGACGCGCGTATCGTTGAACACCAGCAGGTCGCCCGCGCGCAGCAGATCAGGCAGATCGGCAAAGCGTCTGTCCTCGAGTTGGCTGCCGTCGACAATCAGCAAACGGCTGGCCGTGCGCTCGGGCAGCGGAGACTGGGCGATCAGTTCCGGCGGCAGGTCGTAATCGAAGTCGGCCAGTGAAAGCGGCATATTTGTTTGATTCCGGGGTGCGGGATGCGGGATAATGCAGGCTCTTCGCGGCCCGCCATTTTACGCGGGCCCAGGCCGGGATGGCGGAATTGGTAGACGCAGCGGACTCAAAATCCGCCGGTGGCAACACTGTGGGGGTTCGATTCCCCCTCCCGGCACCAAACAAACGAGCCTTTTTTCAGTTGTTCGTCTCGATAGGCTGTTAGTTTGATAAAAATCAAGGAAGCAGGCCTGTAATAGGCAGAATCTTGCGTCAGCACAAAAACCGTATAATTTTTGGGCTCTTTTCTTTTACCGGATTCTTCGTTGAGGGAGAAAACACATGCAGAAACGTAATTCGATTACCGGTTCCCTGCGTCTGGCGGCTTTGCCGATGGCGCTGGCCGGGCTATTCAATGTTGCCAATGCCCAGCAGGCTCCTGCTGCTGCTCCTGCTGCTGCGGGTCCGGCGATGACGGCGGAAGAGAAGGCGCTGGGCAAGAAAATCTATTTCGAGCGCTGCGCCGGCTGCCACGGCGTGCTGCGCAAGGGTGCCACCGGCAAGAACCTCGAGCCGAGCTGGAGCAAGAAAGACAAGGACGGCAAGGAAACCTCGGGCGGCACGCTGAAGCTGGGCACGGATCGCCTGGCGAAGATCATTGCCCTGGGTACCGAAGGCGGGATGGTGAACTACGACGACATCCTGACCAAGGATGAGATCAATGTCATGGCACGCTACATCCAGAATGTGCCGGATATCCCCCCCGAGTTCAGCCTGAAGGACATGCAGGATTCGTGGAAGCTGATCGTGCCGGTCGACCAGCGGCCGAAGAAGCAGATGAGCAAGGTCAACCTGAAGAACATCTTCGCCACGACCCTGCGCGATACGGGCGAATTGGCCCTGATCGACGGCGATACCAAGCAGATCTGGCAGATCCTGAAGACCGGCTACGCGGTGCATATTTCCCGCCTGTCGCTCTCCGGCCGCTATGTCTATACGGTCGGGCGCGACGGATTGGTTACCCTGATCGACCTCTGGTTCGAGAAGCCCACCACGGTTGCCACCATCAAGATCGGCTCCGACGCCCGTTCGGTGGATACTTCCAAGTTCAAGGGCTACGAGGACAAGTACCTGGTCGGCGGTTCCTACTGGCCGCCCCAGTATTCGATCATGGACGGCGACACGCTGAAGCCGCTCAAGGTCGTGTCGACCCGCGGCATGACGGTGGATGGCGAGTATCACCCCGAGCCGCGCGTGGCCTCGATTGTGTCATCGCACATCAAGCCCGAGTGGGTCATCAACGTCAAGGAAACCGGCATGATCCTGCTGGTGGACTACAGTGACATCAACAACCTGAAGACCACCACCATCAATTCCGCCAAGTTCCTGCATGACGGCGGCTGGGATGCCTCCAAGCGCTACTTCCTCGTCGCGGCGAACGCCTCCCACAAGGTCGCGGCGGTCGACACCAAGACCGGCAAGCTGGCCGCCCTGGTCGACACCAAGAAGATCCCGCACCCGGGCCGCGGCGCCAACTTCATGCATCCGAAGTACGGCCCCGTCTGGGCGACCGGCCACTTGGGCGATGCGGTGATTTCGGTGATTTCGACGCCGTCCGACAAGAAGGAGCATGCCAAGTACAAGCAGTACAACTGGAAGGTGGTCGAGGAACTGAAGACCCCGGGTGCCGGCAACCTGTTCGTCAAGACGCATCCGAAATCGAAGCATCTGTGGACCGACATGCCGATGAACCCCGAGCGTGAGAACGCCGAGACCAACATGGTGTTCGACCTGACCGACCTGTCGAAGCCCCCGGTGCGGATCGACGTCGCCAAGGATTCCGGCCTGCCGGTGACCAAGGCGTTGCGCCGCGCGGTGCATCAGGAGTTCAGCCAGGACGGCAGCGAGGTCTGGATCTCCCTCTGGGGTGGCAAGACGGACCAGTCGGCCATCGTGGTGTATGACGACAAGACTTTGAAGGTCAAGAAAGTGATCACCGATCCGAAGATGATCACCCCGACCGGCAAGTTCAACGTCTATAACACGGTGCACGACATCTACTGATCGTCGCGTTGAGCAGAATAACCCGGGGGCCTAGTGCCCCCGGGCTTTTTCAGGCGGGGCAGTTTCAGCTTCGCTGCACATAACACGGGAAATTCAAGTGTCCGACAACGGCACCACTTCTTTTGCAGGCCGGCTCTGGCAAGCCCTGCGCCAACCCAGCGCAAAGTATTCGTTGCTGACCCTGCTGGTGGGCGGCTTTGTCGGCGGCGTCGTTTTCTGGGGCGGCTTCAACACCGTGGTGGAAGCGACCAACACGGAGGCGTTCTGCATCGGCTGCCACGAGATGCGCGACAACGTCTACGAGGAATACAAGAAGACCATCCACTACAGCAACCGCACCGGCGTGCGCGCCGTCTGCTCCGACTGCCACGTGCCCAAGGAGTGGGGCCCGAAGATGCTGAGGAAGATCCAGGCCTCGCGCGAGCTCTACGGCAAGGTCACCGGCACGATCGACACGCGCGAGAAGTTCGAGGCCAAGCGCCTGCACCTGGCCGAGCGCGAGTGGAAGCGCATGAAGGCCAACAACTCGCTGGAGTGCCGCAACTGCCACAACCTGGCCAGCATGGACAGCGAGAAGCAGAAGCAGCGCGCGAGGAAGCAGCACGAACTGGCGGCGACGAGCGGGGATGCCTGCATCGACTGCCACAAGGGCATCGCCCACACGAAACCCCAGGGCATGAAGGAAGACGACGAGGAGTA
>WBZL01004629.1_pt1 | contig 11747 bp, 9 predicted proteins | sample 5204291 | NCBI WGS metagenome assembly WBZL01 (sample SAMN12344345, study PRJNA552823) | activated sludge metagenome | biome: Activated sludge suspended growth; feature: Nitrification reactor; material: Wastewater; isolation source: activated sludge from nitrification reactor of wastewater treatment...
TGTCCGGTTCGAGCAGGTCGAGTGCCGTCAGGTCGATGCCGCGTATGTTCTTGAGTGAACCGAGGTCCATGCCCTTGACCTTGAGCTTGGCCAGGCCCTGGCTTTCGAGAATGCCGTTGAGCATCCTCGCGGCCTCTTCGGCCTTGGGCCCGACGAACGAAATATCATCGTCGGAAAAGAACGTGCGGTAACCCGTGCCGCCGTCGCCCGAACCGCGGATCTGCAGGTAACGCTTGCCTGACGATCCGGTTCGGATGACCGCCTCGAGATCCTTGCCAAACGCGGTCAGGACCTCCTGGACCGCGTCGTCCACACGCGCGTATCGGCGTCGGTCGAGCGTCTCGCGGACCGCCTCTTCGAACGCCGCGGGGCCGCCCGAATAAGCGGCGCCGGCCGCACGCAGCCTGGCGATCAGATCGAGTTCCTTTTGCTTGGAGGTGATGTCGAGTTCGAGCATCAGGCGGTCGACAACGGCGGCGTCGGGCTTGCCGGTGCGCGCCCACTGGGCAAGCATCTGGTCCGTGTCGTCGGGTGCGGCGAGCGTCGGGAAGACCGATACGAGCGAGAGTACGTCAACATCCGCCGCAAACGGCGCAAAGCCCGGCGTCGCCCAATTTGCCGCTCGCGGCGGCGAGATCTGAGCTGAAACTGAAAGTTGTGTAATGAAAAAAACCGATGCCAAGACGACGCACAAGACGCGGATCACTCTCATACCGACTCCTTGGCCCGCAGGCGAAGTCCCGCCCGCAGGCGCAGAAACTGACTGATTGTCGAAGATCAAACTGCTGTACAGAACTTCACCGCAAGCCGCGTGCCGAAAAGCCCGGCCGCAGATGCCGTAAAATGCTGAGAAAACGGGCTTTGCGGGCGGGCGGCGGGGCAGATCCGGCGAATGTCGGGAAATATCTCACGGTGACGCGTGGACTTATTCGCAAATCGGCCGGCCATGGCCGAATGTGAGCGCAAAAAGACGGGCCCGATGAGCCCGTCCGTTCTGATCAGTTTGTGACGCCGATCAGCCTAGTATCCAGCCGGCAAACTGCGTCCAGGCCTCGGTCCGGGCGATGAAAAGGCGAACCGGGCCGGAAAGTATCAGCAGGGCGATGGCGGCCGCAAACACGCGGTTGAACCGCTCGTTTCGCCACGTATCCACCAGCAAAAAGAGTACCGCGATCACCGCCGGAACGCCCCAGAACCACCATGCGCCGAGGTCGGGAATGAACGCCAGCGGCAGGCGGCCGATGGAGGGTGGGAGAAAATTGAGCACCGTCACGAGCATCAGCCGCTTGTGGTTGGCAGCGTTCTTGCGGTAGTAGATCGCCGCTCCGAATAGCGCCGCGAAAACGAGCATGTCGCCGATCGGCACGATAAAGAATTCGATCGGCGTATAGCCCGGGAACGCGGCTCCGCGTGCCGCCGAGGCGTAGCCCGTGGCGATGCCGATGACGATCATCGCCGCCGCCAGCACCACGCCGAAAATGCCCAACGTCATATGCAGCTTGATCTGCTTTGACGTGATCAGATATGTCTGTACCAGATAAAGCACGATCCACAGCGACATCGAGATGCCGTGAGCATGAACGAGGCCGCTCGGCAGCGGCGGTGTAGCAAAGAGGGTCTTGAGGTAGTATGAGGGGGCAAATCCTATGACCGTGATTATCGGAAATAGTATTGCAACTGTAAGAAAAAAGCGGTGTTCGATACCGCGCCGAGCTGCTAGTTCATTGACCGCGGCATTAGCCGCAAAATTGGTAGCCATATCGTTAGTGTCTCCGGGCTGTGAATTTACTTTTTCGGCGTGCGGCCGCGAGGGCCGCATTTGCCTTCGATCGGTAAGGCGAAGCGGGCCGCGAAAAAGTATCAGGCGGCGTCGATCTTTTTTTCGGACAAGAGAAAAGGGCCCTTTCGGGCCCCATTTTCGTGTTATTCCAATGTGCGGCGGCCTAGGCGGCCCATGTTGTGACCCACGCGGCAAAGTTCATCCACGCCTCGGTCGATGATATGACCAAACGCAGCGGATACGACACGATCAGGACCACGGCTCCGGCGGCAAACATCTTGTTCAGCTTGCCGTGCTTTCGCGTGTCGTATATCAGCAGTATTATCGCCGCCAGAGTCGGTACGCCGAAGAAGAAGAGCGGTCCAAAAGCCTGCAGCTGAGCGATCGGTATGCGTGCGCCCGCTGGCGGCAAGAAGTTAATGGCCGTCAGCAGCATCAGCCGTTTGTGGTCGGCCGCCCGCTTTCGGTAATAGATCGCCAGGCCGAATACCGCCGCGAAATAGATTATATCGACGAACGGAACTATGAAGAACGACAGCGGCGAGATGCCAGGCGGCGAGGCGGTCGAACCGTATTTGGCCGAGGCCGCACCGGTCAGGAATCCGACCGGGATGATCGCCGCCGCGAGCGCGATACCGAGCAACCCGAGGCTCATATGCACCTTGATTCGCTTGGCCGAGATCAGATAGACCTGTGTCAGGAAAAGCACGACCCACGCCGTCATCAGGACGCCGTGCAGATGAACCAGCGTGCCAGGCAGCGGCGGCGAATCGAACGCGAATTTCAGATAGTACGTCCGGCCGAAACCGGCCAGAACTATCAGCGGAAACAAAATCGCGATCCCCAAGTACAGGCGATGCTCGGCAGTTCGTAATGTTCGTTGGTCTGCAGCCATATGATCGATCACGGCCCGGCGAGGCCGTTGGAACGGCACCCGGCCGGGAATTCATAAGATAATAGCCTCAAATTGCCCGTGCTGTCATCCGGCACTTTGATTCCGGCCGCGTTCGAGGTAATATCTGTTTGTAACTGCACAACATACGTTGAGTCACCATTATGAACGACGAATTTTCAAAACGCCTCCAGCGCGCCTTCGACTACGCCTCGATGGCGGATATCGCCCGCCGCATCGGTGTCCCCCACGCGACGGTCCGTAATTATTTCGGCGGCCGCCTGCCGGCACCGGATGTGCTCATCAAGATCGCCAATCAAACCAGCGTTTCGCTCAATTGGCTGCTTACCGGCAAGGGCGAGATGCTCGTCGGGGTCGCGCCAAAGCTCGATCTCGGCCGCATCTTTGAAGAGCGGATCAATGAGATCATCGACCGCCGCCTGGCCGAACGCTCGGGCGTCGGGGTCGAGGACCTCGGCACGATCGACGCTCCGCCGGGATTTGACCTCGAAACGGCCGTTCGAATCCACGACGACCCGCAAAAGGTCATGAGCGATTGGTTTCGCTTCGAGGGCCGCGAGTATCCCGAGGATTACGGCGTGGTGTTCTTTCAGGGTTGGTCAAGCTACTCCAAGGCCGAAAAGATCGAGGCCGTTCGCGACGCCAAAAAGGTGCTCGACCGCACGCTCAAGTCAAAATAGGCTCGAAAAAGCTGGCGCATTGCCGCCATACGTGTTACATTGTTTCACCAGCAGCACGCTCCCGATCAATGCGATTTTTAACCGAAACAGCGTCAGCCGCCTGCCGTCAGTGGAACCGCAAACCGCTGACGGAGGACGACTTTTACCGAATGTGCCGCCGGCTGAAGGTGTCGGTCACCGAGATGCCGCTGCGGACCAACGGGTTTTACTACTCGGTCAGGGGCCGGCATTTTATCGCCATCGACAGCAAACTGCCGCCCGTCAAACGCCTGTTCGTTATGTTTCACGAACTCGGCCATTTTCTGCTGCATCTGCCCGACTCGGGGACGACCGCGAACTTTCACGGCGTCGGGCACCGCGACCGAAAGGAGCGTGAAGCCGACATTTTTGCTCTGTGCTCGCTCATACCGAGGTCGTGGATAGCCGACCGTACGCCCGACGAACTGATCGGTGACGAAGGCCTCGACCCCGAGATGGTCGCCGAGCGGGCCGCGATCTACAGGCTGCGGGGCATTTAGCACTCCGGCCATCGGTTTGCTTGACACATTAGCGGGCAGCAAGTATATTATTTGATTCGGCTTAGCCGAAAAGAGCCGGTACCGCCGCACCTCTCAGGTGCGTCAAGGCATATAAAACACTGGATGATCTCGTATTTTCCGGTGACGCTGCGGCCGGTGTTCACTAACCAATAGGCCGCCCTAGCTCAGTTGGTAGAGCATTCGATTCGTAATCGAAAGGTCGTCGGTTCGACTCCGATGGGCGGCTCCACATAATTAACTGCAGTAAATAATATACTTACCTTAAATACCAAAGCGGCCCGCAAGGGCCGCTTTTCTTTGTTTAGATCCTGGCTCTAGTTTTCGACACGCGGGCGTGTCTTGTAGGTGATCAGCCATCCGAGAAACGCTCCGACGGCGATGCCGGCACCGAAAGTGATGCCGACCGATGCGAACGGATCCTTTTTGATCCTGTATTCGGTGTCATCGATCAGGTCCTCGGCGGCGTAAACACCGCGTTTGACCATTCGCTTGGCATCGATCATGCCGTCCTCGATCGCGGTCGCGGCACGTGCTTTGAGCTTTTCGACCTTTAGTCCGGCAAGCGCGACGTCCTCGGCGGCCTGGATCGCGTTCTTGATAAAGCCCTCTTTAACGGGCTTGGCATCCACAGCTTCTTTTAACATTGTAAACCTCCTGACCCACGGCCCGCCGGCGCCAGGCCGGAAGGCTCTCATACCGAATAACGCAAATTTCATTCCCGACAGATGCGTGATCACGGGCAAATATCCGGTGTTTCCGGGGCACTTATGGCCCGCCGCTGGCGGACGGGCGCGAGATAATTCGCGACGGGCGGGATTTTTGACCCAAAGGGGCCGCAACGCTCGCCCCGCGGCGGCCGGACCGCTCGATTTTCGGGCGTAAGGCGGTCATTTTTCAGGCACGTTTCTTGCGTTTTACCGATACGAGGTGACGAAATGAACAGCTCCAGAAAGTTTGATAATCAATCGTACAAAAAGCGTGTCGATCACGAGGGCGGAGCACATCGGGCCGGTATGAAACTGCCGGAACCGGCTTCGTGCCCAAAGTGCGGTTCGGTCTACAGCGAAGGCCGCTGGGTCAGCCCTAAATTTGTCCGTGAGAGCGGAAAGCACATGCACTGGCGGCCGTCCAACTCAGTCGTCTGTCAGGCGTGCAAGCAGATCGAAAATCACATCGTGGGCGGATATCTGACGATGAACGGCGGATTTCTGGCCAGGCATCATGACGAGATCATCAGGTTGATCGAGAACGAGGCGATCCGCGCCGTCGAGGACAATCCGCTTTCGCGAATAATGGAGAGGATCGAGACGGCGGACGAACTGCTGGTCGAAACGACGACCGAACACATGGCGCAGAGGCTCGGCCACGCGCTCAACCGTGCGTTTGCCGGCAAGGTGACGTACGATTTTTCGCATGAGAACAAGGTCGCCCGCGTCAACTGGCACCGCGATTGAGCACGCGGGCAATTACGCTGCGGCGGACGGGCAGATCGTGCTATACGGGCAATAGCCGCAGGCCGCGGGTGACGGCCGCGGCGTGTAGTCGCAGGAGCGGATGCCGCCGATCAACTCATGCGCCTCGGCGTCGAGTTCGGCGAGACGGGCAGCGTCAAACTCGTGCAATCTGTCGTGGCGAAGGTTCGCGATCAGGGCCCGCGGCTTGTTAAATGCCCGCGCGTACGCCCACAGCTGAAAACGGTGCTCGTCGGGGCTGACCTCAGCGTCGGTCTTGTGATCGAGCACAAAATCGCCGCCGACCACGTCCGCCACACACGTCAGAGAAAGTCGTCCCAAGCTCAGTACTGCCTTTAGTTCGCGGCCGTCACTTCGGTCGCGGACCGCGTCGTACGCCGGATGCCGGCGAAACCTTTCGGCAAGTTCGACCGCCTCGGCCAGTTCACCGTCCTTTGCCGACGGCCTGCGCATTCGCAGGTCATCGATATTATCGATGTCCAATTCGAGCGCGAGATGGGTCAGGGTGCCGACCTCGCGGGCCCTCGCGTACCCGTCGGAAATGCCCGGATTGCCCTCGATGACCTTGTACGCAAACGAACGCGGACACCGCGCATAAAGTGTCAGATCGGTCGCTGAAAGTTCGGCGATGCCGATCTTGACCGGCTCGACGCTGATCACCGACGGCAGGCCGAACGCCTCGGGGTCGCCCGGGCTCGGGGCGACGGTCCGGCTATGGTCGAACTTGATCGTTTCGGCCGCAACGCCCGCATTTTCGAGGCCCTCGGCGAGGATGTCGAGATCGTTGCCGCTCGGTTTGCCCGCGGTCAGAATCACCTTGTCCTTGGCTCGGGTCACGGCGACGTAGAGCAACCGGCGAGCTTCCTCGAGTCCGCGCTTTTTTCGACGGAGCTTGATCAACTTATAGATGCCGGGCTCGGACTTTTCGTACTCGTCGCCCTCCATCTGGAACGCCACGCCGAGTTCGCTGTCGATAAGGATCGGTGAACTGTCGCCTTTTCCCTTTGAAGTCAGGTCCGGAATGATGACGACCGGCCATTCGAGGCCCTTGGCGTGGTGGATCGTCATCAGGACGACAGCGTCGCCGGCGTCGACGGGCGGCCGCGTTATTTCGGTCTCGGTCAGATAGAGTTCGCGCAGTATCCTTGCGGTCGTAAAGACGCCGCCGCCGGAGCGTCGCTCGATCGTTCGCAGCAGGCCGTGAACACCCTTGATGTCGGCCGTCCGCCGCAGACCCTGCGGCAGATTGGCGGCGACCGCGCCGTAACCGGTCAGGCGGTCGGCGAGCCGGACGAGCTGTTCGGCGGTGAGCAGGTCGCGCTCCGCCATCAGTTCGTCAAGCACCCCGACGACGCCGTGAAATTCGGAACGCGTACGGATCACGCTCCACCAGCTCGTGCCGTCACGCAGGTCTTTTGCCGCCGATTCGAGCACGATATCGCTAACGGCAAAATATGGGCTCCGCAGCACGGCCGCGAGCGGTATCGGATCGTGCGGCTGGGCAAGAAACGAGATCAGCGAATAGATGTCGAGTGCCTCGCGGGTCGAAAGCAGGTTGCCGCCGCCGGCGTTGACGGCCGGTATGCCTTCGGCGGAAAGCACGCTCTGATAGACCTCAAGCGGGGCCCAACGCCGTGCGATGACGGCGATATCACGGTACGCGACGCCCGTCGCGTGAAGCCCGGCGATCTGTTCGGCGATGTACCTCGCCTCGATGACCTGCTGCTCGCGGGCCGAACTTCCCTTTTCCGCCTCGACGGCCGCGAGCGTGATGTACGGCGGCTCAAGCGGCGTTTCGCTGCGGCTGGCGTCGAGCGGCTGATGCAGCGGGCCGAGCACCTTTTCAAACACCCGGTTCATCGAACCGACAAGCGCGGTGTGCGTCCTGAATGTCTGGCTGAGCGGCACGCGTTCGCCGCCGCGTGTGTCAACGATCGCGTCGCTGACGCGTGAAAACACGCCGACATCGGCCCCGCGAAAACCGTAGATCGACTGTTTCTCATCGCCGACGATCGTGAGTGCGGCGGCCGCGGTGAGGTGGTCGATGATCTCGGCCTGGACGGGGTTTGTGTCCTGAAACTCATCGACGAGAAACGCCTTCCAACGCAGGCCGTAATGCTCGACGGCGGCCGGATGGCCGAGCACCTTGAGTGCGTAATGCTCGAGGTCGTTAAAATCGAGCACCTTTTCGCGAAGCTTTTCGGCGGCCATGTGATCGCGGACCTGCCTGAAGGCGGCGGCCAGCGGCGGGATGCGGCGGGCTGCCTCCTCGTCGTCCGGCCCGAAGGTGATCGAGACCACCTCAAGCGTGGATCTGACGAGCGCCTTGAGGTCGATCAGGCAGGCCCGCAGGCTTGCGAGATCGTGCTCGTCCCATTTTTTCGCACTGCCGGAATTCGATCTGAACGCCTTTAAGGTCTCCTCGAGTCCGGCGACGCCGTCGGCATCTTTGACGGATGTCATCGCGTTCAAAACGTCGCCGCGGATCACCTCCAATTTGTCGTCCGGGTCGCCGCTGCATCGGCTCAGCGTGTGCACGGCGGCATTCCAGACATCGGAATTGATGAGATCGTTGAAAGCGGTTTCGCGGGCCTTGTCGATCGCCGTTCGCCAGTTGTCAGCACCGAGGCGGAGAGCCTTTTCGGACGAGATCGGATCTCTGAGCAGCTCGTTGAGCACGCGCACCAGCCACTTAAAACCGAGTTCGTCGGCCAGATCGGGGTCGATCGCGCCGAGTGCCTCTTCGAACTTTTCGGCCGCCCAGAGCGGCGATTCGGTCTCATCGAGGACGGTAAAATCGGCCGGAATGCCGGCCAGGTCGTAAAAGTCGCGGCAGATGCGGGCCGCGAGCGAGTGGATCGTGCTGATCTGGGCGGCCTCGATCTCGGCGATCACCTCTTCGCCGGCGAGGTTTTCGATCAGCGTCAGGCGTATCCGCGAACGCAATTCGGCAGCGGCCTTTTCGGTAAAGGTGACGGCGACGACCGCCAGCGGCGACAGGCCGTGCGTGCGTACGTGATAGAGATAACGCTCGGCCAGCATGCGCGTTTTGCCCGTGCCGGCACCGGCCGTCACCGCGACACAGCCGGCGGCCTCGGCGGCACGTTTCTGATCTGTTGTGAGATCTATCTTCGCCGTGACTTCCTCCTCAACCGCGGGCCCTTGCGGCAGACGGCCCCGAGTTCGCAATATTTACAGACCATTTCGGAAACGTCAGGATCGACGGCGAACGCGCCCTCTGCCAGCATCGTTTTGACGTTGTCGATGAGGTCATTCAGCTTGTCGATATCGCCCTCTTTTTCCGTCCGCAGTATCTTGCCTTTGGTCAGCGAATAATAGGCGCTGTCGCCGTAATTGCCGTCAGGGTAGAGTGCCTTGAGAGCCGCATTGGCGTAGAGCGGTATCTGGACATCGACGTCGAGTTTGCCGTCGCGGCCCTTGGCGCCGAGCGGTTTAGAACTGCTGGTCTTGTAATCGACCGCGATCAGTCCGTCCGGCGAATCATCGACGCGGTCGATGCTGCCCGTGAATCGTAATCCCTCGTGAACAGTGTCGAACCCGACCTCGACGCCGACGACCCGCGAGCCCGGTGCGATAAAATCCGCGGCCCGGATCGCCTTTTTCAGTTCCTGTATCTGATCGGCGCGTTCCGATTCCCAGTTCGGCACATTCGGGAGTTTGACCTCGGGGTGTGCCTCGGCCTCAGCAAATGCCTCATCGATGTACTCAAGCGTCGCCGCACGAATGTCAGCCGCCGCCATAGCCCGCGAAACGGCGATCTCGAGCGCCTTGTGATAGAGCGTGCCGCGCGTCGCCGGGTCGAGGGCGAGTTCCATCTCGTCAACCGGTTTGAGCCTGAGGATACGCTCGGCGAACCAGCGGAACGAACATTGGCCGATCTGCGTCAACTGCGACGCGCTCCATTTGCGGGCGGCAGCGTCATAGCGCACGCCGATCACACCGTCGTATTCGTCGTAATCACCGGTGTCCTCGCGGCGGCGTTCGACGCCGTAACGGTCACGCGCCGGGCCGATAACGGCATCGCCGTCGAGAGGCACGCCGGTCCGCAGCATTCGGGTGCGGAGTTCCTCGGGGCTTGAGGCGATGAGCAACGCGGGTGCCTCGGGCACACGCTCGACGCCGAGCCGCTTGAAGAACGAGCTTTCGACCGACTCGCCGTCGTCAGAGACCTTCGGGAAACTGAACGTAATATCGCCGCGGGCCGACAGCAGGGTGAAATAGAACGACAATTCCTCCCAACGGGCGACCTCGGCCGCCTCGGCGAACTCGATGCCGTGCGCGGCCAGCAGGCGCCGCTCAAAGAAATCAATGACCGGATCTTCTGACGCGGGCCGCGGAAAGGCGCCTTCGGCCATACCGAGGACAAAGACCCGCTCGAACGAGCGGCCGACGATGTTCTTGGGCTCGACGACCTCGATCCCGGCCGCCGCCGGGCTGTACGGCACGCTCTCGTCGGCGAGCAGTTCGCCGATCGCCGCGGCAAAGGCCTCGGGCGGCATCATCTGGCGGCCGTCAAGCCGTGTCAGCTCATCGAGCGACTCGGTAAATTTGCGGTAAGCAAGCAACTCGCGGGCGCGTGGGGCGGCCTTTTCGCGGACCTTGATCGACTTAAGAAACGCGGTCAGGCTGTCGGAGCGTTCGGCCAGCGTCCGCGGTTCCTCACTCAGGTCGAGTGATGCGAGCTCGGGGCAAACGGCGGACCATTTCTCAACGCCGGACGTGCGCTCGACCCGGGCCTCGGTCCATTTACTCTCCGGCATTTTCGGGCCGAACGGGTGCATCAGGAGCCTCGCGGCGGCCTCAAACCCGAGCTGCTTTTCGGCGGCATCGAGAACGAGCCCGATCAGCGACCCGAAAGCGGTCCGGGCGACCGGAACGTCGAGCGTAATGTTGACCGGCAATCCGTACTCGGCGGTGACGGCCGCGATGACCGGCGCGTAGTCATCGATCCCGCGAACGGCGATGGCGATCTCGCGTGGGTCGGCGCCGTTGATGACCATCTGTTTTGCCTCGGCCATACAAGCTCGGACCTCAGCGTCGATGTCGGGATACGCGCGGGCGTCGATGGGCGGCGGGGCCGAGATCGCGGCGTAGGCGGCGGCGAGGCTTTCGCCCGTGGCGGTCGGCCCGTTTCTCTCGTCAACCGCGTCCCAGCCGCGTTCGGACAGATACTGCGCCCATCGGCGGTTGACGGTGAACATCCCCTCGCTGCCGCACGGCAAATACAAGACGCTGCCGTCGCCGGCGATGGCGTCGATGAATAATATCTCCTCTTTTCGGGCCCGATGATAGCCGTAAATGACGAGCGGACGACGTTCCGGGCCAAGGCCGGCGGCGGTCAGCAGCGTTTCCTGGCGGTCGATGAGATCTTTTTCGCGAAGCAGGCGCTTGTACTCGGCGGCGATCCGGCCGAGCTCACGGACGCGGTGCGAACCGTGCTCGACGAGCCTTTCCGGATCGACGCCGGTGCGCAGAACGATGTTGAGGATCGATGAGATACGTGACGCGAGCGATGCCGCGTGGGCCGCGGGCAATGTCCTTGCGATAGCCGTGCGGAGCAGATGCCGGGCCGTCACACCTGCCGCCTGTGTCAGGCCGTGTTGGCGGATAACGTCGCGGGCCAGCCGCTCGAGCGTGACCGACGAACGTCCGCTGCCGTCATTTGCCGCGCGCGGATGGAGCGCGACGATGGCCGTTCCGTCGGCGATCTGACCGGGGAACGCAGGAAATAGTCCGGTTTGAAGGAGTCGTGACATCGGGTCGAGTAGGATTATACAAGAAATCCGGCTCGAGGCGACCTAACGCCCCCGCTTTTTTCGGCCGCGGATCACGGATACCAATCGCCGAGCGTGATGCCGCCGGTTGTCCGGCCGCCGCGTACCGTTACGGCGATCTTTCGCTTTGACTTACATTCGACGCTCATGCCGCAGCGAACAAACTCGTTGTAATACGCCTTGTAATTCTCATAGTCGGCGACCGGTGCCCTGCCTTTGGGGAACATCGCGTACAGATAATAGCTGCCCGCCGGCAGTTGCACCTGATACGACGCCGTGCGGTAGTTGACCCTGAACGCATAGCCGGCACGGCTAAGGTTTGACGCCTTGTCGGTCGAGCAGTAACGATCGGCGGACGACCCGTCGGCGGCATAGACGCAAACGGCCATCGTGGTCGGAATGTAGTCGCTGGGATAGGTCAGTTTGCCCGTGATCTTGCCGCTCTGGGCCATGATCGAAAGTGACGCAGCCGTCAGGACGGCCGCGAGTACCAATAGTCTCTTCATTTCACCAATCCTCCGGCCCGCTCAATGTTCGCGGTGCTCAAGCTCGTCATAATCGGCCTGGC
>WBZL01004630.1_pt1 | contig 11744 bp, 9 predicted proteins | sample 5204291 | NCBI WGS metagenome assembly WBZL01 (sample SAMN12344345, study PRJNA552823) | activated sludge metagenome | biome: Activated sludge suspended growth; feature: Nitrification reactor; material: Wastewater; isolation source: activated sludge from nitrification reactor of wastewater treatment...
CACGACGGCCATCGAACGCTGCTTGCAAGATACCCACACCATCCACGCCAAGGCGCTACAGTCCCTATTGACCCTGAACTTCCAAACCTTCCAGAAGATTCAATCGTGACCGCGCACGGTATCGTTTGTCGCCGTTGTTCATCGCAAGTTCTTTGCTTCCCGCCTGAATATTTCGTTCAACCTACGTCTTGGAGAGAGCGCACATGTCGATCACGTTCAACGATCCCTTGTTCTCGTCGCAGTGGTACCTAGTCAACACCGGCCAGCGCGGCGGAACTTCGCGCCTCGACATCAATGTGAAGTCGGCTTGGGACAAGTACACCGGCAAGGGTGTGATCGTGGCCGTCAACGACGATGGCATGGATCTTGCCCATCCTGATCTGGTGGGTAATCTGCTGACCAACCTCGCCTACGACTCGGGGCGCGACACCGTCGGGCAGGGATTCGTCGGCGCGGCCAACTCGCATGGCACCGTGGTGGGTTCCATCGTCGGAATGGTCGCCAACGACGGCATTGGTGGCGTTGGTGTTGCATACGAAGCCAAGATCGTTCCGGGGCTTGCTTTTGGCGCGGCCGGCACCAATACTGCCAATCTGTTTCTGGCCAATCTGGCCGCGGGCGCGGGGGTCAGCGTCAACTCCTGGGGATTAGATCCCGCGTTCGCCGAGAATTTCGGGGCTTCGGGATCACTGTCCGACCAGGCATGGGGTGCGGCTCTGCTTCGCGCCGCGAGCGAAGCCCGTGGCGGCAAGGGAATGGTGATTGAAGTGTCGGGCGGGAACGAGCGTGGCAACAATGCGGACGCCGCCATGTCCAATTTCACCGGGAACAAGCTAACGATCGCGGTCGGAGCAATCACGGAGACTGGCGCGCCCACGCCCTATTCAACTCCGGGTGCGAGCTTACTGGTAACCGCGCCGGGGGGCGTGTCCAGCGGCGACCAATCTTTGAATGAGGGTTTTGGCATCTCATCGGCGGACGTGCAGGGCACCGCCGGCTATAATACCACCGAGGGCGCGGCAGGAGACTATGCCTATCAGAACCAGGGTACCTCCTACTCAGGTCCGATGGTGGGCGGCGCAGCGGCCCTGATGCTGCAGGCGAATCCGACTCTGGGCTTTCGCGACATCTCGACCATCCTGGCGCTCACGGCGCGCAAAGTGGACGCGACCAATGCCAGCTGGTTCCAGACGCACGCAAGCGACTGGAACCTGGGCGGTATGCATTTCTCGCGCGATTTCGGCTATGGCTTGATGGACGTATCGGCGGCCGTGCAACTCGCGGAATCCTGGACCTTGCCGGCAGGTACGGTCGCCAACTGGCAAAATGCAGAAGGAGTTTCGGCGACCGCTAGCGCCGCCATCCCCGACATCAGTCCAGCCGGGCTCACGGTGACGGCCAGCGTGGCCAGCAACGTGCGCATCGAGCGGATGGAGTTCGACCTCAATCTCACTGCCACCAACCCCAGCCAGCTGAGCGCCATCATCACGTCACCCAGCGGCACCACCGTGACGCTATTCGATCAGCCATTGACCCGCAATCTGGTCAGTGGCGTACCCGACATGAGCACGCCCGAGCCCTCCTGGCCGTCCACCTTCACCATCGGATCGACGGCGTTCCTAGGCGAACCCAGCTCCGGAACCTGGACGCTGAAACTCACCGATAAGGTCGCAGGCGAGGTCGCAACCTACAACAGCCTAACCGTGCGTGCCTGGGGCTCGATAATCACGGCCGACTCGCAATATGTGCTGACCGATGAGTTCTCCGTAGCGAACACCACTCTGACCGACTCAAGCGGCACGGATACGCTCAATGCCGCCGCCGTGTCCGGCGCTGTGCGGCTGGATCTGATTGCGGGTGACCAGTCCACGGTGAGCGCGGGTCAATTCACCATAGCTCCCGGCTCGGTCATCGAGAACGCGATCGGCGGTCTTGGGAACGACACGCTGATCGGCAACGCCGCCAACAATGTCCTGCGCGGCAATGCGGGCAACGACACCATAGACGGCAGTACCGGCATCGACACGGCGGTGTTCGGCGGTGGCCGGACCAACTACACGCTGACCAAGACGGGCACCGGCTTTACCGTCCTGGCGATGAGCGGGACAGACGGGACCGACACCATCACCGGCGTGGAACGCCTGCAGTTCTCCGATGCCAAGCTTGCGCTCGATCTGGACGGCAACGCGGGCAAGACCGCCAAGCTACTGGGCGTCGTATTTAGTCCTGCCTCGGTGTCAAACAAGCAGTTTGTCGGCATTGGTCTGAGCCTGCTTGATGGCGGGATGGCATACCCGGACCTGATGGGGGCGGCGCTGAGGGCTGCGGGCGCGACCAGCAATTCCGCAGTGGTCAATCTGCTATGGAATAACCTGTTTGGCTCTGCACCGACTTCAGAACAAGCCAAGCCGTTCGTCGATCTACTCGATAATGGCGCCCTTGGCGCAGGCGCGCTGGGCGTGGCTGCCGCGGAATTGCAGCTGAATCAGAGCAACATCAACCTGGTCGGTCTGCAGCAGACGGGAATCGAATACGCGTAGTGTTTTCGATTCATCTGTCGTACAAGCCTGCGTACTTCACAAGTCGGCGCCAGCGAGGCGGCTTCCCCAAGCCACGCGGCACGCCAGCCCCGCCTCGCGCTTGGCGGGGGCCCCTCGGCGTCTCGGCGATGAAAGCGATGATTCGAATCTCGCCGCCGCACTTGGGGCAGGTGAGCGGGAACACTTCGTCGATGCGCGCCAGCAGCAGCGCCCAGGCATATCGGGCTACCCGGCGAACGGCGCTTCCTCCGCCACGGCATCCGCCTTGGCTGATGGCGACTTGGGTGTCGCCGCCAGCACTGTAACGGCCGATCAAAGCGGCGCATTGGGCGCCAGTACGCCATAGGTGCGATGCCGGTGGCGCTTGAGAGGCGGAATGGCGGAATCAGCGTGGCGAGGCGGTTCAGCAGTTCGAGGGGCGTCAGGAGCTGGCTGACGCGTCCGCCCGGCTCCGGCTTGCGGCTCTCATAGACAAGGTGCTCCGCATCGATCTGGCGCAGCCGTTTCTGCGCGAAGGCCGGGCGGGCGCAATAGCGCAGCAGGCGCTCCCACCCTTGATCCGGCTCCAGGTCGGCAATTATTGTGCCCGATTTATTTACTGCTCCAGAATTCCGGGGGTTTTTAGCCGCCATTGACACGCGCCGGACGAAATAACTGACGATCCGTTTGCGCAGCGTCGCTTGCCGTCGCGCCGGCGCTTCAGCTGTGAGAGGCATTTCCTCAAAAGTTCGGGTTGCGAATGTTGGCGATGAAGAACTCGACGAAGAGTCGGCTACAGGACAAATTTGTTCTAGGGGGTGTCCTCAATTAAGCCAGATGAACGTTGAAGCCAGGTAGATGGCGGCCAGAAAATTGCGGGCGGTTTTGTCGTAGCGAGTAGCGATCGCTCGGTATGGCTTGAGTTTCTAGAAGAAGTTTTCGATCAAGTGGCGGGTCTTGTAGAGGTCGCGGTCGTCATCGCGTGATTCAACGCAGTGGCGTTTGGGGGGAATAAGGGCGGTTTTTCCGGCCTCGGCCAGCGGTTCCAGTACCCGCTGGTCGGCATCGTAACCCTTGTCGGCACTGGTCGTGTTGGCGTCTGTCCGCGGCAACAGGACGTCCGCGCCGTCAAGGTCGCAGGCCTGTCCGGGGGTGAGGTGGAAGTCGGTCGGATTGCCCAAGGCGTCTACGCTGGCATGGAGATTTTGGTGCTCAGACCGCCTTGGCTACGCCCGATGGCTTGCGGGCCGTGTTTTTTTTTGGGGGCGCCCGTGCTGTGCTGATGAGCTCGCACAATCGTGCGGTCAATCATCGCGTCTTCATTGTCGGCCTCGGTCGCCAAGTGCTTGAAAAGATTCTTCCAGATGCCTTTCTTGGCCCACCGGCTGAAGCGCATGTGAACCACTTTCCAGGTATCAAAACGTTCCGGCAAATCGTGCTACGGGATCCACGCACGATAGCGATAAAGGACGGCCTCCACAAACAGCCGATTGTCCCGGGCGGTCACACCCACCGTGTCTTCTCGACCCGGCAACAGGTGTTCAATCTCGGATAGCTTTGTTTGCCGGAGCGGCTGCCCGAATTGTTCATGGCGCTGACTCGGTAGCGGGGAATTGGTCTGTGCTGATCCCTTGGGTGCCGAAACAAGAATACCGGAGGGGGTTCGCGCCCTCAGGTGGGTCAGCGCGCCACGCACGAGCAGCAGATGGCGTTCTGGTCGATCAATGGCGCGTGGCTGGTGGCACGGTCTGCTGCTCAACTGCCGCGTCGGGTGGGGCTGCGAAACAGCACCGGCAGTGCGGCACCGACTCTGGCGCTCTGCGGCGCCCGAGGGGCAGTGGGCAGCGGCGCTTGACTGGCGCGCGCCGGCATTGACGCGCCCGGGCGTACCGGTGGCGTCGCCGAGGTCTGCGTCCGCTGTGCGCCGGCCTTGCCCTGGCCACTGCCGCGTCGCTGGCCATCGCGGCCGCCTCGTTCGACAGCTTGCGCTGCTGCCAGCAGATGGGGCGGCGGCCGACCGGGTTCGAATCCCGGCACGATCTGGCGATCGATGCGACGCGTCAGCAGTTTCTCGATGTCGGCGAGCAGCGGGTTTTCCTCAATCGAAACCAGTGAAATCGCTTCGCCGGTGCTCCCCGCACGCCCGGTCCGGCCGATGCGGTGGACATAGTCCTCGGGAACATTGGGAAGCTCGAAGTTGACCACATGCGGCAACTCTTCAATGTCCAGACCGCGCGCGGCAATGTCCGTCGCCACCAGGACACGCACCGTGCCGGCTTTGAAGCCGGCTAGTGCCCGCGTCCGCGCTGGCTGGCTCTTGTTGCCGTGGATCGCCGTGGCCTCAATGCCTTCCTTGCACAATTGCTCCGCCAGCCGGTTGGCGCCGCTCTTCATGCGCGTGAACACCAGCACTTGGCGCCAGTCGCCCGACGACACTAGATGGGTCAGCAGTTCGCGCTTGCGCCAGGCGTCAACCGGGTGGATGCGCTGGGCAACCAGTTCGGACTCGGCGTTGCGGCGTGCAACTTCGATCATCGCCGGCACATGCAGCAGGCCGTCGGCGAGCTGGCGAATCTCGTTGGAAAAGGTGGCCGAGAACAGCAGGTTCTGGCGCCGTGCGGGCAGCAGCGCGATGATGCGCCGAATGTCGCGAATGAAGCCCATGTCCAGCATGCGGTCCGCTTCGTCAAGCACCAGGATCTCGACATGTGCCAGGTTGGCAGTCTTCTGCTGCAGGTGATCGAGCAGGCGACCCGGCGTGGCGACAAGGATATCGACGCCGCGGCGCAAGGCTTCAATCTGCGGATTGATGTTCACGCCGCCGTAAACCAGGGTGGACTGGAGCGGCAGGTACTGGCCGTAGGTGCGCACGCTCTCTTCGATCTGTGCCGCGAGTTCGCGGGTGGGGGTCAGGATCAGCGCCCGTACGCGCCGGGGGGGGGGTGCGGCAGTGGGGGAAGCTGCCGACAGCCGCTGCAGTAGCGGCAGCGTGAAGCCGGCGGTCTTGCCGGTGCCGGTCTGGGCGCAGGCGAGAACATCACGTCCAGCGAGAATGACCGGAATGGCTTGCGCCTGTACTGGCGTCGGTTCGGTGTAGCCCTGTTCGGCGACAACACGCGTGAGTTCGGCCGCAAGGCCGAGTAAGGCAAACGATTGGGACAAGGAAATCTCCTGCAAACGACCTGCTGCGGCATGGCACCATCAGAGCCGGTTCAGGCGGATACCACGATTTTGGGGTGGGATGATTCGAGGCGCTCGGCACCTGCCGGGGGGACCGCGAGAACAGCGAACTGCCGACCGGATGAAACGCAACTCGCTTCCGGCCGGCACTATACACGGTTTGGCGCGGTGCACAAGCAGATTGTCGGCGCAGGCCGGTCGACAAGCGGCTGCCTGCTGCCTGCGACGTGCCCCTCTGTTACAATTCCATGCTTGTCCAATGCTGGCTGGTGGACCTTCGGGGAGGCGCCAGATCCCCCCGGTTTCTTTTCCCTAGATAGAGTAGAGGCAATCATGCAACCCACAGCGAAACCCAAAAACCCCAATTTTTCATCAGGTCCTTGCAGCAAGCGCCCGGGCTATGATGTCAGCACCCTAGCACTCGACACCCTGGGCCGCTCGCACCGCTCGGCGCTGGGCAAGAAAGCCCTTGCGCTGGCGTGCTCGGAAACCGCTCGCATCCTCGGTTTGCCGGAAGGCTATCGCGTCGGCGTCGTGCCGGGGTCGGACACGGGTGCGGTGGAAATGGCGATGTGGTCCCTGCTGGGTCAGCGCGGTGTCGACGTTCTGGTCTGGGAATCCTTTGGAGCGGGTTGGGCGACGGATGTGGTCAAGCAACTGAAACTTGCCGACGCGCGCGTCCTGAAGGCCGATTATGGGGACATCGTCGATCTCGCGCAGGTGAATTTCGATCATGACGTAGTGTTTACCTGGAACGGTACGACTTCCGGCGTCAAGGTGCCCAATGGTGACTGGATTCCGGATGAGCGCGCCGGCCTGACGATCTGCGATGCCACTTCGGCGGTTTTCGCCATGGACCTGCCCTGGGACAAGCTCGACGTGGTGACCTTCTCCTGGCAGAAGGTCTTGGGTGGTGAGGGCGCACACGGCATGCTGATCCTCGGTCCACGCGCGGTTGCCCGTCTGGAAAGCTATAGCCCGCCGTGGCCGCTGCCCAAGGTGTTCCGCCTGACCTCCGGCGGCAAGCTCAGCGAAGGCATCTTCCGCGGGGAAACGATCAACACCCCGTCGATGCTCTGCGTTGCCGACTATCTCGACGCCTTGCAATGGATCGAGGCGATTGGCGGTGTCCCGGCGGCGATTGCGCGCAGCGAGGCCAACTTGGCGGTGATCGCCGAGTTTGTCGCCGCCAACGACTGGATCACCTTCCTGGCCAAGGATCCGGCAACGCGCTCGAACACCAGCGTCTGCCTGAGCGTGCAACTCGACGCTGAGCAGGTGAAGAAGCTCGTCAAGCTGCTCGACAGCGAAGGTGTTGCTTTCGACATCGGTTCGTACAAGGACGCCCCGGCAGGGATTCGCATCTGGTGTGGGTCAACCGTCGAGACTGCCGACCTGCAGGCGCTGATGCCATGGCTGGCCTGGGCCTATCAGCAGGTCGCCGCCTGATTCCCGTCATTCCACCGATCACCTATCCGGGTCACATTGCCATGTACAAGGTCAGAACCTACAACAAGATTTCGATCAAGGGTCTCGATCGATTTCCGCGTCAATCCTATGAAGTCGGTAGCGACATCGCTCACCCCGACGCTTTTCTCCTGCGCAGCCAGAAGTTGCAGGGTATCGACGTTCCCGCCTCGCTGCTGGCCGTTGCCCGCGCCGGCGCCGGGGTCAACAATGTTCCCGTCGCCGAGTACAGCAAGCAGGGGATCGTGGTGTTCAACACCCCGGGAGCCAATGCCAACGCCGTCAAGGAACTGGTGATGGCCGGCATGCTACTGAGCGCGCGCGGCATCGTCGACGGCATGAATTATGTGCAGTCGCTCGCCGATCTGAAGGATCCGGCGGAGATGTCACCGCTCGTCGAAAAGGCCAAATCCCGCTTTGCCGGCCACGAGATTCGTGGCAAGACGATCGGTATCGTCGGTCTCGGAGCCATCGGCTCGATGGTCGCCGACATGGCGCTGGCGATGGGCATGACGGTGATCGGTTTTGACCCGGTGTTGTCGATCGATGCGGCCTGGCGCCTGTCGAACGAAGTCAGCCGCATGGAAAACCTGCAATCGCTGCTCGCCCGTTCCGACTACGTTTCGCTGCATGTGCCGGCGATCGATGCCACCCGGCATATGCTCAACGACGACACCTTGGCAGTCATCAAACCTGGCGCCGTGTTGCTCAACTTTGCACGGGACGCGATCGTGGACTCGGCGGCGGTCCTGCGCAGTCTTGACTCCGGCCGGCTCGGCAAATACGTCTGCGATTTTCCCGAGCCCGCTCTACTCGGACACCCGCGAATCATTGCCATGCCGCACATCGGCGCCAGTACCGAAGAATCCGAGGAAAACTGCGCGGTGATGGCTGCCAACCAACTGGTCGACTATCTGGAAAACGGCCACATCGTGAACTCGGTGAACTTTCCGAAGATCAGTATGGAGCGCAGTCCGGGCACCTCGCGGATCACTTTCTCCAACGACAATGTTTCCGGTGTTCTCGGCCATGTTCTGTCCATTCTTGCCGACCACCAGGTCAATGTAGTGGACATGATGAACAAGAGCCGCGGCGAACTGGCCTTCAACATCGTGGACGTCGAGAAAAAGCCTTGTGAAGAGGTGATCAACGCCATCAAGGCGGTCGAACGCGTGATTCGCGTACGCGTGATCTAAGTTTCTGCCCGAAACGGCGAGCTGGGCCGGCTCGCCAGTCGCACTTCATGTGCAGCAGCTACTCCCTGTGGCTGGAACCAGGTCGATCGAACGCGGGTCATAGGCAGGTCAAGGCGGTTTGGCGTCGGCCTCCGCAGGCCCACCGCATCGATGAATGGAGGAATCCATGCCGCTTCAACCGCTCGCAAACCTGGGCTGGCACGAGGTCTCGGTCCTGCTCTTCGCGCTGTTCCTGGCGCTGGTCTTCTTTCTGGTCCTCCGCCAGAATCAGAAGGATTTTCTCGAAATCGAGGCCTGGGTGACTGAAGAGGAACCTGGGTTCTAGTCCCCGCGCGAGCGGCAACCAGGCGCTCTTTGGAGCACCTGGATGCCCTGGCCAATCGTCAGTGCATTACTCGGAACGAGAACGGGTGCGTTTGCACGGCGCAGCGTGCGCGGCTGCCCGCAATGTTATAGACTGGCCACGGGCGTGAATCGATCGGAGGACGCGGATTCACGATCTCTTACACATCGATGAACAAGAAGAGTACAAGGGGCTGACATGAACTTTGAAATGGAGAAAGAAAATGCGCCGCCGGTAGAGGCGGTCGGTGATCCGCTGGTGGGGCGTGAAGACCGGCGCATCGGACTCAGTGTGGACGCACTGAAACGTGCCATGCTCGACAAACTGGTCTATGTGCAGGCGCGCTTTCCGCAGGTGGCGACGCGGCGTGACTGCTTCATGGCGCTCGCGCAGGCGGTACGCGACCGTTTGCTGCAACGCTGGGTACAAACTGCGCGCACCTATCGCGATCGGGGCAGCCGTACCGTCTGTTACATGTCCGCCGAATTCCTGATCGGTCCGCAACTCGGCAACAACCTGATCAATCTCGGTATCTTCGAAAAGGCCCGGCAGGCTACCCAGGAATTCGGACTCGATCTGGAGATGCTGCTCGACCAGGAAGAGGAGCCGGGGCTCGGCAACGGCGGTCTCGGACGCCTGGCAGCGTGTTACCTCGACTCGCTGGCAACCCTTGAAATTCCCGCCATCGGTTATGGCATCCTGTACGAGTTCGGTATCTTCACGCAGGCGATTCGCGATGGGCAGCAGGTCGAGCTGACCGACAAGTGGTTACGTGCCGGGAGTCCGTGGCTGATCCACCGTCCGAGTATCGCTTTCGACATCAAGCTCGGTGGCCATACCGAATTTCAGTTCGAGGCAAACGGCGAACGCCGCCTGCGCGTGCAATGGATTCCGGCAAAGGTGGTTCGCGGTACCGCCTGGGACATGCCGGTGTTGGGTTACGGAGTGAACACTCCGAACCGGCTCCGGCTGTGGAGCGCAGAGGCGCCGGAGAGTTTTGATTTCGCGGCCTTCAATGCCGGTAACTACTATCAGGCAGTCGATGCCCAGATTCGCTCGGAGACCATCACCAAGGTGCTGTATCCGAACGATGAAACGGAAGCGGGCCAGGAACTCAGGCTTGAGCAGCAGTACTTCTTCGTGGCTTGCTCACTGAAAGACATGATCCGCCTGCAACTGCAGCGCGAGAAGAACCTCAATCACTTCGACGAGAAGTTCGTGGTCCAGCTCAACGATACGCATCCGTCGATCGCTGTGGCGGAACTGATGCGCCTGCTGGTTGATGAATACATGATGGAGTGGGATCCGGCCTGGGCGATTACCCGCAAGACCTTCGCCTACACCAACCACACGCTGCTGCCGGAGGCGCTCGAGAAGTGGCGACTGGCCTTGTTCAAGCGCGTGCTGCCGCGGCATTTCGAGATCATTTGCGAAATCAACCTGCGTTTCCTCGACGAAGTTCGGATTCGCTATCCGGGCGACGACGCGCGGCTGAGAAGGATGTCGCTGATCGACGAGGATGGTGCGCACTACGTGCGCATGGCGAATCTGGCGGTCGTCGGCAGCTTCGCGGTGAATGGCGTGGCCAGGCTGCATTCCGAGCTGCTCAAGTCGGATGTCCTCAAGGACTTCTACGAGATGTGGCCGGAGAAGTTCAACAACAAGACCAATGGCGTCACGCCGCGCCGCTTCGTGGTCCTGGCGAATCCGACGATGTCCGGGCTGATCGAGGAAACCATCGGTACAGGCTGGGTGACCGACATGACACGGCTGCGCGAACTCGAACCGTATGCCGACGATCCCGCCTTTCGCGAATCCTGGCGGCGGATCAAGAGCGGCAACAAGAACCGGCTGGTCGGCGAGATCAAACGTTTTGTCCATGTCGAGGTCGATCCGGCGTCGATGTTCGACGTCCAGGTCAAGCGTTTTCATGAGTACAAGCGGCAGCACCTCAACATCTTGCACGTGGTTTCCTTGTACAAGCGCCTGAAGGACAATCCCGACCTCGTGATCGCGCCCCGCACCGTGATCTTCGGGGGCAAGGCGGCGCCGGGCTACTTCATGGCCAAGCTGATCATCCGGCTGATCAATGCTGTCGCCGACGTGATCGGTCGCGATCCGGCGATGCACGGCAAGCTGCAGGTGGTTTTCTTTCCGAACTACAATGTCAAGAACGCCCAGTCGATCTTTCCTGGCGCCGATCTGTCCGAACAGATTTCACTGGCCGGCAAGGAAGCTTCCGGGACCGGGAACATGAAGTTCCAGATGAACGGTGCGCTGACCATCGGCACGCTCGATGGTGCCAATGTCGAAATCCGCGAGGAAGTCGGTGACGAGAACTTCTTCCTGTTCGGGATGAGCACACCTGAGGTGATGGAACTCAGAAGAACCGGCTACCGACCACGGACCTATTACGACGAGAACCCGCACCTGCGTGAAGTGATCGACCTGATCGCCAGTGGCTTCTTCACCAAGGGCGACCGCGAGATTTTCCGGCCCCTCGTCGATCACCTGCTCAACCATGACGAGTACATGCTGATGGCTGACTTCCAGTCGTACATCGATTGTCAGTCCAGGGTCTCTGATACCTACCTGGACATCGATCGCTGGACACGGATGTCCATCCTCAACGTCGCACGTTCCGGATTCTTTTCTTCCGATCGGGCGATCTGTGAGTACTGCAACGAGATCTGGAAGGTGAGGCCGGTGCGTATCGAACTCAGTGACCTTTCGGGCGAGGACATGAAGTTCACCCGCGCCCTTGCCGGATCCGATTAAGCGACTGCAGCAGGGGCAGGATGCCCTGCCCCTGCAGTGTCGCACTTCGATCGCGTTCGTGGTTTCGCCGGGTATCGAAATGTTAGACCCCAGCTGCGCCGCTGCTTTACTGGCTGTCTGTGGCTGTTTGGGGGAATTGGTTCAGAAACAAGACCTGACCGTTCGCAGTAACAGCAGTAAGTCTAGCGGGTTAAAGTCCCGTCTGGGGAGTTGTCCGTACGCCCCGGTAGCATGAGGAAGCGGCGCCGTGGCGACACGGGG
>WBZL01004632.1_pt1 | contig 11741 bp, 8 predicted proteins | sample 5204291 | NCBI WGS metagenome assembly WBZL01 (sample SAMN12344345, study PRJNA552823) | activated sludge metagenome | biome: Activated sludge suspended growth; feature: Nitrification reactor; material: Wastewater; isolation source: activated sludge from nitrification reactor of wastewater treatment...
GTCGTCGAAGACCGTGAAGGCGCCAGCGGTCGGGATGTCCTCGAAGGCGATGCGGCGCTCGAACTCGGCCTCGGCCAGGCAGACCCCCGACGGCCCGCCGACCTGCACCGCCTGCGTGCGCCGGCCCGGGCGGTCGGCGCCGGCCGCGGCGAGGATCTCGCGCACGGTCACGCCGAACGGGAACTCGTAGACGCCGGGCCGCTCGACATCGCCGCTGACCGAGTGGATCTTGGTGCCGGTGCTGGCCTCGGTGCCGACGCCGCGCCACCACCCGGCGCCCCGATCGGCCACCAACGCGGCGGCGCAGAAGGTCTCGACGTTGTTCACCACCGTCGGCTGGCCGTGGTAGCCCTGCACCACCGGATACGGCGGGCGGATGCGCGGCACGCCGCGCTTGCCCTCGAGCGACTCGATCAGCGCGCTCTCCTCGCCGCACACGTAGGCGCCGGCGCCGAGGCGGATCTCGATGTCGAAGTCGAAGCCGGTCAGGTCGAGGATGCCCGGCCCCAGCAGCCGCGCGGCGCGCCGACGTGCCAGCACCGCCTGCAGCGACTCGAGCAGCCAGCGGTACTCGCCGCGCAGGTAGATGAAGCCCTGGCGCGCGCCGAGCACGCGGGCGGCGACGGTCATGCCCTCGACCATCGTGTGCGCGCGGCGCGTCAGCAGCACGCGGTCCTTGAAGGTGCCGGGTTCGCCCTCGTCGGCGTTGCAGACGACGAAGCGGGTGCCGCCCTCGGGCAGCGGCGCGTCGCGCGCCAGCCGCCACTTGGTGCCGGTGGCGAAGCCGGCGCCGCCGCGGCCGCGCAGGCCCGAGGCCTCGATCTCGGCCAGCGTCGCCGCCGATCCGCGCGCCAGCGTCGCGCGCAGCGCGCTGCCCTGCAGGTGCGGCGTGCCGAGCAGGCGATCGGCACGCTGCACGTTGTCGTCGACACGCTGCCAGTCGGCCGGCCAGGCGGCGGGCGGCACCTGCGCGAGCACCAGGTCGGCGAGCTGCGCGACGCGCTCGGTGTCCATGCGCGTCAGCACCTGGTGGTGGTTGACGAGCAGCGCCGGGCCCTGGTCGGGCAGGCCGGTGCACGAGGTGAAGCCGACGCTGACCAGGCCCTCGGCGCCGACCTGGCCGGGCTCGACGCCCAGCCGGCGGCACAGCTCGTGCGCCAGCACCCGGCTGCCCTGCAAGCGGTCGGTGACGTGGTCGCTCCACAGCAGGTGCACGCGGCCCAGCGGCCCCAGGTGCAGGAAGCGGTAGAAGCTCGCCACGCCCTCGACGACGGCCGGCGTCAGGCCGACGCCGGCGGCGATGCGGGCCAGCATCGGACGCGACAGCCCGTGCGTCTGCGCCTGCACCTCGCGCAGGATCTCCACCAGCCGGTCGCGCCGGCCGCCATGGGCGGCCAGGGTCTTGGTGACGGCGTCGTGCGCGGTCGCGGGGCTGGCCCGGGTCATGGGGACATTTCAATCGCGGCTGCGGCCGGGGCACTTGACGACCCGCAACCTGGCGGCCAGGCGGCCGGCCCCACCGGCGCCAGGCAGCCCATCACCGGTGAGCGCCCGCCGGCGCCCGCGCCGCGCACCCGAGGCCGGCAACTGGCCTAGCATCGCCGGACACTGCCACGGAGTCCCCATGCACATCGACGGCGCCTGCCATTGCGGCCGCATCTCGTTCACGGCCCTGATCGACCCGGGCCGCGTGATGGTGTGCCATTGCACCGACTGCCAGGTGATGTCGGGCGCGCCGCTGCGCGCGGTGGTGGTGGCGCGCCTCGAGGACTTCCAGCTCAGCGGCACGCCCAGGCAGTACGTCAAGGTGGCCGACAGCGGCAACCGCCGGGCGCAGGCGTTCTGCGGCGACTGCGGCACGCCCCTGTTCGCCACGGCGCCCGAGAACGCCACCTCGGTGGTCATCCGCCTGGGCTGCGTGCGCCAGCGTGCGCAGCTGGCGCCGGCGGTGCAGATCTGGCAGCACTCGGCCCTGCCCTGGCTGGCGCAGCTGGCCGGCGTGCCGGGTTCGCCCGAACAGCAGGCCTTCCTGGCGCCGCAGGCCCCGCCCGCCGAGCGAGGCTGAAGGCGCGGGCGGTCCTTCGCCACCCGGGCTTCCGCCGGCGCCCCGGCGTCAGCCCGGCGCCGGTGCGTCGTCGACGTCGACGAAGCGCAGGTAGTCGCGCATGAAGGGGTGACGCCAGTAGCCGCGGGTCCACGGCTGCACCAGGTCCAGCCGCTCGTTGTGCATGTACACCTTGTAGGGCATGTAGGCGACGAGCAGGTCCTTGGCGCGGCGCATCAGCGCCTCGCGCTCGGGGCCGTCGGGCAGCACGCGCTGCCGCTCGAACAGGCGGTCGAAGGCCGGCAGCGAGAAGCGCGGATCGTTCGACTCGCTGGCGTTGGGACCGTAGGCGATGGCCAGGAAGAAGCCGCCGTCGGGCGAGCCGGCGGTCCAGCTGTAGCCCCACATCATCAGCGTGCCGGCGCGGCTCTTCTTCAGCAGCTCGGGCCAGGTGGCGGTCTCGAACTCGATGCGCAGGCCCACCGCGTCCATGCTGCGCTTCCACACCTCCTGCACGCGGCGCTCCTGCTGGGTGCCGGTGCCGGCCAGGCGCAGCACCAGCGGCGCGCCGTCGGGCTGCTCGCGCCAGCCATCGCGGTTGCGGTCGACGTAGCCGTACAGGTCCAGCAGTGCCTTGGCACGCGCCGGGCTGTGCTCGCTCATCTCGCTCTTGTAGGCCGGGTCGTATCCCGAGGTGAACGGCACGAGGGTGCTCTGCGCCGGCAGCCCGAAGCCGCCGTGCACGTGGCGGATGTAGGTGCCGGTGTCGAAGGCCAGGCCGATGGCGCGGCGCAGCGCCACCTTGTCGGGCGTGTAGCCGCCGACCAGCGGGTGCTCCATGAAGAAGAAGGCCATCGACATGTCGGGCTGCAGGTGGCGCTGCAGCTTCACGCCGCGCCGGGCCAGGAAGGGGGCGAGCTCGCCCCCGGGTGCAGCCAGCGACTTGAACAGCCCGCGCACCTCCAGCAGGTGGTGGGTGCCGTCGACGAAGGCCAGCCAGCGCGGCTGGGCTTCCTCGATGACGTCGAAGGCGATCTCGTCCACGCACGGCAGCGCCTGGCCCTGCAGCTGGGCCGCGACCGCGTGCGCCTGCGGGTCGTCGGCGGGCTGGCCCAGGTAGCGCCGCTCGCGCGTGCCCGGTGCCCGCTCGATGACGATGCGCGAGCCGCGCACCCAGCTCTTCAGGCGGAACGCGCCGGTGCCCACCGGGTGCGCACCGATGTCGTCGCCATGGTGCTCGACCACCTCGCGCGCCACGGCGCCCATCACCACCGAATCGGTCATCAGGTAGACGAAGCGCGGGTCGGGCACGCCGAGCTCGATGCGCAGCGTGTAGCGATCCAGGGCGCGCACGCCGGCCACCGGTCGGTCGTAGTCGAAGGGGCGCCGGGTCTTCACCGCCTCCTCGCGCAGCTCGCTCAGGCCGGGCAGCTTGAGCGACTCGTACAGGTACAGGTCGCTGGAGTTCCAGCGCGGGTCGTAGAAGCGCTGGATGGCGTAGACGTAGTCGGCGGCCACCAGCTCGCGCGGCCGGCCGCCGAAGGCCGGGTGGTCGTGGAAGTGGATGCCCGGCCGGATGCGCAGCGTGAAGACGCGCCCGTCGGCCGACACCTCGGGCAGCGCCAGCGCCGTCACCGGCTGCACCCGCACCGGCCGCGCCAGGTAGTCGTAGCCCAGCGGCGCCTCGAAGATCTGGGCCAGGATCAGGTTGGTGTTGCTGTCGCTGTTGGTCTGCACCGGGTCGAGCGTGGTCTCGGGCGAGCTCAGGGCCAGGCGCAGCTGCTTGGTGCGGCGATGCGGCGCGGCCGCAGCGTCCCTGGCCCCCCAGGCCGGCAGGGCGGGCAGGGCAGGCAGCGACGGCAGGACTTGGAGGAAGGGGCGGCGGCGCATCGGCGCCGATGCTGCACCAAGTCCGGCCCCCGGATCGGGCGGGCCGCGGCGGCCTCCGGAACGGCCAGAATGCGCGGCGACGGACCACCATGGATTCGATCACCGAACTGCTGCAGCGCTCGCGCGCCGGCCAGACCGACGCGCTGCAGCAGCTGTATGCCCGGCTGTACCCGGAGATCAAGCGCGTGGCGCGCTCGCGCCTGGCGCAGTCGGGCGGCATCGACGGGCTCAACACCACCGCCCTGGTGCATGAAGGCTTCCTGCGCATGGCCGAGCAGGAGGGGCTGCAGGGCGACTCGCGCGGGCAGTTCTTCGCCTACGTCGGCCGCGTGCTGCGTGCGGTGGTCATCGACCACCTGCGCAGCCAGGGCCGCGACAAGCGGGGCGGCGGCCAGTTGATGGTCACGCTGTCGGCCGCCGAGGACCTGCCCGCCGGCGACGCGCCGGCCGCCGACCTGCTGGCGGTGGACCGTGCCTTGCAGCGCCTGCAGGCCCTCGACGCCGGCCTGTACGAGCTGCTGGAGATGCTGTCCTTCGCCGGCCTGACCATCGCCGAGGCCGCCGAGCTGCGCGGCGTGTCCAGCCGCACGATCAACCGCGACCTGGTCAAGGCCCGCGCCCTGCTGCAGATGCTGCTGGGCAACGCCGATCCCGCGACCTGAGGGGGTCGGCCGGTGTCGCGACCGGATCGTCCGCAGCGTCTGTAGGGGGATGAGCTTGAACCGCGAGCGCTGGCAGCAGCTGTCGTCCCTGTTCGACGAGGCCCTCAGCCTGGCCGGGCCGGCGCGCGCCGAGTGGCTGGCCGGCTGGCACCGGCGCGACCCGGCGCTCGCCGGGCAGCTGGCCGACCTGCTGGGCGACTGCACCGACACGAACACCCTGACCGGACCGATGGACGCGGTGCGCGGCTTCGGCCGCCTGCTCGATCACGCGCTGGCCGGCGACCCGGCCCCTGCCGGCCCCGCCGCCGGCACGCGCCTGGGGCCGTGGGAGCTGCTGCACAAGATCGGCGAAGGCGGCATGGGCCAGGTGTGGCTGGCGCAGCGCGCCGACGGCCTGTACGACGCCCGGGCAGCCATCAAGCTGCTGCGCGGCGACCTCTCCGGCGTGGGCCTGGCCGCGCGCTTCGCGCGCGAGCGCGCGGTGCTGGCCCGGCTCAACCATCCCGCCGTGGCCCGCCTGCTCGACGCCGGCGTCAGCGGCGGCCAGGCCTACCTGGTGCTCGAGTACGTGGCCGGCCAGAGCCTGAGCGCCCATGTCCGCGAGGCCTGCCCGACAGTGGCCGACCGCGTGCGGCTGCTGATGCGCATCGGCGAGGCGGTGGACCATGCGCATGCCCAGCTCATCGTCCACCGCGACCTCAAGCCGTCCAACGTGATGGTCACCGCCGAGGGCGATCCCAAGCTGCTGGACTTCGGCATCGCCGGGCTGCTGGACGAGAGCGAGGGGCGCTCCGACGGCGACCTGACGCGCCTGACCGGGCGCGGCCTGACGCTGGGCTATGCGGCACCCGAGCAGATCCAGGGCGCGCCCATCGGCACCGCCTCCGACGTCTTCTCGCTCGGCGTGCTGCTGTACGAGATGCTCAGCGGCGAGCTGCCGTTCGCGCCGCGCGACGCCCCGCGGCTGGCGATGGAGCGCGCCGTGCTGCACGACGAGCCGCGGCGCCTGTCGCAGGTGCTGCAGCGCGCGCCGCACCTGGTGGCCGGACCCGGCCGACCGGCCGATGCGGCCCGCGCGCGTGGCGACCTCGAGGCCGTGCTGGCCAAGGCCCTGCGCAAGAACCCCGCCGAGCGCTACGGCAGCGTCCGCGCGCTGCTCGACGACCTGAACCGCTGGCTCGAGCACCGCCCGGTCAGCGCGCGCGCCGACGACTGGCGCCATCGCAGCCGGCTGTTCCTGCGCCGCCATGCGCTGCCCGCGGTGGCGCTGACGCTGGTGCTGCTGAGCCTGAGCGGCGGCCTGGCCGTCGCGCTGTGGCAGTCCAACCGCGCCCACCAGGCGGCGCGCCAGAGCGAGCGCATCGCCGACTACCTGACCGAGTTGCTGGCCTCGGCCAGCCCCGACCGCCACGGCGGCAAGTGGCCCACGGTGCTGCAGCTGCTGGAGAGCAGCCGCCAGGCGCTGCCGCAGAAGTTCCTCGACGACCCGCAGACCCGGCTGCGCCTGCTGGCGGTGCTCAGCGACACCTACCACCAGCTCAACCGCTTCGACATCGCGATGCCGCTGCAGGAGGAGCAGGTGGCGCTGGCCACCCAGCTGCACGGCAGCGACGGCGCCGAGACCCTGCGCGCCCGGCTCGACCAGGCGCGGACCTTCCAGGTCCAGGGCCTGTTCGACAAGGTCATCGTCGCGCTCGAGGCGCTGCGCGAGCCGCTGCGCCGCGAGCTCGGCCCCGACTCGGAGGAGCACCGCCAGCTGCTGTACATCCTGAGCACCAGCTACACGCGCACCGGCCGTCTCGACGACGCCGACCGCATGCTCGCCGAGGTCGGCCGCATCACCGAGGCGCGCTTCCCGCCCGGCAGCCCCGAGCGGCTGTCGCACCTGAACCACCTGCAGGTGCTGCGCGTCGGCCAGGGCCGGCTGCGCGAGGCGCTGGAGGCCATCCGCGCCACCCAGCCCTACTGGAACGATCCCGATCCCGAGCGCGCGCGGCAGATCCTGGTCTTCCGCCGCAACACGCTGGCGGTGCAGATCCGCCTGGCGCAGTACGAGCGCATCGAGGAGCGCAGCCGCGAGCTGCTGGCCGACATGGACCGCCTGCTCGGCCCGGGCAACGACATGGCGATGGGCCTGCGCGTCGAGCTGGCGCGCTACTTCACCGAGATCGGCGACTTCAGGCGGGCGCTGCAGCAGCGCCAGGACAACCTGGCCCTGGCCGACGCCGCGGGGGTGCAGCACCCGGCGGTGCGCCTGCCGCTGCGCGTGGCGCTGGCGCTGGCGCGCACGCAGGCCGGCGCCGCCGATGCCGGCACGCTGCGGCGCGAGGCCCGGGCGCTGCTGGCCGAGGTCGACGCCGCCGCGGCACCGCTCGGCTACGCGCGCGCCGAGGCCTGGATCAGCCTGGCGCGCATCGGCCTGGCGCTCGACGACGACGGCCTCGCCGCCGACGCGGTGGCCCGGCTGGTCGGCGACGCCGGCCTGCGGCTCGACCGCGACGCCCTGCTGGCCAGCCGCGTGGCCCAGCTCGAAGGCGGACTGGCGCGCCTGCAGGGCGACCTGCCGCGCAGCCGCCAGCGCCTGCTCGAGCGGCAGCGCCTCTTCGAGCGGCCGCTGGCCGATCGGCAGACGCTGCCGGCCTGGGCCGCCGCGCTGGACCTGGCCTACACCGAGGTGTTGGCGGGCGGGCGCGACGCGGCCGCCGCGCTCGACACGGCCGCCGCGCGGCGCCCGCCCGGCATGCCGCCAGGCCATCCGCTGGATGCGGTGACCGTCTACCTGCGCGCGCGCCTGCACGCCGGCAGCGACAGCGCGCCGGCGGTGCAGCAGGCGCTGCGCGCCGTGCTCGAGCCCGCCGCGGCCCGCGGCGGGCCATCCGCTGGCACGGGGCGCGGATCGCTCGGCGCCGCGCTGACGCTGTAGCGGCGCCGGGCCGGCGGGCATCGGCCGCCGAGTGTCCGGATCAGGCCGGCCCTTGCCGGCTCCAGCGCAGCCGGCGGTACATGGTGTTGCGGCTGACGCCGAGCTGCCGCGCCGCCTGCGTCAGGTTGCCGCCGGCAGCCTGCAGGGCCTGGCGCATGGCGTCGAGTTCCAGGTCCTCGAGCGACCGCGTCGCCGCCGGCCGCGGATCGTCGCGCGCCGGGCCCGGCGGGGCGGTGCGGACGGGGCGCCGCGCGTCGTCGGCGAAGTCGTCGGGGAGGTGCTCGAGGGTGATCTCGCACGACCCCTCGGGCACCATCAGCGCCGCCGCGCGCAGCAGGTTGAACAGCTGGCGCAGGTTGCCGGGCCACGGGTGGCTGGCGAACAGCGGCTCGACCTCGGCGGCCAGGCGCAAGCCGCGGCCGGCGGCCTCGGCCTCGAGGATGCGGCGCACCAGCATGCCGAGGTCGCTGCGCTCGCGCAGCGGGGGCAGGCGCACCGCCAGGCCGTTGAGCCGGTAGTAGAGGTCTTCGCGGAAGGCCTGCGCGTCGATGCGCTCGCGCAGGCTGCGTGTCGTGGCGCAGACGAGGGCCAGGTTCACCGCCTGGGGCGGGCGACCGTCCGCCGATGTGACCCGGCGCTCCTCCAGCACCCGCAGCAGGCGCGCCTGCAGGGGCAGCGGCAGCTCGCCGATCTCGTCGAGGAACAGCGTGCCGCCATCGACCTGCACGAGGCATCCGCCTTCGGCCGGCGCGTAGCGGCCACCGGCGAAGGCACCGGTCGCTGCGCCGATGCCGTCGCCGTCCGGACCGAAGAGCTCGGCCGCCAGTTGCGGCGCCGGAATCGCCGCGCAGTTCAGCGCCACGAAGGGCGCGCGGGCCCGCGCCGAGTCGGCGTGGATCGCCCGGGCGAGGAGTTCCTTGCCGGTGCCGGTCTCGCCCTGGATCAGGATCGGGATGTCGCGATCGAGCACCCGGCGCAGCTTGGACAGCAGCGCGCCGACCTGCGGGTCGCCGCTGTCCAGGTGCGCCAGCCCCGGAGTGGCCGGCCGCGCGATGACCGCGGCCGGTGGCCCGGCCGGCACGGCGGGCGCGGGCGCCGGCGGGGCTGCGGCAGCGGCCGCCTCGGCCACCTGGCTCCAGACCGGCCAGTTGAAGCGCGCGTGCAGGTGGAAGCGGCGGCCGCCGTCCGCCTGCACCTCCAGCGGGGTGGCCAGCGGCGAGCGGAAGCGGTCGACCAGGGCGCCCACCGAGGTGCCGAACAGCGACGCCAGGCTGTGCAGGCGCAGCGCGGCGCCCGACAGGCCGAGCTGGTCCAGCGCGCTGCGATTGGCGCCGACGACGCGCCCGTCGGGGGACACCGCCAGGATGCCCTCCATCAGCGTGCCGATGTAGCCGACCCGGCTGTGGAAGTGCAGCCGCATCGCGTCGCGGTGGTCGTCCGACAGCCAGTGGTTCTCGATCATCCGCGCCGACATCTTGACCAGCGCCATCGTGTGCTGGTGATAGCTGCGGTGGTCGCCGGAGACGTCGAGCACGCCCAGGATGTTGCCGCGCGGGTCGAGGATGGGCGAGGCCGAGCAGGTGAGGAAATGGTTGGCGTGCAGGAAATGCTCGTCGGCGTGGACCAGGGTCGGGGTCTCGGCCACCAGCGCGGTGCCCACCGCGTTGGTGCCCTTGGCCGACTCGGACCAGTTGGCACCCGGCGCCAGTGCCACCTTGGACGCACGCGCCAGGAAGTCGTCGTCGCCGATCGAATGGATCACCGTGCCCGTGGCGTCGCACAGCACGACCATGCTCTGGGTGTTGACGATCTGCTCGAACAGCATCTCCATCACCGGCGCGGCGTGGCCGTGCAGGCGCCGGTTGCGCTCGCGCGCCAGGTTCAGGTCGGGCCGGGCGAGCGGGGAGAAGTCGGGCCGCTCGATGCGCGACAGGCCCAGCGCGACGCAGCGTTCGTGCGACTGCACGATCTGGTCGACGTGCTGTTCCGGCAAGGCCAGCGACGACGCGATCGGCCGCTCGGCGGCCTGGCTGCGGCGCAGCCGCGCGACGGACGATCCACCGCGAGGGGGTGGCATGGCATGTCTCCTGGTGGCGGCTTGCGGTGCGGGAGCCGGGACCTCCGCCACCGGTGCCGTCGGTCATGGGCGTCGGGCGCCCCGGGCTCGGTCCGCCGATGTTAGGCCAGGGTGCGGCGGGGCGCACGAGGGCTGCGCGCGAGGTGCAGGTGGCCACCCGCACCGGCCGCGCGCCGACCCGGCCCGGGACCGCCCGCCCGTCGCCGCGCGGCCGGGGCGCAGTCGGCGCACGGGGCAGGGACGTGAATATTCCTGTCGCATGCGCGGGGCGCATGGCGTCTGTGTCATCAGGAGCCCCGGTGGTCGACCGCCGTCACCGCCGGGGCGACCCACCCGGAACTCGGAGAGGCCCATGGTCGTCCTGTCGCATCCTCCTTCGTCCGCCGCGGCCAGCGGCTTCGGCCGCATGGCCCAGGCCATGCCGTTCGTCGACGACCCCACGGTGCCGCTGGAGCGGCGCGACATCGAAGCCGCGCTGTGGCGATCCGAGGCCCGACAGGCGCTGGCCGACGGCGACGCGCGGCGCGCGCTGCATGCCTGGAACCGCGTGCGCCGGCTGCAGCCGCGGGCGCTGGACGCCTTGTTCCACCTCGGCTGCTGTTTCGCGCTGATGCGGCGGCCCGGGCCGGCCCGGCATGTCTTCGCGACGCTGGCGCGCATGGACAGTGCACCCGATGCGCTGCGCAGCCGCGCGGCGCGGCTGGCGGCGATGCTGCAGCCGGCGCCCCACTGAACGCGCGCGACGCGGTGAACCGCGCCCGGCGACGCGGCGCCGCTTGCCCAGCGGGCCGGGATGGCGCCGGGGGACCGCGCCGGGGTCGCACCGGCCGGGCTGCGACCATCGCGGCCCGCGGCGTGGCGGCATGACCTGCCACGTCATGCCGGTGCGGCACCGCTGACGTAAGCTCGCGCGCTGCACCCGACGCAGGAGTCCCGATGCCCGAGCTCGCCCCGATCCAGCAGCTGATCGATCCGCTGTTTCCCGGCCTGATGGGGGTGCGCCTGGTCGAGGCCTCGCCCGAGCGCATCGTCGCCGAGATGGCCGTGCGTCCCGACCTGTGCACCGCCGGCGGCATCCTGCACGGCGGCGCGTACATGGCCCTGGCCGACACGCTGGGCGCGGTGGGCACGGTGGTCAACATGCCGCGCGGCAAGCGCACCACCACCACCGACTCGAGCACCAAGTTCATGGCCGCTGCGCGCCAGGGCACCGTCGTCACCGCCGAGAGCGTGCCCTTGCATCGCGGCCGCACGACGATGGTCTGGCAGACCAGCGTGCGCAATGCCGACGGCAAGCTCTGCGCGGTGGTCACGCAGACCCAGCTGCTGATGGATGCCGCGGGTGCCTGACCGGGCCGTGGCTCGTCACCCGGGCCGCCAGTGATCGCGCTGATCGAGCCGGTGCTGGGCCTGGCCGGCTGGCACGAGCTGGCGCTGTTCGTCGGCGCCACCTTCGTGCTCAACGCCACCCCGGGCGTCGACCTGCTGCTGACGGTGTCGCGCACGCTGCAGTCCGGCGCGCGTGCCGGCGTGGCCGCGGCGCTGGGCATCAACGCCGGCTGCGTGGTGCACGCGCTGGCGGCGGCCTTCGGCCTGGCCGCCGCGCTGGCCGTCGCCCCATCGGCCTTCGAGCTGATCCGCTGGGCCGGTGCGGCCTACCTGCTGGGGCTGGGCCTGGCCCTGTGGCGCTCGGCCTGGCGCGGCGGCACGGACCCCGCCGCGTCCGCCGCGGCGGCGGCTGCGCGTCCGGCCTGGGTCGACTTCCGCACCGGCGTGATCACCAACGTGCTCAACCCCAAGGTGGCGCTGTTCTTCCTGGCCTTCCTGCCGCAGTTCATCGCGCCCGGCCACGCGCACCCGACGCGGGCCTTCCTGGCCCTGGGTGGCTTGTTCGTCGTGCAGAGCACGCTGTTCCTGCTGGTGCTGGTGGCCCTGACCGCCCGGCTGCGCGGGCTCGGGGCACGTGGGCCGGCGCGGCGCGTGCTCCAGGTGATCGGCGGCAGCCTGTTCGCCGCCCTGGCGCTGAAGCTGCTGTGGAGCGAGCGGCCGGCCTGACCCGAAGCGGGCCGTGGCGGCCGGCCGGCTGCCGCGTGGCGCCTACTTGGCCAGACCTTCGGCCTTGAGCGCCGCCTGCACCGCCGGGCG
>WBZL01004633.1_pt1 | contig 11739 bp, 11 predicted proteins | sample 5204291 | NCBI WGS metagenome assembly WBZL01 (sample SAMN12344345, study PRJNA552823) | activated sludge metagenome | biome: Activated sludge suspended growth; feature: Nitrification reactor; material: Wastewater; isolation source: activated sludge from nitrification reactor of wastewater...
CGGTGTTCCTGCACCAGACGCACAGCTCGTTCACGAACTTCGGGGGAATACTTAAGGGTAGGTTTCTTGCTCATCATGGCTCCATCTTCTCAAGGAAAGGAGCCTCCTCAAAACCCGGGGCGATTCAGTCCAGGGGCAAGGATGGCCGACTTCCAAACCGACGCTGACCGTTCAACACTAACCAACATAGCTGCCAGCCTTTTTGCTGCCCAGCGCCCTCTGATGTCACTCAAATGCCGCTTGGTGACGTTTGCTTGGTGGGGCGGCTTGGTTGGCATAGCCTTCTTTGGCATTTACCCAACGACCAACTGGCTCGCGAGCCTCCAGAGCAAACACTATTCCTTGTTCGTTGCGGGCGAATTGAGCTTGCCCTTCATACCCGAGTTCATTTGGATTTATTTTTCGATGTTCGTGTTGTTTCTGCTGCCCCCCTTCTTACTGAATCCTGAAGAACTTAAGCGTCTTGCCAAGGAGCTCATCCTGGCCACGGTGATCGCCGGCCTGTTGTTCCTGGCGTTGCCCGCCCGACTCGGTTTCCCGCGCATGCTGCCTGAGGATGAGTTCTATCGCTCAGTCTTCCTCGGCATTTTTACCCTGGACCAACCGTTCAATCTGGTCCCCTCCCTGCATGTGGTCTATACGACTGCCATCAGCCTTGCGGTGATTCCCCACACCGGCACCCCAATTCGTCTGCTGCTATTCTTCTGGATGATGCTCATCGCTTCGTCAACGGTGCTTGTCCATCAGCACCATCTGCTGGATGTCATCACCGGTGTGTTGTTGGCTGTGCTCATGCACGTCCTCATGGGAGGTAGAAAATGGTCAAGAAAATAATGCTGTTTGGCTTGGTGATTTGCACGTCCATGGCCTCCCTCGCCGAAGAACCCGACCACGCGATCCACAAGGAACTCCGTGCGGTCTTGAAGGTAGTGGAGTCCGCCATCAACTCCGGCGACTACGACAAGATGCTGCCCGTCGTTAGCGAGGAAATCCGTGCGACACCGGTCAATCAGGAATTCCTGTCCAGCCGTGCCGAGGTTTCGGCCTACTTCAAGAAGTGGTTCGGCGCCGGTGGTTACCTGAAGAAGCTGGAAATCAGCTTCACACCGGACACGCTGACCGAGCTGTCACCAGACAAGACCTGGGGAGTCGTGTACGGCAACGGTATCGAGAGATACATCCTCAGCGACGGGCGCCCCTACGACCTGCAAACCCGCTGGACCGCCACCATGGTGAAGGAGGCGGACGGGCATTGGCGCATTCGCGCCATCCACATCGCGACGAACTTCCTGGACAACCCGATTCTGACCGAAGCAGAACACGCACTGGGCAAAGCCGCCGCCGCCGGCGGGGTGCTGGGGCTACTTGTCGGCGGGGCTCTCGGCTGGTGGCTTAGAAGGAAAAAGAAAAGCTAGGTCGGCTGCCGCACCCATGGGTGGCGCGGGGCGTACGCCTTTCCAAAGGCTGAAATAGACCCGCCAGAACGAGGGCTGGCGCTCTGAGGCATCGACCCAGTGGGGTAACTCGTACCAAGGCACCTGTGGATGCTGGTGGTGCGCCCGATGGTAATGGTAGTTGAGGGCGATCCATCGAAACGGGTCCAGCACCTTGAGGTTCCAAGCGCCGTTTCGGATATCGCGTGCACTCCAAGCGTGGTCGGCGTATTGCAGGACCGACCAATGCAATGCGAAGGCCCAATAGCACGCCAGGACGCCGACCACGGTGAGGTCCAGCCAGTAGAAGATCAGCGCCTGATAGCCGAACGCCAAGGCGATCTCGGTCCAGACACGCATGATGGGAAGCTTGACCAGATCGGCTACATAGGGGCCGAAGCCCAAGGCCGGGGCGAACCGCTCGACGAAGAAACGGGAGCGATAGGCCCCGGGGGCCAGAAGGTACACCAGGTTGCCGAACACCACAGACCACCAGTAGAGCCCCAGCAGGTTTCCGGCATACAGCCATATGTTGCGTACCAGCCTGGATTGGCTGGGCAGGTAGTAGTCGTATAGTTCCAAGTCGGTTCGGTTCCGCTCGTGATGCCCCATGTGCGCGACCCGCTGCATGGCGAATGAGGTCGGGAAGGCCAGCCCAGACACGATACCGAGCAAATCGTTGCGCCGTGCCGACTTGGCACCCAAGCCGTGCACAGCCTCGTGCATCAAGGCAAACGTCGTGTTGTTGACCAGGCTGAATAGCCATGCGGCGACCAGTGCATAGCCCAGGGATAGATGGCTTGCCGCCCAGAGGCATGACCAGGACGCGGCCAGGGACAGGATCAGCAGAGCGGTGTTGAGCATGCCGGCCATGAGCTAGCCCTCCTTCGAAACCGGACGGGTGCCGGGATGCCCGTGGACCTGGAGCGAATGGCGCATGAAGCCCAGCACGGGGAACGAGATGCACAGCGCGAGGCCGAGCAGGAGATAGATCGCAGCCTGCACGGCGCCGAGCGGGCCGAAGTGGCCGACGAGATACTCCATGCCCGCGATCGACAAGCCGTGGGCGGCGCCGAAGCCACCAAAAATCCACGGTGCGTAGTCGAGCGCGATGGCCTCCTCCCCTCGCCCATCGGCCCACGGCTGGTTGTACACCTTGAGGATGCCGCCCCTGAGCGCCTTGATCTCGTAGAGCACATTCCAGAAGCCGAGGACGGAAGCGAGAATCAGGCTAAAGCGTGCGATGTCCGCCAGGGTCTCGGCCGGTTGCCCGTGGATCAGCCAGGCAATGGTGGCTGTGGTGCTGCCGAAGACAAAGCCATGGTGCGGGCGGAAGCGCCCGAGTTTCCAGCGGACATTGAACTCCCAGACCTTGAACATATTGGTGCCTATGCCTGGAACGATGTATGACCACAGGACCGGGATCAGCCAGGCGACAAGCACCTGGGACAGGTTCCTGTATTCGGTCCACCAAAGATAGAAGGACAACGGCGCCAACACGGCCGGTGCGAGGTACTGATAGACCCTGAGCGTGGCCGTCATCGCAGTCCGAACCTCATCCCGTGCTTCTTGTAGACCTCCTTGCGATACAGCAAAGTGTAACGCCAGAAAGTCAGTGCCCGCGAGAGCGAACGCAGGTTGGTTTTCCAGTCGGAGAACCGCTGCAACAGCGAGGCCGGACTGTTGAAGCGTGCGCGCGCCGCATGGCAGGCATCGGTGAGTTCGCCCGGTGACATCAGCGCGGGCACATACGCCGCCCGATTGAAGCGGTATTCGGGGTGCAGCCACCACTTACCGTCGTACAGAAGGCGGTTTTGTTCGGCCAGTCTGCGATACAGTGGGGTGCCGGGGTAGGGCATCAGGATGTTGTACGCAGCAAATGTGAACTTGCTGCACAGGGCGAAATCGACCGTCGCCGAAATGCTCTCGGTAGTGTCGTGGTCATAACCGAGTGTGAACGCCGCCCAGGTCTGCATGCCGTGGTCACGCAGGATCTCGACCTCCTTCTCGTAATGAGAGAAGCCCGGGATGTTGGGCGACTTCTTGGCATCGCGCAGGCTGGCCGGCGTGATGGACTCGAAGCCCATGACGTTGCCCCAGCAGCCGCTCTTCTCCATCAGGACCATCAGTGCTCTGTTGCCGGTCACGTCCAGGCTGGCCTGACTGACCCAGTGCACCTTCAGTGGAATCAGCGCATGACATAGTTCTTTGAGCGCGGCAGGGTTTGCGGCGATGTTATCGTCTATGAAGAAGAGGAACTTGCGGTCCTGGCTTTCGATCTCGGTCACGACTTCGTCGATCCGCCGCAGGTAATGCTTCTTGCCGAAGTACTGACTGACCGCGCAGAAACTGCAGCCGAACCGGCAGCCGCGGGAGAATTGCATCAACGAAATGGGCAGATAGCCCTTTCCCTTGTACAGATTCCGACGCGGCAGGACCCCGCCGATCTGGCCCGCTCCCGGGGGGGCGTAATACTGGGGTTTGAGCCTGCCGTGGCGGACGTCCTCGATGACCTGTGCCCAGCCCGTTTCTGCGTCGCCGATGAAGATACTGTCTGCGTGGGAAGCAGCCTCTTCCGGCAGCAGGGCTACGTGCATCCCTCCCAGGATGACTAGGACGTCTCGCGCCCGATACTGCTCGGCAATCTCGTAGGCACGCCGCGCCGTGAAGGTCTCCACGGTAATAGCGACGAGGTCAGTCGCCTCGTCGTAGGGTATGGATTCCATGCGGTCGTCGTGCAGGACGACCTCGACATCGGGCGGGGTCAGGCCGGCAAGGACCCCGAGCATGAGCGGCTCCATGCGCCCCTCGTCCACGTAGAGGCTGTGTTCGCGGCGTCCAATGGTGGGCTTGATGAGGGTGAGTTTCATGAAGGGGACTTCATGCGCCCAGCAGACGCCCTTGCTTCTTGTAGATCTCACGACGGGAAATCACGTTGGCGACCGTGGTCATCGAAGTGCCGAACAGGGAGAAGCGTCTGTTGCTGCCGAACACGCGCCGGGCAATGGAAGACCAGCCATAGAACGCCTTCTTGGCCTCGAAGCAGCCGCTCGCCAGCTGCTCCGCGCTCATGCCCCTGGGCACGAATATGGGATCCCCGTAATGGTAGTCGGGATCGCGCCACCAGTAAGGGGCAAGCAGGCGATTCTCCTGGCGCAGCCGCTCATAGAGGCTGGAGCCGGGCGTGGGGGTCAGAGGATTGAAGTTGGCGATTTCGAGCCGGGCCTCGATCGCGAAGTCGACGCTGCGCCGGATGGTCTCCGGCGTATCGTAGTCATAGCCGAACACGAATGTGCCATACACGCCAATACCCCGCTGATGCAGCGCCCGCACCACCTGCCGGTAGTCGCCGGACACATGGTTCCAGCGTTTCTTCATCTGCAGCAGGTTCCTCTGTTCGAGACTCTCGAAGCCAATCAGGACGTAGGTGCATCCCGCTTCCGCCAGCCGGTCGAGCATAGACGGATCCCGCGCGAAGTCGATGCTCATCTGGCAGGACCAGCGCATCTTCATGGGTTTCATAACCGCCAACAGGGCATCCAACTCTTCCCTACCGCTGAACAGGTTGTCGTCGACGAAGAACAGCAGGCGCTTGCGGTCCAGGGTTTCCAGTTCGCGACGCACGCACTGGGCCGGTCTGATCCGGACATTGCTGCCGTAAAAGCCGTGGATGGAGCAGAAATCGCATGCGAAACGGCATCCGCGGCCGTACTGGATCAGCTCGACGGGGGCGTATTGCTTGCCTCGGAATATGGAGTGGTCGATGCGGTAGTCGGAAAGCCCGGCCAGATTGTTGCCGGCATAGACACGGCCCAGGGCGCCTTGGGCGGCGTCGGACAGCAGCTGCTCCCAGGCGCCTTCGGCGTCGCCGGTGACGACGGCATCGGCATGCCCCAACGCCTCTTCGGGCAGGAAGGTGGGGTGGTAGCCGCCCATCACCACCCGTATGCCCCGGCTGCGGAAGTGGTCGGCCAACTGGTAGGCCCTGCGGGCCGTGAACGTCTCAACGCTCAGCGCCACGAGGTCCACATCCAGCGTAGCGGGGATCGGCTCGGCCTTGTCGTCGTAGAAGGCGACGTCGTGGCCTTCGGCGCGGGCGGCCAGGATGCCCATGGCCAGCGGCGGCATGGCGTCGCTGGAACGGTAATCGCCCAGATTGGGACGGATGAGGGCGATCTTCACAGGAGCGCGACCTCGGGTTGCGCGGGTCGGCCATCCAGCGGGATGGTGTCCTCGAAGCACACCGCATAGATCCGGGTTTTGTAGACAGCGGGCCTGAATGCCCGGCTCAGGAGAACAAGCCAGGGGTGCCGGTCATGCAGCCCTATGGTTAACACCTCGGCCGGGCAACGCGACAGCGCGTCCTCGACAAGTTGCACGATATGCCCTTCGTGGGATGGTGATACCGCCATAAAGGCGAGGCTGGCCTGGTCCAGGGCTTGGCCTGGACGGGGCAGCAAGACCCGCCGGGCAAGGCGGGCGTAAGCATTGTAAAAGGGTAGGAACATGCCCAGAGGCCATCTGTAGGCACGCGCCACCACCTGTTTGTATGCCTGCTGATTCCACAAGGCCATACAGGCGACCAGCTCGCCCTGCCTCTCATGAACGAAAAATGACGCGCCGGTCTTGTAGGCAAGCTCGGGACTGAGCACCGGAGCAAACTGAAACCGGCTTGCCTGCCGGTTATGGAACGCGCAAAGCCGATCCATCTCTTCGGTGCGTGCGGGGCGCCACAGGCCATGCCGGCGTTCGCGTGCTTTGGTCACGGCCAGCGTGACCAGCTCGTTGACGGGCCGATAGCGCGGCATGCCTCTCAGATTTGCCTCCAGCACGCGGCATGCAACGAGGTTCTCGGACGCGATCGCGGTGTACCAGAGCCCGGGCCCACAGGCATGAGACCAGACACGCACCGAGGCAAAGCCTTCCCGCAGGATGCGCATGCGGTTGCGGTAGCGTTGCTGAATGCGTAGCGCGCCTAGATAGCCCAACTCGGCGGGTGCCCCATTCAGATGCACTGGTTGCTCCGAGCAGGCGTACATGCCGACCGGCGTGTCGCCGTGAAGGGCAATGATCGCCCAGTCACGCCCGAAAAGATTGCTGCCGGCAAAGAAGGAAGGCTCCCGCTCCATGGCCATGGTGACCCAGCCGGCCATGGGATTGTCGCGCAGCAGGGCCCGCAGGGTTGCATCGTCGTCCGGCGTGGCCAGGGCGTATGTCGTCATGCCACTTCCAGCAATGGGGCTTGCCATGCCTCGTCCCCTAGCGGGTAGCCGTTGCGCAGCGACACCTCGTTGCGGTGGAGCGCATTGATCGGGAAGTAGTTTCGGAACATAAAGAAGTCGCTGCGGTTACGCAGGCTGCGCTTGAGTATGCTGGGCCAGGCATAGAAACGGCGGCGCGCCGAGACACAACCCTGGGTAACGGCCTCAGGGCTGAGCTTCTTCGGAATGAAGGGCACCCCGTTGTAGCGATATCCCGGGTCCAGCCACCAGTTTGCGTAGCGCAGCCGCCCTTCGCTCTCGAGCCGCTGGTAAAGAGGTGTCCCCGGGAACGGCGTCAGGTGATTGAAGGCAGCGATATACATATCCTCCGCCTGCGCGAAATCGACCGCTTCGTCGAAGGAATCCTGGTTATCGTGCTCGTAACCGAACACGAAGGTCCCGTAGACAGCGATCCCGTGCCGGCGCAAGTTGTCCAGCGCGCCGGCGTAGCCGCTCTTCATGGTGTTGAAGCGCTTTTTCATCTGGCGAAGGTTGTCTTCGTTGAGCGACTCAAAGCCGATCAGGACACCACGGCAGCCAGCGCGTGCGAGGAGGGAAACAAATTCCTCGTCGTGCGCGGCGTTGATGCTCATCTGGGTAATCCAGCGCAGCTTCAGCCGAGTGAGGTCAGCCAGCAAGGCCTTGCCCGCCTTCATGTCGCCCGCGAAATTGTCGTCGACGAAGAAGAACAGCTTCTTCTGCCCCTTGAGCGACTCCAGTTCGCACAGCACGCTGGAGACGGGCCGCGAACGGTGGCTTTGCCCGAAGAAGGTCTGGATCGCGCAGAACTCGCATGGAAACCGACAGCCTCGTCCGGTTTCGACCAGGCCGATGGGAAGGTAGCGCTTGCCCTGAAATAGCGTGCGGTCTACCGACGTGCCAGACAAGTTGATTCGCTGTCCCTGATAGCGGCGTTTCAACGTCCTGTGCCGCAGGTCGTCCACCACCTCGTGCCAGACGGACTCGGCCTCTCCAACGACGATGGCCTCGCCGAAGCGAGACGCTTCTTCCGGCACCAGTGTCGGATGGAATCCGCCGAGTATCACCGGCACACCACGACGGCGGAACTCGCTGGCTATCTGGTAGGACCGGTTCGCCGTATAGGTCTCGACGGGGATCGCAACCGCATCGGTCGGCTCGTCGTAGGGGATGCGTTCCATGCGGTCGTCATAGAAGCGCAGATCGATACCAGCCGGTGTCAGCCCCGCCAGGGTGGCGATGGGCAACGGCTCCATCTGCCAGGAGCGGATGTAGGGCTCGCCGATGCGATGGCCAATGGCTGGCTGGATGAGGCTTATCCGCATACGACCTTGTTGGAGGACGCCACCGGTATGTCGGCGATACGGGGCGGCAGCATCTGGATCGGCCAGTCGCATGTGTAGTAGCGGTGCAGGTTGTGCGCATAGAAGCGATAGCCCAGGTTGGCGGTCAGGGCGAGAGGCTGGAAGTTACGGGCAACCCACAGACGTTTCGCGATGGAGGACCAGCTGTAGACCTGCTTCCAGGCACGTTCGTGCCCGATCGCCAGTTCCTGTACGGACATATTGCGTGGCTGGAAGACCACGTGCTGGCCGTCATACAGCTCCCAGTCACAGCTCAGGATGCGCCGCTCCCTTTCCAGCCGATGGTACAGAGGCGTGCCGGGGAATGGGGTGAGCACAGCGAAACGGGGCAGGTCGATGCCCGCGTCCAAGGCGAACTCGACCGTCTCATCAAAGACGTCCAGCGTGTCGTGGTCCAGGCCGAAGACGAAGCAGCCTTGGACGGAGATGCCCAGACGATGCAGATTCGCGATGACCTGCTTGAAGTCGACGGAGCTGTTGAATCGTTTCTTGGCATCCCTAAGGCTCTCGGACGATACAGTTTCCAGCCCCAGCAGCAGTCCCTTGCAGCCGCTCCGCGCAACCAACTCCATCAGGTCCGTATCGTGCGCCAGCAGTACGGTGGAGAGCCCGAACCATTGCACATTGAGGGGGATGAGCTTGGTAAACAGCTCCCGGGCGTATTGCTTGTCGGAGATAAGGTTCAGGTCGACGAAGATGAGCTTCTTCTGACCGAACTGCCGGATGTCATTGATCACCCAATCAACCGGTTTTTGGTATTGCTTTCGCCCCCAGGCCGCCGGCGCGACACAGAACTCGCAGTCATGGGCACACGAGCGCGTGGCCTCGAACACCGCCTGGGTCAGAAACTGCCCGCCGTCAAACATGTCCCGCCGGGCGAAGGGCATGTCCATGCGATCCAGGGAAAAATCTGGCACCTGATGGTAGGCCGACTTCAATGCTCCGCACGCATAGTCACGAAGCAACTGCGGCCACGTGTCTTCCGCATAGCCTACGCAGATGGCATCCGCGTGGGTCGCGGCCTCTTCCGGCATCAGCGTGACATGCGGACCGCCCAGCACCACCGTTTTCCCTTGTGCCCGGAAAGCCGCCGAGAGCTCGTATGCCCGCTTGGCCGTGCCGGTGATCACGGTAAGGCCGATCAGGTCGGCATCGATGCCATCCGGAATCTCCTGGATGCCCTCATCGTAAAGGGTAATGGTGGCATCGAGCTCCGGCGGAACCAAGGCAGCCAAGGTTGTTAGGGTCAACGGCTGGTAGCGCAGCGACTTCTTGAAAATGCCGCCACGGGCTCGATAGAGTGGGCCTTTCGGAGAAATCAGGGCGATCTTCACTTGGCCTTCTCCTCGAATAACGACAGCCAGCAGGCATCCTTGCGCAGGGTAACCGGCTTGACGTCGCCCAGTCGCGTGCCCTGCTCCAGCATGACCCGCTCCACGACGGCAAACGCCGAGGGATGCACCAGCACCCGCAGCGGTGCCAACTGGCCGAGCTTGCGCGCGTAGTCATACTGGGGATTCTCGTGCAAGCGCGCTTCGAACGACTCGACCTCGGCAGGCGTCGGAGCCTGTTCGCAGACGAGCACGTAACCAGGGTTCGAGACATTAGGTACCAGCATGGCGAAACCCAGAATGGATTCAATGCACTTTGCGACAAAATTCTCGGTCAGTTTTTCCCCGACCAGATCGCAAGTGAGCGCATCGCGTCCAACGAATTCCAGGATGGGTCGGCCCGACACATTGCGTCCGTCGAAGCGGACGCGATCACCCGTCCTGTATCGATACAAACCGCTCGCCGTGGTCACCACTACCTCATACTCGGCACCGAGGGACAGCTCGTCTTCCAGCAGGAGCCTGTCGCCCAAGGCGAATTCAACAAGGCCTCGCCCCACGAGGACGGGCTTCGCATCCACATCGGGGACGGTAATGACCGCCTCCGTGGAAAGGAGCCCCTTAGGCTGGATTTCCGCCTGGGGCAACAGCCTGCCAAGCTGATCGGCATACCTGCGTGCCGGCCCGGAAGCCCAGCAACTGATGACCTTCAAGCTCGGCCACAAAGTCTTCGCGTCAGGGATATCTTCTAGAAGACGCAGTAGGAAAGTCGGACTCCAGACCGAAATCAGTTCCAAATCCCGAGCTGCCTTGAGGTGCTCGACGGTAGTCTCCCGCCATTGCCGAAGGTTACTGATGGTGCACGCTTCCAGGGGGACCGCAGTCATGGCCACCAAGGCACGGGCGGCTCCTTCACCCAGGTAGTCGGCGTCGGACAGACCGACGGGGACCGACCCTATGAGCTCGGGTTGGCGTGTCGCCGGGCTGATCGAAAAATAGGCCCGTCCTGTGATCGCGTAGCGGTTCACTGTCCGCGCCAGCCAAGGAACGATGCACGCCCGGAAATCTTGCAATCCCTCGCGCGCATAGGGAATCAGCTTGGCGCCTCCACTGCTGCCGCCCGTGCGCTCGTAAGCGATGGGGGTGCCCGCGAACAGCACATCGCGCTCGCCCGCCTGCACGCGCTCTAGGTACGGTACCAGGTCATCGTAGCGGCAAGTAGGCACCCGTTCCAGAAAGTCTTGCAGGGTGCGGGGACAACCGAATTTGCGAAGGTAAGCAGTATCCGCATTGCGCGACAGCAACTGACTCAGCCAGGTCGGCTGATTCTCTTCTGCAGGCAGGGTGGCGAGGATATTCCAGGGGTTATCCGTCATGCGTAGACTGACTCTTCCAAGGCCCTCCGAAAGACACGCGCCGTCAGGGGTTTCATGTTGAACAGCTCAAGCTCGCAGATGCAGACCAGTTCGTGGCCTTGGCGATAGCCGGGGTTGCTGCGCAAGAAGAACTGTGTGGCAGGTTTGATCATCTCCTCCCGGGTCGGGCAGGCAATCCGCTCTTTGAGATGTCCGTGCGACTCCTCGAATTCGACCACCCCTGTCACAGGGTTGTATGTGCTACCGAACTTGGCTGTGGCCAGTTGGTCCGCCAAAGGCTTCAGGTCACCCCGGTCAAACTGCCAGTGGGGATAGAAGGATTTCCCAAAGACTGACAGGTACTTGAACGTTCGGTGGCCTTTGACAAGTAAGAACCAGTACAACGGCACGGATGGGGCCGTGCGCTTGAGTTGGCCGATTCGGTTGATCCAGGCAAACGCCAATTCCTGCTGGCCCCAGTGCTGTGGGCTGACGATGGTATCGCCCGAATAGACAATGTGCACGAGGACCCCGCGCCACACCACTTCGTACAGCTTCAGGGTCGTGAATCCAACCAGGGCTCGATCGTGGTACAGCAGGACGGCCTCATCCTTGTCGACCAGGTCTTCACGGAACAGGGCCTCCGAGCTGCCGTCGTAGTTATCGAGATACAACGTAGCCATGACTCGAACCGTATCATGGGAAAGTTCACCTACCCTAACGATGGCTGATTCATATTCGGACGATCGATGCATGATTAATCCTGTTGCAGCATGAGCAGATTGCCACTCGCTTATTCCTTAATTCCTCATATTCCAATATTTCCTTATTGATCCGGCACGAATTATTCATGAAGCTGCATATTTGACGCGAGGGTCTTGGAAGTAGGTGTCACATCCCGGACGATCATAAGGCTTCCGATGAAACAGCTCGGGGTGAGATTTGAACCAATCTTTCATGGCCTGGATGGGCGGCTTGCTGCCCAAAGCGGTTTGAGGAAGTTGCTGGTTGTACAG
>WBZL01004635.1_pt1 | contig 11734 bp, 13 predicted proteins | sample 5204291 | NCBI WGS metagenome assembly WBZL01 (sample SAMN12344345, study PRJNA552823) | activated sludge metagenome | biome: Activated sludge suspended growth; feature: Nitrification reactor; material: Wastewater; isolation source: activated sludge from nitrification reactor of wastewater...
CGTTTTGGCTAAGGCTACGCTGAAAAAGTCTCCGCTGCTGCTCCAGCCTGGGTAAATTACTGGGCCATGAAGCAGCAGACCCTTGCTATGGCAGCCGACGCCCAGTCGGGTTTTGAACAGCATCGCAGGCCCACGCGGCGCGACGAATTCCTCAAGACCATGGAGGCGCTGGTGCCCTGGGCGGCGCTGTGCGAAGAAATCGCACCGCACTACCCCAAGGCTGGCAATGGGCGTCCTCCCATTGGACTGGAGCGCATGCTGCGCATCCACTTCATCCAGCACTGGTTCAACCTCGCCGACCTGGCGTGTGAGGAAGCCCTCTACGACAGTGCCAGCCTGCGCCGCTTCGTCGGCATTGACTTGGGCTGTGAGCCAGTGCCCGATGCCACCACGATGCTCAAGTTCCGCCATCTGCTGGGCAACAACAAGTTGGGCGAAGCCCTGTTCGCACGAGTGGGCAAAGAGTTGCAGGCGCGCGGCATCAAGGTCAACACCGGCACCATCGTGGACGCCACCATCATCGGTGCGCCCAGCTCCACCAAGAACACAGACAAGGCCAGAGACCCCGAGATGCACCAGACCCGCAAGGGCCAGCAGTGGTATTTCGGCATGAAGCTGCACATCGGTGTGGACAGCCAAACCGGGCTGGCCCACAGCGCGGTGGTCACGGCGGCCAACGTGCACGACAAACATCCACTGCCTGATTTGCTGCACGGCAACGAGCAGCGCGTTTATGGCGACTCGGCCTATGCCAGTCAGAAGGCACTGATAGCGAGCAAGGCACCCAAGGCCAAGGACTTCACCAACCAGCGCACGCGCCGTGCGGGAGAGGTTGATGAGGTGCAGCGGACCAAGAACCGCAACAAGTCACGGGTGCGTGCTCGGGTCGAACACGTCTTTGCCGTGGTCAAGCGGCTATGGGGGTTCACCAAGGTGCGCTATCGCGGGCTGCAGAAGAACGCCACGCGCGCATTCACGGCCCTGGCGCTGGCCAACATTTACCTGTGCCGCAGTCATCTGTTGGGACAGGTGCGCCCGTAAGGGCGGGAATCGGGCCTGAAGGCCCCGCGAACTGCCCAAATGGGCGGCGCGAGAGGCCAAAACATCCGAAAAACTGCGTCGTTCAGTGCCGCATAGCAAATTACGACGGCTTGTTCAGCGTAGCCCTAACCAATTTAGATCACAGCACCAATGGCACGCAAACCGCCTCATCAAGAACGGAAGTTGATCCTCGCAAACGATCAGCGGCGCAAGTACGGGGTGCGCTTGATCTTTGAAGTTCTGCGGCCCCAGCATGTCGGCCGGCTCGAAGGAATGTCTCTTCTACTTGAAGATGGAACAATCGCCGAGATCCGCGCCGCCTCAATGCGAAGCACAGAGTCTGGCAAGCGCTACGAAATTGCAACTGTGGGTTTTCCGAAGGCGAGTGAGGCAGAGGACACAGGGAATCGAATCGCGCAAGCGCTCCTTCTCACGTCTATCAGCCTGAACTTCGGTCTTCGGCTGCGCTATGACTCTTACGAACCGTCGTCTGTTTACGATCGAACCGTTTCGGTTGGCATGACTGGCTCTGGGGAGGCTTTCTCCTACTATCCTGAAGAGGTCTTCTTGGATGAGTTCTCGGCTGCTCTTCGGTTGCCACCCGCCGATCGACGACTACTCTTGTCTATGGAACTCTACACAGCATCAGCGCTTGAATCCAACGACAGAGCGCAATTTGTGATGGCCGTATCTGCCCTGGAACCGCTTGCCGCACAAGCTGATCTTGGTGAGGATGCCGCCAAATCGATAGATAAACTCGCAGACATTCTTGCCGCTGAGACGCACCTCGCGCCCGAACTTCGCGTGTCGCTCCGGCAAAGGCTGCTGCACCTCAAACGTGAGTCCGTTCGCCAAGCCCTCCGGCGAGTTTGCAAAGACTTGCTACCTGGCGAGCACGACGCCTGGAAGAGGCTTGATGCAGCCTATTCGCTAAGAAGTGAACTTCTCCATGAGGGTCGCCCAAACGATCTGGATATCCTTCTCTCGCAAGAAACAACAGTTGTCTCCGGTCTTCTTCGTCGGATGTACGGACAGGCAATGGGAATTCGACTCAAGGCGCCAGTTGTGGCCTAACTCATCGGCTAGGCATAACGACCGCTTTTCACATTCTCCATCGATCGTTCCTAGCCGATTTCGGTCTGCGCCGTGATGGCCTAGTTTGTTTAAAATTGCTATTAAATATATAGCTTTCTGCGCCCTATCCATGGGCGATAGTGGCCAATTTTCATTAGAATTGTTTAGCGGATGCTGTAGCAAAGCTTGCACGCTCAGCTGCGAACCAGATCAATCCAGGCAAGACTGTTGCGCTGCATCAAAAAGCCGCATTCCAGGGCCAAAACTCCCGTTATAACCAAGCGTATACTTCGCTCGCTTGTAACGCTTCGGAATCCCGCCCCATGGCCCTCACGCCCCTGAAACGCAGCCTCGCCGCCTGCCTGCTGGCAGGCCTTGCCAGCGCCGCCCTGGCGGGTGAAGTCACGGTGTCCGCCGCCGCCAGCCTGACCAATGCCTTCAAGGACATTGCCCAGGGCTACGAATCCGCGCGCCCCGGCAGCAAGGTGCTGTTGAACTTTGGCGCGTCCGGCGCCTTGTTGCAGCAGATGGCCAAGGGCGCGCCGGTGGATGTGTTCGCCTCGGCCGACCAGGAGACCATGGACGCCGCGCAGCAGCAGGGCCTGGTGCGTGCGGCCGACCGGGCGGACTTTGTGCGCAACGCTCTGGTAGTGATTGCGCCTGTGAACGCCAAGGCGCCGCCCGCCGCGCTGAAGGACCTGGCCGCGCCTGGCGTGGCGCGCGTGGCACTGGCGCTGCCCGCCAGCGTGCCCGTGGGGCGCTACGCGCAGCGCGCGCTGGAGGCGGCGGGCCTGTGGGGCGCGGTGCAGGCCAAGGCGGTGAACACCTCGAACGTGCGCCAGTCGCTGGACTACGTGGCGCGCGGCGAGGTGGATGCGGGCTTTGTGTACGCCACCGATGCCGCGCTGATGAAGGACAAGGTGAAGACGGCCTTCGCCGTACCGCTGGACCGGGCCATCCTCTACCCCATCGCGCGCACCGCCGCCAGCGGCAATGCCGCCGAGGCCGATGCGTTCATTGCCTATGTGCGCTCGCCGGCCGGGCAGGCCATCCTGGCGCGCTACGGTTTCTTGAGGCCCTGAGCATGGACGGCGCTTGGCCCGCTCTCTGGCTCTCGCTGCAGGTGGCCACCTGGGCCACGCTGGCGTGCCTGGTGCTGGGCACGGGCGTGGGCTATGCGCTGGCGCGCTGGCGCTTTCCGGGGCGCGACCTGGTCGATACGCTGCTCACGCTGCCCATGGTGATGCCGCCCACGGTGCTGGGCTACTACCTGCTGGTGCTGCTGGGGCGCAAGGGCTGGGTGGGCGGCTGGCTGCACGACACGTTCGGCATCAACCTCATCTTCACGCTGACGGGCGCGGTGATCGCGGCCACGGTGGTGGCGTTTCCGCTGGTGCTCAAGCCCGCGCGCGCCGCCTTCGAGGCGGTGGACCCGCAGCTTGAGGACGCGGCGCGCGTGCTCGGCATTTCCGAGGCGGGCGTGTTCTGGCGCGTCACGCTGCCGCTGGCCTGGCGCGGCATCCTGGCCGGGGTGCTGCTGGGCTTTGCACGGGCGCTGGGCGAGTTTGGCGCCACGCTGATGGTGGCGGGCAGCATTCCAGGCAAGACGCAGACGCTGTCGATCGCCGTGTACGAGGCCGTGCAGGCTGGGCAGGACGATGTGGCGAACCTGCTCGTGCTCATCACCTCGGTGGTCTGCGTGGCGGTGCTGCTGGCCGTGGGCAAGCTGGCGCCTGGCAGGGTAGCCACGCGATGAAAGGCGACCATGCGGTTTGACGTGGACATTCGCAAAACGCTGCGCTCGGGCCACCGCACCTTCGAGCTGCGGGCGCGCATTTGCGCGCAGGGCGAGCGCGTGGTGGTGGTGGGGCCGTCGGGCGCGGGCAAGAGCATGCTGCTCAAGGCGCTGGCCGGGCTGCTGCGGCCCGATGCAGGCCATGTGCGGCTGGATGGCGAGACGCTGTTCGATGCCGCCCGGGGCATCCACCGGCCGCCGCGCGAGCGCGCCGTGGCCTACCTGTTCCAGGACTACGCGCTGTTCCCGCACCTCAACGTGCGCCAGAACATCGCCTTTGGCGAGTTGCAGGGCTGGCGCAACCCGGCGGCGGCGCATGCCAGCCCGGAGGTGGAGCGCTGGCTTGATGCCTTCGGCCTGCGCGAGGTCGCGCACCAGCACCCGCATGAACTCTCGGGCGGGCAGCGCCAGCGCACGGCCCTGGCGCGCGCGCTGGTGGCCCGGCCGCGCGCGCTGCTGCTCGACGAGCCCTTCGCCGCGCTCGACACCGACCTGCGCGCGAGCATGCGCGCCGAGCTGGACGCGCTGCAGCGCCGCCTGCGCGTGCCCATGGTGCTCATCACCCACGACCCAGAAGATGTGCGCGTGTTTGGGGAACAGGTGCTGCGCATGGATGGCGGCCACATGATGGAGGACATTGCCCATGCCTGAACAAGACAAACGCATCGAACTGGGCGGCTCCCTGTGGATGACCGTGGGCGGCGAGAGCCTGGGCGGCTCGGGCCGCGTGCAACTGCTGGCGCTGGTGGGCGAGCAGGGCTCCATCACCCACGCCGCCAAGGCCATGAAGATGAGCTACAAGGCCGCCTGGGGCGCCATCGACACCATGAACAACCTGGCGGGCGAGCCGCTGGTGGAGCGCGTGGCGGGCGGCAAGGGCGGGGGCGGCACGCGGCTCACGCCCCGGGGCCAGCAACTGGTGGAGAACTTCCGCCGCATCGAGGCCGCGCACCAGCGTTTCATCGCGCAGCTGGGCCAGCAGGCCCAGGGCATTGCCGACGACTACCTCTTGATCCGGAACATCAGCATGAAAACCAGCGCGCGCAACCATTTCGCGGGCACCGTCACCCGCGTGGTGCACGGCGCCGTCAATGACGAGGTCGAAATCGAAGTGCGGCCGGGCCTGCGCATCGTCGCCACCGTCACGCACGAGAGTGCCGAGGGCCTGGGCCTGGCCGTGGGCGCGCAGGCGTTCGCGCTGGTCAAGGCCTCGTCCATCGTGGTGGTGACCGAGGCCGAAGGCGCGCATTTTTCTGCGCGCAATCGCCTCGATGGAACGGTGTCGCGCATCGCGGCGGGCGCGGTGAACGACGAGGTGGTGATGGATGTGGCCGATGGGGTGTCGATCGCAGCGATCATCACGCACGCCAGCAGCGAGGCCCTGGGCCTGGCGGTGGGCGCACGCGCCACGGCGATCTTCAAGGCGTCCAGCGTGATCGTCGGCGCCCCGGCATAGGCGCTCAGCGCCGCTCGTAGCACACAAAGCAGAAGGGTAGGCCGCCCGCGCTGGTGTGCGCCTCGCGCGCGGTTTCCACCCATTCGGGGCCGAGTTCGGGGGCGAAGGCGTCGCCGTCGAAGTCCTGCGCGATCTCGGTCACTTCCACGCGCTGGGCCAGGGGCAAAGCCTGGGCGTAGATCTGCGCGCCGCCAATCACCCACACCGTGGCGGGGCTCGATTGCTCTGCTATTTGTAGCGCCTCGCGCAGGCTGGATGCGTGCTGCGCGCCCATTTCATTCCAATTGTCCTGGCGCGTGACGACGATGTTGGCGCGGCCCGGCAAGGGGCGAAAGCGCGGCGGCAGCGAGTCCCAGGTCTTGCGGCCCATGACGACGGGGCTGCCTTGTGTGAGCTGCTTGAAGTGCGCCAGGTCCTCCGGCAGGTGCCAGGGCATGGTGCCGTCCTTGCCGATGACGCCGTTGGCAGCGCGTGCGTAGATGAGGGCGATGTGCATGGTGTCGGCGCGGGTGAGGGGGTCAGCCAAAGATCCAGGTGAAGATGAACGTGAGCAGGGCCAGCCCAAGTACGGTGCCTGCCACCACTGCCTGCCGCCGGTTGCGCAGCAAGGCCAGCAGCGGCACGCCTGCGAGGAGCAGAGAGACCACGCCCATGCCTTGTGCGTCGGTACCGAACAGTGCCGGAGCCATGCCGAAGCGGGTGGAGCGCTCGGGCACCACTTCCGTGAGCAGGGCCAGCACGCCCAGGGCGGCAAAGGTCAGGCTGATCAGTACAAAGCACACCTTGGCCAGTGTGCCGGGTCGTGCCGGTGGCCGGGGCATGCCTACACCGCCACCGGCGCCTTGATGGCCGGGTGGCATTGGTAGTCCAGCACCTCGAAGTCTTCGTACTCATAGTCGAAGATGCTGTCCGGGCGGCGCTTGATGTTCAGCACCGGGTAGGGGTAGGGCGCGCGTGCCAGTTGCGTCTGCACCTGCTCATGGTGGTTGCTGTAGATGTGGCAGTCGCCACCGGTCCAGATGAAGTCGCCCACCGCCAGGTCGCACTGCTGCGCCACCATGTGCGTGAGCAGGGCGTATGACGCAATATTGAAGGGCACGCCCAGGAAGATGTCTGCGCTGCGCTGGTAGAGCTGGCAACTGAGCTTGCCTGGCTCACCGGCCACCTGCGAAGGCGCCACGTAGAACTGAAAGAACGCGTGGCAGGGCATGAGCGCCATCTGGTCGAGCTCGGCCACGTTCCAGGCGCTCACGATGATGCGGCGCGAGTCCGGGTTGCTCTTGAGCGTGTCGATCACCTGCTGGATCTGGTCGATGTGCCCGCGAGGGTTGTCAGGGGTGGGCGCGGGCCAGCTGCGCCACTGCACGCCGTACACGGGGCCGAGGTCGCCGTCTTCGCGCGCCCATTCGTCCCAGATGGTGCAGCCGCGCTCCTGCAGCCAGCGCACGTTGCTGTCGCCGCGCAGGAACCACAGCAGTTCCAGGATGATGCTCTTGAGGTGCACCTTCTTCGTGGTGACGAGCGGGAAGCCCTCCGAGAGGTCGAAGCGCATCTGGTGGCCGAACACGCTTTTCGTGCCCGTGCCCGTGCGGTCGCCCTTGGCCACGCCATGAAAGAACACATGGCGCATGAAATCTTCGTACTGCGAGCGGATGGGGCGGGAGGGCATGGAACGGTCTCGACAAAGAGGCAGAAACAACACGGCGCACGGGCGGAGCCGTGCGCCGGACAGCATTCTAGGGCTTATGAAGAAATATGGCCCAGGCGCTTATCTGAAAAGCGTGAGTAGCTATTAAAATGATAGCTTCCAGGGGGTGTGGAATGCGGCTCAGCCGCCCAGCACCCGGCCCGGGTTCATCAGGTTCTGCGGATCCAGCGCCTGCTTGATGGCGCGCATCATCGACAGGGCCACGGGCGACTGGTAGCGCGCGAGCTTGTCGGTCTTGAGCGCGCCCACGCCGTGCTCGGCCGAGAACGAGCCGCCGAACTGCGCCACGGCCTCGTACACCAGATGGTTCACCCGGTCTTCCCGGTCGCGCAGGAAGGCCTTGGCGTCGCCGCCCTCGGGGGCCTGCACGTTGTAGTGCAGGTTGCCGTCGCCCAGGTGGCCGAAGTTGACCAGGCGCACGCCCGGAATCTCGCGCGTGAGCAGCGCGTCGGCGTGCTCCACGAAGGCGGGGATGCGCGAAATGGGCACCGAGATGTCGTGCTTGATGTTCAGCCCCTCTTCGGCCTGGGCCAGCGGGATGTGCTCGCGGATGCTCCAGAGCTGCTGCGCCTGGGTGATGCTCTCGGCCACCACGGCGTCCTGCACGCAGCCGGCCTCGAAGGCGGTCTCCAGCAGCGCCTCGAAGCGGGCGCGGGCGTGGTCCTCGGATTCGCTGTCGGAGTTCTCCAGCAGCACGGCCCATTGCACTTCCGGCTGGTCGATGAAGGGTACGCGCAGTTGCGGCATGTGCTTGTCCACCAGTTGCAGCGCGAAGCGCCCCATCACCTCGAAGCCGGTGAGCCCGGCGCCCAGGTGCTGGTGCGCCAGGGCCAGCAGGCGCACGGCCTGTTCCATCGACGACACGGCGGCCCAGGCGGTGAGCTGCGCGGCCGGGCGCGGGTAGAGCTTGAGCGTGGCGGCGGTGATGACGCCCAGCGTGCCCTCGCTGCCGATGAACAGGTCGCGCAGGTCGTAGCCGGTGTTGTCCTTGCGCAGGCCGCGCAGGCCGTCCCACACCTCGCCCTGGGGCGTGACGACTTCCAGACCCAGGCACAGGTCGCGCGTGTTGCCGTAGCGCACCACCTGCGTGCCGCCGGCGTTGGTGCCCAGGTTGCCGCCGATGGTGCAGCTGCCCTCGGCCGCGAGCGACAGCGGGAACAGCAATCCGGCTTTCTCGGCGGCATCCTGCACGTTCTGCAGGATGCAGCCGGCCTCGACGGTGAGGGTGAGGTTGTCGGTATCGAGCGCGCGCACGGCGTTCATGCGCGTGAGGCTCAGCACCACCTCGCGGCCCGAGGTGTCGGGCGTGGAGCCGACCGACAGGCCGGTGTTGCCGCCCTGCGGCACCATGGGCGCGCCGGCGGCGGCGCAGGCCTTGACCACGGCGGCCACCTCCTGCGTGCTGGCCGGGCGCACCACGGCCAGGGCCTTGCCGTGCACGCGGCGGCGCCAGTCCTGCTCCCAGGCGCTGAGGTCGCCCTCGGTCAGTACATGGGGGGCGCCGACGATCTGGCGCAGTTGTTCAATCAGGTCAGGCATGGTTCCACTCCGTCCGCGCGGCTGCGCAGGCGCTTTGCAATCAATCAGGAAGGGTCGGTCGCTGCGGATGGGGCATACCGCAGCCGCAGCCGCACATGGGCGGCGCAGGCGGCAAACAGGATCAGGCACAGCAGCAGTTCGGCCAGCGCCAGCCAGTTGCTCGGGGCAGGGTCGCTCCAGCCGCGCACCACGGCCTCGGTGAAGTACAGCCACACCATCAGGCTGACCCAGCGGTAGGTGTACATGCGGTTGCGCAGAATGCCCGCCAGCGGAATGCACAGCGGCAAGGCTTTGAGCGCCAGCCACGAACCGCCCGGCCGCAGCGGTGCCAGCACCAGTTCCCAGGCCAGGCATAGCGCAATCAGGGCCAGCAGGGCGGCCACGGCGGTGCGGCGGGTGGCGTCCACCCAGCGGGTGTGATCCAGGGGCAAGGGCAGGGCAGGGGCGTCGGACGGGTGCATGGCGGATGGCATCATAGCGGCCATGCCCTTTTCCCTACAGTCCGTGGTGCAGCGCCTGCAGGCCCTGCCCGAAGAGCTTTCGCACTTTCCCTGGGCCACCACGGCCCACACCCTGCGCGAGCGTTTTCGTGAAGATCGCCTGGGCCTCACGGCCAGCAGCCTGACCTTCACCACCGTCCTGGCGCTGGTGCCCTTCGTTGCGGTGGCGCTGGCCGTGTTCACGGCCTTCCCCATGTTCGCCAAGCTGCAGGATGTGCTGCAGCGCTGGCTCGTCGAGAGCCTGGTGCCCGACAACATCGCGCGCCAGGTGTTGGGCTACCTCACGCAGTTCGCGTCCAAGGCCAACCGGCTGGGGCTGCTGGGTTTTTCCGTGCTGCTGGCCACCGCGCTGGCGCTGATCCTCACCATCGACCGCACGCTCAACAACATCTGGCGCGTGCGCCGTTTGCGGCCGCTGGGCCAGCGCGTGCTGATCTACTGGGCCGCCATCACGCTGGGCCCGCTGCTGCTGGGCGCCAGCCTGGCGCTGACCTCGTATGCGCTCTCGGCCTCGCGCGGGCTGGTGGGGCAGATTCCGGGCGGGTTGCGGCTGCTGCTCGATTCCATCGAGTTCTTCGTGCTGGCGGCAGGCATGGCGGGCCTTTACCACTATGTGCCCAACACCCAGGTGAACTGGCGCCACGCCTGGGCGGGCGGTTTCTTCGTGGCGGTGTGCATGGAGCTGGCCAAGAAAGGGCTGGCGCTGTACGTGGCCAAGGTGCCCACCTATTCGGCGGTCTACGGCACCTTCGCCACGCTGCCGATCCTGCTGGTGTGGATCTACGTGGCCTGGGTCATCGTGCTGCTGGGGGCCGTGGTGGCCGCCTACCTGCCCAGCCTGCTGGCGGGCGTGGCGCGGCGCTCGGGCCACCAGGGCTGGAACTTCGAGCTGGCGGTGGAGGTGCTGCAGCAGCTCGACGTGGCCCGCCACACCCCGGCGCGGGGCCTGCGGGCCGATGCGCTGGCGCAGCGGCTGCGCGTGGATGCGCTGCAGCTCGAACCCGCGCTCGATGCCCTGCTGGCCCTGGACTGGGTGGGGCGCCTGCAGGAGGAGGACGGGGTCACGCCGCGCCAGGCCGAATCGCGCTACGTGCTGCTGGCCGACCCGCAAACCACCCCGCTGGCGCCGCTGGTGCAGCGCCTGCTGCTGGAGCGCACGCCCAGCCTGGAGGGGGTGTGGGGCCGGGCGGGGCTCGATGGGCTGCTGCTCGGCGATGCGTTGGCCGGTATTGAGAGCGAAAAACGGCCTTGACGCAATACCAGTAAGCGCTAGTAGCTATCTATTCGATAGCATTCAGCGCGCCAGGAAGTCCCGGAGGGCGAACAGCGTTTCTTCCGGCGTCTCGGTCATCTGGTGGTGGCCGACCGGGAGGTGAACCACCTGCGCCTGCTTGCCGGATTCACGCGCCTTGGCGATCAGGCCCTGGGCGGCCTTGGGCGTCGTCATCTGGTCCTGCGCGCCCAGGGCGAACAGCACGGGGCAGGTGATGCGTGCGATGGCCGACTCGCCGCCCGCGTAGCTGTCGCAGGCCACGAAGCCGCGGTGGAACAGGTTCACCTCGCGGTTGCTGCGCAGCACGCGGCGGCCCAGCGCCATGCTGGCGCCATACACCCAGGTGCCGGGGCCCAGCGCCGTGGGCGGTGCGCACAGGGTGCTGCGCGAGAACACGTTGACCATGCGCAGCGCCTTCTCGGGCTCGTTCAGCGAGGCCTCGATGAGCGCGGGCGACACCTTCATGGGGAAGGCCGTGCCCACCAGCACGAGGTGGCTCGCGCGCTCTTGCAGGCGCGCGGCGGCTTCCAGCGCGATCAGCGAGCCCCAGCTGTGGCCCACCAGCGCGGCGCGCGGCGCGCCCACGGCGTCGAGCAGGGCGATGATGAAGTCCGCCGCCTCCTCCACCGAGGCAGGCGCCGGGCCGGCGCTCTTGCAGTGGCCGGGCAGGTCCACCGCCAGCACGTTCCAGCCGTGGTGGGCGAGGTAGCGGCTCTGCATGGCCCAGACGCTGTGGTCGTTGAGCACGCCGTGGATCAGCACCACGGTGGGCTGGGCCGGGTTGAAGGGCTTGCCGCCGGTGTAGCAGAAGGTTGGGTGGCCGTTGACGTCGATGAGCATCATGCACCTGCCTTTTCTGCAGCCTTGAGGGCGCGCTTGAGGTCGTCGATGAGGTCGTCCGGGTCTTCCAGGCCGATGGACAGGCGGATCGTGCCCTGCGTGATGCCCGCGCCCGCGAGCGCGTCGTCGGACAGGCGGAAGTGTGTGGTGCTGGCGGGGTGGATCACCAGGCTGCGGCAGTCGCCCACGTTGGCCAGGTGGCTGAAGATCTTGAGCGTTTCGATGAACTTCTTGCCCTGTTCCCGCGTGCCCTTGAGGTCGAAGCTGAACACCGAGCCCGCGCCGCGCGGCAGCAATTTTTGTGCGAGCTGGTGGCTGGGGTGCGATTCGAGCAGCGGGTGGCCCACGCGCTCGACGAAGGGCTGGCTGGCCAGGAACTCCACCACCTTCTCGGTGTTGCGCATGTGCTGCTGCATGCGCAGCGGCAGGGTCTCGATGCCCTGCAGGATGAGCCAGGCGGTGTGCGGGCTCATGCAGGCGCCGAAGTCGCGCAAGCCTTCGCGGCGCG
>WBZL01004636.1_pt1 | contig 11734 bp, 8 predicted proteins | sample 5204291 | NCBI WGS metagenome assembly WBZL01 (sample SAMN12344345, study PRJNA552823) | activated sludge metagenome | biome: Activated sludge suspended growth; feature: Nitrification reactor; material: Wastewater; isolation source: activated sludge from nitrification reactor of wastewater treatment...
CTGGGGCGCCGGGGTCTGGACCTACCAGATCTACTGGGGCCTGGGGAACGCGGGGTACAACCCGCCGGTGATGTGGGGCGTCTACATCATCACCTTCGTGTTCTGGGTCGGCATCGGCCACGCCGGCACGCTGATCTCCGCCATCCTGTACCTGTTCAGGGCCGGCTTCCGCACCACGATCTACCGGTGCGCCGAGGCGATGACGGTGTTCGCGGTCATGACGGCCGGGTTGTTCCCGATCATCCACATCGGGCGGCCCTGGAAGTTCTTCTGGCTGATCCCGTACCCCAACTGGCGGTTGCTCTGGCCCAACTTCAAGAGCCCGCTCGTCTGGGACGTGTTCGCGATCTCCACGTACCTGACGGTCTCGGCGACCTTCCTCTACGTCGGCCTGATCCCCGACATTGCCGTGTTGCGCGATCGCGAGACCAACCCGGTCCGCAAGCGGATCCTCGCGGTGATGTCCCTCGGCTGGCGGAACTCGGAACCGGAGTGGCGGCACTTCACCCGGATGTACCTCTTCCTCGCCGCGTTCTCCACGCCGCTCGTGCTCTCGGTGCACTCGGTCGTGTCGTTCGACTTCGCGATGGCGCTGACGCCGGGCTGGCACGCGACGATCTTCCCGCCCTACTTCGTCGCCGGTGCGATCTTCTCCGGTATCGGGATGGTCTTCACGATCATCATCCCGATCCGGAAGTTCTTCCGCCTCGAGCACTATGTGACGATCAACCACCTCGACGCGGCGGCCAAGCTCTGCCTCTTCACGTCGATGGTGGTCGGGTGCGCCTACATCATCGAGTTCTGGGTGGCCTGGTACAGCGGCAACATGTACGAGCAGGACTACTTCTGGAACCGCGTCTTCGGGCAATGGTGGTGGGCCGCGTGGATCATGCTCACCTGCAACATGATCTTCCCGCTGTCGCTCTTCTCGCAGAAGCTGCGCCGCAACCCGACCTGGCTCTTCATCCTCTCGATCTTCATCAACCTGGGGATGTGGTACGAGCGCTTCGTCATCATCGTGCCGTCGCTCTCGCATGAGTTCGAGCCCTGGCAGTGGTCGAGCTACCTGCCGAGCTGGGTGGACACGTCGATCCTGATCGGCTCGTTCGGCTGGTTCTTCATGTGGTTCCTGCTCTTCATCAAGCAGCTGCCGGTCGTCGCGATCGCCGAGGTCAAGGAGATCGTGCCGCCCAAGATGAAGCACGCCGCAGGCCATGGAGGGCATCACTAATGCGCCAGGGACTGGTGGCAATCTTCCCGCAGCTCGATGCGCTGTGTGACGCGATCGAGTCGCTCAAGATGGACAAGGTGGAGACCTTCACGGTCTACACGCCCGCTCCGCGGCACGAGATCGAACACGCGCTCAAGCCGCCGATGAGCCCCGTCCGGCGGTTCACGCTGATCGGTGGTCTCCTCGGCGTGACCTTCGGCTACTGGGCGGCTATCTGGACGTCGGAATACTGGCCCCTGGTGGTCGGTGGCAAGGCGATCGCGAGCTGGATCCCGTACACCATCATCGGGTTCGAGGTGATGGTGCTGGTCGGGGCCCTGTCGACGGTCGCGGCGATGTTCATCAACTCGCGGATTCCCAAGATCACGATGACCACGGGCTTCGACCCCCGATTCACCAACGGCGACTACGGGATCTTCGTGCAGGCGGCACCGGAGCGCCTGCGGGACCTGGAAGCCAAGTTGCGGCATCACGGAGCCGTGGAGGTGCGCGGTGAGAGCTGAATTGCGGAGCGCGCTGGCGCTCGCCCTGGTGCTGCCCCTCGGCGCCTGTGACTGGTTCACGGACTTCAAGCGCACGCCGATGGTGGCGACGTGGGAGAACGATCCCATGCTCGGCATCCGTGGCGCGCCGCAGGGGTCGGTCCCGATGAGCGGGACGGCGGTCGCGGCCTTCCAGGTGTCATACACGGCGTCGCCGGCGGCACTCGATTCCGTCGCGGCACTGGTGAGCAACCCGACGCCCGTGAGCGAGGCGTCGCTCGCGAACGGACGAAAGTTCTACCAGGTCAACTGCGCGGTCTGTCACGGCGACAAGGGTGCCGGCGACGGTGGCGCGACGAAGTACGGCATGGTTCCGATGCCGATCGTGACTGACGCGACGAAGGCCCGCAGCGATGGGTACCTCTTCGCGATCATGCGCAATGGGCGCGGCGCCATGCCGCCCTACAATCGCATCGAGGAGATGGACCGCTGGGACGTCGTGAACTACGTCCGCGCGCTGCAGGGCCAGGTCACCGGCGTGGCGTTCGAGACGGGTCCGCTCGCGATGCCCGGCGTCACCGGTGACAAGCTCCCCGGCCCCTCGCGACTCGGCCCCAATCGCTGGGTCCCGCACGCGGGGGCACCGGCAGCGACGGCCATGCCAACCAGGGATAACACCGCGGCCGCGCCGCAGGGAGCGCACTGATGAGCGCGCATCACGGGCACACGCCCACGCGCGACGAAATCGTCCGCATGATCCAGGGGCCGCCGATCCCGGCGCGGCTCAAGACCATGGCGCTGCTCCTCGCGGTCGTTGGGTTCGCGACGTTCATCGCCGGCGCGGCGATGGGCGAGGATCGCGCCTGGCAGGCCTTCCACGTCAACTGGCTCTTCTTCACCATCCCGGCTTCGGCGGCGGTGATGTTTGCCGCGGTGCAGCGCATCACGACGGCCCGCTGGTCCCGCTCGATCATCCGCCTGATGGAAGGGTGGGTGGCCTGGCTTCCGATCGCGTTCGTCCTGCTGCTGGTGACCGTCTTCTTCGGCAAGGGGCACATCTTCCCCTGGACGCATGAACACATCGCGATCCCCGAGAAGGCCCTCTGGCTGAGCCCGGGTTTCTGGATGGCGCGCGTCATCGGCGTCTTCGCCCTGATCACCATCCTGAGTATCTGGTACATCCGTTCGTCGGTGCGGCTGGACGTCGGCCTGGTGCCCGAATGGGGCGCGAACTGGGCGAAGGGGATCCGCGATGGCATGCGCGCCGGATTCGGCGACGAGCGTCGGGAGATTCACTCCACGCATTCCTTCCAGGGGAAGCTGGCCGTCTACCTCGCCCTGGTCTTCGGTTTCGGCTGGAGCGTGCTGGCGTGGGACCTCTCCATGTCCATGGACTTCCATTTCCAGTCAACGATGTATGGCTGGCAGGTCTTCATGGGTGGGTGGCTGGTCAACCTGATGGTCTTCTCCCTCCTCATCCGCGGCTGGCGCAACTTCATGGGCGCGGGCGAGCTGATCGGGGAGTCGCACTTCCATGATGTCGGCAAGCTCTGTTTCGCCTTCACCGCGTTCTGGGGCTACCTCACCTTCTCGCAGTACCTGGTCATCTGGTACGGCAACATGGGTGAGGAGACGCACTACCTGCGGCTCCGGATGACTGCGCCGTGGATCAAGATGGCGGTGTCGATCGCCTTCATGGTCTTCCTGGCGCCGTTCCTTGGCCTCATGGGCAAGGCGCCGAAGCTCTTCACGCCGACGATGGCGCTCTTCGCCGTTTCGTCGATGCTGGGCATCTGGATGCACCGCTACCTCGAGATCTACCCGAACGCACATGTCGATGCGACGTCGATCCCCTTCGGTGTCTATGAGGTCGGAACGACGGCGGGGTTCCTGGGGCTCTGGGGCTGGAGCTACATGCAGTTCATGGATGCCTTTCCGCGCATGCGTGTTGTGCTCATGACGTCGAAGCACCGCGATGAGGTGCAGGTGCCGGTGGATCCGCGGACGATGGAGCCGCTGCCCGCGCACGAGTAGGTCACCTCTCCGTCTCGAGTGCACCGGGCCCCTGAAGCGATCGGGGGCCCGGCTCTTTTTACGGAGAGAGCCTCCTCGTGGCCGGTGCGATCGGCCTGAACGCGTGCCTGCATGGGAAGGCCCCCCGCGGCCCTCGCGCGCCTTACCCCATCCACGCCAGGGCATAGCCCTTCTCCTGCGCGCGGTTCACCGCCACGATCCCCGCCGGAACGTAGTGGGCGTTGCCGATCGAGTTGGCCTTGACCTCCTCATACACCTCGGTCGCCTGAAGCTTGAGGGCGCTGGCGATGATGCCGGCATAAGCGCGTGACGCCATGTCGCACACCGCGAAGTGGACGCCACGCTTGATCATCGCATCCAGCGTCGTGCCGCGGTTTGGCAGCTGCATCCCGTAGCCGGTGGCCTGGTGCACGTTGACCGTCGGCGCCTCCTTCGTCTTCGGATCCTTGAACTGGATCCGCTCCGAGATCGGGGCGCCGTACTTCGCCCACATCGCGTCATTCCACGCAAAGGGCGTGGACCAGTGGCGAAGGCAGATCACGATCGCATGGTCGGCATCCGCGAGGTTGTAGCCACTCCGGTTGGCGTTGAGATAGTTGCTCGCGAAGGTGATCGCGTCCCCAGCGCCGGTTGCGGTCGAGCTGTCGAAGAAGAAGCGGTGCTTGCCGGGTAGCAGGTCGAGCCATTCGTCCTGGGGGTGCCGTTCGGGGGACCAGCGCCGTGGTTCCTGTGCCCCCGCGGCCGGGGTCGCGGCGAGCGTCGCACCGAAGGCGCCGAGTGCCGTGGAGAATCGGGTGAGGAAAGAGCGACGGTTGGCCATTGACGCATCCAGCGTTGGAAGGGGCGGACCGGGATACCGAGCCGGTGCCGGGAAGTTAGGAGCAGGCGCGCTCCACGGGAGGGCTGGCACCCCATCACCGGAGGCGTATCGTTGGTGGCACGACATCAACCACGCCGGAGGCGCCTGGTGCGACGTCAGCTATTGGTGCCGCTGCTGCTCGTCCTGGCCTGCCGCGAGCCCGCGGCGGCCCGGATCGTGGTGGACGCAGATCCCTTCCTGCTCAATGGCCCGGGCCCCGTTGGATTTCCCGCGCACGTCGAGTCGGCGACCGGCGAACGCCTCGGCGCGCCGGCCTTCGTGGCAACATCCGACGCCGACTCCATCGCGTCTGCCTCGGCCGCGGGATTGCGCTGCCACCGGCGTGGCGACGCTCATATTACCCTGTCGATCGCGGAGCTCAGCCACGGGTTCGTTGTCCAGTGCCGCCCGATCAGGAGCTTCTCCCCCTTCCTCGCCATCGAGGCCGAGGCTGGCGGCCCGCTGGAGCCGATCCCGCTGATGGCGTTCGACTCAACCGGCCGGAGGGTCGAGGAAGTGCGATTCTCAGCCAGCAGTCGTGACACGACGATTGCGGTGGCGAGCGACGGGATGGTGCAGCCCCGTGCACTCGGGCGCAGCTACATCCATCTGGACTTCGGTGGGCTTACCAGCCGGGTCGGGGTGACCGTCATCCAGACCCTGGTCGTGGACACGTTGGCATTGGCCGCCGGCGAGTACCGCCAGTGGCCCCTCGGCACGGGTCGTTTCCGCATCGGGGTGTTCCGTGCAGATGGCCGTCAGGAGCTCACCGGCGCGGCCTTGCGTCCCGTCAATGCCAACTGCGCCCGTGACAGGGGCCATCGCGAGACCATTCACTGCGTCGTGGCTGACTCGGCGCTGCTCGCAGTGGTGGCGACTCGCCCGACGCGGGCGATCGTCCGGATCGTTCGCATGCCCGACTGACGGATCGCCAGTGCGCCCGACGCCTCGCGAGGACGAGGTTCAGGGCGTGGCGGCGGAGTCGAGGAGCTGCTGAAGCGCGGCGAGCGGCAGCGCGCCACTCTGTCGCGCCACCTCCTTCCCGTCCTTGAACACGATCACCGTCGGGATGCCGCGGATGTCGAACGACTGGCTCGTGGCCTGCGCGTGGTCGGTGTTGAGCTTGGCGACGAGTGCCCGGCCAGCGTTCTTCGCGGCGAGTTCGTCGACGGCGGGCGCCATCATCTTGCACGGCCCGCACCAGTCCGCGTAGAAGTCCACCAGCACGGGGATCTGCGCGTCGGCGATCGTCCGCGCGAAGCTGTCCTCGAAGAGCGTGAAGGGCCGGTCCAGGAGGAGGAACCGCCCGCACTCCCCGCACTTGGGGCGGGAGGCCGCGCGGTTGGGATCCACCCGGTTCCAGGTCTGGCAGAATTGGCAGCGCAGGGTGACGGACGACATCGAGTAGGGGACAGGGACAAGGGGAAATTGGCGGGTCTCCCCGTGCATTCCAGTGGGGCATCCCCGATGGCCCCGAGGCATCCCCCCGACCCCCCGGGGACCGATTACCTTTCGGCGCTGTTCGGGGCGGTAGCTCAGCTGGGAGAGCACCTGCTTTGCAAGCAGGGGGTCGCCGGTTCGATCCCGGTCCGCTCCATCGACACGGCGTCCAGGTCCCCCAGGGGCCGGGCGCCGTGTCGTCATCCGGGTGGCGACATGGCCCGGTTCCCGCCAACTTCGCAATCATGTCCTTCCCGACCAATGCCGGTCCCCTGAAAGCCGGGGATATGGCGCCGGACTTCACCCTCCGCTCCACGGGGACGGAACCGGTGACCCTGTCCGCGTTCCGCGGTCGCTCCCATGTGCTCCTGGCGTTCTTTCCCTTCGCGTTCTCCGAGGTCTGCACGGCCGAGTTCTGCGAGATGCGCGATCGGTGGGACGGCTTCGCCTCATCCGACGTGCAGGTCTTCCCGATCTCCGTGGACTCCCCGCACGCGCTCAAGGAGTTCAAGGCCAGGCACGGGATGCATGTCACGTTGCTCTCGGACTTCCGGCGCGAGGTCTCGGCCGCCTACGGCACCTTGTTTGGTGACCATGGGTTCTCCAACCGGGCGTATTTCCTGATCGACAAGGCGGGTGTCATCCGCTGGCGGCACATCGAGGATACGCCGGGGTCGCGCCGCGATACCGCGGAGTTGCTCGCGGAGATCGCCAGGCTCTCGTGACCGACCCGATTGAGCTGCTCGCTCGGGCGGACAAGTGGTTCCTCGGCTGCGGGGACGGCATCATCTTCGCGCCGCCGTTCCCCTGCTGGCTCGATGCTCCCGGTTTCTGGGACGAGGCCACCGTCTACCAGTATCAGGTCGGGCCGCTGTTCACCGTGACGTGGCTGGATGCCGAGGGGCGCGAACTCCCGATGCGCTGCCTGGGCCGACGATGGACGCCGGCGGAACTCACCGTCACGTGGGAGTTGCGGGAGGGGGTCACCGCCCAGGAAGTGCGCTCGGTGCATCCGCGCGGGATCTTCGCGTCCGAGTGGACGGTGCGCGGGGCAGGGGCCGAGGTGCTGCACGCGGTCGCGTGGACCGTGCAGGACACGCGCGGTATCGACGTCCCATCCACAGTGTTCGACGGCTCACTCGGCTTCACACGCCGGGTGGCGGACCGGCGCGACGTGCCGATGGACGTCCGGTGCGAACTTGCCGTCCTTGGTGAGGCAACCAGCTGGTCCGCGACGTTGAGCGAGCGCAGCGCCCTGCAGCCGCACTGGCGGCTCGCCCCCTTTGGCGAGCTCTGGGCCGGAGATCGGCTCCCATCCCGGGTCCGGCTCGAGGGCCTCACCACGGACGGCTTTCTGTATGCCGCCGTGCATGCGCGCGTCGCCGCCCCCCTGGAGGAGCGACAGGTCGCCTTCGCGATGCGTCTCCGGCCGCAGGACGGCGGGAGTCGCGCGGCGACCCCGCTGGGGGTCGCTGCCATCCGCCACGCGGGTGGGCCGACGCCCACGTCCGTGCCTGCGATCGTTGCAAACCGCCCGATGCCGGTGCCGTCGCTGGCACGCGCCACGCGACGGCGATGGCGCGACTTCTTTGATTCCGTCCCACAGTTTCGCTGCTCGGATCCCTACCTGGAGCGCTACTACTACTACCGCTGGTACGGCCTCTTCCTGAACTCGATCCAGGGTGAGGTGGGGAACTACCAGTGGCCCACCGTGTGCGAGGGGATCGGTTTCTTTCACATGCCGATCACCTACAGTGCGCAGTGCCACGTCCGTGAGCTGCGCTGGCGCGAGGACCCCACTCACGCGCAGGGGGTGCTGCGTACCATCTTCGATCACCAGAAGCCAAATGGGGCGTTGCACGGCCGCGTCTACGTCAATCACCTGCAGGGGACCGACTACTACCACGCCAACTGGGGAGACGCCTTCCTCGCGCTCGATGCGCTGCGCCCCGACGACGACTTTGCCGCCCAGCTTTATCCCGCCCTGTCGGCCCACGCCGAGTGGCTCGTCGCCACGCGCGACCGCGATGCCACCGGCATGTTCGATGTTGTTGACCAGTATGAGACCGGGCAGGAGTACATGTCGCGCTACCAGGCGGTCGACGCCGGCGCGGATGCGTATGGCTGGGAAAACCGGATCCGGCTGAAGGGGATCGACGTCACCGTCTACGCGTACGCTCTCTTCCGCGCGCTCGAGCGCCTGGCGCCGCGGGTGGGTCAGCCCGGTGAGGCGCGCCATTGGGTCGGGTATGCCGCCCGGACGACGCGTGCGGTGCGGGAGCAGATGTGGAGCCCCGGTCGCGAGATGTTTTCCGATGTGGACCCGCGGACCGGCGCGCGCACGGAGGTGTCGGCCGCCGTGTGTTTCTATCCGTACTTCACGGACCTCGCCACCGAGGCACACCTGCCCGGGCTCACCCGGAACCTCCTTGATCCCGCGCGCTTCTGGACGCAGTACCCCGTCCCGTCGTCGGCGCTCGACGACCCGCTCTTTTCCGCCACGGCGGAGTGGAAGGGCAAGCGGCACGTCTGTCCGTGGAACGGTCGCGTGTGGCCCATGACCAACAGCCATGTCGTGGAAGCACTGGGTCGCTGGGCGACCCCGGAGCGGCCGGAGCTGCGCGCGGCCTGCGGACACCTCCTTCGTCGCTTCGTGCGCATGATGTTTCACGACGGCGACCTCGAGCGCCCCAATTGCTTCGAGCACTACAACCCGCACACCGGCGCCGCGTCCGTCTACCGCGGCATCGACGACTACCAGCATTCGTGGGTGGTGGACCTCATCATCCGCTACGTGGCCGGGGTGCAGGTGGCGCCCGACCGCATCACCATCGATCCGCTCGTCGATGACGTCGAGTCCTTCTCACTCTCCGGCGTGCGCATCGACGGGCGTGAGCTCTCGGTGCACGGGGACGGGGGGCTCGTGACCGTCACCTTCGACGGGGCCAGCCAGCTCGGGCACCAGGGCGAGCCGGTCGTCATCCCGCGTTAGGCGCATGCCGGTGGCGCTCTGGGTCCCGCCGGATGACGCCGAAGGGAGTGCGGCGGCACCCTGGTGTCGAGCGGCGGGGATCGAGGTGGTTGGCCTCGCGGCCGGGCTGCCGCCCGCGGTCACGATATGGATTCACGCTGGTGCGCGGGTGCCGGCCCTTCCAGTGGACGTGTGCGACGCGCTGTCGGCGCATCTCGCCCGCGGGGGAGCGGTGGCCCTGACCCTGCTCGCGACGCCGCTGGCGCAGCACCTCGGCGCCCCGGGCCCCGCGCCCGGCGTCTCCGGGCCGACTCCATGGCGTCACGCCGACGATCCCCGATGGCCCGCTGCGTTTCGCGAGTGGCCCGACTATCCCCACATTCGCGGCGCGCAGGGCTGGGGTGACCACCCGCTCCTGGCCGGGTTCGCACGAGGCACATACACCTGGATGGCGCGTGAGGGGGATCTGGTCGCCACGGCGACCTATGAGCTGCCGGCCTGGCCACCGGGCGGCGTGATCGCCGTCGATCGATCCTACGTGCACCTGCACAGCGACTGTGCCACCGCCTGGGAGTTCGAGGTGGGCGGCGGCCAGCTCCGTTGTGTTGGTGCCCATCTCTCGTTGACGACGGGTGATCCGGTGCTGCATCCGCAGCGCGACCGCATGCTGCGCAACCTGCTCGCAACCGCCGATGACTGGAGCCGGACGCGGCGCGCCTGGTGGCCCGGGGCGACAGAGCAGCACGCACCGGTGGTCCCCCAGCCGCGTCCGGAGCCCCTGCCTTCCCTCGACGAGCCATCCGGTGCAGGCCCACAGGCCACGGTGCGCGCAGGTGTCATCTCACCGGTGACCCTCGGAACGCCGCACGGACTCATGACCGGAAACGCGGCCGATGGCGTTCGCGAGCTGTGGCTGCACCCGCTATGCCTCCTCGACGGTGGCGTATCACTGGCGTCCGAACATGGCGAGCTCCAGGCGACCGAGACGCGAGTCAGTGGAGTGCACATGGCCCGCGACCTCCGCGACACCGCCGGCCATACCTGGCGCGAGGTGATCACGGGCGATCCTGACGTGGCGGCGTGGCACTATGCACTCATCCCCACCAGCGCGGGTGCGCCGGCGGTGGCCATGGAGTGGGGGATGCCGCTGCGATGGGCGTGGCCGGTGCGTGAGGACCTCCTGCATCCCTTGCGGACCGAGTCCCGGGCGGAAGGTGGCCGCCACGTCGTCGTCGTCAGTGGTCGCGATCGACAAAGCCGGATGTGCGTATCCTGCGAGGGCGGGGACGTGGAGCTCCTCCCCGGTGAGCCGGTGCCGCGGATGCGACTGGTGGGTGTGGCGGGGGCGACCCTGCGATGCATCTGGCGCGCGGCCGTCGGCGCCCCGCTGGATCGCATCCGGGGGGAGGTGGTTGGGCGCGGCGTGCAACGGCTGCGTGAGCTGCAGTCGCGCGGGCCGGCCTGGCACGACGCGCACGACGTCTATGACGATGCCATGGCCTGGGCGAAGGTTCGCCTCGCGAACTTCGTGACCGGCACGCTCGATGGACGCCGCGGCATGGTGGCCGGATATGCCGAGACCCGTGCCGGCTGGAATCGCTCGCGCCCGGGATATGCATGGTTCTTCGGCCGCGATACCTGCTGGAGTGTGGACGCGTTGCTGCCCCTCGGGCTCTTCGAGGAGGCACGGACCGCCATCGCCCTGCTCGCATCGACCGCCGACGTCACCGGCAAGATCGCGCACGAGGTCACCGCAAGCGGCGTCGTGCACTACGATGCCGCCGACGCGACCCCGCTTTTCGTTCGGGCGGTTGCGCGGTACGCGCGGTGGACCGGCGACCTCGAGACGGTCCGCGCATGGTGGCCGGCGGTCCGGGAGGCGCTGGCCTTCGTGGCAGGCTGCGATCGTGACGGCGACGGGCTTCCGGAGAACCACCGGGTCGGCCACGGCTGGATCGAGATGGGCCCGTTAGGCGGTGGCATGGTGACCTCCTATGTGGCCGCGTGCTGGATCGATGCACTCCGCCAGCTGCGACCCGTCGCGACCCGGGTGGATCCGGCCGTTGTCCCCGGGCTGGTCGCGAGGGAACGGCTCGCGGTGGCTGGGCTGGCCGGCCTTCGGCTCCCCTCGGGAGGCCTCGCACTGCACCGGTCGCACGACGGGATGCTGGTGCCCACGCTGACGGCCCTCGCCGCGGTGCCGATTGCGCTCGGGGTCGATGACTCGTCCATCACCATGCGCGACCTCGCCGCGGCACGGTTCCAGGCCCCCTGGGGATTGCGGATGCTCCCGGTCGATAGTCCGTTGTACGCGCCGCGCGGGTATCACGCCGGGACCGTCTGGCCCCTCTTCACCGGCTGGGCCGCGCACGCCGATGCCGTGCTCGGGGAAGGGGAACGGGCCGTGGCGCGATTGGCCACGGTCGCGGGGCTCGTGCAACGGCGGAACCTCGGGGCCTTCGATGAAGTGCTGGATGGTGACACAGGAGCGGCAGCTGGTGTGTGCTCGGACCAGGCCTGGTCGGCCGCGGCCCTGGTCGCGCCCATGATGCACGGTGTGCTTGGACTCGACCCCGACGTGAACGACGGCCGCTGTACGATCCGCCTGCGCGCCCCGCGCGCCCTGGGCAACGTGGCCCTGACGGGCCTGCGCACCGGATCGACGCGATGGGATGCCAGGTGGCACGGTGACGGCTGCACGGTGTCGATGCAGCACC
>WBZL01004637.1_pt1 | contig 11732 bp, 6 predicted proteins | sample 5204291 | NCBI WGS metagenome assembly WBZL01 (sample SAMN12344345, study PRJNA552823) | activated sludge metagenome | biome: Activated sludge suspended growth; feature: Nitrification reactor; material: Wastewater; isolation source: activated sludge from nitrification reactor of wastewater treatment...
CGAATCGCAGCCGTTTTCCCGCAGGAAGGCCAGTTGGCTGGGGCTATTGACGCCCTCGGCCACGGTGCTGATCCCCAGGCGCTTGGCGAAGGCGATGAGGGCGGCCACCAGTTCCCGGCTTTGGGGATTGGTGTCGATTTCCTCGATGAAGAACAGGTCGATCTTGATGGCGGAAAGGGGCAATTGCTGAAGCAGGCTGAAGGAGCAGAAGCTGGCGCCGAAATCGTCCAGGGCCAGTTTGTAGCCCGCCCGGGCCAGGCCGAGGAGATTCTTGAGGCCGCTGTAGTTCTCGGTCAGGGCGCTTTCGGGAAATTCCAGGGCGAGATCGCCAGGCGCCAGGCCGTGGGCGCTCAGGATCGCCTCGATGCGGTCGAGATCGTCGAGATGGCTCAGTTGGAGACCGGACATGTCCAGGGTCAGGCCCAGTCCGGGCATGCCCAGGGTAGCGGCCGTTCGCGCGGCCGCCTCCAGGGAGCGCATGCCCACCTCCGGCAGCAGGCCCAGGCGTTCCGCGATGTCCAGAAAACGTCCGGCTTCCAGGAGTCCCTCGCCGGGGTGGCGGAAGCGCAGCAGGGCTTCCACCCGCTCCACCTTGCCGTCACGCAGGGAAAACTGGGGCAGGTAGCGCAATTCGAAGCCGCCTTCCTGGATGCCTCGGCGGAGGGCTTCCTCCAGGGACAGACGGGCGTGGGTGGCGAACTGGTCTTCCATGCGGAAGAAGCGGAAGTCGCCCCGCCCTTCCTCCTTGGCGGCGTAGAGGGCGGTGTCCGCGCTCGCCAGCAGGGCATCGGCGCTGCCGCCGTCGTCCGGATAGATGGCGACACCAATGCTGGCGCCGATGACGATCCGCAGGCCGTCGATCTCGTAGGGTCGGGAGACTTCCTGGATCAGCTTGCGGCTGACCATGGCGGCGGCATTCTTGGTGTCGCCGGCTTCCAGGAGGGCGACGAACTCGTCGCCACCGCGCCGGCTGACGGTATCCCCGGTGCGCATGCAGGACATCATGCGCCGGGCGGCTTCCGCCAGCACCCGGTCGCCGGTGGCGTGGCCGTGCTGGTCGTTCACCGGCTTGAAGCGGTCCAGGTCCAGGTAGAGCAGCGCCAGTTGGCCGCCGCTGCGGCTCATGCGGGCGATCGCCCGTTTCAGGTGGTCGGAGAAGAGGATGCGGTTGGGCAGGCCGGTGAGGGAATCGAAATGGGCCAGACGGCGGATGCGCTCTTCTTCCCGTTTGCGCTCGGTGATGTCCGAGAACAGGCCCACGTATCGGGTGGTGCGCCGGGCGGGGTCGTCCACCGCCACGATGGACAGCCATTCGGGATAGAGCTCGCCGTTCTTGCGGCGGTTGGTGATCTCGCCGGACCAGCGGCCCACGGCATGGAGGCTTCCCCACATGTCGCGATAGAAATCGGGGGGCTGGAGGCCGGAATTCAGGACGGCGGGGGGAGCTCCCAGGACCTCGTCTTCCCGATAGCCGGAGATTTCGCAGAATGCGGGGTTCACGGTGAGGATGACACCCCGGCTGTCGGTGACCATCATGCCCTCGCCGGCGGACTCGAACACCAGGCGGGCCAGACGCAATTCCTGGAGGCGGTGGGCATCGCGCAGGCATTTGCCCAGGGCGTCGGCGAGCAGGAGTTCATCCACCGGTTTCAGCACGTAGCGGTCGATGCCGATGTCCAGGGCCTGACGCAGGTGGCCGACTTCGGAGGACGAGCTCACCACCACGATCTGGGCGTCGGCATCGGTTTCTTTGATGGCCCGTCCCATTTCCAGGCCGTCCATGACCGGCATGATGATGTCGGTGACCACGACGTCGGGGCGCCAGCCATGCCATATCCGCAGTCCCTCGGCGCCATTGGGAGCCGTGCGGACCTCCGCCGCGTGCTTGCCGGCAATCTGCTGCAATTGGACGAGCAGGATGGGATCGTCCTCCACCACCAAAACGTGGGCATCGGCCAATCCCAGTGTTTTCGCCGGATGATTCGGCATGGCGCCTCTAGGGGTCTGCGTTTGTTGACGTTATCGACGATTTGGATGCTAGTTTAAGGGCCTATTTCAACAGGAGCCATGGCATGTCTCCCGCTGAAGCAGGCTCCGAGCATCGCCAACGGGAGTATCTCGCCGCCATGGAAATCTTCAACCGTTTCTCCCTCGAGGCGGCCCGCCGCCTGCCTCATCTACCGCCGGAACATCCCTGCTCCCGCCTGCACGGCCACTCCTTCCAGGTGGAAGTCCGGGTGTCCGGGCCGCTGCATCCGGAGTTGGGCTGGGTCATCGACTTCGCCGACATCCAGGCGGCCTGGCGGGCCGTCCACGACGCCCTGGACCATCGCTGCCTCAATGACGTGGCTGGCCTGGAGAATCCCACCAGCGAGCACCTGGCGCGCTGGATCTGGCACAAGCTCAAGCCCGCCTTGCCGGGTTTGAGCCGGATCGAGGTGAAGGAAACCCCAGATTCGGGCTGCATCTATCGGGGGGATTGAGTCCGCCCCGACATGATGCCTTCCGCACCAGGATGGTGCGGCGTTCGGGTGGTTTTTCACGAGGCGCTTCTCTGAGTCCGCCCCGCAAGTCCCCGCCATGGGTTTCCGGCGGCTCGGGCCATGGCTGGCGGGGAGATGGCATCGGACTTGCTCGTCCTCCCCCCAGGCAATCTGCCTCCTCCCATAACGAAAACTGGCACGATCTCCTTCTTGCCGCCACGCCATCCCTCGCGTGGCTTTTTCTTTTTCGGGCGGCCCGGAATTTGCTCGGTCTTCGCCATCTCCACCGCCGCCCCGCGCCATGACCATCCGCGTCGCCATCCGCCACAAGACCCATTACCAATACGACCGCCCCGTGAACATGGGCCCCCACGTGTTGCGCCTGCGGCCGGCGGCCCACAGCCGTACCCCCATCCTGGGCTATTCCCTGCGCATCACCCCGGAAAAACACTTCATCAACTGGCAGCAGGACCCCTTCGGCAACTACCTGGCCCGCCTGGTATTCCCGGAAAAGACCAACCGCTTCGACTTCGAAGTGGAAGTCATCGCCGACATGACCGTGATCAACCCCTTCGACTTCTTCCTGGAAGAATCCGCCGAGCACTACCCCTTCAGCTACGACGAACAGTCGGCCAAGGAACTGATCCCCTACCGGGAACTGGCCGAATCCGGCCCCCGGCTTATGGCCTGGCTCGCCGGCGTGAAGCGCGACAAGGAAGCCATGGTGCCCTTCCTGGTGGGCCTCAACCAGCGCCTGTGGCAGGACATCCAATACACCGTGCGCATGGAACCCGGCGTCCAGACCTGCGAGGAAACCCTGGAGCGGGCACTGGGCTCCTGCCGGGACAGCGCCTGGCTGCTGGTCAACATCCTGCGCCACCTGGGCTTCGCCGCCCGCTTCGTGTCCGGCTACCTGGTCCAGCTCACCGCCGACGTGAAATCCCTGGACGGCCCCTCGGGCCCCGCCGCCGACTTCACCGACCTGCACGCCTGGGCCGAGGTCTACGTGCCCGGCGCCGGCTGGATCGGCCTGGACCCCACCTCCGGCCTGTTCGCCGGGGAAGGTCACATCCCCCTGGCCTGCACCCCGGACCCGGTGAGCGCCGCCCCGGTCAGCGGCGCCACCGACAAGTGCGAGGTGAGCTTCAGCTTTGAGAACACCGTCACCCGCATCCACGAAGACCCCCGGGTCACCAAGCCCTACCGGGACGACCAGTGGGCCGCCATGGACGCCCTGGGCCGGGCCGTGGACGCCCGCCTCACGGAAAGGGACGTGCGCCTCACCATGGGTGGAGAACCCACCTTCATCTCCATCGACGACATGGAATCGGCCCAGTGGAACAGCGCCGCCCTGGGCCAGCACAAGCTGGAGCGGGCCCAGGACCTGTGGAAGCGCCTGGGGGAGCGCTTCGCCCCCGGCGGCCTGCGCTTCTCCGGCCAGGGCAAGTGGTATCCGGGCGAGCCCCTGCCCCGCTGGGCCCTGGGCTTGTATTGGCGGAGCGATGGCCTGCCCTTGTGGCGCGATGCGGCCCTGCTGGCCGACGAAGGCCGGGATTACGGGCACAGCCAGGCCCGGGCTGCCGCCTTCCTGCACGCCCTGGCCGCCCGCCTGGGCCTGGACGGCCAGACCATCCAGGCCGGTTACGAAGACGCCCTCCACTACCTGCTCAAGGAAGCCGAAGTCCCCCTCAACCTGGACCCGACCCTGGCCAACCTGAAGGATGCCCAGGAACGGCGCAGCCTGGCCGACAAGCTGTCCCGGGGCCTGGACGAGCCGGTGGGCCACGTGCTGCCCCTGGGCTGGGACTGGGCGGCGGGCCGCTGGAAGAGCGGCCACTGGGTATTCCGCCGTAACCGCCTCTACCTGCTGCCCGGCGACTCTCCCATGGGCCTGCGCCTGCCCCTGGCCAGCCTGCCCTGGGTGGCCGAACAGCAACGGGAACTCACCTGGCCCCTGGACCTGTTCGCCCCCCGGGAAGCCCTGCCCCACGACGTGGGCGAGATCGCCCGCCGCTTCTCCGCCTTCGAGCCGGAACTGCCGGCCCACCCGGAAGTGCAATACCAGGGCCTGGCCGATGGTCTGCCCCCTCTCCCGCAAGCGGGAGAGGGCCGGTGTGAGGGGGACTCGTCAACCACTCCCCACCCTCTCCCCAACCCCTCTCCCTTCGAGGGAGAGGGGCCCTCGCGCTGGGTCGACGTGCCCCACACCGCCCTCTGCGTGGAAGCCCGGGGCGGCGTGCTGCGCATCTTCATGCCTCCCCTGTCGGTGCTGGAACACTACCTGGCCCTCGCCGCCGCCATCGAAGACGTGGCCCGGGACCTGGGTACCCCGGTGATCCTGGAAGGCTACGAGCCGCCCCGGGATCCCCGCATCCAGCGCCTCATGGTCACCCCGGACCCGGGGGTCATCGAGGTGAACATCCACCCGGCCCGCCAGTGGGACGAACTGGTGGCCAACACCCGGGATCTTTACGAAGAAGCCCGGCTGGCCCGCCTCACTACCGAGAAGTTCATGCTGGACGGGCGCCACACCGGCACCGGCGGCGGCAACCACGTCACCCTGGGCGGCGCCACGCCGGCGGACAGCCCCATGCTGCGCCGGCCCGACCTGCTCATGAGCCTGGTCACCTTCTGGCAGCACCACCCGGGCTTGTCCTACCTGTTCTCCGGCCTGTTCATCGGCCCCACCAGCCAGGCCCCCCGGGTGGACGAGGGCCGGGACGAGAAGCTCTACGAACTGGAGATCGCCTTCCAGCAGATGCCCAAGGGGGAGGTGAGCCAGCTCTGGCTGGTGGACCGGCTGCTGCGCAACCTGCTGGTGGACCTCACCGGCAACACCCACCGCTCCGAGTTCTCCATCGACAAGCTCTACTCCCCGGACAGCCCCAGCGGCCGCCAGGGCATCGTGGAATTCCGCGGCTTCGAGATGCCCCCCCACTGGCGGATGAGCGCGGCCCAGATGCTGCTGCTGCGCTGCCTGGTGGCCCGCTTCTGGGACAAGCCCTACCGGCACAAACTGGTGCGCTGGGGCACCGAACTCCACGACCGCTTCATGCTGCCCCACCACGTGCGCGCCGACGTGCTGGACGCCCTGCGCGACGTGCGCGAAGCCGGGTTCCCCTACCAGGACGACTGGCTGGACCCCTTCATCGAATTCCGCTTCCCGCGCATCGGCACGGTGAAGATCGACGACATCGAGATCGAGCTGCGCACCGCCATGGAACCCTGGCACGTGCTGGGCGAGGAACTCACCAACGTGGGCACCGCCCGCTTCGTGGATTCCTCGGTGGAACGGGTCCAGGTCAAGGTGACGGGCCTCACCGACAACCGCCATGTCCTGGCCTGCAACGGCCGCCGGGTGCCCCTGCGCAACACCGGCCGCCACGGGGAATACGTGGCGGGCATCCGCTACCGGGCCTGGCAGCCGCCCTCGGCCCTGCATCCCACCATCGGCGTGCACACCCCCCTGGTCGTCGACCTCATCGACACCTGGAGCGGCAAGGCCGTGGGCGGCTGCACCTACCACGTCTCCCACCCGGGCGGACGCAGCTACGACGTGTTCCCGGTGAACGCCTACGAGGCCGAAGCCCGCCGGGTCAACCGCTTCTGGCCCTGGGGCCATACCCCGGGGGCGCTGCCCGTGCCCCCGGATCTGACCCGCCTGGCCGAGTTCATCCCCCAGGGCAGCCGCCTGGGGCCCATGGCGCCGCCGCCGGAGGAATTGCTCCCCGAGTATCCTTACACGCTGGACCTGCGCCGCCAGCCGGAATGACCTCGACCCAGCCCCAGACTTTTCCCGATACCCCGGACTACCACCCCCTTCCCGACGCCTGGGACGAGATGTGGCATCCGGGCGGCGGCGTGCGCCCCCACTGGCGGGAACTGGTCGGCGGGCTTTCCACCCTTTCCGCCCGGGACTGGTCGGCGCGGAACCAGCGCATCAAGCGGCTGCTGCGGGAGAACGGCGTCACCTACCACGTCTACGACGACCCCCGGGGCTACACCCGCACCTGGGAGCTGGACCCGGTGCCCCTGGTGCTGGGCGTCGGCGAATGGGCCGCCATCGAGGCCGGCCTGGAGCAGCGGGCGCGCCTGCTGGACCTGGTGCTGCGCGACCTGTACGGCCCCCAGTCCCTGCTCAAGGCCGGCCTGCTGCCGCCGGAGCCTGTCCTGGGCCATGCCGGCTACCTGCGCCCCCTGCGGGGCGCCCTGCCGGCCCAGCGCCGGCATCTCATCTTCTACGCCGCCGACCTGGCCCGGGGTCCCGACGGCCGGATCTGGGTCATGGCCGACCGCACCCAATCGCCCTCGGGGGCCGGCTATGCCCTGGAGAACCGCTCGGTCATGGCCCGAACCTTCCCGGAATTGCTGGAAAGCAACCGGGTGGTGCGCCTCAACGCCTGGCTGGACGCGGTCCAGGCCAGCCTGAACGGCCTGGCCGAGGGCGCCCGGGACATGCCCCAGGTGGTGGTGCTGACCCCCGGCCCCGCCAACGAGACCTACTTCGAGCATGCCTATCTGGCCGCCCGGCTGGGCTACAGCCTGGCCCAGGGCGACGACCTGACGGTGAAGGACGGACGGGTCTGGCTGAAATCGGTACAGGGCCTGAAGCCGGTGGACGTGATCCTGCGCCGGGTGGACGAGGACTGGTGCGATCCCCTGGAACTGCGGGCCGACTCAAGGCTGGGCACCGCCGGGCTGGTGGAAGCGGTGCGGCGGGGCCAGGTGGCCCTGGCCAATCCCCTGGGCAGCGGCCTCCTGGAGAATCCCGCCCTCATGCCCTTCCTGCCGGCCCTGGCCAAGACGCTGCTGGGGGAGGAACTGTTGCTGCCCACCGCCGCCACCTGGTGGTGCGGCCAGGACAAGGAGCGGGACTACGTCCTCGCCAACCTTCCCCGCCTGGTGATCAAGCCCATCAACCGGGGCTATTCCAGCGAGACGGTGTTCGGGGCCGACCTGGACCGCAGGCAACTCGCCGCCTGGAAGGAGCGCATCCGCGCCCAGCCCCATCTCTATGTCGGCCAGGAGCCCCTGGTTCTGTCCACGGTGCCGGCCCTCCATGGCGGCCGCCTGACCCCCCACCGCGCCAGCCTGCGCACCTTCCTGGTGGCGCGGGCGGATGGCGAGGGCTACGCCGCCCTGCCCGGGGGGCTTACCCGCTGCACCAGCGGCGGCAAGCTTTCCGGCCAGAGCGGCGCCCTCAACAAGGACACCTGGATCGCCCCCGCCCGCCTGCCCCAGAAAGGCCCCAGCCCCACGCCCCACCGCCGGGAGAACGGCCTCCTCACCAGCCGGGCGGCGGACAACCTGTTCTGGGCCGGTCGCTACCTGGAACGGGCGGAAGCGGTGGCCCGGCTGTTGCGGGCGGTCCTGGACGGGCTTTGGGAGGAGGAGACCACCCCGGGCCTGGGTCCGGTGCTGGAGGCCCTCATGGGCCTGATGGGCTACGCGCCGGGCCAGTGCGGCTGTGCCGGGCGGCCCGACCTGGCGGCCTGCGTCCGGGAACTCACCACTCAACCCGACCAGCCCGGCAACCTGGCCCATTCCGTGCGCGCCCTGCTGGCCTGCGCCTACGGCACCCGGGAATACTGGTCGGTAGCCATCTGGCGCCTGCTGGACCGGGTCGAACGGGACTGGGGCCCCCGCGCCGCCGGCCGCTCGCGGAGCGGAGCGGGGCGGGAGCGCACCGACCTCTGGCTGGGCCGCCTCATCGACGCCCTTGCCGGCCTCGCCGGACTGGCTTCGGAGACCCTGTCCCGGGAGGCCGCCTTCCGCTTCTTCGACCTGGGTCGCCGCATCGAGCGGGGCCAGACCCTGGCGCTGCTGCTCTCGCGCACCCTGGAGTCGCGCCTGGCCGGCGAGGCTGAACGGGAAAGCCTGTCGCTGACGTTGCAAAGCGCCGACAGCCTGGTGACCTTCCGCCGCCGCTACCGCAGCGAACCCTTCCTGGCCGGGGTGCTGGACCTGCTGCTGTGGGACGCGGACAGTCCCCGCGCCCTGATCTATCAGTTGCGCACCGCCCGCCGCCACCTGCAGGAACTCACCGCCAGCGGCCAGCGGGGCCGGGCCGAGCGCCTGCTGTTCAGCGCCGAGGAGCGCCTCCACGCCAGCGAGGCCATGGTGGAGGACCTGATCGTGGATGCCGGGGAGCGCCAGCGCCTCATTGTCATCCTGGGGGAACTGGGGGGTCTGCTGGCGGCCACTTCCGACGCCATCACCCACGCGTGGTTCACCCACGTCCAGGAACAGCACGTCCTCACCGCGGCGGGGAACGAGGGCTGAGCATGCCGCGTTTCCGCATCCACCACGTCAACCGCTACCGCTACGCCCAGGACATCGGCCTCAACTACGGCGAGGCCCGCCTGCTGCCCCGGGACACCCCCGGCCAGCGGGTGCTGGAAAGCCACCTGGACCTGGAGCCCCGGGGCGACGACCGGCGCGACCGGCTGGACGCCTTCGGCAACCGGGTCGCCTGGTTCACCCTGCGCCGCCCCCACGGGGGGCTCGCCGTCATCGCCACCAGCTGCGTCGAGCGCCTGGCCGCCCCGCCTGCGCGGACTTCGCCGCCCTGGGAACAGGTGGCGGCCCATCTGGCCCGGCCCATCAGCGAAGGCGGGGAAGCGGGCGACGACTGCCTGCTGGCCCGGGAATGTCTGCTGGCCTCCCCCTTCGTGCCGACGTTTGCCGCCGTCCTGGACTACGCCCGCGCCAGCTTCCCGGCGGGCCGGCCCCTGCTGGCGGGGGTGGCCGATCTCGCCGCCCGCATCCATGCGGATTTCCGCTACCGCCCCGACGCCACCCGCATCGACACGCCGCTTTCTGAAGTCCTGGCCGAGCGTCACGGCGTCTGCCAGGACTTCGCCCACCTGGCCATTGCCGGCCTGCGCGGCCTGGGCCTGGCCGCCCGCTACGTCAGTGGCTACCTGGAAACCACGCCGCCGGAAGGCCAGCCCCGCCTGGAGGGGGCCGACGCCTCCCACGCCTGGATCGCGGTCTACCTGCCCGGGACGGGTTGGTTCGACTTCGATCCCACCAACGGCGGCCCCACCGGCGAGGGCCACCTCACCCTGGCCTGGGGCCGGGACTACGGCGACGTGGCGCCCCTCAAGGGCGTCATCTATGGCGGCGGCATGCACAGCCTGGAGGTGGGGGTCACGGTGAGCCGGGTGGCGGAGGCCGGCCATGGCGGCTGAAGGCCGGCGCCTGGTCATCGTCAAGGCGGGGGGCACCTTTCCCGACCTGGCCAGGAACCAGGGGGACTTCGACGACTGGGTCGCCGCCGGCCTGGGCCTGCCCGCCGAAGGGATACAGGTGGTCGATCCGCGCCGGACAGCCGCCCTCCCCGAGCCGGCGGCCTGCGCCGGCGTGGTCATGACCGGCTCCCACGCCATGGTCACCGACTGGACGCCCTGGATGGCCCGGCTGGCGGGTTGGCTGTGCCGGGTGGTGGAAGCGGAGGTGCCCTACCTGGGCATCTGCTTCGGCCACCAGTTGCTGGCCCGGGCCCTGGGTGGCCGGGTGGACTACCACCCGGGCGGGCGGGAGATCGGCACGGTGGACATCGACCTGCTGCCGGCGGCGGTGGACGATCCCCTGTTCGCCAGCCTGCCGCCAGTTTTCTCCGCCCACGCGGTCCACGCCCAGACGGTGATGGAACCTCCTCCCGGTGCCGTCCGCCTGGCGGAAAACGCCTTCGAGCCCACCCATGCCTTCCGGGTGGGGCGGCGGGCCTGGGGTGTGCAGTTCCATCCGGAATTCGACCTGGCTCGCATGGCCGGCTACGTAGACCGGCTCGCGGCGGACCTCGTGGCGGCCGGCCGAGATCCGGGTCGGGTTCGGGCCGGCATCCGGGAAACCCCCCAGGCGGCGAGCCTTCTGCCGATATTCGCGGGGATGTCCTAGGGGGTTCCCTTGTGCCGGCTTATTGACGCTGGTCAAGAATATCCGGGGAAAAATCACATGGCGCTTGAAAGTCATTGAATTTTAGGCACAATCGCGGCCCGCCACTCGTTGGTCAATATCTACTAGCACGGTCATCAAACCGTCACGCTTTGCCGCTAGGGTTGCCTGCCCGGCCACCCCTAAAGCCGCATAACGAACACCGAAGGAGACTATATGAACGCCGTAATCGGAGAGCGGGCCTTGTCGGCGCCCGTGGAGCGCCGCAGGAACCTGGCCTTGCGAGAACGTTTCGAGGCCGCCCACAGCCTGCTGAAACCCCTGTTGGGCGATGTGGCGACCCACAACGGCGCCGCCTTCTACCGGGCCATGACCAAGCTGCAAAACGCCTATCCGGACCTCTCCGCCAGCGAGATCGAGGCCCTGGTGGCCGCCGTGGTGCGCACCTTCTCCCAGCGTTCCGCCTATCGCTGAATGGCGCCCCGGCCCGGGCAAGTTCCCCGCCCCGGCCTCCAGGCTTGGAGTTCATCAGGAACGTGGCGCTGAGCATCGGCGCTCCGGACGGCGCCGGCATCGAGCCCCATGGATATCGATGGTGATCCGCAGGCTGGATCCGGCGAAGACCGGACTGCCGGGGCGCCAAGGGTTCTCCCGCGGCATGGGCGGATAGGCCGGTGCGCCAATAAACAACACCTATCGCTGAGGACTCTGGCCGGGAGTTTTCCTTATGGCCGGAGGGGTTGAATCGCCAGAAACCCCTTAGAATCCAGGATGTCGTGGTCCCAAAAAAATTTTATTTGCAAAGAAATAAGTCTGATTAGTTGGGGGGGGTGGCCGGTGCTATTCTCGCGGCCCATTCGGCTTATCAGCCTATTCTAATCAACACGTTCCTAGGAGCCCCCCATGACCCGACTGGTGAACCCCCACGGCGGAGACGAACTGAAGCCCCTGCTGCTCGAAGGCGCCGCCCGCGAAGCCGAACTGGCCCGCGCCCAGAGCCTCACCAAGATCAAGATGTCCTCCCGGGAAACCGGCGACCTGATCATGATGGGCATCGGTGGTTTCACCCCGCTGGAAGGCTTCATGACCCACGGCGACTGGCAGGGCGTGTGCGATGGCTACAAGATGGCCAACGGCCTGTTCTGGCCCATCCCCGTCACCCTGTCCACCGACACCGCCACCGCCCAGACCCTGTCTCTGGGCCAGGACGTGGCCCTGGTGAGCGGCGAGACCGGCGAGATCATGGGCACCATGAAGGTCACCGAGATCTACGGCATCGACAAGGGCCACGAGTGCATGATGGTCTACAAGACCACCGACATCGCCCACCCCGGCGTCAAGATGGTGATG
>WBZL01004640.1_pt1 | contig 11722 bp, 9 predicted proteins | sample 5204291 | NCBI WGS metagenome assembly WBZL01 (sample SAMN12344345, study PRJNA552823) | activated sludge metagenome | biome: Activated sludge suspended growth; feature: Nitrification reactor; material: Wastewater; isolation source: activated sludge from nitrification reactor of wastewater treatment...
AGTCGGCGATCGACCTGCACGAAGGTCTCGAGCCGGCGGAACCAGGACAGGAGGATCACGACGCCCAGGGCGACCGAGATCGTCGAGGCCAGCCCGGCGCCCGCAACGCCTAACGGTCGCCCGGTCCCCCACCCGGCGATGAGGACGGGGGCCAGCACGGCGTTCGAGAGCACCGTGAGCGCCTGCACGATCATCGTCGGACGGGCGACGCCGGTCCCCCGGAGCGCCGCCCCGATGGAGACCAGGGCGAACTGCATCGCCAGGGCGGGGAGGAACCATCGCAGGTAGGTCACCCCCGCGGCCGTGGCCTCGGCGTCCGCGGCGAGGGTGGCGACGTAACGGGGGATCGCCGCATACCCAACGGCCAGCAGCAGCATCAGGGCAACGAGCGACAGGCCCAGTCCCTGGTTGAATACAAGGGTGGCGTCCTCCCGATCCCTCCGCCCGGCGGCATGGGAGACGAGCACCATCGTGCCGACGCCGAGGACCTGGGTGAAGGCCATGACGACGTACTGGAGGGTGCCCGCGGAGGCCACCCCGGCGATAGCGGCATCACCGAGTTTGGCCACGAACCAGAGGTCGATCAGGTAGTAGAGGGTCTGCAGGACCATGCCCACGGCCATCGGGGCGGCCAGGCGCAGGATGTGCCGGGGAATCGAGCCGGCGGTGAGATCGTGCATCGGGCTCAGGCTCCGGTGGCGTCGGGGAGGGCGGGGGGCACGGGTGGCGTCTTCTGCGCGAGCCAGAACGCCGGACGCGACAGTTCGCGAATGTGCGCCCTGAGATCATCGGGCCACTCGGCGATGCGCACGTCAAAGGCATCGGCGTCGACGGCGAAGAGGGCGCGGAGCGCCTCTTCAAAGCCGGGCAGGTCGCCGCAGGTGGCGGCCATGAAACGATAGGTCGCTTCCTGCCCTCGTCGTGAGAGGTCCCGGTCGGAATTGGCGCGTCGCGCGGCGTCGACGAGTTTGCGGAGCGCCACTGAGGCCCCACCGGGCTGGTCCGCGAGCCAGTCCCAGTGCCGTGGCAGGAGGGTCACCTCTCGAGCGACGACGCCGAGCTTCGGGCGCCCACGTCCACGGCGTTCGGCGATCGCATGCTCGCGGGCCGCGGTGCTTGCCACGACCTGCTCGGTGGCCCCTTCGAAGTGGATGTCTGCCTGCTCGGACGTGCCGGCGTCGAAGATCAAGGCCGCGCCGCGCACTTCCTCGGGGGCCCCCGCGAGGACCCTTGCCACTTCCGCGAGGGTTCCCGTTGCGACGAGTCGCCCCTGGTGGAAGGCGACGTAGCTGGAGTCCATGGTGGCGCATGTTGGAGGTTGCCGATCCTAACACCCGGACAAAAACCAGTCAATAACGCCCGGGTGAAATGTTACCAGAACGCAATCGGCACCTGGTCGGCGAGGTGTTCGGTTCGCCCCCCTCCCGGTGGGGGGGGCCTTACCGCTGCGTCTCATCCCTTGCTTCCCTTCGGGTGTCTCAGTTCGGCGGTAGCTTGCCGCGTTTGCGCGCCACACTTTCCCCGCTCATGTCGCTGCCTCGAAGATCCGCCGTCGTCGCGTTGTGCACCGTGGGTGCCTCCGCCTGCCTCGTGGCACCGCTGACCCTGTCGCGCGACGACTCGGCGATCGTGCTCAACGGCCTCTCGATCGACGCACCCGATCCGTCGCAACGCGGCGCGTTCCCGGTGCGGCGACTCTACTACGGCTCGGGGACGGACAAGCAGCGCGCCATCTTCCGCGACTCGGTCACCCTCACGACCCGGACCGTTGACGGTGCCAAACTGGCGTCTGCGCCCACGCCGGCGCTCGGACGCTCGCGCGAGAAGTACTGGGGCTTCAACTTCTCGAAGATGCCGGTCAACGGCCGCGTCTGGTATCCGGAGGGCAACGGGCCCTTTCCCCTCGTGCTCATCGTGCACGGGAACCACAACATGGAGGAGTACTCCGACCCGGGGTACGAGTACCTCGGCGAACTCCTCGCGTCGCGCGGCTTCATCCTCGCCTCGGTCGACGAGAACTTCCTCAATGGCAACATCCGCGGCGAGAATGACGCCCGCGGGTGGATGCTCCTCAAGCACCTCGAGGCCTGGCGGGGATTCAACGACTCGACCACCTCACCCTTGCAGGGCAAGGTCGACCTGGGCAACATCGCGCTCATGGGCCATTCGCGCGGGGGCGAGGCCGTCGCCGTTGCCGGCGTGTTCAACCGTCTCTCGCACTACCCGGACGATGCCTCGGTGCGGTTCGACTTCAACTTCGGGATCCGGTCCCTGGTGGCCATCGCCCCGGTGGATGGACAGTATCGCCCCGCCGAGAAGGGGACGCCGCTCAGGGACTACAACTACCTGTTGATGCATGGCTCGCACGATGGCGATGTCTCCGCGTTCAACGGGCTGACGCAATACGAGCGCACCACGTTCAGCGGTCACGGCGAGTACTTCAAGTCCGCATTCCTTGTGTACCGTGCCAACCATGGGCAGTGGAATACGGTGTGGGGGAGCACCGATGGCGGGGAGCGCAGCCGGCGGTCACTGGACCTCCGCGGGTTCATCTCGCAGGCCGAGCAGCGGCGGTTCGCGGAGGTGGTCATCAGTGCCTTCCTCGAATCGACCCTCAAGGGGCAGCGCGCCTACCTGCCACTCTTCCGGGATCATCGCGCCGCCGGGCAGTGGTTGCCAAAGACCATGTACATCACGCGATTCCAGGAGAGCTCCTTCCGGACGGTCGCCGACTACGAGGACGACGTCGACGTGACCACGGCGGGACCTGGCGCCAGGCTGCGCGGGGACTCGCTGTCCACCTGGAAAGAGGCGCTCGTCCCCTTCCGGAGTCGCGGCAACAATCAGGCGCACAACGCCGTCACGCTGGGGTGGAACAACCGCGTGGCCGGCGACGACACCACGAGACGCGCCACGCCGGCGTCCTATACCCTGTCGCTCGGGGATTCCCTGCGCCGCGCGCTGCAGCCGGGGGCCGCGACGAGCCTGGTGTTCTCGTTGGCGCCACTGGAGAGCAAGCCGGGACCGCGTCCGCTGCCACGTGACACGACCCGGAAGGATTCGGTCACCCTGCGCCGCGCGGCGCGCCGTCCGCCCCCGACGAAGGCCACCGAGGACACCGTCCCCATGGACCTCACCGTCGAGGTCGAGGATGATCAGGGCCGCGTGGCCCGCGCGCCGCTTTCGCGCTTTGGTCCCGTCCGGCGCCCCCTCCAGTCGTACGTCTACCGCCGTGCCGGTCGTGACAAGCAGCGATTCGGGAACACGTATGAGATCGTGCTGCAGACCTACGTGGTGCCGCTGGCGGACCTGGCGGCCGCCGCGCCGGGTTTCGACCCGGCGGGCATCCGGCACGTGCGCTGGCGCTTCGATCGGACCGACGCGGGGACGGTCCTGCTCGACAACATCGGCTTTGCCACGCTGCCGACCGACTTCATGCGGGGGAGCGTCCGATGAACGCCATCCGGAGCCTGATGCGTGCGGCCCTTGCCGCGGGGCCGGTCGCGGTCGGCGCGCAGCGCACCATCCACGCGCCCCTGGTCGCACAACTCCCGCACGGCGCACGCGCGACGGCGCTCGGTGGCGGGACGGCGGCCAGCCGCGACCCGGAGGGCGCGCTACAGAATCCCGCGAATCTCGGGGTCGCGTCCGGAATGGGGGCAACGCTCGTGCGGTATCGCGACGGCGCCTCCGGATTCGCCGTCGGGAATGCCTCCACGATCGGGACGCTGGGCGTGGGGGTGGCGCTGTCCTACCTCGATTATGCGCCGGCCTTCGCGGCGCGTTCGCTCGTGAGCGATGGCTCGCTGAGCGAGGGCGGGTTCGGCCACGCCGCCTCGGTCGCTGCGGCCATGGGCATGGCGGTGGCGTGGAAGGGACTGCGCTGGGGCGCAGCGGCCACGTACCTCGAGGAACGCATCGAGACCTCGCGCAGCGGGGTCGTGGCGGGGTCGATCGGCGTGGCGAAGGCCGCCCAGTTCGGCTTTGCGTCGTTTGGGCTCGCCCTGCAGAACCTCGGGCCCTCGCTCAAGTTCGGCTCCGAGACGATCGACCTGCCCACGCGCCTGGCGCTCGGGGCGTCGGGGGCGCAGTTCCCCCTCAACGCCTGGTTCGACCTCGGCGTGGACGTGGGGCTCTCGGTGCGTCGCGACGGGTTGCTGGGCGCCGTCCTGGGTGGTGAATTGGCCTGGGTGCCGATCGAGGGAGTGTCCGCCGCGTTCCGGGGCGGGGTACGCCGGCCGGAGTTGGCGGCGCAGGGGCCGCTGACCGGCGGCATCGGGTTTGCCATCGACCGTTTCGCGCTGGACTACGCGTTCGAGCAGTTGCGCGAGGGCGGGGCGCACCGCATAGGGCTGCGCGTTCGGTAGGCGACCGGGGTTCAGCCAGGCCGTCGCGGCCTCAGTGGACGCGCCACCTCGAGCCGGGTCGTGGTTCGACGTCCACCACCTCACCGCTCACCGAGTCCATGGCGACGCGCACCCATCCAACCTCCGGCGACCCCCAGGTCTCGAGCCGCCACGCGCGAGGGATCGGCGCGCCGGTGGAGTCGGTGAGTGCCTGGTCGTAGTGGAAGTCGTGCGTGTCGCCGTGGATGAGGAGCGTGCGGCCCGGGAATCGCGAGGCGTGGGCACGCAACCGCGGGACCAACGCTTCGAAGCCATCCCGGATTCCGCGTCGTGAGCCGAAGCCGATATTCGCATGAAAGGCGAGGACTACCGCCGCCGCACCGCGCGACTCCGCGTCCGCATAGGTCGCGTCGAGCCAGGCGAGGGCCGCCGCCATGCGATGGGCGGCCGCGGAATCGTCAGCGGGGCGTCGTGCCTTGAAATCGTCGGTACCGTTGGCGCTGCCGACGAGGTGCAGGGTGGCGAAGACGACCGCGCCCACGCGCCAGCGCTGGTGTTCGACCATGTCGCCCCAGGCCGGGTCCGTCGCCTGGGTCTCGACGGCGAGCGGTGAGGCGCCCAGGGACCGGCCACGTGCCGGGAAGAGCGCCTCACGCAGGAAGGTGAGTCGTTCGAGGGGGACGTACCCGCCCGACTTCTCCCGGTGGCAATCCGTCCATTCGTTGTCGCCGGGCGTGTAGATGACCGCGGGCTTCAGCGCCTGCAGCTCCGACGCCCGGGCCCGGATGACCGCATCGCGGCACGGGCCGTTCAGGAGGTCGCCGACGTGAATGAGGAACGACAGGTCGCTCGCGTTGACCTCGCCGAGGACGCTCCGGTACTTCGGGACGTCGGCGTCCGCGTAAGGTGCATCACCAAAGACGCCGAAGCGGAACGCGTCCGGTGGGAGCGGCGGCCGAGCGGGTTTCGCCTCGCACGCATGGAGGAGGAGGACTCCGGTGAGCCCCAGTCGCCACCGACGTTTCACGGGGACGTCGTCGTCACCGCCTTCTCCTTCACGAACCGACGCATGAAGTCGGTGATCCGGTTCCAGGTGTCGATCCAGATCCCGTGGAACATCGACTCATGGAGGTCATCCGGGATGATCATCATCTCGTGGTGGATGTTCCGGGCGCGCAACAACTGGACGAGCCCGACGGTCTGCGCGAAGTCCACGTTGCGGTCGTCGTCTCCATGGACCAGGAAGACGGGCGACTTCCAGGAATCGATCGCCGCGATGGCCGATGACTTGTACGAGACCGAGGCGGTGTCGAGGGAGCTTCCCCAGAGGTGCACGCCGGCGAGGTCGGCGCCGGCGACGAAGACGTCGGAGTTGCGCGCGAGCGCCTGTGCCGTGAGCACGCCGCCATACGAGAGCCCCCAGATCGCGACACGTGCGGGGTCAACGTCTGCGCGGGCCTGCAACCACTTGCCGGCCGCGAGCACATCCTGGTGCTCCGCATTGCCTCGTCCACCACTGTTGGGCGCGTTCCGGAACGACTTGCCGTAGCCGACGCCCGAGCGGTAGTTGACCGAGAGCACGATGTAGCCCTGCGACGCGAGGTACTGGTTGTAGCCGAAGGCCCAGGCGTACCAGTGCATGTAGTGGTAGGCCGGGAGCATCTGGCGCACCGGCCCGCCGTGCACGAAGACGATGGCCGGACGGCGTTCGCCGGGCTTGAGGTCCTTCGGAAGGAAGAGCTGGTTGTGGATCTCCATGCCATCCGGGGACTTCACGAGGACTACCTCGGGGTCCACGTGGGCCTCGCTCGGGAAGTCCGGCCCGAGCTTCGGGAAGAACGGCGTGGCCGTGCCCCCTTCGGTCGGCGCGAGGGCGACGGCCGCAGGAGTCTTGTAGTCATAGTACAGCACGGCGAGCTGGCGGCCGCTGGCGAGGGGCTGCGGGAAGGCCTCGACACCGCGCCCCGTGGTCACCTGGCGCGGCGTGCCGCCGGCGACCGGAACGGCCCAGATGTGGCGTCGCTCGATATCGCCGGCGTTGGTCGAGTAGTACAGCGTCTTGCCGTCCCTGGAGAGCGCCGCGCTGGTGGCATTCTCGATCATGCCGTCGGTCGTGGTGAGCAGCGTCGGTCGCGCGGGAGGCGACGCGACGTTGATGGCGTAGTACCGGTCCCACTCGTCACCGGCCGGCGAGAATGGAAAGATGAGGTGATCGGCGGCCCACACCAGCACGTTGATCGCCGTGAACGTCGGATCGTTGGGCTGGTTGTGCCAGAGCTCGCGCCCTTCACCCGTGCGCGCCGTTGCGACCATCACCGCGAGGGTGTATCCCCCGGTGAAGGTGGCGCGACAGAGCCCCGGGGGCTCGTTGCGTGACGCGGGAGATGCCGGGGCCTGGCCGCCACCCCCGCCACCGAAGCCCCGGACGGTTGGTGTTCCGGCGCACGGGCCGCGCGAATTGCCGGCGCCCGGAGCACCAGGCCCGGAGGGATTCCCGATGCTCCCGATCCCGACCTGGGACTGCTGGCCAAACGCCTGCCCGGGACGGCGCGTGAAGGCCACCTCGCGAGAATCGGGTGACCAGACCGGGGCGTCGTCGTAGTCCACACTTGGCGCGAGGTAGCGGACGCTGCGTGCCTTCACGTCGAGCACACCGATGAACGAGTGGTTCTGCCGCACACTCACGAAGGCGAGCATGGAACCGTCGGGGGACCAGCGCGGTGAGCGCTGTGTCCCCCATGCCTTCACGAGGGGCTTGAGGCCACGGGCAATGGAATCCGTGGCACCTGCCGATGTGGCGGCGGCGTAGATCTGGCCTTCCTTGACGAACGCGACCAGGCGGCCATCGGGGGAGAGTTCGGGGTCGCCCCCCTGGATGAGCTTCCGAGGGGTCCCACCGGTCGTCCGGACCGCCCAGATCGTGCGCTCGGCGCCGTCGGGGTCGTGCGATGGATTCGCGACCCATCCCGCGCGATTCGGCGCTGAACCGCGGACAAACACGACCGTGCCGCCGTCGTCGGAGATCTCGACGTTCGTGAGGTCGATGCCGTCATCCTCCAGGAACCGCGTGAGCCTGACGGGGGTCCACGATGGTGCGACGGCCGTGTAGACGTTGCGCATGCCCCGTTCATACGCCATCCAGGCGACGCGATCCGCCTTGCGGGCGCTCACCAGCTCGAGTGGCGCGGCCGGCGCCATGAATTGCTCGATCGTTGGCTTGCCCTGCGCCATCAGCAGGGAGGGGACGAGGCATGCTCCGGCGAGCACGACAGGATATCGACGCATTGGGCAGGGCTCGAGTGGGTCGCGCCCCAAGATGCGCGCCGGACCGGCCGGGGGAAATGCGGGGCGCGTCGGCTCGCCCGGGGATAGATTCGCGGTCCATGACCCCTGGCGTCACCGATCAGCTCGCCCGGCACGTCGCCGCCGCGCGCTACGCCGACCTCGCGGCGGATGTCGTCGCGCACACCGAACGGGCCGTCCTGGATTGGCTCGGATCGGTGCTGGCCGGGTCCCTCGAAGCGCCTGCACGCATGGCGCGTGAGGTGGTGTGTGGACTTGGTGCCTCGCACGAGGCGAGCGTCTTCCCCGCGTCGTCGGCATCCGCCGCGGGTGCCGCCCTCGCCAACGGCGTCGCGTCGCACATCCTGGAGCTGGACGACGTGCACAAGGGGTCGACGTTACACGCGGCCGCGCCCGTCATTCCTGCCGCGCTCGCCGTCGCCGAACGCGAGCACGCGGCGGGGGAGGACTTTCTGTGCGCGGTGGCCGTCGGCTACGACGCCGCCCTGCGCGTCGGGGAGGCGGTGAACCCCTCGCACTACCGCTACTGGCATCCGACCGGGACGGCCGCGACGTTCGGCGCCGCCGCCGCGGCGGCATCACTCCTCGCGCTCGATGCACCACAGGCTCGCGATGCCCTGGGGAGCGCGGGCACGCAGGCGTCGGGCCTGTGGGAGTTCAATGCGGACGGCACCATGAGCAAGCACCTGCATCCGGGCAAGGCGGCCATGAATGGGGTGCTGGCCGCCGATCTCGCGCGGGCGGGCTTCACCGGCGCAGGGCGGATCCTCGAGGGGGCGCGCGGATTCTTCGCCGCAACGTCCACCGATGCCGATCCCTCGCGGATCACCGATGCGTTAGGCAGTCACTGGAAGGTCACCGAGAACTGCTACAAGCTCCACGCCTGTTGCGGCCACACGCACAGCGCCATCGACGTCGCACTCGACGAGCGGGCGGCACGCGGCTGGCAAGGGGCCGGCGCTGCGCTCGAGGTGCTCGCCGAAGTCGTGGTGGAGACCTATGGCCCAGGCCACGAGATCGTGAAGGAGAGGCAGCCGCGGACCGCGTACCAGGCCAAGTTCTCCCTCGCCTATGTCGTGGCCGCCGCCCTGCTGGAGGGCCAGGTCGGGCTCGAACAATTCGACGACACGCGCTTCGGTGGGGACGGCGTGCGCACGGCCCCGATCGCCGCCTTGCTGCAACGCGTGCGCGTGGCCGTGGCGGACGACATCACTGCCCGGTATCCAGCCGAGTGGGGTACCCGCGTCACCTTTGTGTACACGGATGGGACGCGCGTCGTGCGCGCGAGCGCCTGGCCGCGCGGGAATCCCGAGAACCCGGTATCGACCGACCTCCTCGCGGCGAAGGCGCGGGCGCTGGTGACGCCTCGATTCGGGGCGGAGGTGGCAGAGGCCGCGCTCCGCTGGGTCGACGGCCTGCGCGACGCAAGTGACATGGCGACGCATACGCGCGCACTCATGGCCGTGGTCGGGAGCGCACATGGCTGAGATCAACCCGAGAGCCGCGGACCACGCCGAGTTGCGCGCGGGGGTGCGCGCCGCCTGTGCGCCGTTCGACAGCGGCTACTGGCAGCAGATCGAGCACGATCGCGGATACCCGGTGGAATTCGTCGAGGCCCTCACGCGGGCGGGATGGCTCGCCGCACTCATCCCGGAGGAATACGGCGGCAGCGGACTCTCCCTCACCGAGGCCTCGGTGATCCTCGAGGAGGTGAATCGGTCCGGGGCCAATAGTGGCGCCTGTCATGCGCAGATGTACACAATGGGGTCGCTGCTGCGCCATGGCTCCCCCGAGCAGAAGGCGCGGTACCTGCCGGCGATCGCCTCCGGCGACCTTCGGCTGCAGTCGTTCGGCGTGACCGAACCGACCTCGGGCACGGATACGACGCGCCTTCGCACCACCGCGGTGCGGCGCGGCGATCGCTACCTGATCAACGGCCAGAAGGTGTGGATCTCGCGGGTGCAGCACAGCGACCTGATGTTGCTGCTCGCGCGCACCACGCCGATCGAACGGGTCGCGAAACGCTCCCAGGGGCTCTCGGTGTTCCTGGTCGACCTGCGTGGCGCGACCGAGCGAGGCCTGCGGATCCGGGCGATCGAGAACATGGTCAATCACGAGACCAACGAGCTCTTCTTCGAGGACTTCGAGGTGCCTGCGGAGAACCTCATCGGCGGGGAAGGGGACGGGTTCCGGATCATCCTGGACGGAATGAATGCGGAGCGCATCCTGATCGCCGCCGAGTGCATCGGGGACGGGTACTGGTTCGTGGACCGGGCACGTACCTACGCCAGCGAGCGCGTGGTCTTCGAACGGCCCATCGGGCAGAACCAGGGGATCCAGTTCCCCATCGCGCGGGCGTACGCGAACGTGCGCGCGGCAGACCTCATGCGATACGAAGCGGCACGCCTCTTCGACGCCGGGCAGCCCTGCGGTGCCGAGGCCAACATGGCCAAGCTCCTCGCCGCCGATGCCTCGTGGGAGGCGGCCAATACCTGCCTGCAGACGCATGGTGGCTACGGGTTTGCCGCCGAATACGACGTCGAGCGCAAGTTCCGCGAGACGCGCCTCTACCAGGTCGCCCCCATCTCGACGAACCTCATCCTCTCCTACCTGGGCGAGCATGTGCTCAGCCTCCCGCGATCGTTCTGATGCCCGTCTCCCTCACGCGCAGCATGCTGTTTGTCCCCGGTACGCGCCCGGACATGATCGAGAAGGCGGCGCGCAGTGCCGCGGACGCCGTCTGCCTCGACCTCGAGGATGCGGTGGCCGACCGGCAGAAGGACGAGGCGCGCGCGGGCGTCGTGCACGCCTTGCGCGAGCTCGACTTCGGCCATCGCACACGGATCGTGCGCGTGAATGCGGTTGATACGCCGTGGACCTGGCGCGACGTGGTGACGGTCGTGGAGGGCGCGGCCGGTCACCTGGAGGGGATCATGCTTCCCAAGGCAGGGAGCGCCCGCGACGTCGCCTTCGTGGATACCCTGCTGACGCAACTCGAAGCCGCGCATGGCCTCGGCCAGCGCATCGCGATCCTGGCCCAGATCGAGACCGCCGGGGGGTTCGTCCACGTGCACGAGATCGCGCGGGCGTCGGATCGCGTGACGACGCTCATCTTCGGGTCCGGGGACTATGCGGCGTCCCTGCGCATGCCCCTGGTCAACATCGGGATGCCGGATGAGTTCGACGCGGCCGTTCCGGGACATCGCTTCCACGCCGTCATGCACGCGATCGTGGCCGCAGCGCGGGCGCAGGGACTGGCCTGCTGGGACGGCCCCTGGGCGAACTACACCGACGCGACGGGCCTGCAACAGGCCTGCCGGCTGGCCCGGGCGATGGGGTTCGACGGCAAGCAGTGCATCCATCCCGCGCAGCTCCCGGTGGTGAACGAGGCCTTCTCGCCGACCGCGACCGAGGTCGAACGCGCGCGGGCCGTCGTCGCCGCCTACGACGCGACGGTCGCGGGAGGACAGGGGGCCGCCGGGGTCGGGGGCACCATGATCGACGCTGCGAACCTGCGCATGGCCCGTACCATCCTTGCCACCCACGACGCCATTTCCTCCCGATGAGTGAATCCGGACGTTGCTACGAGGACTTCCAGGTCGGCGCGATCCTGCGACACCCGCTGGGGCGCACGGTGACCGCGACGGACAACACCTGGTTCTCCCTTCTGACCAACAACTCGAACCCGATCCATTTCGACCGGCATTATTCGGCGCAGACCGAATTCGGCGAGCCCTTGGTGAACTCGACCTTCACCCTCGCGCTCGTGGTGGGGCTCTCCGTCAGTGACATCTCGCGGAATGCCGTGAACCTGGGGTGGAGTGAGGTCACCTTGCCGAACCCGGTGTTCGAGGGCGACACGATCTACTCGCAGTCCGAGGTGTTGTCGAAGCGAGAGAGTTCGTCTCGTCCTGACGTCGGTGTGGTGACGGTGAAGACAACCGGGTACAACCAGGACGGCACGCCGGTCATCACCTACGACCGCACGTTGCTCGTCTACAAGCGAGGGAAGGCGCCGGTTCGCCCGCACCTAAAGAGCGACTGACGTCGCCGGTTCGAGAAGCTCGTGGTCG
>WBZL01004641.1_pt1 | contig 11721 bp, 10 predicted proteins | sample 5204291 | NCBI WGS metagenome assembly WBZL01 (sample SAMN12344345, study PRJNA552823) | activated sludge metagenome | biome: Activated sludge suspended growth; feature: Nitrification reactor; material: Wastewater; isolation source: activated sludge from nitrification reactor of wastewater...
GTGGGGAAGAGCGCCCGCTGCAGTGACGGCGCGACTGGCAGGCGCCGCGGGAGCGCGGTTGCCGGTCGTCGCGGGAGCGCGGTGGCCGGCCGTCGACGGAGGCGGCGTGAGCGGCGCATCGCGGGGCAGCGTCTCGCGGAAGTCGCTCGCCAGCTGGACATGCCCGTCATCTCGATCGACTATCGCCTCGCTCCCGAACATCCGTTTCCCGCAGCACCCGAAGATTGCGAAGCGGCTACCCGGTGGATCGCAGACAATATTCCCTGCACCGGCCTCGTGCTTTCCGGGGACAGTGCGGGTGGCAACCTGACAGTGGTCACGACAATGGCATTGCGCGACGCGCCGGCCTCGGTGCCAGTCATTGCCCAGCATCCCATCTATCCTGCAGTGTCGTCACACAACGACTGGCAAAGCTACCGCGACTTCAATGAAGGTTTTCTTCTGACCAAGGACGGGATGGAGTGGTTCATGAATGCCTACCAGTTCGACCCGGAAGACCGGCGTGCCAATCCGCTGGAACACGACCAGAACGGCATGCCGCCAACCATGGTTGTAACAGCAGGCCTTGATCCGCTCCGCGATCAGGGACGAGCCTATGCAGAAGCCCTCAAGACTGCTGGCGTGAAGACTGTTCACTATGAGGCCGAAGGGAACATTCACGGCTATATCAACCTGCGCAAGGGCATTCCGTCCGCCCAGGGAGACATTGACGCCAGCATGGCTGCCCTGAAGGCCCTGCTCGCCGAAGCAATGGCGGACGCCTGAAACCTGGACATGTCCTCATTCGATCACCTGCCTTACCGCCCATGTGCCGGCATTATGCTGGTCAACCAGGATATGCGCGTCTTTGTCGGCCAGAGACTCGATAGCAAGGGTGACGCGTGGCAAATGCCTCAGGGCGGAATTGACCCGGGAGAGTCGGCGGAAGCTGCGGCGATTCGAGAGTTGGGGGAAGAAACGGGAATAGCTCCTCAGCTGGTTGATATCGTCGCGCGCTCTCTTCGTGAACATGTCTATGATCTGCCGCCCCAATTGATGGGCAAGATGTGGGGCGGGCGTTATCGTGGTCAGCGGCAGATATGGTTCCTGATGCGCTTTCTGGGAACAGACGACGATGTGCAAATCGAGACTCCGCATCAGGAATTCCGGGCCTGGCGCTGGGCGGATCCCCATGAACTGGAATCATTGATCGTGCCGTTCAAGAAGGAGCTATATCGAAATGTCGTCTCCGAATTCGCACCCCATTTTTGAGCCACGACCTGCCAGCTGGTGGGAACGCAACGCCGTTCCAAAACTGATCGGCTTTTGCTGCGCACAGCCGCAAATCATGAAAGCCCGCAGCCGTATCGTTCCCAAAGCAGAAGGCGATGTGCTCGAACTTGGCTGCGGCGGCGGCATCAACATGCAGTTCTACGATCCAGAACGGATCCGGAGTTTTGCCGGTCTGGATCCCTCTCCTGCCCTTCTTGATGCGTCGCGCGCGGCTGCACAGGCGAAAGGAATGACCGCTGATATTCGCGGCGGCGTGGGCGAAGCGATGCCATTCGCCGATTCCAGTTTCGATACCATCCTCGTGACCTTCACGCTCTGCTCGGTCGATGAACAGGCTCAGGTTCTTCGAGAAATGCGCCGGGTCCTGCGGCCGGGCGGGAAAGCGCTATTTCTTGAACATGGCCGTGCGCCCGATGATTCCGTACAGAAATGGCAACGGCGGATTGAACCCTTGTGGAAGCGTATTGGCGGCAACTGCCACCTCACACGGGCCATCACGGGCGCGTATGAAGCCGCCGGCTTCACAATCGCATCCGCAGACAAGACCTACATGCCCAAGACCCCTCGGCCGTTTGGCTGGATTGAATGGGGAGAGGCCCGCAACTAACCGTCCACATCTCCCACGTGACGCTTGCCGCGCTGTTCGGCAAGGGCCACCTGCTTGTGGCGCTCTGCGTAGCGTTGCCTCTGACTTTCTGTCCGCGACGCAGCGCAATAGGGGCACTGAATACCCTCGATATAGTCTGCACTGGCACACTCTGCTTCATTCAGTGGCATCCGGCATGCCCGACACAAGACATGGCTGCCCGGCGAAAGGCCATGCCCAACCGAGACGCGTTCATCGAAGACGAAACACTCCCCCTCCCAAAGGCTTTCGTCTTTCGGGACGGTTTCAAGATATTTGAGGATGCCGCCTTTCAGATGGGCCACATCCTCTATGCCCTCAGCGCGCAGAAAGGCCGTGGACTTTTCGCATCGAATTCCGCCGGTACAGAACATGGCGACTTTCGGCATGTTGCCGAGTTTGGCCCTTTGAGCCCTGAACCATTCCGGGAACTGGGAAAATGTCTTCGTCCCAGGATCGAGCGCACCTCTGAACGTGCCAATCTTTACTTCATAATCGTTGCGCGTATCGATCACGATCGTATCGGGTTCACTGATCAGCGCATTCCAGTCCGCCGGCTCAACATACCTGCCAACGTCACGCGACGGATCGATACCGGGCACTCCAAGAGTCACGATTTCCTTTTTCAGCCTGACCTTCATGCGGTGGAACGGCATGACAGGAGCAGAGGAAAACTTGACATCCAGACCTGCACAGCCTGGCAGGCTACGAACATGATCAAGGACCACATCGATACCCGCACCCGGCCCGGCGATCGTCCCGTTGATCCCTTCGCGTGCCAGCAACAGCGTGCCCTTCACTCCATGAGCCCGACACAGGTCAATCAAATCCGACCTGAAAATGGCCGGATCGTCAAATGGAGCAAATTGATACAGCGCTGCGACGGAAAACATGGATCTTGGGCCCAAGCCAATTCAGGGATTCAAGATGTAATCTTGACCGGCATTGCCGTGAAACCATGCAGGAAGCAACTTGCAAGCCTTTCCGGCTCCTGAGCGAGCGCAATCGTCCAGTTGCGTTCGACAATCTCGCCGATCAATGTGGCCAGCTGGATTTCCGCCAGCCGAGCACCGACGCAGCGATGCGGGCCATGGCCGAAGCCGAGGTGTCGCCGCGCATTCTCCCGTCTGACGTCGAACTGATCGGCATTGGGAAACACCGCGTCATCGCGGTTGGCGGAAATGTACCACATGACCACCTTGTCTCCCTTCCTGAGCATCTGCCCACCGAGTTCCGTATCGGAAAGGCAGGTGCGCCGCATATGTGTGACAGGCGATTGCCAGCGCACAATTTCCTGCGCGGCATTGGGAATGAGCGCGGGATTGCTGCGCAGCAAATCGAGCTGTTCGGGGAACAGGTTACACGCCTCGATAAAGCCACTCATCGAGTTGCGCGTCGTGTCATTGCCGCCCACGATCAGCAGTGCAATCGTCGCGATCCTCTCCTGTGCCGAAAGATTGCCCATTGCTTCGCTGTGCACCATGCGCGAAAGCAGGTCGTCCGACGGCTGCTGCGCGCGCTTGGCCTCCAACAGAGCATCAAACCGCATCAGCATCCGGCCCATTTCCATCATGAAATATGCGCGGCGCTGTTCGTCATGATCGGGCCTGACATCGCTCGCAAGGTCTGACCAGAGTTTCAGGTCCGCCCTTTCCTCCCATGGAAAATCGAACAGGATGCACAGCATGCCGATAGTCAGCGGGATAGATACACGCTCAACCCAATCGAAGGTTTCTCCGATGGGAAGCGCGTCAAACAATTGCTTCGTCCGCAGCCTTACCTGCACTTCACGATCGGCCATCTGGCTCGGGTTGAAGGCTGGAGCCACAACCTTGCGATGTTCCGTATGACGCGGTGCATCCATCGCAATAAAGTTTGGAAACTCCCGTTCCCCGAAGGAGTCGACAATGGTGATGTTGCCAAGTTCATAGGACGATGAATAGACCGCCGTTTCGATCTCAACCTGCTGAACAAGGTCATGGGTGACAATCGACCAGTAAGGCCCATAGGGGCTTTCAGGTCGAAAGCTCACCGGCATTTCGGCACGCAGACGGGCAAATGGCTGGTGCCAGCTATTGTCCGTGTACAGCCTGTTGTCGCTGACATCGAATGGATTGATGGCGATCGTCACTGGTGGGTACCCTATAACGCAGTAAAGCCGCCATCGACGACAAGTTCGGAACCCGTCATGAAGGCTGCCCTATCCGAAGCGAGGAATGTCACCGCATCCGCCACATTGCCGGCCGAACCAAAATGGCCGAGCGGATGACGCTCCGAAAGCATGGCCCGGGTTTCATTGTCTCCGGTTCCCGCCCGTTGGGCAAAACGATGGACAAGATCATTTCCCATATCCGTCTCGATAATACCCGGATGCACGGAGTTGACCCGAATACCGAGCGAAGCGACTTCAAGCGCCACGCCTTTCGTGAACAGCCGAACAGCCCCTTTTGAAGAATTGTAGCAGCTTGCCAGAGCCGCGCCGGTGATCCCCGCCACGGAGGACAGGTTGATGATGGACGTCCCTCCTCTCCAGCGACTTGCCCGTTCAGAGAGCGCCGGTATGGCGTGCTTGCACCCAAGAAAAACGCCTTCCACGTTTACGGCGTGCAACGTGCGCCATTCCTCCAATGTGGTTTCCGTGACGGGTTTGGCCAGAAACAGGCCTGCATTGTTGACCAGGATATCAAGGCCACCCGCTTCGGCTCGGGCAAAGGATATTGCGGCTTCCCAGTCAGACTCGCTCGTCACATCCTGCCTGAGGGCCAACCCATCCAGCTCCTGTGCCAATCCGGCGGGAGCTTCAAGATCGGTCACGATGACACGGGCGCCGGCTTCACCCAACGCACGGGCAGTCGCCAATCCAATGCCGCGAGAGGCGCCGGTCACCAGAGCCACGCGACCTTTGAGTTCCAACATGTTCCTCTCCCTCAGCATCCGGACTGGCGTGCCTAAAGGCAGGCGCGCCTCGCGTTAGCCGGCTTTTACTTTCTGCCTGAACTTGTGCAGCAGCGGCTCGGTATAACCATTGGGCTGGCTCAGGCCTTCAAACACGAGTGCACGGGCAGCAAGAAATGCCGTGCTGTCAGGCGTCAGCTTTCGATACAGCGGATCACCCGCATTCTGCGCATCCACCTTGGCCGCCATCTTGGTAAGCGCAGCATCGACTTGTGCTTCGGTTGCCACCCCGTGATGCAGCCAGTTGGCGATGTGCTGCGATGATATCCTGAGCGTCGCGCGGTCCTCCATCAGGCCGATATCGTGGATGTCCGGAACCTTCGAGCACCCCACGCCCTGATCAACCCAGCGAACGACATAGCCGAGGATGCCCTGGGCATTGTTCTCCAGCTCTTCGCTTACTTCCTCATCCGTCCAATTGTGCCCGGGCGAGGCAACCGGAATCGCCAGCAGTAGATCCAGTGACGGGGTTGGCTCCTTTGCAAGTTCTGCCTGACGGGCAAAAACATCACATTGATGATAATGAATGGCATGGAGGGTCGCAGCCGTCGGCGAAGGGACCCAGGCGGTATTTGCGCCGGCACGGGGATGGCCAATCTTCTGGGCCATCATGTCCGCCATCATGTCGGGCGCCGCCCACATACCCTTGCCGATCTGCGCCTTTCCCGAAAGTCCGCAGGCGAGACCGATCTGGACATTGCGAGCTTCATAGGCCTGGATCCAGCTTGTCGTCTTCATCGCCGCCTTGCGGATCATTGGCCCTGCCTGCATTGCTGTATGCATTTCATCGCCAGTGCGATCGAGAAAACCGGTATTGATGAACACAATGCGATTTCGGACGGCATGGATGCACGCAGCGAGATTTGCAGACGTGCGCCGCTCTTCATCCATCACTCCAACTTTGATGGTGTTCCGATCAAGGCCGTAGAGATCCTCGACTGCATCGAACAGGTCATTCGCAAATGCAGCTTCCTCGGGCCCATGCATCTTCGGCTTGACGATGTAGACGCTGCCCGCACGCGAATTTCGCAGCTTCCCGAGGCCCTTGAGGTCATGAAGGGCGCAGAGGACCGTGAAGACCGCATCCAGGATGCCTTCAGGCGCCTCAGCACCATCCGGAAGCAGGATTGCCGGATTGGTCATCAGGTGCCCGACGTTGCGGACAAACAGGACGCTTCGGCCATGAAGCACCAGATCGCCCCAGTCCCTGTCCGCTTCCAGCTTGCGGGTCATTGTCCGCCCGCCCTTTTCAAAGCTGGCTTCCAGGTCACCCCGCATCAAACCCAGCCAGTTCGTGTAGGCGGCAACCTTGTCCTCAGCGTCCACAGCGGCCACGGAATCTTCAAGGTCTACGATCGTCGTGAGCGCAGCCTCAAGGATGATGTCGGCAATGTTTGCGGGGTCGGTCTTTCCAATCGGATGCGTGGCGTCAATCACCAGTTCAATGTGAAGACCATTATGCAGGAACAGCCAGCCGCCCGGCTTGCGGGCAACGAGTTGGGCGGGATTCGCGAGGCTCGGCGTTTCGCCGGTCCAATCTGCCCAGGTGCCTTGTGCAAGGGGCACGGCATCATCCAGAAAGGCCTTGGCCCGCTTGATCACGGCAGCACCGCGAACTGAATCATAGCCGCCTGGCCGGGCCGCAGGGGCATCCAGCGCGTCCGTACCATAGAATGCGTCGTAAAGACTTCCCCACCGCGCGTTTGCTGCATTGAGGACAAACCTGTCATTCAGCGACGGTACGACCAATTGCGGCCCTGCCATCGTCGCAATTTCGGCGTCCACATTCACGGTACCGATCGTGAATGGCGCAGGTTCGGGAACGAGATAGCCGATGTCGCGAAGAAATGCCTGATAGGCTGCCATGTCTGCGATCGGCCCCGGATGGCTGCGATGCCAGGCATCCAGCTTGCCCTGAAGAACGTCCCGCTTCGCAAGAAGGGCGCGATTGACAGGCACGAAGCGTTCAAGAATTGAAGCAAGGCCACTCCATATTGCGGATGCCGCAATACCCGTCCCCTCTACCGCTGGCCCTTCGACAAATCCGGCAAGTTCCTCTGCAACCTTCAGGCCGGCACGATCGACATAAACTGACATCAAAAACCCCTTGGCATGATCCGTGGCGCGATCCGCCTGGGGAGGAGATGAATCGCGATGGCGCTATGCCCAGCAGGCCGGCAATTGGCAACAGTGGCTTGTCTCAAACGGCACGCTATAAGCACGGCATGTCATCGATCACACATCAGGAACGGGCCGCCCTCGACATGGCAGCGGATGCGCCCATGCTAGCCCAGATTGAAGATTGGGCCGGAGTCAATTCGGGAACAGGGAATCTGGCTGGACTCAGGATTGTCTCTGAAAAGCTGGCAGACGCCTTTGCAGCGCTGCCCGGGGACATCCGACTCATCGAACCAGAGCCAGTGGAGGCTGTGCTTTCCGACGGGACAGTGGCGGAAATTCAGCGTGGCAGGCATCTCCATCTGGCCGTTCGGCCCGACGCACCAAAACGGGTCTTGCTCACGGGCCATATGGATACAGTCTTTGCTGCGGATCACCCGTTCCAGTCCCTACGCTGGCTGGAGACTGGTGTCCTGAACGGTCCCGGGACTGCAGACATGAAAGGCGGCATTTCTGTGATCCTTGCGGCCCTCAATGCCCTTGAAGGTTCGCCTCTGGCCAGCCAGCTTGGCTATGACGTTCTGATCAATTCGGACGAGGAAACGGGCAGCCATGCTTCAGCGTCGCTCATCAAGGAGCTAGCGCGGGGAAAGCTGGCCGCATTCACTTATGAGCCTGCTCTGCCGGATGGAACCCTTGCCGGAGCAAGACCGGGAAGCGGCAATTTCTCGATCATTGTTCATGGAAAGGCTGCCCACGCCGGCCGCAACCCGGAGGACGGGCGCAACGCTCTTCTCGCAGCGGCCGATTTGGCACTTCGCCTCAATGCAGCCCGTTCGCCGGGGCTGAGCGTCAATCCTGCGAGGATCGATGGAGGCGGCCCTAACAATATCGTTCCGGACAAGGCCATTTTACGCGTCAACATGCGGCCGATGACCCCTGAAGACATGGCCATGGCGGACGCCACGATCAAAGAGGTCGTTGCCGCCGTCTCACGTGAACACGGCGTGCACTGCCACGTGCATGGAAGCTTCAACCGGCCTCCCAAGCCCCTCGATGCTGCTGCAGACCGTCTCTTCCAGCTGGTCCGAGATTGCGGAAATGATCTGGGTCTGGCAATAGGCTGGAAAGCAACAGGGGGCGTGTGCGACGGCAACAATATTGCGGCATGCGGTATTCCGGTTGTGGATACGATGGGCCCGCGTGGCGGCGCCATTCATTCTGATGAGGAGTTTCTGATCGTGGACAGCCTGGCCGAGCGCGCGCAGCTTTCGGCGCTTGCCCTTATGCGTGTTGCAGAAAAGGGCCGTATATGACCTTCAGGATTCGCGCAGCACGTGCGCAAGACCTGCAACCTCTTTACGAGATGGCCAAACTGACCGGAGGCGGATTTACGAACCTGCCGCCAGACCGGAAGTCGCTGGCTGCGAAACTCGACAAATCGTCTGCTGCCTTCGGCAGGGATGACGATGAGCTTGGCGACGATCTTTTTGTCCTTGTTCTTGAAAATACGGACACGAACGAAGTTCGAGGAACATGCCAGCTTTTTTCCCAAGTCGGCCAGAAATGGCCCTTCTATTCCTACCGCATTGGCGCCCTGACACAGCATAGCGAGGAGCTTGGCAGGACGTTCCGTGCAGACATGCTGACGCTGTCGACCGACCTTGAAGGGTCAAGCGAAGTTGGTGGGCTGTTCCTGCATCCGGGAGAGCGGGCGGGCGGGCTCGGCATGTTGATCGCCCGGAGCCGGTATCTGTTCATTCGCAACCACCGCGCGCGCTTCGCAGACCGCATCCTTGCGGAACTGCGCGGAATCATCGATGAGGCCGGTGGCTCGCCGTTTTGGGATGGTGTCGCCGGGCGCTTCTTCGGCATGAATTTTCAGGACGCGGATCAGTTCAACGCCGTGAACGGCAACCAGTTCATCGCGGATCTCATGCCCAAGCATCCGATCTACACAGCCATGCTGCCGGAAACGGCGCGGGCAGTGATAGGACTGCCCCACCCTTCCGGGCGCGCAGCGATGCGGATGCTGGAAAACGAAGGGTTCCGCTGGGAAAATTACATCGACATCTTTGATGGCGGCCCGACCATGACGGCACGGACCGATATGGTCCGCAGCATCTGCGCAGCACAGGACAGCATGATTGTCGATATCCAGGACGGCGGGGACACGAAGGTCCTTGCCGCACATGGTCGACTGGCCGGATTCACGGCCGCCTATGCCCATATCAGCCCGGTCGAGGGCGGAATTCTTGTTGATCAGGACGGTGCAACGGCTCTTGGCGTGAAGAAGGGCGACACGATTACTCATATCGCGCGGTGGTAGGATGGCTATTGTCGAGATCAATTTTGACGGACTGATTGGTCCAAGTCACAACTATGCCGGCCTCAGCCTTGGAAACCTTGCATCGGCCAGGAACGCTGGAGGAGTGTCACACCCCCGCGCAGCAGCGCTACAAGGTATTGCCAAGATGCGCGCCAATCTTGCACTTGGCCTGACACAGGGCATTTTTCTGCCCCATGCCAGACCTGATCGCGCCTGGCTGGACGCGCTGGGCTGTCGTCCTGAGACAGCCTCGCCAGAGCTGCTTGCCAATGCGTTGTCCGCGTCATCAATGTGGGCGGCCAACGCGGCAACCGTGTCGCCTGCGACGGACACCGTTGACGGCAAGTGCCACCTCAGCGTTGCCAACCTCGTCACCATGCCGCACCGCAGCCATGAATGGCAGGGCACTCTCGCACAATTGCGCCTTGCCTTTGCCGATCCGGCCTTTTCCGTGCACGGCCCCGTCCCTGCGCCATTTGGAGACGAGGGTGCCGCTAATCACATGCGTTTGTGCGAGACGCATGATGCACCCGGCGTGGAAGTCTTTGTCTATGGAGTCAGCGGCGGCCCTTTCCCGGCGCGTCAACATATTGAGGCTTCACGGGCGATTTCGCGGGTTCATGGCGTACAACGGTCATTGTTCGTCCAGCAATCCGAAGAGGCTATAGCTGCGGGAGCCTTTCACAATGACGTGGTTGCCGTCGCGAACGAGCGGGTCCTCTTTGCGCATGAACTCGCTTTTGCAGAAAAACACAGCTTTTACAGCGAACTGCGCTCTCTTCTTCCCCAAGCCGAAATCGTTGAAGTGCCGGCTGCCGCGGTCAGTCTGGCCGATGCCATTCAGTCATATCTGTTCAATGCGCAGCTCGTCACGCTTCCTGAAGGCTCCATGGCCCTGATTCTTCCGACTGAAGCTCAGGACAATCCCCGCGTCTGGGGCTGGCTGTCAGACATGGTCGCAGGGAATGGGCCGATCCGGAAGTTGATCCCGGTTGATGTTCGTCAGTCAATGGCGAATGGCGGCGGCCCGGCCTGCCTGCGCTTGCGTGTCGTATGCGACCCAACCACCGTCGATCCGCGCTTTCTTGTCGATGAGGCCATTCTGGACCGGATCACGGAAATTGTATCCGAGCAGTGGCCGGACTCCATTGAACCAGGCCAGCTCGGTGATCCGGACCTGTGGCACCAGCTTGGCTCGGCACGGGCAACGCTGCTGATGGCGCTCGACCTGGGTGAGCTGGCCTGACCTTCTGGTTCGCCGCGAAAACTGTCGGATTAATTTACAGTTTACCAAAAGTCTTAACCCGGGAATCCTGAAATTCCGGGCTTGGCGCGATGCTTGCTTAATCTTTTTACATGGGAGAGAAGATAAAGCGCCTGTTCGTCATAAAGACCAAGTGGGAAGCCTATGCCATAATCTACGCATTGGCTTTGGGCTCCGTCGAACGCGGACTCATCTATCTTGATCAATATCCGGGCATTGGAGGCAAACTGCTCTTTCTGGCGTGCACGGGCGCGGTATTCATGGGTGGCGCGAAAATCCTCGATGCGGTGCGCGCTCAGGTCTGACCAGCCGCTGCCGCAATCTGGCTTTCGCTATATCCCAGAAGCGTTCCCAAAACTTCGGCACTGTGCTGGCCCAGCAAGGGAGGCGCAACCGGCTCAACGATCGGCGTTTCCGAAAGTTTGAGCGGCGACCCGATCAACGGAACCTGGCCTGCAAGCGGGTGGGCAATGCTATAGACCATGTTACGCGCCACCGCTTCGGGTGCAGCAAGAGCCGTGTGAATGGATCGCACTGCGCCGCACGGCACACCAACCCGCCGCAATTCGGCAAGCCACCATTCGCTGGGATGCTGCCGGATCAAATCGGCAAGGATGGGAATCAGCGCCGCCCTGTGAATCACGCGTGCCGAGTTGGTCGCAAATCGTTCATCTTCGGCAATATCGGGCCTTTGAAGCAATTCGCGACACAAGTGTCCGAATTGGTGATCGTTCCCGACCGAAATCACGATTGCGACGTCAGCCGTCTCAAAGGTCTGGTAGGGAACAACGGTTGGATGGGCATTGCCCAGTCGCGCGGGCTCATTGCCGGATACAAGTGCGCCTGATCCAACATTGGCGAGCATAGCCAGTTGGGAATCGAACAATGCCATATCAATATGCTGCCCCAGGCCGTCCCTGTCCTTGGCGATCAGGGCAGCGAGAATGGCCTGCACAGCAAACATTCCGGTGAAGAGATCAGCAACGGCAACCCCGACCTTGACGGGAGGCCGATCTGCATCGCCATTGATGGCCATCATCCCGCCTTCAGCCTGGATCACATAGTCATAGCCGGGTTCGGCCGCGCGTGGACTGTGCCGACCATAGCCGGAAATGGAACAGTAGATGAGGCCCGGAAACTGCGCGGCCATGTCTTTGT
>WBZL01004643.1_pt1 | contig 11717 bp, 5 predicted proteins | sample 5204291 | NCBI WGS metagenome assembly WBZL01 (sample SAMN12344345, study PRJNA552823) | activated sludge metagenome | biome: Activated sludge suspended growth; feature: Nitrification reactor; material: Wastewater; isolation source: activated sludge from nitrification reactor of wastewater treatment...
GAGTTCCCGCCAGTTCAATCCAACGGCTACTCCTCCTGTCGGCTGTGCTCGTGACGCCTCACCAATGTCGACTGCAGGAGTTGGTACCGGTTCCCATTCAGACGTGGTCAGGCGTAGTAGTTGGCTACGGACGTCCGGCCAGTCGAACTCGACGATGTCGTGCCAGTCGTGCCCCTGACCGAACCCCAGGTGCCTCCAAAGATCAGACCAGCGTCCACGTCGGGTTAGGCCGCTTCCGATGAGGCGTTCGATCTCGGCAACGCGGTCCTTCACGGCGATGCATTCCTGGCCATCGAGGACCGATCTTGAGTCCCTAGGGATGTCCTGCACGATTGTGGAGAGCAGGGAGTCGATCTGCTGAACCAGTTCGTCGATTCTCCGTCGAATCGCCCGCCTCCTGGCCGCTTCGAGTCGGTATCGGTACTCATCGAGATCGTGGCCCGCTTGCTCGCCTTCGTTGAGGAGAGAGAACGGCGGCAAGCCAGCCTCCGAGTACTGGATGAATGAGCGTCCATGCACGTCGATGTCGGGGAGGTCCGGAACGATCGTCCACCCATCGATGCGAGGCAGGGCCGCAGCAAGAGTGCGCCATCGACGACGGCACATCTCGTACTCGGACGTCGTGCCTGCTGCTGGCGCTGTCGGAATAAGGGGGGATGCCTGCTCCCACAACACGTCGAGTTTGTTGAGGTTGGCTTCGGCGGCATCGAGGATACTCAGTAACTCTTCGAGGGTCACACGGGACATGATGCCGAGGTCAAACCCGCGGCGCTAACCGCGACTCGCGCTTCGCGATCCGCTTGATCTCCTGCCCCTGGACTGGCCTCCATCGCACAGGCCCAACTGGCGACCGCGGGGTTTACGGTCACCCAAGCGGGGCGGCATCACTGCCGTACTTCTTAGATTCTTTGAGCGTGCTTGTCAGCCTGTCTCGTGACTAGGGTGATTCCGATCACTGGATGGTGAACTAGGGGGTGCGGATTGGCAGCCATTGGCGTCGCGACCATCAATGAGTATGAGGCCGAAGCCGTCGAGGCGTGGCTCCTTAAGGCCGGATTCACAGAGGATTCTGTGTCGTACGGGGTCATGCAGAGCAGGTACACGGACTGGTTGAACGATGAAGGTGACCTAGTTCGGCACCTGAATACCGCACTCTCGGGAAACCTTGCGATGGCCCTTGCCACAGATGGTCCATTCCTTCGTGGCAAACCTTTGGTTCAGCAATACGTGCTCTATGGCTGCGCCGCTGGTGTCCCGGGACGGGTGGACATGGGGGAGGTTGTCGTGGTGCGAGAAGCCACCTATGTTGAGAACGGGCTCGTTCGTCGCGATGACAACCAAGAGGAGAAGGTCCTTATCAAGGTTGATCGCCTTGGGACCATGACCTGCACGATGGTGGGTGGACTCACTCAGGACTTCCTTCCCGGAGTGTTCCGACGAGTGAAGGCGTTTTGCTCCGACAAGGTCATCGACGCGGACCCCAAAGGGCCTGCTGGCGTCGCGGACACACGGGAGGGTCAGTACTTTGACATCATCCGCCAACGGAAGTCAGACATCATCGACATGGAGTCCTACGGTTTCCTCCAAGCACTGCAGCCGGGGCGACACCGCGCGGCTCTCATAGTCCGGGTCGTAACGGACTTCTGTGGCGATCGAGGCATTAAGCCCAAGGCCCCTTCAGATCTTCCGTGGGCCGGAGGCAACCCTGAGGACTTCGACCTTGATGATAGTCAGGTAGCGGCCCTGGACAAGGACAGTAGGCAGAGGTACCTGCTACGCAAGAACACTTGGGTGCTCGGCGAACTGATGACTCAGATAGGCCATATCGAGGAGCCCCCAAGCAAAGACAAACCCCGGCGGCCCAAGCCCACTCCCCACGGGGGGTCGCCGATGGAGGCCCTACTCGACGCGCTTCGCGCCGCGCTGACCCTCGCGACGGGCCAGACAGCCGGCAAGGATCGCCGACCAGACCACGCCCTTGACCTGGCGGCGCTAGACCTCGCGCGATCGTTGAGCGTGTCTCCACCAATTGGTCAGGCTGTTGGGCCCTCTCACCCGGCGCAGGATGAGTTCCCCCTACTTCTCAGGCAGTTCTTGTCCCGTGGGTACGGGGATGAACTCCTCGCGGACTACCTGGATTCGATCGATTTACGGTACCCGAACGACCTGGCCTTTGAGGAGGCCTCAAGACAGGTGATCTCTCGGCTTGCGATCCTGACCTCGCCTGCTCGCGCGCCGGTGGCTTCGGTGAACGCCTTCCTTGCCTATTACGCCCTGGACGGGCTGTTGTCGGCACACAGAGCCCGTGAGTCTGCCGCCAAGGAACCTGGAGTCCTTCTACTTGCGCTGGGCACTTCCGAGTTCCCACCGCAAGCAGTTCGGCCTCCCGCTGTGTTTGTAAGCCTCGTCGGCCGGCGGTGGGAAGCTGTTGGGCCCGGAGAACCTGCGCGGCCGGGTGATAGAACCGTGGAGGCCAGGGGCGATCGATCTGTACCCATCGATACAAGAGTCAACTGGACCGGGTTCCGATCTGACAAGTACCTTCTCGACGCGGTGGGGGGGGATCAGATCCTTGCTGTGGCACGAGAGTTCGGACACTCTCGAACAGTGTGGCCAGCCCAGGAGTGAGGGTGCCCGATTAGTCCGCCGATGGCGCGTCCCACTCTTGGTCTGCTTCCCTGGTGGGCGACGTCGCCTGTCCCAAACGGTGCAGGCACGTCGCCGACTAGGTAAGAACGCGCGGAGGACGACGAGTAGGTCAGTACGCCTGGTCCTCTACGGGGGCTTCGCGTGCTACACGTCCGCGGGTGTCGTTACGGTGAGGACCGGTGAACCGCTCAGGAATCTAGGGGGTGACAACACGTGTCGGATTCTCGGCAAACACGTCTAGAAGACCTCGTCCGCGGGGCCCGCATTCGTGGCGTCCGTGGTGACCGAGAGGTGACCGTTGACTCGGTCACTTGGCACGGGACCAACGCCATCACCGTCACGTATCGAGACGACTCCGGAGTCCTGGGTGACGCGATCCTTTATCGCGATAGTGAGCCGGGGCTTTCGGTCCTGAGTGCTGGTCCGGTAGCCAACTTCGACGCCTCCGGCGCGGACTTCAAGTTGGCCGCAGAGGCACTGCGGATTCGAATGGCCGGCCGCTTCGACCCGATGCTGGCAGTCACCACATCCTTGGTTGATCCGCTTCCTCACCAACTTCAGGCTGTGTACGGGGAACTCCTAGAGCGGCAGCCGTTGCGCTTCCTGCTGGCAGATGACCCTGGCGCTGGCAAGACAATCATGGCGGGGCTGTTCATCAAGGAGTTGCTGCTGCGCGGTGATCTCGCACGTTGTCTGATCGTCGCCCCCGGGAGTCTGGTGGAGCAGTGGCAGGACGAGTTGTCCGAGAAGTTTGGACTGCGATTCGACATACTGACCCGCCCAATGATCGATGCCAGTGTGGATGGGCAGGTGTTCGCCGAACACCCTCTCCTGATCGCGAGGATGGACCAGTTGTCCCGCTCTGAGGAGTTGCAGGCCCAACTGGAGGCCACCGACTGGGACCTGATCGTGGTGGACGAGGCGCACAGGATGTCGGCGCACTACTTCGGACAGGAGTTGAAGACCACCAAGCGCTATCAGTTGGGTCTGTTGCTGGGCCGTATCGCGCGGCACCTCTTGCTGATGACCGCGACCCCGCACGCGGGCAAGGATGAGGACTTCCAGTTGTTCATGGCACTGCTGGACGGCGACCGGTTCGAGGGCAAGTTCCGCGACGGGGTCCACGCTATGGACGTTGATGGGCTGATGCGTCGAATGGTCAAGGAGGAACTCCTCACGTTTGAGGGCAAGCCCCTGTTCCCCGAGCGGGTCGCCCAGACCGTGCCTTACGAGTTGAGCCCGGGTGAGCAGGACCTCTATGAAGCGGTCACCCAGTACGTCCGTGAGGAGATGAACCGGGCTGAGAAGCTCAAGGCGCAAGGTGAGGGACGACGGTCCAATACGGTGGGCTTCGCGTTGACCGTTCTGCAGCGGCGCTTGGCGTCCAGCCCGGAGGCGATTTGGAAGTCGCTGGAGCGGCGAAGGATCCGGTTGGAACGGCGGCGGCAGGAACTGACCAACCCCACGGTTACAGTGTCGCCGCTGGGCAATCGACTGGACCTGCTCCTTGGGCGGGACCTCGACGATGACGCCTTGGATGACCTGGATGCTGAGGAACGCGAAGCGTTGGAGGAGAACGTCCTGGACGCGGCGACTGCTGCGCGCACGGCGGCGGAGTTGGACGTCGAGATAGGGATCCTCGCGGATTTGGAGGAACTCGCCCGGCGGGTACGGTTCGCCGGCACAGACCGGAAATGGAACGAACTGCGCAGCATTCTGCTCGACGACCAACTGGTGCACGACGGGTCGGGGAACCTGCGCAAGATCATCATCTTCACCGAGCATCGGGACACCCTCAACTACCTGACTACCCAGATCCGGCAACTGTTGGGCCGCCCCGAGGCGGTGGTAGAGATCCACGGCGGTGTGCGTCGCGAGGAGCGCCGCAAGGTCCAGGAACTGTTCACGAAAGACAAGGACGTGCAGGTTCTGGTGGCCACTGACGCCGCAGGGGAAGGTCTGAACCTGCAGAGGGCGCATCTGATGGTCAACTACGACCTTCCTTGGAACCCGAATCGGCTGGAGCAGCGTTTCGGGCGCATTCACAGGATCGGGCAGAAGGAGGTCTGTCACCTGTGGAACCTGGTGGCCATCACCACGCGGGAAGGCGCGGTGTATGCGCGGTTACTCGAGAAGGTCGAGGAACAGCGGCGAGCCTACGACGGCAAGGTGTTCGATGTTCTGGGGGAGGCCTTCGCCCAGACCCCGTTGCGGGACCTGCTGATGCAGGCTATCCGGTACGGGGAGCAACCGGATGTGCGTGCCCACCTCGACCAGGTGGTTGACGCCTCGGTCGCCGACGGTATCGAGAAACTCATGGCCGAACGTGCCCTCGCCGCCGACACCATGAGCACCGCGGATGTGGCTGAGATACGGCTGGCCATGGAGACCGCCCGAGCACGGCGCCTGCAGCCGCACTACATCAGGTCGTTCTTCCTAGAGGCATTCACCCAACTTGGCGGGCGGATCACCTCCCGCGAGACCGGCCGGTACGAGATCACCCACGTGCCAGCCACGATCCGTGACCGGGACCGCATCATTGGCGGGCGTGCCCCGATGCTTGCCCGCTACGAGCGGGTCACGTTCGATCGCGAACACATCGACGCCGACCAGGGGCCCAAGGCCGACCTGGTCTCACCGGGGCATCCCTTGCTGGACGCCACCATCGACCTGGTCATCGAACGGCACGGCACCGCGCTCAAACACGGCGCGGTCTTGGTCGACCACAGCGATCAAGGAACGCAACCCCGGCTACTTGTAGGGATCGCCCAGGAGATCACCGACGGACACACCCCGGCACGTACCGTGTCCAAACGGTTCGACTACGTAGAGGTCACCCCCGACGGCGACACCGTGCCCAGCGGACCCGCCCCCTACCTGGACTACGACCCAACCGCTGACTGGGCCATGGCGCGCGAGGTGCTCGCCCAGCCGTGGCTGGCAGGTAACCCCGAGAAGTTGGCCACGACGTGGGCTATCACCGAAGGGTCCATCGCTCACCGCACCGAGGTATCTGACCGGATCTCCGCGCAGGTCGCCAAGACCCGTGAGCAGGTCCACCAGCGGCTCACCGACGAGATCAACTACTGGGACGCCCGCTCCCTGGATCTACTGGACCAGGAGTCCATGGGCCGCAAACTCAAAGTCAGCGCCGCCACCGCAGCCAACCGGGCCCGCAACCTCGAGACTCGCCTCGCTGTTCGGATGCAGGACCTCGACCTCGACGAAGCGCTGACAGTCAAGCCACCTGTGATCGCGGCCATGGCGCTCATCCTGCCCGTCGGTCTACTCGGTGGAGGTGACACTCCGCCGATCCACGCCAGGGACACCGAGGAAGTCGACAGGCGCGCGATTGCGACCACCATGGCCGCCGAGCGCGCACTCGGACGCGTCCCAACCGAGATGCCTCACAACAACAAAGGTTTCGACATCATGAGCGACCCCGGTGACGGCCAGATCATCACCATCGAGGTCAAAGGCCGCATCGAAGGCGCCACCGACGTGACCTTCACCAAGAACGAAGTCCTTATGGGCAAGAACACCGGAGCCAACTTCCGTGTCGCCCTCGTGAAGGTCAGCCCAGAAGATCAGGGCCAAGACGAGATCCGCTATCTGGTCGACCCGTTCGCCAACGAACCTGACCCGGCCTTCGACACCACCCGGATCACCAAGGACTGGGCAGCGATGTGGGACGTAGGCGGTGAGCCCCAGTGACACAGGCGAGGCTTATGAAGCAGGCAACCGAATACCTAGTGACGCTGCAGGTTCGTCGGCTGCTCCAGCCGGCCGGACTGCAGGCGCAATACCTCGGTACCGAGAGCCGCTACGACATCGCAATCACGACCCTGGACGACGAGATGGTTGGAGTCGCGGAAATCACCAGGGACACCGAGGAGGCGCATGAGGCCTACCTGGCGAGCATGGTGCAAGCCGGTAACTCGCTTCCTCTCCCTGCGAGATGGGGTTCCTGGGCCGTCACGCTTGATCGCCGACGTCAGATCCGCAGCCTGCGCGAGGAGATCACGGAGATCGTCGAGGTGGCCCGCTCCTTGGGCCGGAAGAAACTCTTGCCTGATCGGGACTGGCCCCAACTGCCAGTTCACGCCAGGATGCGCGAGATCGGAGTTGGTGACCTGACGCGAGTCGTAGGCGAGGAAGATCGCTGCCTCTTTATCGGCCCCTTCCATGGAGGTCTGATCGATGGACGCCCCGAACTCCTCAACGAATACATCGAAGATGCACTCAGAAGGCCACAGGTGGCCAAGCGCCTTGCCAAACTCAGCGAAGCCTTAGCCGGCACTCGGGACCTTGTCCTCATCCCGGGAAGGCCGCAGGACCACCCTTCGATGAACTATCGAATGAACGGTTGGAGCCAATGGCCCGGAACACCCGCGAGCGGGCCGACAATCCCGGTGGATCTGACTGGTGTCTGGATCGTTCAACCTGACGTGGGCCACGTCGTGGCGTGGCGGGCTAACACGGGATGGTGGTACGGCTCGCCACAAGGCGGGGGCTGGTGGCAAGAGTTCCAAGATTCCCCTGAACTGCAGGTTCTGTTCGAAGAGGTAGGGAAATGACCTGGCGTCAGAAACTCATCGAGGTGGCTCTGCCGCTGGAAGCGATCAATCGGGAATCGGCGCGCGAGAAGTCGATCCGCCACGGCCACCCCAGCACCCTGCACCTGTGGTGGGCCCGCCGTCCGCTCGCTGCCTGTCGGGCCGTTCTGTTCGCGCAACTCGTCGATGACCCGTCTGCCCACCCCGAGGAGTTCCCGACAGAAGCCGACCAGGAGGCCGAACGGAAGCGACTCTTCGACTTGATCGAACGGCTTGTGGTGTGGGAGAACGCGAACGACGAGGCCCTGCTGTCGGAAGCGCACGCAGAGATCCTCAAGTCCACAGGTGGCAAGCCACCACCGATCCTGGACCCGTTTGCCGGAGGTGGTTCCATCCCTTTGGAGGCCCAACGGTTAGGCCTCACGGCCCACGCCTCAGACCTGAACCCGGTAGCGGTTCTCATCAACAAGGCACTGATCGAGATCCCGCCGAAGTGGGCCGGACGACCGCCCGTGTTCCCTGGCGCGGCGGGTGCGGCAATGGGTGACTGGCCCCGAGTCGTAGGACTGGCAGAAGACGTCCGCCGCTATGGCCAATGGATGCGCGACGAAGCGGAGAAACGTATCGGCCATCTTTACCCCAAGGCCGCGCTGGCCGATGGCACGAGGGCCAATGTCATCGCATGGATTTGGGCGCGAACCATCACATGCCCGAACCCTGCCTGCGGAGTTGCGATGCCCTTGGTTCGATCCTTCTGGCTGAGCAAGAAGAGGGACCGACCCACCTGGCTTAGGCCGATTGTCTCAGGCAAGGACATCACCTTTGAGGTGCACGTCGGCCGTGAAGGGCCGAACCCTGAAGGCACGGTCGGACGCCAAGGCGCGACCTGCGTAACCTGCGATACCCCAGTGCCACTTGCGTATGTGCGTCAAGTGAGTCGGGAATCCGGGATGGGTGCGCAGTTGATGGCAGTCGTGGGTGAAGGCGATCGTCGCCGCGTCTACCTTCCCCCATCAATGGACCAGATCGACGCGGCTTCTGTCGCCCCGCCCACGTCACTGCCGGAGGGTGAGTTGTTCGATTGGCCAGGCCGGATCAATGTCTATAGGTATGGCCTTACTGAGTTCTGGCAGTTGTTCACCAACCGCCAGTTGGTTGCCCTATCCACATTCTCGGACCTGGTGGGCGAAGCGCACAGCCAAGTCTTGCGAGACGCAACTGCAGCACTGATGGACACACATGAGGCGCATTCCTATGCCGACGCAGTGGCGCTGTATCTCGGGTTCGCGGTCAGCCGACTAGCGAATGAGAACTCGACGATCTGTACCTGGGCAAACAACCCAAGCAAGGAGCACTTAAGGTCAACCTTCGCTCGTCAGGCCCTGCCCATGACCTGGGACTTCGGTGAAGCAAACCCCTTCTTCGGCTCCACGGGCGGCCTCCTCGAGTCTCTGGCCAGAGTCTGCACAGCCATCGAGAGGCTGCCCGCAGCCTCGGCTCGAGGTCATGCTGTGCAGGAAGACGCCATGAACATCGCCGTCGGTGGCGCTTGTGTCAGCACCGATCCGCCCTACTACGACAACATCGGCTATGCGGATCTATCTGACTTCTTCTATGTGTGGCTTCGTCGATCTCTGTCTAGGTTTTACCCCAATGAGACCGCCACCCTTCTCACGCCGAAGGGGCCTGAGTTGGTGGCCACTCCCTATAGGTTCGGAGGGTCGAAGTCGAAAGCGGAGGAGCATTTCGAGTCTGGCTTCGTGAAGACCTTCACCCGCGTCCGGGCCCAGCATGCTGCTGGTATCCCCCTGACAGTCTTCTATGCGTTCAAGCAGGCCGAGTCGGACGACTCAGGGACCGCATCGACGGGGTGGGAGACAATGCTCAACGGTTTGATGCAGGCCGGTTTGATGGTGACCGCAACTTGGCCTATGCGGACGGAACGCTCAGGCCGGACGATTGGGCTGGGAAACAATGCGCTAGCGTCGTCGATCGTACTGGCCTGCCGTCCGCGACCTAGCACTGCTGAGGCTGTAAATCGCCGCCAGTTGATAAGCGCGCTTAAGGCAGAGCTGCCCCTGGCTCTACGCAATATGCAGCAGGGGTCCGTGGCTCCGGTCGATTTGGCACAGGCGACGATCGGCCCGGGGATGGCGGTCTTCTCACGGTATGCGCGGGTGGTTGAGGCTGATGGATCGGATATGAGTGTGCGGACTGCCCTCGCCTTGATTAACCAGGTCCTGGATGAGGTGCTGGTGGAGCAGGAAGGCGATTTCGACGCGGACACCCGGTTCTGTGTGAAGTGGTTCTCACAGTTTGGGTGGAATGAGGCGGCTTCCGGGGAGGCGGACGTGCTTGCGCGGGCCACGAACACGGCGGTCAACGGTCTGGTGCGTGGTGGGGTGTTCCGGGCGGTGGCCGGCAAGGCGCGACTGCTCGCCCCGGAGGAACTATCGGCCGATTGGGATCCGTGGACGGACGAGCGCGTAAGTGTGTGGGAGGTCGTGGTGCGGCTGGCGCACGCTCTGACCGAGGTGGGTGTGGATGGTGCGGCGCCGTTGTTCGCGTCAGCAGGTCAGCGGGTGGACCTGGACACCGCCCAGGAGTTGGCCTATCTGCTGTACGCCCTGTGCGAGAAGAAGGGCTGGGTGGAATCGGCACGGTTGTTCAACGCGTTGGGCAGCTCCTGGTCAGACGTGACCACGGCAAGCCGCTCCCTCCGGCAGGACCAAGGCTCGCAGAGCGCGTTCGATTTCCATGATGAGGGGAGTGAGGCCTGATGGCGTTGTCGAATCGGGACCGGGTGGATCGAGCGTTCTTGACGCTGCGGGATGGTCTGACGGTGTTCATCGACGGGGTGACGGGCACGCCGGATTGGGACCGCGCGTTCAGCGAGTTCAAAGGCAAGCAGATGTCGCGCGACGATGTCCAAACCCACCTCATGTTCCTGACTGAGAAGTTCACCGAGGTCTTCAAGCCGCATCTGTCTTACGCCGCCAGGACGTACGCCAACGAGTTGCGGGACTTCCGAAACAAGTGGGCCCACCAGGATGCGTTCAACGCCGATGACACTCATCGGATGCTGGACTCCGCAGAGCGCCTCTTGGTGGAGTGCGGCCAGCCAGAGGCCGCAGATGTCGTGCGCAAGTCCCGTCATGAACATCAACGACTCTTGTACGAGTCGGAGACGAAGAAGGCGTTGAGGGAGGCCTCGTCTGGCGCAGTTCCGGGGCAGGGGTTGAAGCCGTGGCGGGAAGTGGTCCGTCCCCACGAGGATGTGGCCACCGGTCAGTACACGGCCGCGGAGTTCGCCGCGGACCTGCACATGGTGGCGATCGGCGAGGCGGCTGCCGAATACGCCGACCCGGTGGAGTTCTTCTCCCGGACCTACCTGACCGAAGGTTTGCGGGAGTTACTGACCAGGGCGGCCGCCCGGTTGTCGGGAGATGCGAACGCGTCTCCGATCGTGAATCTGCAGACCAACTTCGGTGGCGGCAAGACCCACTCGATGCTCGCGCTGTACCACCTAGCCTCGGGCACACCTGTGGAGTTGTACCCGCAGGAGGTGCAGGACCTGCTGGCCGGAGTGGCGATTCCGGAGCAAGTGCGCCGGGTCGCTCTGGTCGGGACGCATTTGGCTCCGGGCCACCCGTTGATCAAGCCGGACGGCACCGAGGTCAACACCTTGTGGGGGGAGGTGGCCTGGCAACTCGGTGGTCGACAGGCCTACGACATGGTCGCTGAGGACGATCGCAACCGCACGAACCCGGGAGACCGGCTTCGCGAGTTGCTCGAGGCGTACGGGCCGGCTCTGATCCTCATTGACGAGTGGGTGGCCTATGCGCGCCAGTTGTATGGCCGTGACGATCTGCCCGGTGGCACGTTTGACACCCAGTTCACCTTTGCTCAGACGCTCACCGAGGTGGCCAAGGCCGTGCCCGGGGTGCTGGTGGTCATCTCCATCCCCGCGTCATCAGATGGTCGCCTGGACAGCGAGGGGCACTCCTCACTGGAGGTCGGTGGGGAGAACGGGCTGGAGGCGCTGAAGCGCCTGCAGAACGTGGTCCGTCGCCTTGCCGACCAGTGGCGTCCGGCCACTGCACACGAGTCATTCGAGATCGTGCGGCGCAGGCTGTTCGTGGAGCCGGACGCTGATGCTCGAGTGGACATCTCGGCGGTGGCGCGGGCGGCGGCTGCGGGATTCCTACCCGATCCATCCGGAGCTGTTCGACCGGCTGTATGAGGACTGGTCCACCTTGGAGCGGTTCCAGCGCACCCGCGGTGTGCTGCGGCTGATGAGTGCCGTGGTTCACGCATTGTGGACCGCGCAAGACCCGGCACCATTAATCATGACCGGATCGGTGCCGCTGAATGTGGCGACGGTGACCTCCGAGTTGACCCAGTACCTGCCGGACTCTTGGAAGCCGATCGTGGACGCCGACGTCGACGGCGCGGGTTCTACTCCGGTGGAGATCGACGCAGAGCGGCCGCTGTTAGGTCAGCGGGCGGTCA
>WBZL01004644.1_pt1 | contig 11715 bp, 13 predicted proteins | sample 5204291 | NCBI WGS metagenome assembly WBZL01 (sample SAMN12344345, study PRJNA552823) | activated sludge metagenome | biome: Activated sludge suspended growth; feature: Nitrification reactor; material: Wastewater; isolation source: activated sludge from nitrification reactor of wastewater...
CCACCGACTTCTCCGCGCGCATCGCACGCAACACCCAGCTGTTCCTGCAGCAGGAGAGCGGCACCACGCGGGTCATCGACCCGTGGGGAGGGTCCTACTTCATCGAACGGCTGACCCGGCAGTTGGCAGAACGGGCGTGGGCGCACATCACCGAGGTCGAGGAACTCGGCGGTATGGCCAAAGCCATCGAGGCCGGGATACCGAAGCTGCGGATCGAGGAAGCCGCCGCGCGGACCCAGGCCCGTATCGACTCGGGGCGGCAGGCGGTCATCGGCGTCAACAAGTTCCGTCCCCAGGCGCCCGAGGACATCGAGGTGCTCAAGGTCGACAACGCCGCGGTCCGTGCCGGGCAGTTGGCCAAGCTCGCGAAACTCAAGGCCGAGCGCGACCAGACGGCCGTGGACGAGGCGCTCGCCGCGCTCGAGACCGCCGCGCGAGAGGGCTCGGGAAACCTGCTGGACCTGTCGGTGAAGGCCGCGCGCGTACACGCGACCGTCGGTGAGATCAGCTTGGCGCTCGAGAATGTGTACGGTCGGCACAAGGCCGATATCCGCTCGATCTCCGGGGTGTACCGACAAGAAATGGGTGACCACAACGCACAGGTCGACACTGTGCAGCGCAGCATCACGGCCTTCGAGCAACGTGAGGGTCGCAGGCCGCGCATCCTGATCGCCAAGATGGGTCAGGACGGCCACGACCGCGGGCAGAAGGTCATCGCATCGTCGTTCGCCGACCTCGGGTTCGTCGTCGACATCGGCCCGCTGTTCCAGACCCCGGAAGAGGTCGCCCGGCAGGCGGTGGAGAACGACGTGGACATCGTCGGTGCCTCGTCGCTGGCGGCCGGCCACCTGACGCTGGTGCCGCAACTCAAGCAGGCTCTCGCGGATCTGGGGCGGCCGGACATCCTCGTGGTCGTCGGTGGGGTCATCCCACCGCAGGACTTCGACGCTCTGCGGGAGGCGGGAGCAGCGGCGATCTTCCCGCCCGGCACCGTGATCGCGGAGGCGGCCGAGGGGCTGTTGGAGCAATTGAATCCATGAAGCAGCCGCTGCCGGCGCCGGCCGAGCTTGCGGATCTCGTCCGCAGTGGCGACACCATGTGGCTCGCGCGTGCCATCACGCTGGTCGAGAGCCGACGACCCGATCATCGCGAAGCCGCCGCGGATCTGCTCACCATGCTCATGCCGGAGACCGGCGGGGCCGACCGGGTGGGACTGACGGGCGTGCCAGGGGTGGGTAAGTCGACCTTCATCGACCAGTTCGGCAGCAACCTGACGGCCGCCGGCCACAAGGTCGCGGTGCTCGCGGTGGATCCGAGCAGTTCGCGCACCGGGGGCGCGATCCTCGGCGACAAGACCCGGATGGAGCGGTTGGCGAGCGACCCCAACGCCTTCATCCGGCCCTCGCCGGCCAGTGGATCCCTGGGCGGGGTGGCACGTGCCACCCGGGAATCGATCCTGCTGTGCGAGGCGGCCGGTTTCGACGTGGTGCTCGTGGAGACAGTGGGCGTGGGCCAGAGCGAGACGACGGTGTCGGAGATGGTGGACATCTTCGTGGTGCTGATGCTCGCGGGGGCCGGCGACGAACTACAGGGGATCAAGCGCGGCGTGCTCGAGATCGCGGACCTCATCGCGGTCAACAAGGCCGACGGTGACAACGTGAAGCGGGCGCGGATGGCGGCGGCCGACTACCGGCGGGCGATCCACTTGATGAGTCCGGCTTCCCCCAACTGGACTCCCCCGGTGCTGACCTGCTCAGCGTTGACCAATGACGGGCTGCCGGAGATCTGGGAGCAGATCGTCACGCACCGTGACACGCTCGCAGCGACCGGGGAGCGGCAGGAGCGCCGCCAGCGCCAGCAGATCGGGTGGATGTGGTCGCTGATCGGCGACCGGTTGATCGACGAGTTCCGGGACTCCCCGAAGGTGCGCGCGCGACTCGAGCAGGTGGAGGCGTCCGTGCTGGCGGGGGAATTGCCGCCCGCGGTGGCGGCCGACCAGTTGTTGGCGACCTTCCTCGGCTGAGCGCCGAATGTTGCGTTGTTGCTGGTGCGGCGACGGGATTGTTGCGTTGTTGCTGGTTTCGAGACGCTTGAACAACAACGGCGCATCACTCGTGGGCTGCAGACGACAACGGCGCAACACCCGTGAACCCGGACGTACCCTCGAGGCGTGCGGAGGTTGGTGTTCCTCGTCGCGCTGTTGATCCTGGTCGCAGCCGCGCCCGCCCATGCCTACAACGCGCCCGGACCGCGCTGGCCCGGTGACACCATCCGCTACACCGACACCATGCCCAAGGCCTGGAACTGGAGCATCGATCAGGCTGTGCGGACGTGGAACCGCAGCGGTGCCGACATCCGCTTCCGGCGCGTGCCGCGGGCTCGCGCGCAAGTGGTCATCGGATACGGCAACCTCGGCAGCGCGGCCGGTCTGGCCACGATCGGCCGAACGTCGGGGGCCTTCGTGCGGATCAACTCGCTGCTCTACCGCCCACTGCGCGAGCGCGACCGGGTGTTCGCATCGCAGGTCCTGGCGCACGAACTCGGCCACGTCCTCGGCCTTCACCACGTGCGGTCCCACAACTGCCGACTGATGTCCACGCCACCTTTGACGTACTGTCCCGAACCGCCGCAGCCCTGGCTCTACGACTGTCAGTGGCTGTCCAAGGACGACATCCGCGGTGTTGTGCATCTGTACGGACGCAAGACCGGCTCGTCGCCGCGCCCGTACTGTCTGCGTGAGCCCCGCCCCGAGCAATTGCGCGATGTCCTTCTTCAAGCTCCACGGGTCACGTGGTCGGTCTCCAAGGCCTGGCTGCCCGGCACCCGCGTGGTGGTCCAGACCTACGATCTGAGTCGGTGTGCCGGCGATGTCTCGACGCCGCTGCTGGCGACGGTGGAGGTGTCGGCCCAGCGTGGTCGGGTGCGGGTGCCGGTGGGCGCCTACTGTTACGAGGTCCGTGTGCAGAACCGGTACGGTCTGGCCAACGATGTCGTGGTTCTGACCGGCGGCTGAGGCGTAGCAGGTGTCCGTTCGGGTGATCCCGGCGATATGAGGTCGGCGTAGCCTCTGTCCATGCGACGCGTGATGGTCTTGCTCGGCCTCATCGCGATGCTCGCGCTGGCGGCAGCTCCGGCGAGTGCCTACAACGCACCGGGACCGCGCTGGCCGGGGAAGACCATCCGTTTCCACGAGACGTTGCCGAAGTCCTGGAACTGGGGCATCCGTCAGGCGGTGAAGACGTGGAACACCTCCGGGATCAATGTGCGCTTCGTCAAGGTCCCGCGCTCCCGTGCGCAGGTGAAGATCGGGTACGGCGACGCCAATGGGTCGGGCGGCTACGCGTCGATCGGCAGGCAGCCCGGTGCATACGTCGAGATGAACAAGTCGATGTACCGGCCACTGCGGCCGGAGGTGCGTCTCGTGACGGCCCAGATTCTGGCCCACGAACTCGGCCATGTACTCGGCCTAGACCACGTGTTCAGCAACGGATGCCGACTCATGACTCCAACTGTTCTGGGTAATTGCCCGGACCCCCCGCAGCCGTGGCTGTACGACTGCTCCTGGCTGTCGAAGGACGATTTTCGAGGGGCATTGAAGCTCTACGGAGGTAAGGCCCGAAAGCCGGCGCGGAAGTGGTGCCCGCTGGAACCGAAGCCGCCGGCGCCGCAGGATGTCCGGTTCATCTCCGGCGATCCGGTGAGGATCCAGTGGAGTGCCCCGAAGTCCCTCAGGGCGGGTTCAGTGGCCGTGATCGAGATCTTCGAGGAAGGTCGCTGCCGTGGCGAGTCCAGTGCTGCGTTGCTCGACACCACCTACGAGGAGGTGAGGCCGGGCCAATGGGCTGACTATGACTACCGGGAGCCCGGCACCTACTGCTACGAAATCCATTTCGAGAACCAGTACGGACAGCCCTCTGCGGCTGTGCAAGGGATCGCCACGTACGCGATCGCCCCACCTGCGCGGCCGGTCCTGCAGTCCCTGACGGAGTATCCGAACGACTACTCCGACTACCTGGCGGATGTCGCAGTGCCGGAGGGTGCCACGCTCCACGTCGACGTGTCGCCCAGCGGGCAGTGCAGCACCACTCCGCAGGAGTACTCCATCGCCGATCAACTGACGGAAACCACCTGGTTGCTGTGGGGGATTCCCGAGGGCCCTTCGTGCCTGTCGTTCTTCGCGGTCGACCGGGTGCCCAGTGCACCCCTGACGGTGGAGGTCGTCCACGGGCCACGGCCGGGAGGTCCGTAGCCTGGGAGCATGGTCCGCGAAGCAACCCCCGACGACGTCGAGGCGATCGCCCGGCTCGCGGCCAGGACCTTCGCGCTGGCCTGCCCGCCGACCACGGCGCCGGAAGCGATCGAAGCCCACATCCGCGACGAACTCAACGCGCAGCGGTTCGCCGAACACATGCGCACCAGCGAATTCTTCGTCGTGGATGCCGAGGGCGGCGAGGTCTGCGGCTATGTGATGATCGCCCACGATCCGCCGCCCATCGACAACGACTGGTCGAACCCCGCGGAGCTCCGCCGGATCTACGTCGATGCCGACCGTCACAGCACAGGCGTGGCTGCTGAGTTGATGCAGGCGAGCCTGGACTTCGTCCGCCACACGGGCTACGACTGGATCTGGCTGGGCACGAACGAGGCCAACACCCGAGCGGTGCGGTTCTACGAGAAGTACGGCTTCCGGATCGTCGGCAAGCGGACCTTCTGTGTGGCCGACTCGATCGAGTGTGACCACGTTCTGGCACGCCCCGTACGGTAGGTCCATGACCGACTTCGACCTTGTGGTGTACGGCGCCACCGGCTTCACAGGCAAACTCGTCGCCGAGTACCTGGCCGGGCTCGACAGCTCACATCGGATCGCGCTGGCGGGACGTTCACAGTGGAAACTCGAGTCCGTGCGCGATGACCTCGGGGTCGACTGGCCGGTGCTCGTCGCCGATGCCGCCGACCCTAAGGCGCTGACCAAACTGGCCAAGTCGACCACCGCGCTGGTGACCACCGTCGGTCCGTATTGGAAGTACGGGCTGCCGCTGGTCGAGGCCTGTGCGAAGGCAGGGACCCACTACGCCGACCTCGCCGGCGAGGTGCTCTTCATGCGCGAGAGCATCGAACGGTACGACGCGGTGGCCAAGAAGAGCGGCGCCCGTATCGTGCATGCCAGCGGCTTCGACTCGATCCCGTCTGACCTCGGCGTGTACCTGCTGCACGATGCTGCGGGAGCGCCCCTGGGGGAGACCGTGATGGCTGTGCGCTGGGCCAGCGGTGGGTTCAGCGGTGGAACGATCGCCAGTGGCATCGGTCAGATGGAGGCGGCGAAGGCCGACCCCGCGCTGCGCCGGGTCATGGAGGACCCCTACGCCCTCACTCCGGGGGAGACCGGCTCGGATGAGGGGGACCAGATGTGGGTCCATTACGAACCGGTGCTGGATTCCTGGACCGGGCCGTTCGTGATGGCCGGGATCAACACCCGCGTCGTGCGGCGTTCGAACATGCTGCTCGGTTACGAGTACGGGCGGGACTTCACCTACAAAGAGGTCGTCGCGACCGGTCCGGGGCTGGGCGGGCGCGCCCGGGCCACCTTGCTGGCCACAGCCTCGACCGGCGGCATGGCGGCGTTGTCGCTGGCTCCGGCGCGGAAGGTGGCGTCGCGCTTCCTGCCCGAACCCGGCGAGGGGCCCGGACCGGAAGCACGGGAGAAGGGCGGCTTCCGTATCGAGTTCCGCAGCTCGCTGGCCGACGGCCGGGTCTTCGGTGCCGAGGTCATCGGCAAGGGTGACCCCGGTTACGCGGCCACGTCGCGCATGCTCTCGGAGTCCGGCCTGTGCCTGGCCACCACCGAAGGCCCCGGTGGTGTGCTCACCCCGGCCAGCGCGATGGGCGACGATCTGGTGGAGCGACTGCGGGCGGCGGGAATGACCCTGCGCGCGTGGCAGGTGCGTTGATACCTGCCGCTGGCGGGTCTAGCCTCGAAGCATGAGCAACGAGGATCAACTGCGGGCCGCCGCGGTGAAGCGACTGAAGGACAAACGCAACGCCTTGAGCACGGTCGGCATCTTCGTCATCGTCTCGATCCTGTTGACGGCGATCTGGGCCCTGTCCGGTGGAGGCTACTTCTGGCCGGCGTGGGCCATGTTCGGCATGGGGATCGCCGCGCTGTTCATCCTCTGGGGAACGTTCGGGCCGGGCAACCGTGGCCCGTCCGAACAGGAGATCGCCGACGAGATGCGCAAGATGCGGGGCCAGCCCTAGGCGGCACCGAGATCCTGCGCGCACTGCGGGCAGGGCGCTGCGCCCAGCGGCATGCACAATTGCCGGATCCCGTCGCGCACCCCGAGGGTCTCGATCGGCGCGAGGTCACTGAGGACCTTCAGGATCGCGTCATTGCTGGGTAGCACCTCGGCGTGCAGCGACGTGACGCCGTTATCGGCGGCGTGCGTGAACAGCAGCGCGAGCAATGCCCGGCCCACGCCGCGGCCCTGGTAGTCGTCGGCGACCAGCACAGCGACTTCGGCCACGCCGTCGTCGATGATCGTGTAGCGGCCCTCGGCGATGAGGCGGCCGCGCCGGCTGCGTACCCCCAACGCCAGTCCGTTGTCGACGTCGACGAGCTGCTCGGCCATCGAAGGGCGCAATGTGGCCATGCCGGTATGGAACCGCAGGAAGCGGCTCTCGGGCGAACACCGCTCGACCAGCGCGATCAGATCGTCGGTGTCGTTCATCGTCAGGGGTGAGACCCGCAGACGCTGCTTTTTCAGGAGTTTCGGGGCCTGCTCGGCATGGTGCCTGTAGGGATTCATGGGGAAGACCTCCCACTTCCAGGCTAGGTCCCTAGCGTGGATCCGGCACCGTGGCGACGCTGTGAGGCCGGTCACGCGCCACCCACAAAGCCACCGTGACCCCCGCCACATCAGCCACCAGATCCCACACGTCCCCGCTGCGTTCGGGCAGCAGGAAGTGCTGGATGGTCTCGCTCAACAGGGCCTGGCCGAGCATGACGCCCACCACGATCGGTTGGGAGAACCCAGCCCTCAGGCCCGCGTAGCTGACGATGAAGAACAGCCCGAAGTGGACGACCTTGTCCAGCGGGAGCCCGGAGCCGACCGACGGTTGGTGTGGCCAGTACAGGGCCCACACCTGCACGATCAGAGCCGCCACGAAGGCGATCTGCCAGCGGCCTCTGTGCGTCACGCGCATCAGCGTAGGTTAGGCATCACAGGCAGGAGTGGAGGACCCATGAAGGTAGTCGTCGAACAGCGCGGACACGTGCTGCTGATCGGGATCAACCGGCCGGAGAAGCGTAATGCGTTCGACCTCGAACTGATCGACCAGTTCGGAGCCGCGTACGAGCGACTGGGCACGGATCCGGATGTACGGGTCGGCGTCGTGCACGCCATGGGTGACCACTTCAGCGCCGGTCTCGACCTCGCGGAGGTGGGTGGCAAGGTCGCACAGGTGGGCCCGGCGGCGCTGGCGGGGGACTACGCATTCGACCCCTTCGGAATGTGGGCGCCGCCCGTTCCGAAGCCTGTGGTGATGGCGGTACAGGGGATCGCGTTCACGCTGAGTATCGAACTCGCGCTGGCCAGCGACATCGTCATCGCCGCCGACGACGTGCGTTTCCGGCAGTTGGAGATCGGCCGCGGCATCATCCCGTTCGGCGGAGCAACACTGCGGGCTGCGTCGCAATTGGGCTGGGGCAACGCGATGCGCTTCCTGCTCACCGCCGAGGAGTTCGGCGCCGATGAGGCCTACCGGATCGGGCTGGTGCAGGAGGTGGTGAAGCCCGGCGAGCAGTTCGACCGGGCGGTCGCCATCGCCGAGACGATCGCTGCGCAGGCGCCCTTGGGGGTGCAGGAGACCCTGGCCAACGCGCGGATCGCGCGGGATCGCGGTGAGGACGCCGCCCGCGAGCACCTCAAGGAGGTACTGCCGCGGATCATGGCCTCGCAGGACGCCGCGGAGGGTGTTCGCAGCTTCCTGGAACGCCGGGAGGCCCGCTTCACCGGGATGTGACACCGTCAGCGCAAGCGACGCCGCCCCCAGTGGTCGGCCGCGTAGCTGAGCGCCTCGTCGATGCCGAGTTGGCGGGTCGAGTTGCCCACCCGCACCCACATCTGCACCGGTTGTCCCTTGCCCGGGGACAGGAACACCGGTCGGGACGCGCCGAGCATCCGCAGGTGGCACACGGGCTTGTCGTCCAGCACAGGGAAGCTGACCTCGACGTTCGCGCTCGCCGTCGACCCGAGGGTCTTGCTCAGGTGGTCGCGCAGCCACAACTCGTACCGGTCGAGGTCCGGTTGCTTCATGAACTTCAGGTCGTCGTCGAGTCCGAGCGCCGTGCCGGCGTCGTCCACCCCGATCAGCAGGTCACCGCCGCCGGAGTTGGCGAGCGCCGCGACGGTCTTGGAGATCACCATCTCGATCTTGTCGTCGCGCTGTCCGGTGTGCAGGTTGCAGCGGGCAGTGGACTTGAACTCGACCCGCGCGCTCTCGCCGGCCGCCACGAGTTCGGCCGCGCTGAGATGCGGTTGGCGGGTGAAGTAGCCGACGATCAGCATCACGATCAGGGTGCCGAGCGCCGACGCGAGCAGCATGCCGATCCAGTGCTCGCGGTAGTACCCACCACGGATCAGGGAGATCGTCAGAGCGCCGATGGCTGAGCCCACGATCCCCGACAGGATGGCTTCGGACCATCCGAGCCGCACCCGGTTGCCCATCACCTGGCGCATGCCGAGGCCGAGCAGAGCCCCGAAGACCAGAGCGAGCAGGAAGGCGACACTGAGCGACATGGCCCAAGTATCGTTCAGCCATGGTCACCTCTCGACGTGTCACCCTCGCCCGCCGTCCGCAGAACCAGGTCGAACTCTCGGACTTCGGTTCCGACGAGGTCGAACTGCCGGCGTTGCAGGACGGCGAGTTCCTGATGAACGTCGAATACCTGTCGATCGACCCGACCATCCGTGGCTGGATGTCCTATGACACCTACCTGCCGAAGATCGGCATCGGCGACGTCATCCGCAGTGCCGGAGCCGGGGAGGTCCTGGAGTCCCGCAACGCGGCCTACCCCGTGGGTATGCGCGTGTTCGGGATGCCCGGATGGCAGGAGTACGCGGTGCTCAACGGCGGTGTTCCGATCCCGGAGGGCGTGACGTACGAGCAGGCGCTGAGTGTTTTCGGCGTGACTGGGTTGACCGCGTACGTGGGGCTCGAGGACATCGGTAAGCCGCAGGCCGGCGAGACCGTCGTGGTCTCCGGGGCGGCGGGTGGTGTCGGATCCATCGCCGGACAGATCGCGAAGATCATGGGCGCGAAGGTCATCGGATTGGCGGGTTCGGAGCAGAAGTGCCGCTGGGTGGTCGACGAGCTCGGTTTCGACGACTGCATCGACTACCGCAGCGAGGACATCGGCGCAGGGCTGTCCCGGACCTGCCCGGACGGCATCGACGTGTACTTCGACAACGTCGGTGGGGAAACGCTCAACGAGGTGCTCGCACGGATCAACGACCACGCCCGGATCATCCTGTGCGGGGCCATCTCGCAGTACAACACCGGTGCACCCGCGCCCGGTCCGGCGAACCTGATCAACGCGATCCCGCGCCGCGCGCTGCTCAAGGGGTTCATCATCCTGGACCACATGGACCGCGCGGCGGAGGCGTCGAAGGCGATGGGCCAGTGGATGCAGGAGGGCAGGCTGGTGGCGAAGACCTACGTACGCGATGGTCTCGACTCCGCGCCAGCCGCGCTGCAGGACCTGTTCACCGGCGCGAACCTCGGGAAGACGCTGGTGCGGGTGTAGTCCTAGGCTGCAGCCATGGCCGCTGCCCCCGACGAGTTCACCGCCACCGCCACCATCGACATCGACGCACCACCGGAACGGGTCTACGACCTCATCGCCGACGTTGCCCGCGTCGGGGAGTTCTCGCCGGAGGCGACGGGTGCGCGTGGCGCTTCGCGGGCTCCGCAGTCCGGCGAACACTTCTGGGGGTTCAACAAGCGCGGCCCGTGGCGGTGGTTCACCCGGTGCACCGTCCTGTCGGCCGAGCGCGGCAGGCGGTTCAGTTTCGACGTGGACTTCCCGCCGATGCCCGTTTCGCGGTGGACCTATGACATCGAACCCACGGACTCCGGCTGCCGGGTGACGGAGACGTGGAACGACCGGCGCGAAGGACCTGTCGCCGCACCCATCAAGTGGATCGGCGGTGTCATCATTCCTGGGCCCCGCGCGCCACACAACCAACGCAACATCGAGACCACCTTGCAGCGATTGAAGGCTGCGGCGGAGAAGGGCTGATCACCATGGCCATGGCAAAGGATGTGCTCGAGCAACTGCGCGTCGACCCGGGCGAGAAGTTCCGGATCGCGGACCATGACGCGAAGTGGCTGCCGCCCGCGGCGCACGAGGTGGACAAGGCCGAGCGCAAGCGCATTGCGGAGATGATGCTGGCCGACAACAAGGTCGAGCTCGCCGAGGCGCAGGAGTTGCTCTACGCCGACGGTCGGCACTCGGTACTGATCCTGTTCCAGGCGATGGACGCCGCCGGCAAGGACGGCACGATCGGGCACGTCATGTCGGGGGTGAACCCGCAGGGTTGCTCGGTGAGTTCGTTCAAAGTGCCCAGTGCCGAGGAGTTCTCCCACACGTATCTCTGGCGCTACTCGAAGGCGCTGCCGGCCCGCGGAATGATCGGCATCTTCAACCGTTCCTACTACGAGGAGGTGCTGGTCGTGAAGGTGCACCCAGCGATCCTCGACAAGGCGAACCTCCCGCCCGAGGACGTTCACAAGAACATCTGGAAACACCGCTACGAGGACATCAACAACTTCGAGCAGCACCTGTCCCGCAACGGCACCACGATCCTGAAGTTCTTCCTGAACGTCTCGAAGGAGGAGCAGAAGAAGCGCTTCCTCGAGCGCCTCGACACCCCTGAGAAGAACTGGAAGTTCAGCTCCGGCGACATCGTCGAGCGAGGCTACTGGGACGACTACATGGCGGCCTTCGAGGACGCGATCAACGCCACGAGCACACCGTGGGCGCCCTGGTACGTCATTCCCGCAGATCACAAATGGGCGATGCGCGCTGCGGTCTCGGACATCATCACGACGACCATCAAAGACCTGCCTCTGGAGTACCCGAAGTTGCCGGAGGACGAGGTGGCGCGGCTGGCGGAGGCGAAGGCCAAACTGCTCGCGGAGCAGTGACGGTCAGTGCCAGCAGAGGCAGAACGGGTGCCCTGCGGGGTCGGCGTACACGCGGAACTGGTCCTCGTCGACGGCTTTGAGTAACCGGGCGCCGCGGGCAAGCACCTCTTGTTCAGCGCTTTCGACGTCCTCCACCCAGAGGTCCACGTGCATCTGCTGGGGACTGCCGTCGGGCCATTCCGGAGGGGTGTGATCCGGAGCCAACTGGACGGCCAGGCGGCGTCCGTCAGGGGTCCGGATGCTGTGCCAGTCGTCCGCCTTGTCGACATCGGCCTCCAACAGGCTCGCCCAGAAGGCACTTTCGGTCTCGATGTCCGCAGCGTCGAAGACCACGACCAGGTCGATGGGTTTCACGGCGGCACCGTACCCCAATTCCGCCGGGTCATGACGGTCGCCGGAGATTTGCGGTTGGCGAAGGCCCGCGGTTGCTCGCCGCCAACCGCAGATGGTCGTGCGCACGACCGGTTTGCACCCAAATGTGCCCCCGCCGGCGACCATGTGCGGTTGTGT
>WBZL01004648.1_pt1 | contig 11710 bp, 5 predicted proteins | sample 5204291 | NCBI WGS metagenome assembly WBZL01 (sample SAMN12344345, study PRJNA552823) | activated sludge metagenome | biome: Activated sludge suspended growth; feature: Nitrification reactor; material: Wastewater; isolation source: activated sludge from nitrification reactor of wastewater treatment...
ACGCCAACCGTTACAACCACGCCAACCGTTACAACCACGCCTGGCCCTACCAGCACCTTCACACCTACACCAACAGCAACAACCAACCCCAACCAGCCCATCTTCACACCCGTTGCCGATGCCTACATCAAGGTGGGCAATAACACGACAACCTATGGGGCAAGCGACCCCACCCAGATGCGGCTGCGCTACGGCGACCCGGATTATGATGGTTATCTGCGTTTTGCGGTGACGGGCGTAAACAAGCAGGTAGCGCAGGCGACGCTGCGGCTGTATGCGACCAGCAGCAACAGCAGCGACGCCGGCCGACTGTACCAGGTAGACAACAACTGGACGGAAGCAGGCATTCACGGCAACAACGCCCCGCCCATGATCAGCGCCCTGGTAGATGGGGTGGGTTCAGCCAGCGCCAATCAGTGGGTCGAGTTTGACGTGAGCGACATTGTGATGGGCAACGGCACCTTTAGCTTTGGGCTGACCACTGCCTCTGGCTCCAGCCATTACTACAGCACGAAGGAGGGTAGCTATGCGCCGCAGTTGGTGCTGGTGCTGAACAACAACGGCGTGACCAGCCCAACGGCCGTTTTCTCCGCCACCCCCCTCTCTGGCACTGCCCCCCTCTCCGTCACCTTCACCGACGAATCCAGCGGCAGCCCCGCTAGTTGGGAATGGGACTTTGGCGACGGCACGGCCGTGTCCCATGAGCAAAACCCGGTACACGAATACACCCAACCCGGCAGCTACACCGTCTCTCTTACCGCCAGCAACGCCAACGGCAGCGACACCGAAACCAAAACCAACTACATCACCGTAAGCGAGCCGCCAACGGCAACCCCAACTGCCATAGCCACCAACACCGCCGCCCGCGCCCTGGTCAGCCAGCCCAAACCTACCGCCTGCGAAGCCGACAGCCTGTACGCCTCCCCCAGCGGGGCTTGGCTCATCCAGCAATATAACTGCCACGACAACCTCATTGCCCAGCTCATCCCCACCACCACCAACAGCCCAGCCCCCACCAGCATCAGCCGTAGCTACTTCCTTGACTGGTCGCCCGACGGCAACTGGTTCCTGCTGCGCGACGTAGACCAGCTTGAGGCCAACCAACTGCTGCTGATGGCTGCCGATGGTTCGGCCAGGCAGCCGTTGACGCTCCCCTTTGGCACCTATGGCGCCACCTTTACCCCCGATGGCACCGCCCTGATCTACACGGCCAGCCGTGGGCTGGGGTTTGGCAGCGAAATCGGCCGGTATGACCTTGCCACAGGGGAGCTAACCCACCAGCGGCTCTTTCCCCAGCAAACCGTCGCCTACCCGCGCTGGTCGCCCGATGGACAGCAGCTTGCCTACATCCTCATGCCAGACAGCAACATTCCCTTCACCGTGGGCGACCTGTGGCTGGCCGATGCCACGGGCAAACCAGTGACGCGGCTGGACGCGGTGGATGCGGGACACGGCTACCCGCCCGCCTGGTCGCCCGACGGCCAAACCATTGCCTATGTCAAGCGGGAAAACCCGCAGTCGCAGCGTGCCAACCACGATGCCACCGCCCTGCACAGCAATATCTACCACATCTCTCCGACTACCCAACGAATCACCCAGCTCACCCATTTTGAAGCCAGCCTCGTGTATGATATTGCTTGGTCGCCGAACGGCCGTTTAGCTTTTACCGCCAATGATGCGGTGTGGGTGTTGGAACCGGGACAAACGCCGCTGCGGGTCGCTGCAAGCGGCATTACCCGACATCCCGTCTGGCTGGTTGTCCCGTTGCCCTGACTCGATTTCGCAAACAAAAAAGGATTGAAAGTATGACGATTTTACGCTCCTTGAGCTTGTGTGTACTCTTGCTGCTGGTTGCCGCTTGTTCGGCAGGGGAGGCGGCGTTGCCGACAAGAGTGGTGATCAGTGACCTAGCAACCAGCCTGCCCACCCATACGCCAATCTCTCAAACGGCCACGCCCCCTGCTACCAACACACCCACCTTACCCCCTACGGATACAGCCACACCAGAGCCGTCGCCTACAGCTACTGCCCTTCCAACTGCCACCCCCTTCGTTCCCTTCACCCAGGGAACCCTCTATTTCATCTGGCATCCAGAACCCAAACCTGCGCCCGAAGATATGGGACAAGACGAAGTTCCAGCCAAGAATTTGTATGCTGCTATCCCTGGTCAAACGCCAGGCGAATGGGAAATAAGACTTGTACTGCCCAATATACGCTGCTTTTGCCAGCCTAAGCTCTCGCCAGAGAAATCCCAGATGGCTTTTGTCCAAACAGAAGATAGCAATCAGGATGGCTATTTCTATACCTCGGAAGATAGGCAAACACTTTACACTTACAGCTTTATAGAACAACACTTAACCCGCTTAGATCATTTCGATTTCTCGGAACAATTTAGTTGGTTAAGCAACAATGAAACTCTTTTGTACAGATATAGATACAATATAAATTGGGGACTTGCTAAGACAGATGGTTCCCCCTCGGTACCCTTAGGTGGTGACTTACAAGCGACTCCTGAAGCCCCCCTCAATATTCGTCATTTAGATAATTCCCCGAATGGATTGCTACAAACCGTTGCCATTTGGACAAGCTCTTCAAGAATCCAACTCGCTTTGTTTGACATAACTCAAAAAGCGATAACACCAATCCTTGATGCCAATGGAATTGACATTTTAGTTACTTGGTCTCCTGATAATCAATGGTTAGCCGCAACACTAATCGCCGGAACCCAAGAGCTTTATGTGATCAATATGGAAACACTGATAGCAACCCAAATAGTAACCACGGAAAACTCGGAAAAACGAGTTTACCCACCCGCTTGGTCTTCTAAGGGAGACTGGTTAGCTTTTGTGGAGGACAACACAACCCTCTGGAGTTGGCATCAGTCAACAGCCACAGTCACGCAGCTTGCTAGTAAAAACTTTGTTGGCTCGCCAATTTGGTCTCCCCAGGAAGATGTGGTTGCCGTCAGCTTTACGACAGATGTGGCAGGGGGCATCTTGTTAGCCAATCCAGCAGAAAAAAGTGTAGCTGAACTGACCCTCGATGGTGTGCCGCTTGGCCCTCCAATTTGGACACCCGATGGGCAGTGGCTCCTGTTTCCCGCCAAACAAAATGAGACAACTGGTTATTACATGATTTACCGTCAAGGCGGTGAGGTCTATCTAGTTTTTGACACGACAGGTCTTTATGAACCAAGCGACTTCTTTTGGCTTTCTAACTAAACGCTAAGACGAACCTTTACAAAACAAGCATCTAATACGAGGTTGCCATGCACAAAAAATTACTATTCCTCTCTTTTGCCCATATTATCTGTTGGGTTAACCTTTTTTACTTGGCGAAAACAGAACCACTGTCGATCATCAATACTTTGAAAATAGCTCAAGCACAACCACAACCACCTGACCCATTTTTAGGGGCTGTTTATTATGGGCAGAAAGCAATTAATAACGTCTTCGATCATCAATATCCTTTTTTCTCACCCAAAGACGATGGGAATAACTTTGTTGCACATTATGATGGTAATTTTCTAGGTGATGATGAGCCTATCCCAGCTGGGTATGGTTATGATCAACACGTGGGAGTTGATTACTATATGGAATATCAACCGGTTTTGGCAGCAGCTAGCGGTAATGTAGCTGTAGCAGATTGGTCTGACAAAGAAAACCACCGACTCTTATATGGTCTACACGTGCAGATGGATCATGATGCAAATTCAAACTACCGAGTTTGGTATGGTCATTTAAGCATGCTGGCGGTTCAACAGGGAGATGAGATTAATCTAGACAATAATTTAGACAATAGCCATGAAAGAATCTTGGGCATTAGTGGCAATACAGGATCGGTCAGAGGTGACTGTCCTTCTGTTTCCGAGAACCCTTTGTGTTCTCCGCATTTACATCTTGAAGTGCGAACAGGAGGTAGACCAGTCGATCCTTATGGTTGGGTTGGCAACCTACAAGACCCACCAGTAGCAGATCCTTGGGCGACCCATCCTGAAGGAAGTGGTGCAGTCAGTTACCCTCTTTGGCAAAACCGGCCGGCAACTCAGTCAACTCAATACAATGCCAGTGGTGGGAATGGCCCCGCACTTGCACCACCAGATATTGACCTCTCTACAGCTATCGAAATAGACGACATCAGTCAATCTAGCTCAGATAGTCCCTGTTGGAGTATCCATAGCGACCCAACCGCTATTCATGGAACCTATTTTAGAACCACAACCATCACAAATACGGTTGAAGCATGTCAGGTGCAATGGACGATCCCGAAATTAACAAACGCGGACGATTTTGACATATACGTTCACATCCCTGATCCTGCCACAGCACTCAATGCCACATATACCATTCATCATGCTAACCAAGAGAGTACGGCGATTGTTGTTCAAGCGGCTTACCCCAACGAGGAGCATGATGCCTGGGCTTATATTGGTCGTTATAACTTCTTGGCAGATGAAACCATTCCAGAGTATGTGGTTCTGTCAAACGAGACCACGGATGATGATTTTGGTAGCATTGTTGTCGCGGATGCTATTCGGCTCATTCCCACAAATCCCAACACAGTTCCAGGTTTTACGCATAATGACACCGCCACAACGACTGAAAACACCCCCGTTACCATTGACGTGCTTGCCAATGATGAAGGGACTGGGTTAAACATTGTGGCCGTGACCCAGGCAGACTATGGCGCTGTTACCATCAACAATGATGGCCCTTCCTCCCCTGCCGACATCAGCGGCATAGACACCGTAACCTACACCCTCCAACCCGCCACTGCCGTCCACTCCATTGTCAGCCAGCCCGAACCTACCGAATATTACCTTTGGGTCATTCGCAAGCTCAATAAATTGCTATGCTCTTGCTTGCCCATCGCTTAAAGATGGATAAGGTTTTTTTGGAAGCCAAGCGAGGCATATTTGAGCACAAGCTATCTTGTTTGATGGAGGATGAAAAATGTCAATGGCAAAGCGAAGCATATTGAATAAAAAAAGAGTATGGATCATTTTAGGCTTGCTGTTTTTGTTGGCTGCCTGTAGGTCACCTGCTTCAACGGTAAAAATCATAGGAAACATTACCCCCGACCCTATTGTCGGGCAAACTGCAACGTTGTCTGTGGAAATGGCTACTGAACATGATACCGATGACGGGCTGCTGCAGATAACGTTACCTGATGGTATTCGCCTGATGTCTGGCAATTTAGTTTGGAAGGGTTCGCTAATAGCTAATACACCGATTCGCCACGAAATAACGATTTGTGTTCTCTACCCAATCGAAAAAGCAATCTACTTATCTGGCGGAAGCCCCAAAGATGCAGAAAGGGCAAATTTATATGTAATAAGTAACTACGATTCCGCTGAGGTTGTTCCCGGCTCAGAATACAGTTATGTGCAACCAAGTGTAAACAGTACGCAAACACCAACACCCTCACCAGATGTTGTTTCACAAGAGTGTTTGGGTGAAAGTTAAACCTAACCCATAAGATGAATCACAGTTTTGGAGGTAGTAGGAATGATAGAAAAACAGGCTTATACATACAAGAAGTTTGCCAAGAATGGGTGGCAAATTTTCCTTTTATTTGTTCTTTTGACCTTCTCCACGCAAACTGCTTTGCAAGAGCCATTATTAGCTGCAAGCCAAAGCATTTCTCTGGCAGATTCAGCTGCGTGGTCAACGTTAACTTTCACGGATGTTTCTATCACCCCGGAACCTATTGTAGGTCAGATAGCTACTTTAAACATTGAGGTTACCTCAACCGTCGATGAGGCTGAAGCTTCTCTAGCAATTCAGTTGCCACCTGATGTTGATTTAGTCAAGGGTGATCTGGTTTGGAATGGGAGTCTGAGGGCAAATCAGCCGCAAGTGCATCAGGTTGCTATCGTGGTTCAGAAAAAAGGGCTTTGGGGAATTTATATTCGCGCCGGAGCTAGTAGTACCGCCACGGTTTCGGAACATTTACATATAAATAGCACAAACGAATCTGCCCGTGTGATCCCAGACTCTGAATTTACATTTATCCAATCTAAGACCCGTCATCCAGGAAATATCATTGAATGGCAACCTTTTGAACTTCCAGCAATCGAAGAAGCATCACCAAGAATGCAAGATGTAGACCAGCTTGAGGCCAACCAACTGCTGTTGATAGCCGCCGATGGTTCGGCCAGGCAGCAAATTGCCAACGATCTAATCATCTGAGCCATTTGCACTTTTAATAAAATGGTATGCTCATTCAAAATGCAACTTCAATAGAAAAACAGGAGATTAAAAAAGGAAATCCTTATGACAAACTTGGTTTACAGTCTAAAAACAACTTGGTTTCTGATCTTGGTGACAATATTAGTGTCTTGTAGTCAAGGTCCCAACTCTGGCGTTGACCTACAGATCATATCGATAAAACCTGAGCCCATAGTCGGTCAAGTTGCTACCGTCATATTTACAATAACTTCGAACTACAGCACATCAGCAACTATTTCAACCCGCCTTTTTGATACGGCAATCGGTTATTATCCTGAACCACAGACTTTGTGGGAAGGGTCGCTTGTAGCCGATGAATCTCAAGAATTTCTATGGACAATCTGTGTCTTAAATCCCGGAAGGTGGCAGCTGGATATCGGTGTGATAACCCCAGAAAAACTTGGGGATGGGGAACAAAGATTTATTGAAAGCGATTTTGCAGGTGCCGAAGTAGCCAGATATTTTGAGGAGCCTGCCGAGGTAACTCGTTTAGCAACGGTTATCTCTACTGAAAATGCTTCCACTCATATCCCGCCTGAAACCGAAGAAGTAATAATTAGCACATCCACTCCAGAACCGCCCACCAATCTATCTCAAGAGTGCCTAACAGCTGATTCTCTGCCATAGTTTTGAGGAGACCATAATGACATATCCTAAACAAATACAGACGCTTTGTGTTTACCCATGGTTTCAAACCAAGACAATATTTTTGACGCTATTTTTTGTTTTTTTAGCAATTAATACAACCTATGCTCAGACCAAAGAACCAAGTTTCGTCTGGTCACTGACGGGAGCCGATTATCAACGAGGCAACATCCATTTTCCCGCCTATATTGCCAACGTGCGCCTTTCAGATTACCCAATAGTCGGTGAAGCTGTTGTGCTTGAGATTGAGATAACTTCCGGTCAAAATGAGCCTGATTTAAAATTGGATTTAGAGTTGTCCGAGCAGATAGAAGTAGTTGAAGGGGATGCACATTGGCATGGCTCTTTGTTGGCTAATGAATCCTATTATCATACCGTCATCATCATAGTAAAGGAGAAAGGATTTTATCATCTAAATTTTGGCTTACTTTCACCTCCTTCAAAAGCAAAATCCTATATTGATGGGGTTAGTCTTTTTATTGAGTCAGGCAAGGCACAGGCTCGAATTATTCGCGGCCACGAATTACAGGTAACGCAATCAGAATACCGATATGAAGCTTCACCCAACACTATCATTTCAAAAGCCAATCAAATCTCTACAGTAGGAACAGTCACATTTGAGGGGCAAGTAACTTATGAAGCAAACGTTGGAGATTGTTTTAATGGCCCTTGCTCGACCACTGTAAGCAACCTTGTTCCAGAAAGAGTAGTTATTCAATTGTGGGATGCTGAAGGTGCAGATGAACGCTTCATTGAAGAGAGTACTGTATCAGCTTCCGGTAGCTATGCGTTTACAGTTCCAAATGATGATACGGATGGCACCGGCATTGATCCAATCATCAAGATTCTTGCCACAGATAACGAACGGGTAGAAGTAGTTAACAGCAACGAACAGCTTTATTCAGTACCGTTCTCATTAGGTACCGATTTTGTAGATGGCTCCTATACGGTCCCTTTAAATATTGCTCTTTTTCCTGCTGCTACAGAAGTCAATCAAGCCTTTTATATCTTCGATCTAATGGCAAATAATGGCTATGATTACCTGCTTCATGAAGTTGGTTGGGCGAATATGGACATGGTGCAAGTCAATTGGCCTCAAGGATGTGTCTTTGGTCTGGTAGACAATTCTTGTTATGTCAATGAACAAGTTTATATGTATGTTAATGATGGCGAGCAGCCTGATGTTATTTTGCACGAGTATGGTCATTTTGTTCTTAGTCGAAGCACTGGGGATTGGAATGTTTTTCATGCTTGTTCCCCAGAGTACAACCACTCACTTAACGGAGCATCTGTCAATACAACATGCGCTTGGAGTGAAGGCTGGGGGAATTTCTTTGAAATGGCAGTGCAGGGGAGTGGTGATTACCGAGGTTACAATATTGAGACTCCACCCTTATTACCAGCAACACCAAATGACCATGCCACTTACTGGGAGTCATTAGTCGCAGCCGTACTCTGGGATATTTTCGATGGTGCTAACGAGCCTTTCGATGCCATCAATGATGACTTCAATGGAACAGGGAATGGTATATGGGACATTAGTACATCGCATATGACTGGGAGTAACTTCTCAGAGGGATTTAATGCATTTTTTGCTGAATGGGTTCGCTTAAATGGTAATGTTGAACTTTGTAATATCGTTGAAGAATACAGGTTTCTCTATCAATTAACTCTTACAGTCGATCCAGCTACAGGCGGTACTATTCTCAATGCTCCCACTGAAGATTGCCAAAATAGTCATTATTTAGCCGAGCGATCAATTGACTTGATAGCTCAAGCAAATAATGGCTATGTATTTGACCAATGGAATGGAGATTATTCTGGCAATGTTCCTGGGATTTTTAACTACTCTATTGGTTCTGATGTCAATATTGTTGCTAAGTTCCGTGTAGAGAATACACCAACCCCGACACCGACCAACACAGCAACACCAACGCCAACGCCAATAAACACATCTACTCCCTTACCAACGGCAACACCAACTTTAACGCCAACCCCCACAGGTACACCCATTCCTAGTCAAGGGATCATCGTTGAGGACTGGAATGATAATCCCATTACAGCAGGGCAAGTAATAACCAAGTCTTTTCATGGTGATACACTTTGCTGTTTTAGTGAGACGGTTTCGTTTTTTACCCGTTCAGAAAGCAATGCTGACTATTGCTATCAAGTTCACTTTCAGGTTGATGCGTCCTTTCCGTGGGCAATTACGGGAGAAAACAGCGTTTTTCTGTCCTCTTGGGCTAGGGAGAATATGACTTATGGTATTGTGGAAAATGTCATCGTCAATGGATCCCCATCGGTACAGGCGTACTCTGGTATTGGGACTCAAGAATTTTATGAAAGCAGCTGCCATTCAAGCGATGCTTTAACGTGCCATGTGGAGGGAGTGGCCTATTTGCGCGTAAACTCTGGGTCAAAGCTTTACGAAAATTATTTCCAATTCTCGGCTGGCTCTGGAAATCGAGTTGTTACAGAAGGAGATATTGAGCTATCCCTGTATTGGCAGCCATGTCAGACACAAAATGATGAGGTAACTACATCGGCAAACACTGGTGTCGAAATTAACGTTTTGGCTAATGATCAGATTAATGGGTCAGCAAATGTTGTTTATGTTTCCCAACCTATGCATGGCACAGCTACTATTAACCCAGTGCTATTGGGTCATTTCAGCCCTACAATAAATAACACTGTTCACTATGAACCAGACCTAGATTTTATTGGAGAGGACACCTTTTTATATCAGGCTGTCGATGCTAACAATAATGCAGCGGTTGGCATGGTCAAAGTTTTCGTTGGCTACCAGCCAACGCCCACCATTGTGCCAACACCAACAGCAACGTCAATTCCAACCACAGAGCAAACCGTTGAAGTGCGTGTTAACCAAAGCAATGATGATATCGAAGAGAGGAGGTATGTAAATATAGAAACAATGAGTACTGACTTGGAACTAACGGAGGAGGGTACACTTGACCAAGACATCGGCCTTCGTTTCAATAACGTCCAAGTACCAAAGGGTGCGATAATAACCCAGGCTTATATTGAATTTGAAGCTGATGAAACTCAAGCAGGGGATACATCTCTTTACTTCTATGGAGAAAGGAATGTAGACGCAGAACCGTTTGATCCTGCGCGAAATGATAATGTTATTTCGCGACTAAGAACCGTTTCCAGTGTCACTTGGGATAATGTACCTCCTTGGAATACGATTGGAGAAAAATGGCAAACTCCTAATCTCCAGCCTATTATTCAGGAAATCGTTTATCTCGATAACTGGAATAGTGGTAATAGCCTTGCTTTGTTCGTTTTTGGGTCTGGGCATCGAACGGCCGTTGCTTACGATGGCAACCCCCTTGCCGCACCGAAACTTGTCATTAAATATCTAGGTAACCCGCCACAAGAAACGCCTACTTGGACACCAACGCCAACGATAACCAATACCCCTCTGCCCACAGAGACACCCACTTGGACAGCTACGCCAACCTTCACTCCCACAGCAACACCCGTTGGCGAACCGCCAACCCCCACCCACACCGCCGTTCCCCCCACCCCAACCGACATACCCACAGCAACCTCCACCCCGCTGCCCACAGAAACACCCACCCTTACCCCCACCCCCAGTGGCCCCATCGTTCTGGCTCCCATCGCCGACGCACGAGTAAAAGTGGGTTCGACCAGCACCTATGGGGGCGACACCAACCTACAGCTGCGGGATGGCACCCTGGACGGTAACTCCACCTACCAAAGCTATCTCAAATTTGACCTCTCCAACCTCAATGGCACCGTCACCAACGCCACGCTGTGGCTCTACGCCTCAGATGGCGGCAGCAGCGGTGGCTCCGTCTACCCCGTCAGCGACAGCAGTTGGGGGGAATTGACCATCCACGGCCAAAACGCCCCGGCCATGGGCAGCAGCGCCATTGCCACCGTGGGCAGCGTGGGCAACGGGCAGTGGGTTGAATGGGACATCACCGGAGCCGTCAGCAGCGGCGGGCTGTTGAGCCTGGGGTTAGCCAACAGTTCAACCAACAGCGTCTACTACAACAGCCGTGAAACAGGGGGATTGGCTCCTCAGTTGGTCATCACCCTCAATGGCACCGTCCCCACCGCCACGCCAACCGATTCTGGCGTGCCAACAGATACGCCCACACCTACCAACACGCCCACCCCAACCAACACCCCCACACCTGGCGGGCAGCAAAGTTACCTCTTTACCCCGGTAGCCGATGCCCACGTCAAATCGACCAGCCCCACCGGGAACTATTACAACACGCCAGACCTCATTCTGCGCGATGGCTCACCCACCTACAACAGCTACCTCCAGTTTGCCGTTAATGGGGTCAGCGGCAACGTCAGCCGGGCGACCCTGCGGCTCTACACCACCGGTTCCGGCAGCGACGGCGGCACTGTCTATGCCGTTGCCAGCAACTGGACAGAAACGAACCTGACGTGGAGTACGGCCCCGGCATTAACTACGGCTCTGGACAGTTCTCCCGGCGTGGCCGTGGGGCAATGGCTGGAATTTGATGTGACAGCGGCGGTGACGGGTAACGGCAGCGTTAGTTTTGGCATCCACACCCTTTCCAGCAACAGCGACAGCTACAGCAGCCGCGAAGGCAGCCAGCCGCCGCAGTTGGTTATTGAGACGGGTGGCCCCACGCCAACTCCAACCACCACGCCCACCAAAACCCCCACGCCCAGCAAAACGCCCACGCCAACCGTTACAACCACGCCTGGCCCTACCAGCACCTTCACACCTACACCAACAGCAACAACCAACCCCAACCAGCCCATCTTCACACCCGTTGCCGATGCCTACATCAAGGTGGGCAATA